>Ga0137394_10004477_pt1 | contig 10597 bp, 10 predicted proteins | sample czobulk116metaG_FD_108278 | JGI IMG/M metagenome (GOLD analysis project Ga0137394, IMG submission 108278) | Vadose zone soil microbial communities from Angelo Coast Range Reserve, California, USA - czobulk1.16 metaG | ecosystem: Environmental > Terrestrial > Soil > Vadose zone | place: USA... | reverse complement strand
GGGAACACCACGCCGATGTGCATGGCGGGAGTCTAGCACGGTGAGAACTACCGCGGCGGGGCCGCACCCTCCGGGGCACCGCCGAAGAGCGGCAGCGCGCCATGCCCCCCCGCCCGCTCGCTCGAGATCAGGCGCAGCTTGGTCCTGATACCGCCGCGCGCGGAGAAGCCGCCGACCTTGCCGTTCGCGGCGAGCACGCGATGGCACGGCACGATGATCGCGAACGGGTTCTGGCCCAGCGCCTGGCCCACGTCGCGCGCGGCCCCCGGCTCGCCCAGCCGCGCCGCGACCTCGCCGTAGGACAGGGTCGTGCCCGCAGGGATCGTGCGCGCGACCTCGTACACCCGGCGATGGAAGGGCGGCACCCCGTCCATGTCGAGCGTGACCGCATCGAGCGCGCTCGGCTCACCCCGGAGCAGCGCGACCACGCCGTCGATCGCCCGCTGCACCCGCGCGGGCGGCGGTGCCTCGCGCGCCTCCGGGAATCGCCGCCGCAGCCGCGCCCGCGTCTCGTCCGGGCTTCCCTCCGGAAGCTGCACCCCCGCCACGCCGCGGTCGTTCCATGCGATTCCGCATGGTCCGATCGCGGTGTCGAAGAGCGCGAAGCCCGTATCTAGCCCTGTCGCCATTGACGGATCTGCTCCGTGTGCTCCCGGTAGTGCCCGGCGCCGGCCCCGTCGAACGGACCGCGCGCGGCGCCGTCCGCGGCGAAGAGCGCCTCCGGCAGCGCGCCGGCCGCGGCCAGGAGCTTCCGGTGAGAGGCCTCCAGCTCGGCCAGGACGTCGCCGGTCTTCACGCCGGCCTTCTGCTCCACGAACCGCGCGTTCCAGGCATCGAAGTCATCGTACGTCCCCTTCGGGTACGGCGCATCCCCCTTTCCGACCCGGCCCAGCGCGGTGGCCATCTCGTCGTGCCACCCCGAGATGTGGATCAGGATCTCGCGCACGCCCCACGTGCCGAGCCAGACCCGGCGCATGTCCTCGTCGCCCAGCCCGTCGATCGCGCCCCGCAGCTCCCCGAACGCCAGCTCCGCGTCCCGCACCATCGTCGCCTTCTCGCTCATGGGTCCCTCCCGGGTGATTGGTCGTGTGTCGCTTCTGTCGCGTGAGACCCCGCCGGGGGACCCTTGTGAAAGGCGGCCATCACGAAAAGTGGTAGATTCGTCCGGGGCCGCGACCCGGCACAAGGAGACGCGATGGCCATCCGGATCGAGCGAAGCGACATGGTGGCGACGATCGTCATGGACCGTCCCGAAGCCCGGAACGCGGTGGACGGCCCCGCGGCGCGGGCGCTGATCGAGGCCTTCGAGGAGTTCGAGCGGGACGACGCCCTCCGGGTCGCCGTGCTCTGGGGCGCGGGCGGCACCTTCTGCGCGGGGGCGGATCTGAAGGCCCGCGGCACCGAGCGCGGCCTGCGATTGGCCCCCGACGGTCACGGCCCCATGGGCCCTACCCGGATGGCCTTCAGCAAGCCGACCCTCGCCGCCGTCGAGGGGCACGCGGTGGCGGGCGGGCTCGAGCTCTCGCTGATGTGCGACCTGCGCGTGGCCGGGGCCACCGCGGTCTTCGGGGTTTTCTGCCGCCGCTGGGGCGTGCCGCTGCTCGACGGCGGGACGGTGCGGCTGCCGCAGCTCATCGGCCTCTCCCGCGCGCTCGACATGATCCTGACCGGCCGCGCGGTGGACGCTCAGGAGGCGCTCGCCTTCGGCCTGGCCAACCGCGTGGTGCCGGCCGGCCTGGCCCGTGAAGAAGCCGAGGCGCTGGCGCGGGCCATCGCGGCCTTCCCGCCCAACTGCGTGCGCAGCGACCGCCGCTCCGCGTGGGAGAGCGCGGGGCAGCCCCTGCCCGCCGCGATGGCCAATGAGTTCGCGCTGGGCAAGGCCACGCACGAGACCGGCGAGAGCCAGGCGGGCGCGCGGCGCTTCGCGGCGGGAGCCGGCCGTCACGGCCAGTTCTGACCGCCGACATCCCACTTCCGACGGAGAGAGACCAGTGGCCGACCGACCGTTCAAGGTGTACGTCATCCAGGGTCGCGGTGAGCGCGACTACGCCGACTGCCAGACCGCGCTCGATCGCATCCCCGCCCAGATGATCTCGCTGCCCTTCATCGGCGACGCCGACGAGGTGATCGCCCGCACCCGCGACGCCGACGCGCTCATCATCTCCTCCTCGCCGGTCACCCGGCGGGTGATGGAGGCCCTCGAGGGCGTGAAAGCGGTCATGCGCACCGGCGTGGGCTACGACGTCATCGACGTGCCCGCCGCGACCGAGCTGGGCGTGGTGGTGGTCAACGTGCCCGACGTGTGGATCCGCGAGGTGGCCAACCACGCCCTCGCGCTGCTGCTGGCCTGGAACCGCAAGATCGTCACGCTCGATCGCGAGGTGCACGCCGGCACGTGGGGCTCCCGGGTCCCGGGCCCGGTCACCGGCTCCATCCACGGCGAGACGGTGGGCATCGTCGGGCTCGGCAATATCGGCAGCGCCTTCGCCCGCCGGATCGCCGCGCTCGAGACGACGGTGATCGCCTGCGATCCGTACGTGGACGACGCCCGGTTCAAGGCCCTCGGGGTCGAGCGGGTAGACCTGCCCACCCTGGCCGCGCGCGCGGACTACGTCTCGGTCCACGCGCTGCTGAACGCGGAGACCCGCGGCCTGCTCGACGACGCGTTCTTCCGCCGCATGAAACCCACCGCCATCCTCGTCAACACCTCGCGCGGGCCGGTGGTGGACGAGGCGGCCCTCGTCCGCGCCCTGCAGGAGCGCAAACTCGCCGGCGCGGCCCTCGACGTCTTCGAGGAGGAGCCGCTCGCCGCGGACAGCCCGCTCCGGCGCATGGACAACGTCATCCTCACCCCGCACGCCGCCTATTTCTCGTCCCCCGCGGTGGCCCAGGTGCCCAGGCGGTGCGGCGAGGAGATCGCCCGCGTGCTGCTGAAGGAGCGCCCGATCAACGTGGTCAACCCCGAGGTCTACGGGCCCGGGCGCGTGCGCCGCGGCCGGTAGCCCGGCCGGGAGACCCCCATGCACCTCGGCCTCTTCAGCTACAACGTGGCGTACGGCGCGCGGCCGGACGAGCTGGCGCGCGCCGCGGAGGACCGCGGCTTCGAGTCCTTCTGGGTGGGCGAGCACACCCACATCCCGGCGGCCCGGCAGACGCCGTACCCGGGCGGCGAGCCGCTGCCCAAACCCTACTACCACATGGCCGACCCGTTCGTCTCGCTGATGGCCGCGGCGGCCGCGACCCGGACGATCAAGCTCGGCACCGGCATCTGCCTCGTGGTCGAGCACGACCCCCTCGTGCTCGCCAAGTCGGTCGCGACGCTCGACTGGCTCTCCGACGGCCGCGTGCTCTTCGGCATCGGGGGCGGCTGGAACCGCGAGGAGATGGAGCACCACGGCACGCCGTTCGCGAAGCGGTGGCGGGTGCTGCGCGAGCGCGTGCTGGCCATGAAGGCCCTCTGGACCCAGGAGGAGGCCTCGTTCCACGGCGAGTTCGTCAACTTCGACCGCGCGATCTCCTTCCCCAAGCCGGTGCAGCGGCCGCATCCCCCGATCCTGTTCGGCGGCGCCACCGACCAGGGCCGAGCCCGCGTGGTGGACTACTGCGACGGCTGGATCCCCATCGACGTGCTGCTGGACGACCTGCCCGCCGCCATCGCCGATCTGCGGCGCAAAGCTCAAGCCGCGGGCCGCCGGCCGGACGAGCTCTCGGTCTCGGTCTTCGCGTTCAAGCCGCCCACGCCCGACGCGGTCAAGCGGATGGAGGACATGGGCGTGGTGCGCGTCACCATGGTGGCGCCGCGGCGCCTGGACGACGCGCTGCCCTTCCTCGATCGCATGGCCACCCTGGGCGCCTGAGATGCCCGAGCTCGACGCGCGGGCGATCGACGCGTACTGGGGACGCGAGAATCTCGCCGAGGCCATCCTGGCCGCGCTGACCGCGCGCGGGACGGACCTCGACGCCCTCACCCCCGATGCCACCGCGCCGGTGGACCAGTTCCACGGCGGCGGCAAACCCGCCACCGAGCGCCTCGCGCGGCTGGCCGGCGCGGCCCCCGGCATGCAGGTCCTCGACGTGGGCGGCGGCTTCGGCGGCCCGGCGCGCATGCTCGCGGTGGAGTTCGGCTGCCTGGTCACCACGGTGGACCTGACCGCCTCGTACGTGCGCGCCGCGCAGGCCCTGACCACGCGGATGCGCCTCGACGATCGGGTGAGCCACCACGTCGGCAACGCGCTGGCGCTGCCCTTCCCCGACGCGACCTTCGACCTGGTGTGGACGCAGAACAGCGGCATGAACATCGCGGACAAGGAGCGGCTCTACGCGGGCTTCCACCGCGTGCTGCGGTCGGGCGGGCGGCTGGCGCTGCAGGAGCCGATGACCGGCCCGGTCGCGCCCCTGCTCTACCCGGTGATGTGGGCGCGCGATCCCTCCACCACCTTTCTGCGCGCGCCGGCCGAGATGCGGGCGGTCATCGAGGCCGCCGGCTTCCGGCCGCGCGCGTGGGACGACGTGACCGCGGAGACCGCGGGCCCCTCGACCGGCGCGGCGGTCCCCGCGCACAGCATCCAGCGGCTCGTGATGGGCGACGCCATCGACGAGATCATCCGCGCCGGCCATCGCAACCGCGACGAGAAACGCCTCGTCTCGATCCAGGCGGTCTTCGAGCGGCCCCTCGACAAGCCGGAGCCCGCTCGCTAGGATACCGATCCATGAGCGACGCCCTGACCGGCCAGACCGTCGAGCTGCTGCAGCGGATGATCCGCAACCAGTGCGTGAACGACGGCACCCTGCTCTCCGGCCAGGAGAAGCGGAACAGCGACACGCTCCAGAGCTATCTGCAGGGCAGCGGCCTCGACGTCGAGGTCTACGAGCCGGCCCACGCCCCCGGCCGCGCGAGCCTCGTGGCCCGCATCGAGGGGAGCGATCCCAAGGCGCCCACCCTGTGCCTCATGGGCCACACCGACGTGGTGCCGGTGAACCCGAAGACCTGGACGCGCGATCCCTTCGGCGGCGAGCTGGTCGCGGGCGAGGTGTGGGGGCGCGGCGCGGTGGACATGCTGAACCTCACCGCGTCGCAGGCGGTCGCGCTCAGGACGCTGGCCGGCCGGGGCTGGCGGCCGCGCGGCACGCTCGTCTACCTGGCCTGCGCGGACGAGGAGGCCGGCGGCACGCTCGGCGCCGGGCACGTGGTCGAGCGGCACTGGGACGCGCTGCGGGCCGACTACTGCCTGACCGAGAACGGCGGCACGGTGAGCCGCGGGACGAAGGCCGACGAGCTGAACGTCACCGTGCACGTGGGCGAGAAGGGCGTGGCGTGGCGCCGCCTGCGCGTCAAGGGCACGCCCGGCCACGGCTCGATGCCGTACGGCGCCAACAACGCGCTCGTCAAGGCCGCGCAGGTGGTGAGCCGCCTGGCCGACTACCGGCCCTCGCCGTACGTCGACGAGCTCTGGCGGGCCTTCGTGGCCACGCTCCAGCTCGATCCCGCGGTGAAGGAGGCCCTGGCCGATCCCTCGCGCGTGGACGAGGCCATCCCCGAGCTCGCCCCGGGCCTGGCCAAGTCCGCGTGGTCGGCGACCCACACCACGTTCTCGCCGAACGTCTGCCACGGCGGCGTGAAGACCAACGTGATCCCGGACTCGGTGGACGTCGAGGTGGACATCCGCACGGTGCCCGGCGACAACGAGGACGAGGTGCGCCGGCACCTCGACAAGGCGCTGGGAGGCCTCGCGGAGGAGATCGAGGTCGAGAAGCTCTTCTCGAAGCCCGCGTCGATGTCGCCCACCGGCACGCCGCTCTGGAGCGTCCTGGGCAAGGTCGTCGCCGCGCACTACCCCGGCGCGCAGCTCCTGCCCAAGATGATCGTCGGCTTCACCGACGCGCCGTATTTCCGTGAGAAGGGCGCGGTGGCCTACGGCTTCGGGCTCTTCTCGCGGACGCTGACCGCCGAGGCGATGTCCGGGCGCTTCCACGGCAACGACGAGCGCATCGACGTCGAATCCCTGGCCCTCACCACCCAGGCCTGGCTCGAGGTGTGCGAGCAGTTCCTCGCGTAAGTGATCCCGCTCACCGGCTATAGCGACCGGCTCTCCGCCGCGCCCGGGGAGCGCATCGCCTTCAAGGTCTCGAGCGTCGCGACCGGGCCGTACCGCGCCCGTCTCGCGCGGGTCGTTCACGCCGATCCGAACCCCGCCGGACCCGGCGTCAAGATCGAGGACCTGGCCCATCGCTTCTCGATCGAGCGGCCGTCTCGCACGCAGCACCTCGCCCAGGGCTCCTACGTGCGCGTCGAGGCGGCGACCGGCCTGCGCACGCCTGGGCCGCTCACCGTGACCGCGCTGGTCTGGCCGACCTACGCGGCCACGCGCGATCAATGCGTGCTCTCGCGCTGGGACGAGGCCGGCGGCGCCGGCTGGGCCCTGTCGCTCGGACCCGGCGGCGCGACCGCGCGGGTCGGCGGGGCGCTGGTGGTCGGCACCGGTCACCCGCTGTCGCTACGGCGGTGGCACCGCATCTGGCTCGTGGCCGATCCGGCCTCGGGCACGCTGCGCGTCGGCCATGCCACGCTCACCGGCGGCGGCCGGGAGGAAGCGTCGGCGCCGCTCCCGCGCGCGGCGCCGCTCGACGCGGCCGCGCCCCTCCTGGTCGGCGCGCGCCTGGCACCCGCCGCGCAGGATCACTACAACGGCAAGATCGAGGATCCGATGCTGCTCGCCCGGGCGACGGCCGCGCCGGAGACCCTGGTGCTCGATCCGTTGCTCCCACCCGATGGCCTGATCGCGGGCTGGGACTTCTCCCGCGGGATCGACGGGCTCGACGTCGCCGACGTGGGGCCGCATCGCCTGGGTGGGCGCCTCGTGAACCTGCCCACGCGCGCGGTCACCGGGGCGCGCTGGACCGGGCGCGAGATGTGCTGGCGGCACGCCCCGCGCGAGTACGCGGCCATCCACTTCCACGACGACGACGTGTACGACGCGGGCTGGGCCACCGACTTCGAGTTCACGGTGCCCGAGGGCCTGCCGAGCGGGGCCTACCTGATGCGCCTCTCCGCGGAGGGCCACGCGGACGACCTGCCCTTCTACGTGCGCCCGCCGCGCGGCCGGCCGCGCGCGGACGTGCTGTTCATCGCGTCCACCTACACCTACCAGGCCTACGCGAACCACGCGCGCGGCTCCACCGACGCCGCGTACCGCGAGCGGGTCGCCGCGTGGGGCGCCTCGCCCCATATCCCGGACAGCCACCCGGACTACGGCTGGTCCACCTACAACCGGCACCGCGACGGCAGCGGCATCTGCTACTCCTCGCGCCTCCGACCGGTGCTGACGTTCCGGCCGCGCTATCTCACCTTCCTCGACGCCCGGGGGTCGGGGTTGCGCCACTACTCGGCGGACACTCACCTCCTCGACTGGCTCGAAACGCAGGGGATCCCCTACGACGTCGTCACCGACGAGGACGTGGAGGCCGAGGGCGCCGCCCTCCTCGCCCCGTACGCGACCGTCCTCACCGGCTCGCACCCCGAGTACCACACCGCGCGCACGCTCGACGCCCACGCGGGCTACCTGGACGGCGGCGGCCGGCTCGTGTACCTGGGGGGCAACGGCTTCTACTGGCGCATCGCGACCAGCCCCGCGGTGCCCGGCGTCATCGAGGTACGGCGCGCCGAGGGCGGCATCCGCGCCTGGGACGCCCAGACCGGCGAGTACTACCACGCCCTCGACGGCGCGTACGGCGGCCTCTGGCGCCGCAACGGGCGCCCGCCCCAGCGCATCGGCCTGGTGGGGTTCTCGGGGCAGGGCCTCTTCGAGGGCTCGTACTATCGCCGCCAGCCCGGCGCCGACGACCCGAAGGCGGCCTGGATCCTCGACGGCGTCATCGACACGGTGATCGGCGACTTCGGCCTCTCGGGCGGCGGTGCGGCCGGCTTCGAGCTCGACCGCGCGGACCCCGCACTGGGCACGCCCGCGGGGGCCATCGTGGTGGCCAGCTCCGAGGGCCACGGCCCGAGCTTCATCGTGGTGCCCGAGGAGCTCCTCTCGCACCTGGCCACGGTCACCGGCGAGAAGCCCGCGCGGCTGCTGCGGGCCGACATGACCTACGCGGAGCTTCCCGGGGGCGGCGCGGTCTTCGCGGTGGGCTCCATCACCTTCTGCGGGAGCCTCTCGCACAATCGCTACGACAACAACGTCTCCCGCATCCTGCGCAACGTCCTGGACCGGTTCCGCGCGCGCCGGTGAAGCTGACGGACGCGCTGCAGATGGCCCCGGACGAGGTCGTCGCGCTGGTCGGAGGAGGCGGCAAGACCACCGCCATGTTCCGCCTCGCGCGCGAGGTGGTGGGGAGCGGTGGGCGCGCGATCACCACCACGACCACCCGCATCTTCGGCGCGCAGATCGCGCTGGCCCCCGCGCACGTCCCCGCGAGCGTCACCCGGGAGCGTCTCTCCGCCGAGCTGGCCCTCCACCGGCACGTGCTCGTCATCGGCGCGACCGACGCCGACAGCGGCAAGGCCGAGGGCATCTCCCTCGACCTTTTCCGGCGCGTGCGCGCCTGGTTCCCGGACGTCTGTCTCCTCAACGAGGCCGACGGCTCCCGCATGCGCCCCTTCAAGGCCCCCGCCGACTACGAGCCGGTGATCCCGGCGGATACCACGCTGGTCGTCGTCGTGGTCGGCGCCGACGTCTTCGGCCGAAGCCTCGACACCGCGCACGTCCACCGCCCGGAGCTGGTCGCCACGCTGAGCGGCGCCCCGATGGGCGCCCCGATCACCCCCCTGATCGTGGCCCGGGTCCTTGCCGATCCCCGGGGCGGGCGGAAGGACGTGCCGGCGGGCGCCCGGGTCGTCGTCCTGATCAACAAGGTGGAGGACCTTCCGGATCGGGCGCCGGCGCGCGAGACGGCCGAGCGCCTCCTCCGCGACCCGGCGATCCACTCGGTGATGCTGGCCACGCTGCGCGCCGATGACCCGGTGCTCGAGGTCTGCGCGCGGTGACGCTCGACGTTCCGCGCCTCCGCGCCGACACGCCGGGCGTCGCCGGCGTCCTGCACTTCAACAACGCGGGCGCCGCCCTGCCGCCGCGGCCGGTCCTCGCGGCGGTGACCGGCCACCTGGAGCGCGAGGCGGCCATCGGCGGCTACGAGGCCGCCGCCCTGGCCGCGGAGCGGATCGCCGACGTCTACGACGCGGTCGCCGCGCTGATCGGAGCCGGTCCGGACGAGATCGCCTTCGTGGAGAACGCCACCCGGGCCTGGGACATGGCCTTCTACGCGATCCCCTTCCGCGCCGGGGACCGCATCGTCACCGCCCGGGCCGAATACGCCTCGAACTATCTCGCGTTCCTCCAGATGAAGCGGCGCGTGGGCGTCGAGATCGACGTGGTGGACGACGACGCCTCCGGGCAGCTCGACGTGGCCGCGCTCGAGCGCGCGATCCGGCCGCGCACCCGGCTCATCGCGATCACCCATGTGCCCACCCAGGGCGGGCTGGTGAATCCCGCCGCGGAGGTGGGCCGGATCGCCGCCCGGCACGGCATCCTCTACCTCCTCGACGCCTGCCAGTCGGTCGGCCAGCTCGCGGTGGACGTCCGCCGGATCGGCTGCCACATGCTCTCGGCCACCGGCCGCAAGTACCTGCGCGGCCCGCGCGGCACCGGCTTTCTCTACGTGCGACGGGACACCATCGCCATCCTCGAGCCGCCCTTCATCGATCTGGAAGCCGCGAGCTGGATCGACGCCCAGACCTACACGCTCCGCGAGGATGCCCGGCGCTTCGAGAACTGGGAGCGGTTCGTGGCCGGCCAGATCGGTCTCGCCGTCGCGGTGCGCTACGCCCTGGCGCTCGGCATCGACGCCATCGAGGCGCGGGTCAAGGCGCTCGGGGCGCTGCTGCGGGCGGAGCTGGCCAAGCGACCGGGGGTGACCGTCCACGACCTGGGCGCGGAGCGGTGCGGGATCGTCACCTTCCTCAAGGCGGGCGAGGCGCCGCGGGCCACCCGCGAGCGCCTTCGCGCGCTGGACATGAACGTCACCCACACCCAGGCGCGCTCCTCGCGGCTCGACCTGCCCGCGCGCGGCTTCGACGCCCTCGTTCGCGCCAGCGTCCACTACTACAACGACGAGACCGAGGTCGAGCGCTTCGTGCGCGCGGTCTCGGGATAGGAGACCCGACATGACCACGACCACGGTGGAGACCGCGCGCGGGCCGGTGGCCACGGCCGAGCTCGGCGCCACGCTGATGCACGAGCACATCGTCACCCGCTCCCCGGGGGTGCAGGAGAACTGGCCGCACCTCTGGGACCGGGCGGGCATCCTCGAGATGGCGGAGCGGAAGATGGCCGATCTCCACGCCCGCGGCATCCGCACGATCGTGGACCTGACCACCGTGGACCTGGGCCGCGACATCGGCCTGATCGCGGAGGTGGCGCGGCGGTCCCGGATCCACGTGATCGTGGCCACCGGCGTCTGGTGGATGCCGCAGCGCTACTTCAGCGGCCACGGGGTGGACGCGGTGGCCGACCTGTTCGTCCGGGACATCACCCAGGGCATCGGGGAGAGCGAGGTCAAGGCCGCCATCATCAAGTGCGCCACCGACACCGCGGGG
>Ga0137394_10004475_pt1 | contig 10597 bp, 5 predicted proteins | sample czobulk116metaG_FD_108278 | JGI IMG/M metagenome (GOLD analysis project Ga0137394, IMG submission 108278) | Vadose zone soil microbial communities from Angelo Coast Range Reserve, California, USA - czobulk1.16 metaG | ecosystem: Environmental > Terrestrial > Soil > Vadose zone | place: USA... | reverse complement strand
TGTTTTGGATTATGCACGGAGAACGCCGGTTTTCAGAACCGACTGAATCTTGTCGGCCTTGCGAGTTAGTGATTTATTGGAATCGTTTATGTGACCGACTACAACTTCGGCGGAGCTTGCAGGCCTAATTGCTGAACGAATTTTCGCGAAGCGGCAAGTGGCTCCGGTACAGCACGAGGTCCTTCTCGAGACTGTTGGCCAGTTTGGTTTTACCTTGCATGGTAGCGATAACTGAGGCCTGCCGGGCCGCGGCAACGGCCTCAGAGAACCGACCGCTCTCTGCGTAAGCAGCGGCGAGTGTCCGCAGGAAAGAAGGTTCTCTACCACCTGAAAGCTGCACTGCTTCATTGGCAAAGCCGACCGCTTTGGCGCCGTCGCGAATTGCCGCGTCGGAAGAGGTTGCCAGTAACCAGGCAATGTTGTTACGCGAGTGGGGATCTTCCGGGGCTAATACCATTGCCTTCTCGTAATGAGCGATCGCTTCGGTGCGCAAACCCTGTCGTAAAAGAGCGTTACCCAGGCAGGTGTGGGCATCCGCGTCATTGGGTTGGATTTGCAAAGTTTTCTCCCAATCCGCGATCGCTTCGTCGACGCGACCGTTAGCAAAAAGAATGTTTCCGCGATTGTAATATGCATCTGCGTAATTCGGTACCAACTTGATTGCTTCCTCGTAGTGAAGCATCGCCTCATCGGCTAGTCCTTTTAGGCCTAGAGCATCGGCGAGGTTCATTTGCACAAACGCTGAACCGACGTTGTAGTGTGGATCCAGCTTACGAGACCTAATCCTTGACGCTGCCTCGAAGTGCGAGATCGCTTTGTCCAGTTCACCGCGGTCGATGCATAGGTAACCGAGATTGTTATGCGCAAGATCGTTGTCAGATGTGACGGCAAGGGCATGGCTCCAAAGCGTTTCGCTGTTCCGCCAGTAGGACGTCTGAATCACTGCTGCCCAGACGAGCGCCACGATTATTACTCCCGCCGCAGCCACAGCAAACCGTTCTCTGGACTTGTGGACTGCTGTCAAGTCAGCAACGAGCCAGACCGCAAGCATAAACAGCCCGATATGCGGAAGGTAAGTGTAGCGATCGGCATGGCCTTGTTCGCCCACCTGAACAAGGCCGATGACTGGGATCAACATACCGACATACCAAAACCAACCGGTGAAGAGGTAAGGTCGTTGCTTTCGTAAGACGATTGCCGCCAAAGTGATGACCAACAGCAATGTCATCGCGCCGGCGACCTGCCAAATGGTCAGGGTGTTATTTGGATGCGGATAGAAAATGGCGAGTCGTGTTGGCCACACTGTTTTCCAGATGTAGATTATGTGACTCACAAGCGCATTTTGCACGCGCCAGAGAAGAGGCAACGGTGGAATTGCGCCAGCAGCACGTTTTTGTAATACAAATGTGATGCCACAAGCGGCCGCGGAAAGAACCAGGAAGGGAATCTTTTCCATTAAAAGGCTCGTTATTGTGCGCTTCTCGTTACCGGGACTTAAATGTTTGTCGTCCTCTACTGACGATCGTTCTTCAAAACGCCGAAGTGGCCAGTAATCCACAAGGAGAAGGATGAATGGGGCTGTTACTAGCATTGGCTTTGACATGAGTCCGGCCGCAAACAAGACAGCGACCACTAAATAGTGAGTTCTGGAGTGGGTGCGTGTATAACGAATGTACGCGCTCAACATGAGCAAAAAGAAAACTGCGCTTAACACATCCTTTCGTTCGCTCACCCAGGCGACTGATTCGACGTGGAGCGGGTGAATCGCGAACAACGTTGCAACAATCGCACTCTTCCATACTGCGCTGGTCATTTGTCGTAACACAAAAAACAGCAGGAGCACTGCGATCGTATGTAGAAGAACGTTCGTACCATGATGACCGCCGGCGTTTAAACCGTATAGCTGACAGTCCAACATATGCGAGATGGTCGTTAAGGGATGCCAGTTGCGTGCGTGTGGCGCGGTAACTGCAAGCGCGAGCCCCTGTATCGTTATTCCAGCTTTGATGACCGGCGCATTATAGACGTACAAATCGTCGTCGAAATTAACCAAGTCGTACCGGATGGTTTGACCGAATACAGCCAGACTGATTGCGACAAGAAAAAGACAAATAATGAGAGTCGTTAGAGGACTGTGGAAACGTGTTGTCTTCCCGTCGGTGCGGTCGCTAAATTGGCGCTTTTTATTCACCGTTAGGCGACAAACCGCGAGTTGTTAAGCTCGGATCGCGCAGCGGTCTGCCAGCTTGATAAAGCGCGATGTTGTTCTGAAGTTCGCTGGCTAAACCAGCGTTGCCCTGGCTGTTTGCTAACGCCGCGCCGCGCTCCGCCGCTTCAATTGCGTCGGAGAAACGCCCATCCTCAGCATAGGCGGCCGCCAATATGTGAAAAATCATTGGGATCTGTCCGCCCGAGATTTGCACCGCTTTCTCCGCGAGTTCAACTGCTCGGCCCCCATCTCGAATTGATGCGTCGGGACAGGTGGCGAATACCCATGCAAGATTGCTCGCGGCATTTCCGTTTGCCGGCTCGATTGCCAGCGCTTCCTGCCACTGCTGAATTGCTTCTTTTACGTGGCCTTGCTGGATGAGCGCCGTTCCAAGGATATTGCGTGCCTCTACGTTGTGAGGTTCTATTTCCAAGAATTTACGATAGTGGACCATCGCCTCCTCCAGCCGCCCCTTTTGAAGGAAGGCCTTTGCGAGGTTGTCATGAGCCGGGCCGTTTTCGGGCCGGAGATCGATAGCTGCTTGCAACCTGGAAATGGCCTCGTCGAGTTGGCCTTTTTGCAGGAAAATTATGCCGAGGTTGTTCTCGGCGACGTCGTTGTCTTTCGTGACAGCAAGCGCATGAGTAAACAGCGTCTCGCTATCACGCCAATAAGACGTTTGCATCCAGGCGCTCCAGCTTAACGCGCCAATTACGAATAGCGCGGCAGCGCTCAGAACCATGCGCCGGTGGCGCCACGATACAGACAAGTCGGCAAGGGCCCAAGACCCAGCAATGTAAAGCCCAATCTGTGGCAAATACGTGTAGCGATCTGCATGTCCCTGCCATCCTACTTGCACCAACCCGATTACCGGTACAAGCATCCCAAGATACCAGAACCAACCGGTGATGAAATATGGCGCCTTCCTTCGCAGAATAACCGCTGCGCTCGTAATGCTAATGAGAACGGCCAGGGCCAGAGCAATTTCCCATGGTGGCAGCCGGCTTTCAGGATGAGGATAGAATACCGCCAGGTTTACTGGCCAGAACATCTGCCGGATGTAGATTACGTAGGCGACTATAGCGTTGTTAATGCGTGCTAACATCGGCAGTTGTTCGGTCCAACCGATTGCGTGTCGTTGCGCCAGAAATGTGATCACACCTGAGACGGCGGAAAGTGCGATGAATGGAATTTTCTCCGCAACGAGCTTTAAGAGCTGACGTCGGATGTCTGGTCGCTGAGCTTTAATTCTTCCGAGCGGCCAGTAGTCCAAAAGTAACAGCACAAAGGGCAGCGTCACCAGCATCGGCTTGGACATCAGACCAAGCGCAAACACAAACGCTACTATCAGGTAGCGCCAGTTCGATGGCGCGCGCGTATAATGGAAGTATGCGAGCAGCGTCAGCATGAAGAACACACCACTGAGCACATCCTTGCGCTCTGCCACCCAGGCAACCGACTCCACATGCAAAGGGTGAATGGCGAACAGTGCTGCCACAAACGCGCTCCGCCAAAGCGCGCCAGTCATTTGCTGGAGCAGGACAAAGAGCAGGAGCACTGCAATTGTATGAAGAAGCAAATTGGTAAAGTGATGTCCGCTCGCCTTTAATCCATATAACTGGCAGTCCAACATGTGTGTTATCGTCGTCAACGGATGCCAGTTCTCAGAATGAATATGGGTGAATGCCCAGGCGATACCAGAGATGTTAAGCCCACTGGTTATTCTGGTATTTTGGTAAACGTACCTCGGATCATCGTAGTTAACGAAGTCGTCCCAGAGTGTCCGGCCAAAAACCATCCATGTAAGGACTACCAGACAAATGCAAACGCCGACGATTACCGAGCGGCGCGGTATGTTAAGCAAAGCTGTTGACTTAGACTTACTGCGATGCACGTGGGGCAGTCAAATGTTGCGGGAAGCGGCTCGGCTTAAGGATTCCGTTTATGAATCGAGATGTAGTTCGTCAGACCCTCGACTGACGGCGGCGCATCGCCAAAGGAGTAATCGACTTCTGTGGGGGTGATTTTCACAAGACCGGCTGGGCTGTAGTTTTGCGCGCCGTATTCATTTGCCCAGTTGAACATCAACCGCTCAGAGTCGGGACGCCACAACCAGGAATTAAGCATTACCACCGAGACCAGGAACTTTGGACGCGCGCTCTCGATCTCATGAATCATCTCCTCCTGCATCTGTCGCGCATATTTTTGCGGTTCCATCAGTCCATAGGTGTAAATATATCCCGTCGCGGAATGCCGCTGTGCATAAAAATAAATCTCGGGTTCTGATCCCAACACCGCGATTGTATCATCCGGGTTTGTATGTTCTCGCAGATACGCTGCGATCTTAACGGCCTCAGCGAATGGATTATCGGGATAAATCATTTGGCAAGCCTCAACTGGAGAAACTCCAAAGAAGATTTTTTTTTCCCACAGAATTGGCAGGCTTAGCATCGCGCCAAGCAGAAAGAGCGGAAGAAATCTAATCACGATCTTCCGGCTTGTCAGAAGATCGGACAGTTTGCTAATTGCAAGGCCGACCAGGAGTGAGACCACCGGCAGGATCATAATGAAATAATGAGGCCGAAAATAAAGTCCCTGGCATACCGCTAAAGCCGAGAACACGAATAGAGCGATCAAAAAAATTGCGGCGAAGCGGCTCCTTCTGTCCACTATTCCGAAGACAAGGCCCAGTCCAGCCAATGCCCACAACACCCAGCCAATGTCGATCGCTTCCGCTATCCTAATGGCAAAAACGTGCATGGCGCGGGCTAAAGGCCATTTGCCGCTGTATATCGCGCCCATGAGGAACCTGCCATATTCCGAAGCGTACCTGATTGTCCAAAACCAAAACTTGTCGAGCACCCCTGCGTACCAGAGAATGAGACAGGTGATTCCAAAGGGAACAATTGCCGCGATCCCAAAGATCAAATTGCGCAGAACGATTTCTTTCAGGGCAAATCGACGGTGGATATCATTCCAAAGCAGGTAGAGTACTCCAAATAGAATAAATAATAGCGCTGGTTGTTTCATCAACGCGCCAATACCAAAGAGCGACCCGCTCACGAATATCCGTCCAATTGCAGGCTGCTCCGACTCGGAAAGCGTCAGGATCAGCAGCGTCCCACCCAGAACCGGTAGCATGACAAAATTCGTCGCGTGAGCAAATACCCCAAGCACGGACGGACTGGCTGAAAGAACGGCATAACTCATTGCCGCGGCAATCCCGGCAATCGAATTGATTAACCGTCGGCCGATGAAGAAAATTAGCGCAATCGTCGCAGCATTAACCAGCAGCAAACCGAAGTGAATACCAAAGATCGTTTGGCCGAATATCGACATAATCAGCGCATAGGAGGCGTAGGTTCCAGGAAACTTCATGCTGTAGGCGAGCTTGTATGGAGGGATCCCCTGCAGCATCAGTTGGCCGCCGTAAGCGTATTCGCCTTCGTCGCGCTCCAACGGAATGCCCAGAAGTCGAATCCGGATGGCAATCACGAGCCCGAAAACGATCACGGCAAGGGCGCACCAGCCGAAACGCAGTGCTTTGCTCTGATTGTCGATTTTATGCGCCACGAAAGCTGTTTCTCCGATGGAAAAGGACAGCTTGCAACTGAACGATTTCCGTTGCACTGCGTGTTTTCGAAATGGCGCTTAATATAGCAATCTTGCGCAAGATTTCTGCACTCGCCTTTTCTCCGCTGCTTTTGCTTTCCATATGAGTCTGGTACGCAATTTCTATGGAGTCTAGCGAATCAAAAACGCTTAGGAATAGGAACGAACGCATCCTTATCCTGCTACTCAGTTTTGTAGCCGCTTTTCGCGTACTAATATTCTCAGCCGCATTTCCGTTCTTTAGCAACGTTGATGAAGATCTGCATTTCGACCTGATCACGCAGTACTCGCACGGTCGGCCTCCGCGCACTTTTGAAACAGTTAAAGAAGAGACCCTTTTTTGGATGGTTCCTTACGGTTCGCTGGAATTCCTGAACGCTTCAGATCAATTCCCAGGCGGAAAATTCCCGCCGCCTCTATGGAAGCAATCTGGGCCGAAGGCCGAGTCAGAGTTTGTGGCAGCGAAGGCTGAATGGAGTACTGAAACCAATTTTGAGTCTTCTCAGCCGCCGCTTTATTACATAGTCGCCAGTCTTTGGTGGTGGATTGGAAAGCACATCGGATTCGGGGACATTCAATCTTTGTATTGGATTCGATTTCTGAATGTTCCGCTGATGGCGATGGTGGTTTGGTTGGGCTACACGACTGCACGGATATTTGCACCGACGCGCGTGGATCTGCGCCTCGGAGTGCCGCTGCTGTTGGCTTTCATTCCTCAGAATGTGTTCTACGCGATGAACAGTGATGTTCTGTCGCCCGTGTGCTGTGGTGCGTTGTTCCTGTGCGTTCTGCGCTGGTTGCGAACCCTCACACCGAGTTTTTTGCTTGGAGCGCTCACCGGTTTGGCAATAGCAGCTGCGTACTTAACGAAACTGCCCAATTTACCTCTCATCGCCGTGGGACTCATCGCGATAGTTGGAAACTTGGGGTGGCATATCCGTCAATTCTCTCGTGCCACCTTCATCGCATTTGCAGCGCTCGTAATCTGCTCGGTCATCCCGATTGGCAGTTGGATGTTCTGGACGAAACATCAGTTCGGCGATCTGACGGGATCAACCGCGAAAATTGCCTTGCTGGGATGGACACAGAAACCTTTCGCCGACTGGTGGCAGCATCCGATTTTTACACCAGGAGGTTTTTGGATTTTTTGGTCCGATCTCCTTGCGAGTTTCTGGCGGGGTGAGGTTAAATGGCACGGACAAATGTTACGTAGCCCGCCTGCCGACGGATTCTATGCAATCTCCTCCTTGGCATTGCTTGTCGCGGCGTTAATTGGATTGCGAAAGGGCACCGAGCTTTCCAGGTCTCAGCGGCAAGCGATAAGCATCGCCGCGTTGAGCTTCATTGTGTCGGTTGGATTTCTTGCGCTGCTTTCAATTCAGTTCGACTTTGGCACTTGCATTAATCCCTCGCAGGCACACCCGTATTTCACATCGGGCCGATTGCTGAGCGGCGCATTAATACCCTTCGCCGTGGTTTATGTGTATGGGATTGCCTACCTGTTCCGCCGAATTAATTCTGCTGTCCCGATGGCCGTACTCGCTTTAATAATCGTGGTTGTGACAACCTCAGAGATTATTACGAACTACGGCGTCTTCGCGAGCGAGTATAACTTCTTTCACATTTAGCCGTCTCTCCCAGGCTGTCTGACGAAAGCCTTCAAACGGATACCACACAGCCAGTTTTGCCTGAGAGAAAGCCGAAACAGCAAGAGTAGTACTGGCATCGGCATAAGTCGACTCACAAGCATCGTAAACTTCATTGCCAATCTAGGAATCTTTTTCCGCTGAAAAACAGGCGACTTGCAACTGGGCGATTTCCATTGCACTGCGTCTTCTCAAAATGGAGTTGAATCTGCCAATTCTGCGCAAGGTTCTTTTATTTGTCTTTTCTCCGCGCGGTCGCGCCTGGCTTTTTGGCGTGCTTTTGGCAGCCCTGACGATCTTTGCGTATCGACCCGCATGGAATGGCGGCTTTTTGTGGGACGACGACGTGTATATAACGAATAACGAGCTGCTGACTGCGCCTGATGGCTTACGGCGCATCTGGTTCTCGCTCGATTCGCCTTCGCAGTATTTCCCGCTGGTCTACAGCACGTTTCGCATCGAGCACGCACTGTGGGGACTGAATCCGACCGGCTATCATTGCGTCAACCTTCTGCTTCACGTGGCCAACGCGCTGCTGGTCTGGCGAGTGCTGGCGCGTTTGAACGTGCCGGGGGCATGGCTGGCCGGCGCAATCTTTGCCCTACATCCGGTGCAAGTGGAATCAGTGGCTTGGATTACGGAACGCAAGAATGTGCTCATGGGCTTTTTCTTTCTGCTGACGCTCCTTGCATGGCTCGCGTTTGTTGATGAACGGACGAAGCGGCCGTGGAGCTTTTACGTGCTGGCCTTGATTCTTTACATGCTAGCGCTCTCGGCGAAGACAACAGCCTGCACCTTGCCAGCAGCGTTGTTCTTGATTTTGTGGCTGCAGAAGAAGCCGATCAATTGGAAGAGAATTTTCGAGATCCTCCCTTTCCTCGTTCTCGGTCTCGCCATGGGTCTATTAGCAATGTGGTGGGAGCGTTATCATCAGGGGACGAGACGAGCGGCCATTACGTTCTTAAGTCCGATCGAGCGGGTTCTCGTCGCAAGCCGGGCTGTTTGGTTTTACTTAAGTAAACTTATCTGGCCTTCAAATCTAACGTTCATTTATCCAAAATGGACCATCTCACCGGAGCATCTGTTGGATTACATCTGGTTAGTGGCCGCAATGGCGGTCTGCATGGCGATCTACTGGTTGAGGCGATATACGGGACGCAGCGTCGAGGTCGCTGCTGCATTCTTTCTCGCTACACTTAGCCCGGTGCTTGGGTTCATCATGCTCTTCACATTCCGTTATACCTTTGTGGCTGATCACTACCAGTATTTGGCGTGTATCGGGCCGATCGCGCTTGCCTCGGCGGGGATAGTCAGTTTGGCCGACGCGCTTAAACAGCGTGTCTTTATTTGGAGCGCGGCAGTATTTGCAGTTGCGATGTTGGCGGTGTTGACGTGGCGGCAAGGTTCGATGTATGGCGACATCGAAAGGCTTTGGCGCATTACTCTTGCAAGAAACCCGGAGTGCGGGATGGCTCATACCAACCTCGGCATTGTCCTTCTCGAGAAAGGCCAGGTGGATGAGGCAATCGTTCATTACAGGGCTGCCTTGCAAATGCAGCCGAATTCTTGGGATGATGAGTACAATCTGGGGACGGCCCTTTTAAGCAAAGGCGAAGTAGACGAGGCGATCGTGCACTGCGAGACAGCGGTCACCATGCAACCAAATGATCCCGATGCTCAGGTGGCTTTAGGCAGCGTTCTTCTTGAGAAGAAACGGATCGACGAAGCGATAATGCATTACCAAAAAGCGCTGGCGATACGGCCTGATTACTTTCTGGCCCGGTGCGGCCTCGGCCGTGCTCTGCTTGAGAAAGGGGAACTCGATACGGCAATCCAGCATTTTCGCGCGGCCCTGTTGATCCAGCCTGAGCATGCAGATTGTCACACGGTCCTTGCTGTTGCTCTCGATGAAAAAGGAGAAACAGCCGAAGCTATTCAGCATTACAACAAAGCGCTGGAGATTTCTCCGAAATCCATTCCTGCCCTGACGAACCTGGCTTGGGTAATTGCGACTTGTTCCAATGGATCATTGAGAAATGGTGTGAGGGCAGTTGAAATTGCACGGCGAGCTGATGAGCTATCCGGAGGCTCCAATCCGATCGTGCTGCGAACGTTGGCGGCGGCGTACGCGGAGGCTGGACAATTTGAAAAACCGACTGAAACCGCTGGTGCTGCAATAGAGCTATCACGGCTGTCAGGTGATCACTCATTGTCTTGGGCGCTCGAGGAACAATTGCGTCTTTATCGACTCGGCATTCCGTACCGCGAAGCAGCAAAGTTGAAAGAACCATGATTGACTTTGCTATAAACGAGCTCGCTGCTTCGGCGAGTACTCGAGTGCTTCTGTGACGCGCCCGGTTGGACGTTGCCACCGGAGTCGTCAAAGCTCGTCGCGCAAAATTTCAAAAACAGCTGTGCTGTCCAGTACCCCCTGCAGCGCGTCTGTTCCAGGTCCGCTGCCGAAGGCAACCACGTCTTCCACCGTGACCAGCGCTGATTTCGTGTAGAACGCTGCCGGCTCTGGCTGTTCCGTTTCCTGAGTCTCGCTTTTGTCTTGGTTCCCGGGGATTTTCGCCGGACCATAGGACTTGCTGCCATGAGGGCCGGTTGCCCACGTGATCCAGGGCTGGCCAGCTGAGTTAAAGCCCAGCAAGGCTATACCGCTATCTTTGCGAAAAGGAAACCCATTCAAGCTTAGTCCACCCATTGCCAAATCACCGCATACTATGATCGTCGATTTTGGCCCACCATAGCTTCGTGCGATACCGACCGCGCGGTCCAGTTCAACTGTTTGGCTGAGGGTCCTTTCTCCGTTGTTTTCCTGTGCTGCTTTGCGCATTAGCCCTGCATCGACGACAAGAAAATAGCCGCCGGTGTTGTATTGAAGCAATTGGATTGCGCGCCGCACCATATCGGAAAGACTCGGCTGTTGATTTCTTTGTTCGAGCTGATTTGTGAAGGCGAGGTCTCCATCGTCGAAAACGCCGAACAGTTTCGGTCGACGCCACGCTGGAATTGTTTCCAATTCAGTTCGTGTTCGAACAATATCGAATCCGTTACCGCGGAGCTCCAGCAACAGATCGCGATTATCTTGTCTGTCCCCCCCCTTCGTGATGGGAAGAAATTGCGC
>Ga0137394_10004474_pt1 | contig 10598 bp, 7 predicted proteins | sample czobulk116metaG_FD_108278 | JGI IMG/M metagenome (GOLD analysis project Ga0137394, IMG submission 108278) | Vadose zone soil microbial communities from Angelo Coast Range Reserve, California, USA - czobulk1.16 metaG | ecosystem: Environmental > Terrestrial > Soil > Vadose zone | place: USA... | reverse complement strand
TTTCCCAATCAAGCCTTGCCAGGGCGCAACGTAGGCCACCGCGGCGACTGCAAGTACGTAGAAGCCCGCACCCACGAGAACTGCCATCATGATCGCGCGAAAACATCCTGTCGAACGAAATCTCGGATGAGCTTCCTCCGCCACTTTGGGCACCGATTCGAATCCGGTCATGAAATACGGTACGATCTGGAGCGTGAGCAGGATTGACACAAAGGGAGTCGTACGAAACGCGGGATGAAAATTGGCAGGAGCGCCACGAACGGCGCTGATGCCCAAGAGGAGAACGAAGAGAAGGAGCACGATCCCCGTCGTCCAGTTCTGAAAACTGGCGCTCCAGCGGATGCCCCGGTAGTTCAGCACCGCAAGAAAAATCGTAAGCCCGACGCCCAACACCAGACGCGGCAGGAAAACGGGCTGCCCCGCTACTCGATACAGTTCGAACGAATTCAGCGATGGAAAGATGTACGCCGCAAGTTTTCCCACCGCCACCGCTTCCCACGGGCACACGATGAAGTACGCCAGCAGCATCATCCACCCGGTGAAATAACTAACAACCGGCGGAAAAACCTGAGCGGTGTAGGCGGCCTCGCCAGCAGCGTCCGGAAGCCGCTGCACCCATTGGCCATAAACGTAGCCAACAGGCAGCAGGAGAACTCCCCCGAGAGCGAAACCGAGAATCGCCCCGAGCGGCCCGCTGCGTCCGAGCCAGTCGTCCATCAATACTAGCCATCCGGCACCGACCATGGTTCCAAATGCGAGCGCGAAATAATCGGTGAGGCGGAGTTTGCGCGCGAGTGTGGTCATGGCCACCAGGTGCGCCCCGATTCTATACAGCTTCTCCGTTTGCGCCACCAGTTTTGACGTTCCGTTAACCTACCTCTAACAAAGTCGGCTTAGAACTTTGTGCGCAGGAAAAATGGGCCGCGACGCCTTCGAGTCCGCACCTCCCCGTAAGTGCGTCCCGTCCCCCTGTGGTTCCATTTGTTGTCCAAGACTGAGAATTCCAAGGAGAGATTTTCTATGCATCACTGCCTTACCAGAGCTATGTCGGTCGTGGTCGCTTCGGCCATGACGCTCTTGCCCATGTACCCAGCATCCGCACAAGGCAACGGCGGTTCCTCGACGAAGACGCCAATCAAGCACGTTGTCGTGATCTTCCAAGAGAACGTTTCGTTCGACCATTATTTCGGCACCTATCCTCACGCCTTTAACCTCCCGGGCGAGACTCCCTTCCACGCCAAGGAGAACACTCCAGAATCTAACACGCTCTTGTCTTCCGGGTTGCTCACCAACAATCCGAACAAAGTGAATCCGTTTCGAATCCCTCCGAGCGTGCCGGTGACCTGCGACGAGGACCACAATTACAACGATGAACAAGCGGCTGCGAACGGCGGCCTGATGGACGGGTTTGTGGAAAAACTGAGCTGCAATGACAAAGTGCTCGGACCAGCCAGCGCCATGGGCTACTACGACGGCAACACCGTCACTGCGATGTGGAATTACGCGCAATACTTCGCGATGAGCGACAACTCCTGGGGCACTACGTTTGGGCCGTCCACTCCCGGAGCGCTCAATTTGGTTGCGGGGAATACCTTCCCTGGAACCTTGTTTCCGACCCGTCCGAACGGCAAGCCGGCCAGTGCGCTAGGCAACATCGCCAACGCCGCGACGACTGGCGCGGTGATCGGCGATCCGCGGCCGTTGCTCGACGATTGCGTGGCATCGAACCCCAAATTTCAAAACGTCAACCAAATCACAGTGTCGGGTAAGAACGTGGGCGACCTGCTGAATGTCAAGGGCATCACATGGGGCTGGTTCCAGGGTGGCTTCGCGCCGACGGGTGTGGACGCTCAAGGACGTGCCGTATGCGGCCAGCATCACGCGGGGCTCGCCGGCGATGATGCCGTCCTAAACGCTGGTGACTACATCCCGCACCACGAGCCGTTCATGTATTACCCGCAGAGCACGAACATTCACCACACGCGGCCCAGTGATCCGCTGCTCATCGGAACCTCTCGGGACGGGACTAATCACCAGTACGACCTGACCGACTTCTATACCGCTTTAAGCGAAGGCCGGCTGCCTGCTGTGAGCTATCTGAAGGCCAGCGCTTACCAAGATGGTCATGCCGCCTATTCGGATCCAATCGACGAACAAATCTTCGTCGTCAACGTCATCAACGCCCTAATGCGATCGAAGGAGTGGAAGGACACGGCGGTCGTCATCGCTTGGGATGATTCCGACGGTTGGTACGACCACCAGATGGGGACCATCGTGACCCAGTCGAACGTGTCGGACGACCAGTTGCTGGGGCCGGGCAATTGCGGCTCGCCGAAAGCGAATGACGTCAGTGGCGGAACCCAGAATGGCCGCTGCGGCTTCGGCCCGCGCCTGCCCCTGCTGGTGGTTTCTTCATGGGCAAAGCCGAATTTTATTGATGACACCATCACCGATCAGTCGTCCATTCTTCGGTTCATCGAAGACAACTGGGACCTCGGCCGGCTTGGCAGCGGCTCGACCGATGCGATCGCCGGCACTCTGAACAACATGTTCAACTTCAACGAGAATGGACCGCACGCTCACAGGCTCATCCTGGATCCTCAGACCGGGACCGTTGTCGAGCAAGACTAGAGCCCCGCAACTCAATGCCAAACGCCCTGGATCGCTCCGCCAAAAGCGCTGCGGTCCAGGGTTCTTTTTTAGCTGTTGTTCTTGCCCCACACCGTTTTTCCTAGCAGACAACCCCGCGGCCGCCGCAGACATCCGTTCACTCATCCTCCTCGGTGCAAGGAGAGATGCTGGTGACTTGTTTTAGAACTGCAATTTGCCTCGAGATGCTCCTGCTGTCCGCAACGCCTGCCTTGCCACAGAATCACGGCCGACTGGCCGAAACTCCTCCTGAACCTCTAAGAACCACTCAAGCTCCCACGCTCGGCGAGCTTCGCTTCACGGGATTGCGCCGCATCGCCCCCGCAGCGGTTGCCGCCCAAATTGCTTCTCATCCCGGCGCTCAATTCGACCCCTCAATGATTGATAAAGACGTCCGAGCCCTCGCGCGGCTCGGTTGGTTCGAATCGATTCACGCGGAAGCAACGCCTTCACCTGTGCCATTACTCCAACCCCCTGAGAACTCTAAGCGCATAACTTTGATTTTTCACCTGCATGAATTCCCTTTTCTTTCCAGAGTGGAATATTCAGACTCCCGGCTGCTCTCACAGAAGCAGATTGAGAAAATGCTCGAAGACAAAAAACTCTCACCTGGCTTAGGGAAACCAGCCGATCCAGCGGCGTTTCATAAGATTGCCATCGCGATTCGCGCAGGACTAAACGAGCTGGGCCACCCGGATGCGAGCGTTCGAATCAACCGTGAGGAAGCACGCAACGCCACTGTCACCGTCCGATTCGAAATCAACGATGGCCCCTTGTTGCGAGTGCGCCGGGTGAGCTTCGATGGCCATCCTCAAGTTTCCACAAAATCATTGCGTGCGCAGATGCGCAGTATCGCGCCGTGGAAGCCGCTCGCTTCGTGGCGCGGCAAGAATGCATACTCCCGTGAAGCGTTTGAAGAAGATCGTCAACGCATGCTCGCGTATTACCACGATCATGGATTTCCGGAAGCACGCATCGGATACCCACGAGTCGCGCGAATCAGGGAATCATCGCGCCAATTGCTTCCCTGGCCACATAAGTCGACACTGACGGGGCTTTCCGTCTCCATCCCAGTGGAACCGGGCCCTTTCTACCGTTTCGAATCTATTACAGCGACCGACGCTCTCCAGCGAGCCGCGAAAGTGCGCGGCCCTTTTCCTGAAACAAACGGAGGGGGCGCGTTTTCTGAGCAGGACCTAGACAAGCTGCGCCGATTGTGGACAGCGCGCATTCAATCAAAAAATTCTAAAGTCGATTCACTTCCCTCCCATTCCGTCGACGCGATGCGTATTTTCAACCCGGAGAATCACACCGCCCGCGTTGCCTTCGATCTGAGCGACTCATCGCCGTACGTCGTGCAGCGCATCGAGTTTCTTGGACTGCACAAATTCAGCGACCGCTACGTACGCCGCAGAATTCTCTTGCACGAAGGCCGCCCCGTCGATGAGCGCGCACTCCAAGCCGGTCTTTTGCGCTTGGTGAGGACGGGGTACTTCAAACCGATCCACAATGAAGATATTCGCGTCCAGCTCCACGAAGCCACCCACACCGCCAACGTCTCGATCCGGCTCGAAGAGATTGGGCAGCAGCGCGCCTCTCTGGCGGGAGGCACTGGTCAATTCGGCAGCACGCTGGGCGTCGCCTACACCGTCTTCGACCTGCTCAATCGCGAAGAGCTTCATTCCGCCCAGCTCGAAGGTGGCCCGGAAACTCTTCAGGTGCTCCTCAGCATCGCCAAAGAAGGAATCTTCGGCACGCGAGCCTCGCTGGCTTTCTCCGTTTTTAACAATGTGATTCGCCCGCGTTTCGCGAGCAGCGTTCAAGGGCCGTTTTTCTCTTCCCATAGCGAAGGCATCAATGTCCCGTGGACCTACCCGTTGACGAACACCGATTCGCTAGCTGTGAACTACGCCCTTTCGCGCACAAATACCGAATATCCACCCACCTCTACTTCAACCGGGCCGGGTGTGACGCTCGGCAACGTTCGCTCGAAAGTCTCCAGCCGCTCACTGGGAGTCGGCTGGTCCCGCGACGCGGGAAGTGAGCGCGCTCTGTTTGCGAATTCCGTTTCCGGGGGCTGGCTCGGAGGTGGTGAGAGCGTGGTCCGCTCCTCCGCCGAATACGGCCGCATTTTCCGCGATCCGTTTTTCTCTCCGGCCGGCGCATGGGCCTTTCGCACGACTTTCAGCGGCGCAGGCAGTTATCGCGGCGACCTGCCATTTTATGCGCGGCTCTTTTCAGCCGATGAACTCGTGCGTGGGCTTCGTCCCGGGGAGCTCGGTCCTTATGCAGTAAAAGCCAGGATCGCGCCGAGCGGCGCAACGACCTATTCCGCTTCGCCTTCGGGCGCAAATCTGGTCGCCGCCGTCAACACCGAATACCGCTTCCCTCTCGCTGGCGGGACGGAAGCCGCCGCCTTCTTCGACCTCGGCTCTAGTTTGCTGCTCCCCAACTGGCTGGGCCCCACCAGGCCGCTGCTTCTGGACGCAACGAATGGCGCGCTTCACGGCTCCGCAGGAATCGAGCTCCGCTGCACCGTGCCGGGCGTCCAGGTTCCGCTTCGTGCCTATTACGCCGTAAATGTTCTCCGCATGAACCGCTTCTTTTCCCTCTCGGACAATTCCCTCTTCCACGCCCACAACCGCTTCTCCGCCTTCGGCTGGGGACTCGGCTCGCTGTTCTGACCGCCACGTCTGTACTACACTGCCGAAGCCATGAAACACGACAAACTCATCGAGGAGGCCTCGCGCTTGGCGGAACCCTTTTGCGTTACGAAGGGCGAGAAGTTTCGACTGAAGGATTCGGACCCCGCTGCCACGACCGGCGTGAAAAACAAACAACACGCGCAAAATATTCTCGATGCGCGCGATGGGGTGCTCAACCACCTGCAAGAGAAACTCTATGCGCAAGACCGCTGGGCGGTCCTAATCGTCCTCCAAGCTATGGACGCCGCCGGCAAAGATGGCGTGATCAAGCACGTCATGTCCGGCGTGAATCCGCAGGGATGTGACGTTCATGCTTTCAAGGCACCGAGCAATGAAGAGTTGGACCACGACTACCTCTGGCGGTCGCATAAGTGCATTCCTGAGCGCGGCAAGATCGGCATTTTCAATCGCTCCTACTACGAAGAAGTTCTCGTCGTGCGCGTCCACCCCACGCTGTTAAGGGCCGAGAATTTGCCCGAAATTCTGGTCACAAAGCATATCTGGGACCAGCGCTACGAGGACATCAACGCATTCGAAGAGTACTTGACTCGAAATGGAGTGGTGATTCGAAAATTCTTCCTGCATGTTTCAAAAGGAGAGCAAAAGAAGCGGTTCCTCGAGCGGCTGGAGGATCCGAAGAAGAACTGGAAGTTCTCCATGGCGGACGTCAACGAACGCGGGTTCTGGAAGGATTACCAGGAAGCTTACGAGGAGATGATCCAAAATACGGCCGCGAAGCACGCGCCGTGGTTCGTGGTTCCCGCGGACAACAAGTGGTTTACGCGGCTGATCGTGGCTTCCGCGATCATCCAGGCGCTCGACGAACTCCATCTTTCTTTCCCAGAGGTGGACAAAGCCAAGAAGAAAGAACTGGAAGCCGTCCGGCATTCCCTACTCGCACAAAAGGATTAGCGCTCCCCCCTTTGTAGGGGCGCTGCACCGCTGCGCCCTTCCCACCCGCCGTTCGCACTACTCCATTGCCTCTTGAAATCGTTCATCCGCAGAAGGATTAAGATATTTTGGAGCGGGCTACCCACCCTCTCCCGAGGCTAGGCGTCCCGCTCCACCACAGAACGCAGGAATTGCCGCAAAGCGGCTGCCACTTCCTTCCCTTCTGTGCAAAATCTCAAATCATTGCATCAAAATGAATTAGAAATCCGAGACCGGAACAGTACGAACCAATCCTCATAAACTATCGAAACCTATGGAGTCTTCATATGGAAATCCGGCGACACTACCTGGCCGTGCGTTTCACGCTTCAAAATCAACTTCGATCGGATCAATGAGCGGCATCAGCCATTGCAGCAACTTTTGATGAACAGGATGCGCCCCGTAAGCGTCTAGAGCGGCTCGGTCGGCGAACATCATGGCGCCCCCAAGCTCATATCCCTGGGAGCGCGGTGAAATGTTGACCCCAACCCGAGTCTCCAGCAGTCCCGGGATCTGCCCCTGTAGCCCGCGAATCTCGGCAAGCGCGCGAACCTTCTGATCCTCGCGCACGCCCGCCTTCCACCGAAAAGCAAAGGTATGTACGACCATGCCAGCATTGTAACCAACGTCTGCCAAATAGGATGACAATTTGATCGGCAGCTTGGGGAGTGGCTGGTTGAATTTGCTCTGCCTTTTTTTTCCGCCCGCAGAGCATCATCAGAGCATACACTTCGAGCAATTTCCCACGACCTGCTGAGGAAGCGAAGGAGGGCATGATGCAGAAGCAGCGATACCGCAGTTTCGACAGAACGGCGGTTGCAGCACTCATGCTTGTGGCGTTTGCTGCGATGCTTGGCAGCGGGGCGGCGGGGCAAAGCGAGAGCAAAGCGCAAACGCTGAGTGCGGAAAAAGCACAAACCAAAGTGGTATTGCTCGGGACGGGAACGCCGCGCCCGTTTCCGGACCGCTCGGGGCCGGCGACGGCAATTGTGGTGGGCGAGCGAGCTTACCTAGTGGACTTTGGACCAGGCGTAGTGCGGCGCGCAGCAGCAGCTGCGGAAAAAGGCACGCTGGAGCTGGAATCGACGAATCTTAAGATCGCGTTCCTCACGCATCTGCATTCGGACCACACCGCGGGTTACCCCGATTTGATCCTCACGCCCTGGGTGATGGGCCGCACGGAACTAGATGTGTACGGCCCAGAAGGTTTGGAGGAGATGACCAAACACGTGCTGGAGGCCTGGCGGCAGGACATCGAGATTCGCACCAAGGGCCTCGAGAAGCGACACGCCCTGGTCGTGCGAGCGCACGACGTGAAGCCCGGCGTGGTCTACAAGGACGAGCTTGTAACGGTGACAGCCTTTCGCGTGCCTCACGGCCAGTGGCCGCAAGCCTTCGGCTACCGCTTCGATACGCCGGGGAAAAGTGTCGTGATTTCCGGAGACACCAGCCCGAGCGAAGAGATCGTAGCTCATTGCCTGCCGTGCGACGTGCTGATCCACGAGGTCTATTCGCCGGAAAGTGTGCTAAGCATGCCTGATTACAAAACCTACCGTGCGAAATATCACACCTCCACCAGCGAACTAGCGGAGATTGCCAACCGCACGAAGCCGGGAATCTTGGTCGTCTATCACACCTCCGGACGAGGACCGCACGGCCGCATCCCCGACGACCAATTGCTCCGCGAGATTCAAAAGACCTATCACGGAAAGGTCGTGATCGGCCATGATCTCGAGGTGTATTGAAGATTTCCCAACGCAGATGGCCATGCCCTTCTCTGCCTTTTCCTGTCATCCCGCTCTTTTCTGTCATCCCGGCCGCTGCTTTCGCGGCAAGCGAAACCACTAGATTTGACCGGCCCGCAGGGGAGGGATCGTGGCAACAGTCATCCACTCTTCAATCGATGGAACAACCACGAAGCGCTCCACTCCACTGCCTGTCCGCCAAAAGAGCAACAAAAAGGTTGCGTTTTCGATCGGGCTGCGTTAATATGCAACCTGGAGGTTGCCTGAGATGGAGAACCGTATTGAGAAGCGGATTGAGCTCAAGGCGCCGGTTTCGCGGGTCTGGCGTGCGCTGACGGATCACCGTGAGTTCGGCGAGTGGTTTCGTGTGAAACTCGATGGCCCGTTCGTACCGGGTGAGATCTCTCGTGGCCAGATTACCTATCCTGGCTACGAGCACATCAAATGGCAGGCCGTCGTGCAGAAAATGGAGCCCGAACGGCTCTTTTCCTTCACCTGGCATCACTCGCTAGATGCCGATGCAGACATCTCCAAAGAACCAACGACCCTGGTTGAGTTCAGGCTGGAGAAGATCGAATCCGGCACACTACTGACTCTCACCGAATCGGGCTTTGAGAACCTCCCGAACGACCTCCGAGTCGAAGCCTTCCGCCGGAATGACGGCGGCTGGACCGAGCAAATGAAGAATATTGAGAGCTATGTCGCGCAAAGGCCGTAGCCGCATGACCGCCAAACGGCAGGCTCATGCGCTCGTCTTTGCCGCGCTGGGCGATGAGATGCGGCTATTGCTGGTTGCGAAGCTTTGTGGCGGGCAGCCACGTTCGATCTCCCAGCTCACCGAGGGCTCCAGACTGACCCGGCAGGCGATCACCAAGCACCTTCGAGTGTTGGAAAATGCAGGGGTCGTGCACAGTGTCCGTACGGGGCGCGAGAGCCGATTTGCATTCAATCCGGAGCCGATAGAAGAAATCAAGAAATACCTCGATCTCGTTTCCGAGCAGTGGGATCAGGCGCTGTCGAGGCTAAAGTCGTTCGTCGAAAGCTGAATGTCTTTCCGCCGAGAGGGCACAGAAAGATCTCTGGATGATTTTCGGCTCGAAATGAATTACTTCCAAGGTGTTTCATGCCAAGCGCTCTATAAGCAAAACGCAGGCCAAGAAGCTCGCTGCCTTTTCCATGTCGGCGCAGGCCTTTTCATCTAGGACCACCACCCGCTCACGATCAAAACCAATCCGGAAAAATCAGCTCGACACGCCCGGAAATCCAGTAGGGAATAACTTCCCGTATTTCTTCCTGGCCGATTGTTGTCAGAGGGCATCCTCTCAGCGAGGAGGTCAAGGCCTCAAGGCCGACTGACGCTGCTGCAGGAAGCGGCGTACGGAGGCGTCGCGCTCAAGACCGATTGCGATTTCGTAGGCGTGGCGGGCTTCGGTGTGTGCGCCGGTCTTGGCCAACAGCTCCGCGCGTGCCGCCCAGTAGGGTTGGTATTCGGCGAGCCGCCCATCGGTGGCTACCTCTTGCATGGCGTCGAGAGCGGCGCCGGCACCATGCATCTCCGCGATCGCCAGGGCGCGATTGATAGCCACCACCGGTGACGCGGAGAGTGCCAACAGCGCGTCGTATAGCTGCACCACCTCTGCCCAATTGGCGTGACCCGTGCGGCAGCGATAAACGTGCGCCGACTGCAACGCGCCTTCTAGCTGATAGCGGCCAATGGAGCCCAGAACGCTGGCACGCCGGAGCAGCGCCTCGGCCTCATCGATCATTTGCGAATCCCACAACGCCGGATCCTGCTCGGCAAGCGACACGTAATCGCCATGTAGATTGCGCCGCGCATGGCGGCGGGCTTCCGCGTGAAGCATGAGTGCGAGCAGGCCCAGCGCCTCCGGCTCGGCCGGCAGCAACTCGGCCACAAGCCTGGCCAGGAACATGACTTCCTCTGTGAGATCGCGGCGGGCGACATCGGTCCCGCCAGGGCCGGTCCAACCTTCTGCAAAGGCGGCGTAGATGGCATCCAGTACGGTGTCGAGCCGGCCGGGAAGGTCTTCGCGCTCCGGGACGCTGAAGGGGATGCCGGCCTGCCGGATCTTGTCCTTGGCACGGCCGAGTCGCTTACCCATGGCCGCCGGAGACGTGAGGAATGCCGAGGCGATTTTCTTCGCGTCCAGCCCCAGCACCACTTGCAGAATCAACGGCGCGCGAACGGCGGCGTCGATCGCAGGGTGCCCGCAGGCAAACATCAGCGCGAGACGCTGATCCGGGATCTCCGTATCCGTCGCGGCAGCGTCCAGCCCCTCCGCCAGAATCCGCAACTGCTCGCCTGCAAGTTCATGCCTGTGCCGTCCTCGGTACATATCGATCACCTTTCGCCGCGCGACGGTCAGCAGCCATGCTTCCGGGTTCGCAGGACACCCTTTCAGCGGCCAGTCTGCCAGCGCCGCAGCGAAGGCCTCCGAGAGAGCGTCTTCGGCAGCAGCCACATCTCGCGTGCGTGCCGCGAGAAAGGCGACGAGCTTGCCGTAGCTGCGACGCGCCACCGCGTCTGCTGTCTTGCGTGCATCGTCGCGTG
>Ga0137394_10004473_pt1 | contig 10599 bp, 4 predicted proteins | sample czobulk116metaG_FD_108278 | JGI IMG/M metagenome (GOLD analysis project Ga0137394, IMG submission 108278) | Vadose zone soil microbial communities from Angelo Coast Range Reserve, California, USA - czobulk1.16 metaG | ecosystem: Environmental > Terrestrial > Soil > Vadose zone | place: USA... | reverse complement strand
TTCCGCATGCCGGGGATGGACGGCGCCCAGTTCCTCGAGCGCACGCGCGCGTCGCGCTCCCGCGTGATCATGCTGACCGGGGACGCATCGGCCCGCGTGGTGCGGCTCGCGCGCGACGCGAAGCTGCTGGCGAAGCCAATCGACCTCGAGCAGCTCGAGGCGGCGGTGAAGGAAGCCTGCGCGGCGTAACCCTCCAAAGCGCAAAAAAAACGTAGCCGCATTTCCGCGCCTTCGGCGCGGAGCAGCTAGACATCCAGCTCCTTCACCTCTCCCGCGCGCTCCATGATGAACTTGAATCGCGCGCTCACGTCCTTGCCCAGCAGGTCGTTGATGGTCCGCTCCGTATCGAGCGCAGCCTCCTCGGGAATGGTCACTCGCAGCGACAGGCGCCGGCGCGGATCGAGCGTGGTCGCCTTCAGCTCGTCCGCCGTCATCTCGCCGAGGCCCTTGAACCGCATGATGTTGGGCTTGGCGTTGCCCTTTCCATGCTCCTTGAGGATGCGCGCGCGATCCGGGTCGTCCAGCGCCCAGTAGGTATCCTTCCCGATCTCGATCTTGTAGAGCGGCGGCTGGGCGATGAAGACGCTGCCGTTCAAGATCAGCTGCCGCATGTGACGGTAGAAGAACGTCAAGAGCAGTGTCGAGATGTGGTGCCCGTCGCTGTCCGCGTCCATCAACAGGAAAATCTTCCCGTAGCGCAGGTTGCCAGGCTTGAAGTCCTCGCCGATCCCACACCCGAGGGCGGAGACGATGTCCTGCAGCTCCTTGTTCTGGCCGACCTTCTCGCTCGAGGCCTGCTCGGCGTTCAGCACCTTGCCGCGCAGCGGCAGGATCGCCTGCGTCCGGCGATCGCGGCCCTGCTTCGCGGAGCCGCCGGCGGAGTCGCCTTCCACGATGAACAGCTCGCTTTCCTGCGGGTTCGTGGAGGCGCAGTCGGCGAGCTTGCCGGGCAGGTTCAGCCGGTGCGAGATCGCCGTCTTGCGCGTCACCTGCTGGGCCGCCGCCCGCGAAGCCTCGCGGGCCCGCGCCGCCAGGATGATCCGCGCGACGATCGGTTCCGCCACCGTCTTGGTGTCGTTCAGCCACTTTTCCAGCGCCGGCCGGACCACGGCCTCCACCTGCGCCGTCGTCTCGGGGTTGTTGAGCCGTCCCTTGGTCTGCCCCTGGAACTGCGGGTCGACCACGTAGCTGGAGAGGATTCCGCAGACGCCCTCGCGGATGTCCTCCGCCGTGAGCGTCACGCCCTTCGGCTGCAGGCCATGGGTCTCCAGGTAATTGCGCACGGCCTTCACGATTCCCGAGCGCAGCCCCGCCTCGTGCGTGCCGCCGTTCGGGGTGGGGATGCCGTTCACGTAGCTGCGCACGTGCTCGTCGGTCGCCTCCGTCCACACCAGCGCGATCTCGAGGCGGACCTCGCCCTCGCCCTGCTTGTAGAAGAGCGCGCCCGGCGGAATCCGCATCGCCGCCACCGGGGGCACCGAGGGAATCTCGCCACCCTGTGCGGTCAGACCGGTCTCGGGCAGGCCTTCCTCGCTGGTGACGATCGGCTCCGAGCCAGCGTGCGCGGAAATCCTCTGTCCCGCGGGGACCGTGTTCTTCCCGCGCTGGGCGACCACCTTGGCGAGGTATTCGGCGATCCCGCCTTCGTGCTGGAGGGTCTCCTCCCGCGCGGGCTTCTGCGTCTCGTCACGGAAGACGACCACCATCCCGCGGTGCAGGTAGCTCTTCGCCTCCAGCCGGTCGCGGATCAGCTCGGGATCGAACTTCGCCTTCACGCCGAAGATCTCCGCGTCGGGCGTGAAGGTGATGGTGGTGCCGGTACCGCGCGTCTTGCCTTCGATCTTCAGCTTCGAGGTGGCGAGACCCTTCGCGTACGTCTGTACATGGTGCTTGCCCTCGCGCTTGATGCGCGCGATCAGGCTGGAGGAGAGCGCGTTCACCACGCTGCTGCCCACGCCGTGCAGGCCGCCGGAATGGATGTAGTTGCCCTGCTCGAACTTTCCGCCCGAGTGCAAGGTGGTGAGGATCACCTCCAGCGCAGACTTCTTGTACTTGGGCATCAGGTCGACGGGGATGCCGCGGCCGTCGTCGGCGATGGTCGCCGTCTTGCCGTCCTTGTGCAGGGTGACCTCGATGCGCGAGGCATAGCCGTTGATCACCTCGTCGACCGAGTTGTCGAGGATCTCCCAGAGCAAGTGGTGGTAGCCGCTCGTGTCGATCCCGCCGATGTACATGGCGGGTCGCTTGCGGACGGGCTCGAGCCCCTCCAGGACCTGGATGTCCGCCGCGCTGTAGCGGGTCTTCCGGACGGCCATTTATTTCTTCTCCTCGGACGGGAGCGCCTGCACCACCGGCGCTGAGGGCAGCACCTTGATTGCGTCCTTCCGCACCAGTTGCCGGCCCTTGCCGCCCCGGCTCGAGGCCTCGCGCAGGGTCAACTCCAGCTTGCGGCCCTTGGACGACTCCAGCGGCAGCTCCGCCTTCTTGTCGCTGGTGCAGAGGAAGCCCACCAGCTTGTCGCCCTGCTGCACCTTGATCACCCGGACGCCGCGGCCGGGACCGGCCAGCTCGTTCACTTCCTTCGCCTTGGTGACCAGCGCGTAAGCCTTCTCGGTGACCACCGCGAGGAAATCCTTGTCCTCGACCGGCACCACGCCGATCAGCTCGTCCTCCTTGGCCGGCCGGGCGAACCGCCGCCCCGCGCGGGTGGAGATCTCGGTGTGTGGAGCCAGCGCGAAGCGCAGCCCATAGCCGCCGCGCGAGAGCCCCAGGAGCTTCTCCGGCCGGGGCACGCGCTTGTCGAGCGAAAGGGCGCCCACCACCCGCTCGTTGTCGTCGAACTTGAACAGCTTCTGCACCGGGTCGCCGTAGCCGGTGCTGGCCGGGACGTCGTTGAACCGGGTCACGTAGGCGGTGCCGAAATTGCTGAACAGCACGAGATTGCTCTTCAGCGAGCCGCCGAGCACGAACGCCACCTCGTCGCCTTCCCGGACACGCGTTTGCGAGGGATCCTTCAGCTCGCGCACGCGCTTGACCCAGCCGTCGCGGGTGAGCACCACCTGCGCGTCCTCATCGGCGATGAAGGCTTCCTCGCTGTACTCCACCTCCTCGCTGCCCGCGCCGCCGATCTTCGTGCGCCGCTTGTCCGCGTAAGCCTTCTGGATCTCCGCGATCTCCTCGCGCACCACCGCCCATCGGCCACGGTCGTTGCCCAGGAGCTCCTTCAGGCGCTTCTGCTCGGCCCGCTTCTCCTTCAGCTCCTTCTCGATCACCAGGATCTCGAGCTTCGCCAGCCGGTACAGCTTCATCTCGAGGATCGCGTCGGACTGCTCGGCGGACAGCTTGAAGCGCTTGATCAGCTTCCCCGCCGCGTCCTCCTTGCCTTCGCTCTTGCGGATGATCTTCAGCATCTCGTCGAGCGCGTCGTAGACCTTGTGGAACCCTTCCAGGATGTGCAGGCGCTGCTGCACCTGCTTCAAGTCGAACTCGAAGCGCCGGGTGACGACCTGGAAGCGGAAGTCGAGGAAGTGGCGAAGGATGGTCTTGAGATCCAGCCGCTGCGGCGTCCCGACCTCGGGATTTGCGGTGGGGACAAGGCAGGTGAGATTCGCCCCGAAGTTCGTCTGCAGGGGCGTGTGCTTGTAGAGGTACGCCATCACCAGTTCGGGATCTGCGTCGCGCTTGATCTCCAGCACGATGCGCACGTCCTTGGTACTCTCGTCGCGCACGTCGACCAGCGGCGTCAGCTTCCGCTCCCGGACCAGGTCGCCGAACTTCATCACCAGATTCGACTTGTTCACCGCGTACGGGACAGAGGTGACGATGATCTGCTTCCCGCCCCGCGGGAGGTCTTCCAGCTTCCACTCGCCCCGGACACGCACCGATCCCTGGCCGGATTCGTAGATCGCGCGGAGCTCGGACTTGCTGTTGAGGATCTGGCCGCCGGTGGGGAAGTCCGGACCTTTGATGTGCTTGAGCAGATCCTTGACCTCCAGGTCCCTGTGCTTGGAGAGGTCGATCAGCGCGTCGCACAGCTCGCCCAGGTTGTGGGGCGGGATGTTGGTCGCCATGCCCACCGCGATCCCGGTGGTGCCGTTCATCAAGAGCTGCGGCAGGCGGGCCGGGATGACGATGGGCTCGAACTGCGTCCCGTCGTAGTTGGGCCGGTAGTCGACGGTGCGCTTGGCCAGCTCCTGCACCAGCTCGGCGGCGAGCGCGGCCAGGCGGCACTCGGTGTAGCGCATCGCCGCGGCGGCATCGCCGTCGAGCGATCCGAAGTTCCCGTGCCCGTCCACCAACGGGTAGCGAAGCGAGAAGTCCTGCGCCATCCGCACCAGCGCGTCGTAGATGGCGACGTCGCCGTGCGGGTGGTACTGCCCCATGATGGTGCCCACGACCTTGGCGCACTTCTGGTACTTCGCCTCGTGCGTCAGGCGATGGTCCTGGAACATCCCGTAGATGATCCGGCGCTGCACCGGCTTGAGCCCGTCGCGCACGTCCGGCAGTGCCCGGGAGGTGATCACCGACAGCGCGTAGTTCAGGTATCTGCGCCGCGCCTCCTCGTGGAGCGGGGCCTCCATCTCCGACGGCGGCGCGCCGTTTCCTCCGGAACTTCGGCGCTTTCGCTTCCGGCCGCCCCCGCCGTCGAACATACTCATCTGTTCAGGCATCGCGCGACCTACTAGCACAGCTCCGGCAGAGTCGCGCCTTCTCTGCTCGTGGACGGCGACGTCAACCTATCGCTTTGACTACGCCCGCCCCTTCCCCGGCTGATTCGGCTTGGGCTCTTCCTTCCCCTGCTCCGCCGCCCGCTGCGCCAGCACCTTCTGCGCCTCGTGCGTGGGCACTTCTTCGTATCCCAACATCTCCATCGTGAAGTACCCCATGCCCTTGGTCAGCGACCGCAACTCCGGCGCGTAGGTGCGCAGCTCCGCATGCGGCGCCTGCGCATGGATCAGCGTGCCCTTCGACGTCGGCTCCATGCCGAAGATCTTCCCCCGCCGCGAGGTGAGGTCGGCGATCACCTCTCCGAGCATCTCGTCCGGCACCACCACCTCGAGCCGCATCATCGGCTCGAGCAGCACCGGCCGCGCCCCGGCCAGCGCGTTCTTCAGCGCCATCGAGCCGGCGATGCGGAAGGCCATATCCGAGCTGTCCACGGTGTGGAACGAGCCGTCCACGAGCGTGACCTTGAAGTCCACCAGCGGAAACCCACCGAGCGGCCCCTGCTTGGCGGCGTCGCGGACCCCGTGCTCGACCGAGGGGATGAAGTTGCGCGGGATCACGCCGCCGACGATCCCGTCCTCGAACTCGACCCCCGACCCGCGCGGCAGTGGCTCGAGCTCGATGTGGCAATCCCCGTATTGGCCGCGCCCGCCGCTTTGCCGCTTGTACCTGCCTTGCGCCTTGGCCTTCCCCGTGACCGTCTCATGATAGGCCGGGTGCGGCAGCTCGAGGTGCACGTCCACGTCGAACTTCCGCTTCAGCTTCTCGATCGCCACCTCGATGTGCACCTGCCCCATGCCTTTGAGCAGGGTCTCGTTGGTCTCCGGGTCGCGCACCATCTCCAGCGAGGGATCCTCCTCGAGCAGCCGGTGCAGCGCCACGCCAACCTTCTCCTCCTGCTCCCGGTCGATCTTGAGCGCGTACGCGATCACTCGCTGCGGTCGCGGGATCATCTCCAGCTTCAGCGACGGCGCGTCCTGGGAGCAAAGAGTGTCGCCGACGTGCACGTCCTTGAGCTTCATCAGCCCGACCAACTCGCCGGCGCCAGCCTCCGGCAGCTCGACAGTGCGGTTGCCGTCGATCCGGTAGACGTGCTGGACCGTCTCGCTGTTCCCCGTGCGCGGATTGACGATCACCGTGCCGTGCTTGACGGAGCCGGAGAAGATCCGCAGCGCCGTCAGCCGACCCACGAAGTGGTCCACCGTGTTCCGGAACGCCAGCATGGTGAGCGGGGCGTCCCGCTGGGCAGTCCGTGTGGCCTCGCCGTTCTTCGGATCCTTGCCCTTGATCTCGCGGCGGACGGTGGGCGGGGGCAGATAGCGGACGAGCGCGGAGGCCACGTCGTCCACGCCGATCCCCGGCCGTGCCGCGCACGCGAGCACCGGCAGGAAGCGCCGGCCCAGCACCGCGTGCGCGATCCCGTCGATCAGTTGCTGCTCGCTCGGCTCGCGTCCGTCGAGGTAAGCTTCCAGCATCGCGTCGTCCGTCTCGGCTACCGCCTCCACCAGCCGCGTCCGCAATCTCTTCGCTTCTGCCAGGAGCTGCTCGGGAACCTCCTCCAGCACGAACCCGCCGAATTTTCCGTCGGTCTTCTTCGTATACGCGTGCGCCTTCATCGTGATCAGATCGATGACCCCGCTGAAGCTCTCGCCCAGCCCGATGGGAAGCTCGAGCGCCACGGGTTTAGCCTTCAGCGTCTTCTCGATGTCGTCGAGCGAACGCAGGAAGGAGGCGCGGTCCTTGTCCAGCTTGTTGACGCAGGCGAGCATCGGCAGCGCGCGGTCAGCGGCCATCTCCCAGTGCGCCTCCGTCTGGTGCTTGACACCGGAGACGGCGGAGACGAGGAGGAGCCCTCCTTCGCACACCGCCATCGAGCGATCCGCATCGGTCAGGAAGTCGGAGAATCCTGGAGCATCCAGCAGGTTCAGGAGCGTTCCTTCATGCTCGGCGAACGTGATGTGTGTCGCCACGGTGAAATTCCGCTTCGCTTCCTCGGGATCGACGTCCAGGTGGCTGGTGGAACCGTCCTTCGAGGCGCGCGCAGGCGCGTCATGACGCAGGAGCGCCTCGGTGAGGGCGGTCTTGCCCGCACCATCGTGGGCGATGATGGCGACGTTTCGGATGGTCTTCGGATCGAGCATGCGGTGGTCTCCTGGATGCAGCCCGTGACGCCCGGGAGAGTAGTCCAACCCGGCGCGCTTGTAGAGGAGGGGGCATGCGCAACACCCTGGTCTGTTCCATAGCAGTCGCGTTGGCGGCGTCCGGCGCCAGAGCCCAGCTCGCCAACACCCCGTTCAGCCAAGGCGCCGTAGCTCCGGGACAATCCTTCGCGCTCCAGGACGACGGCACCTCCCTGGCCGGGAACCCCGCCGGGCTCGGATTCGTCGAAGGCCTCGAGCTCGACTACCTGCACAACGGCTACTACAGCTCGACAGCCGGCGGCGCGAACGCGCTCTATCTGTCTGGCGGAGGCGGCCCGCTCTCGCTCGGCCTCGGGTTCGACTGGATCAACGGAACCGACACGACGGGAACCGCCGTGTCCTATCGCCGGTTCAGCATCGGCGGAGCGCTCCAACTCGGGCAGCTCTCGCTAGGCGTCGTCCACCGCGGCTTCTCCGGCATTACGGCCGACCTCGCGACCTGGGATTTCGGCGCGCTGGTGCGCCCGCTCCGCTGGCTCTCGCTCGGGGCGGCGGTGCTGGACTCCACCCAGCCGGAGTCGCAGCCGCGGCGCTGGGTGCTGGCGGCGGCCGTCCGCCCGCTGGGCGAGCGGCTCGACCTCGCGGCCGACGTGCGTTGGCCCGACCCTGGCTTCGATTCCCGCGACTGGTTCTTCACAGCGCGCTGGCGGCTCCTGCGCGGCGTGACGCTGATCGGGCAGCTGGCCGTGCTGACGGGCTCCCAGACCACCGGCCTGATTGGGGCGCAGTTCGACCTCTCCCACCTCGGGGTCACCTACGCCCCGACCTTCGGCTCGGGAGGGGCCCGCAACTCCTGGAGCTTGCGCGCCTCGACCGAGCGGTGGCCGTCGGTCCGCCTCCCGATCCCGTTCGGAGCGGAGTTGGATCTGAAGAAGGCCCTCTCGCGCCCCCCGCCGAGCCCCCTGGCGCTGGTGTGGGGAAGCACCGCACGCGACCCGCTGGCCGAGACCATCGAGACCCTCCGCCGCCTCGCCAAGGACCCTACGACCAAGGCCGTCGTGCTGCGGTCGGCCGGCCTGCCGCTGGGGGGAGGCCGCGCCGACGAGCTGCGCGCAGCCATCGAGAATCTCAGGGGTTCCGGAAAATCAGTGATTTTCTATCTGGAAAGCGGAGGGGACCTCGAATATAGTGTCGCTCTCGCGGCCGACAGGATTTACACCGCCCCCCAGGCGGTCCTGCTGGTCAACGGTTTTGCCGCGACGGCGCTTTTTGCCGCCGCGGGCCTCGAAAAGCTCGGTGTGAAGGCGGAGTTCTTCCGCGTCGGCGCCTACAAGAACGCGCCGGATGTCTTCACCAGAACCGGGATGTCGCGAGAGCAGCGCGAGGTGGAGTCGTCGCTCCTGGATGATCTTTATGGACGGTACGTGAAGCGCATCGCGGATGCGCGCCACCTCGAGGAAAGCAAGGTCAAGTCCCTCCTCGACGAGGGCATCCTGAGGCCCGGGGAGGCGGTGCAGGCAGGGCTGATCGACGGGCTGGTCTATCCCGATCAGCTCGAGGAGGAGGCGGGCAAGCTTCTGGGCACGAGCGTGAGCCTGCGGAAGGTGGGAACGGGGGCACCCGCGGGGCGGGAGCTGCGCTGGGGTGCGCTGCCGAGGATCGCGGTGGTGCGCGTGACGGGGACCATCACGCGCGGCGAAGGAGGCCGCGACCCGTTCGGAGCGGTGCGCGTGGCCGGCTCGGACTCGATCGTCCAGCGGATCCGCTGGGCGGCGGACGACCCGAGGGTCTCGGCGATCGTGGTGCGGATCGACTCGCCGGGGGGAGACGGGACCGCGTCGGACCTGATCTGGCGCGAGTTGGTGCGGGCGCGGAAGGAGAAGAAGAAGCCGGTGATTGCGAGCATGGGCGACGTGGCCGCCTCAGGCGGCTACTACGTTGCGGCAGGGGCGGACGCGATCTTCGCCGAGCCCTCGACCATCACGGGCTCGATCGGCGTGTTCATCGGCCACTTCGACGCCGGGGAGCTGCTCGGCAAGCTCGGCCTGAACCTCGAGACGGTGAAGCGCGGCGCGAGCGCGGACCTCTTCACGCCCAACCGCGCGCTCACCGATCGCGAGCGGGCGATGTTCAACGGCTGGGTGCGGAGCTTCTACGACGAGTTCGTCTCGCGCGTCGCGGAGGCGCGCGGCATGAGCAAGGCCGAGGTGGACGCCATCGCGCAGGGCCGGGTCTGGACAGGAGCCCAGGCCCTCGACCGCAAGCTGGTGGACCGCCTCGGCGGGCTGGACGACGCCCTGGCGGAAGCGAAGCGCCGGATCGGCTTGGAGCGCGACGCGCCAGTCGACCTGGACGACGAGGAGTCGATTTCGGTGGACCTGACCGACTACGTCGGCGCCAGCGCGCTGGACCTCGCGCCGATGGGCCTGGGCCCGCGCGCGATCCGGGCGCTGCGGCTCCTGGGCGAGCCCGGGACGCTCCGCGCCGCCCTTCCCTACGACCTGGAGGTCCAATAGATGGCGCTGACGGTGCTCATCGTCGAGGATGAGCAGAGCGCCTCGCGGCTGCTCTCGGCCATCGCGGCCGAGGTGGGGCTGTCGGCGCGCACCACCGGCTCGGCGCGGGAGGCGCAGGAGCTGTGCGATCAGGGCCATTCGTCCGGCCAGCCCTTCTCGGCGGTGGTGCTGGATCTGGTGCTCTCGGAGCTGGACGGCTTCCAGTTCGCAAAGGCCGCGCGGGCGGCGAGTTGGGGAAAGGACCTGCCCCTGATCGTGGTGAGCGGGATCTACAAGAAGCTTCCGGAGGAGTTCGCCGCCAGCGTGAGGCCGGCGGCGTTCTTCGCCAAGCCCTTCGAGCCGGCCGCCCTCCGCGCCGCCCTCGCACGCCTCAGCGGAGCCCAGAGCGCGGCCCCGGCGCTGGAAGGCCCGCTCTCGGCGCGCCCTGCCGCTGCGGTGCTGGTGCAGCTCCTGCGGGACAAGGCCACCGGCGTGCTCACGGTCACGCACGACGCCGAGAAGCGGGTCCTCACCTTCCAGCAGGGCATGGTGCGATTCGCGCAGTCGAACGTCCGCGCCGAGACGGTGGGCGCGGCCCAGATCGCCTCCGGGCTGATCAAGCAGACCTCGTTCGATCGCGCGGTCGCGCTCGCCAAGCAGCAGAACATCGCGCTCCACGAGGCGCTCGCCACGGCCCGGGTCTTGACGCCCGAACAGCTCCGGTCGGCGCTCAAGCAGCAGACCACCGACGTCTGCGTCTCGGCCCTGGGCGTCGCGGCGGGGAGCTATCGATTCGAGCAGAAGCCTGCGGAGGCGGTGAGCGGCGTTCCCGACCTGCGGACCAGCCCGGTGGCCTTGATCCTCGACGCGGCGAAGCGAGTCGGGAATCCGGCCGCGGCGCGGGCGTGGCTGGAGCAGCGCACGCTGGACAAGCTGAACCGGAGCCCGGAGCTGGAGCGGGAGATGTTCGCGCTCAAGACGTTCTGGCCCGGCGAGGGGGTGACGCCGCTCGCCACCGGCGGACGGACGGTGGGCGAGGTGCTGGCGCGGATCAAACCGCCGGAGCTGCCGCTCTTGCAGTACCTGTGCATGAGCGAGCTGTTGGCGGTGACCGGATCGGCGGCCAGACCCGGGGCGCGGCCGGCGAGCGCGCCGCCTCCGTCCGCGAACGAGGACAAGGGGAAGACCTTCTCATCACAAGAAAAGGCCGCGCGGACGAGCCTGTTCGCCGAACGAGA
>Ga0137394_10004472_pt1 | contig 10600 bp, 18 predicted proteins | sample czobulk116metaG_FD_108278 | JGI IMG/M metagenome (GOLD analysis project Ga0137394, IMG submission 108278) | Vadose zone soil microbial communities from Angelo Coast Range Reserve, California, USA - czobulk1.16 metaG | ecosystem: Environmental > Terrestrial > Soil > Vadose zone | place: USA... | reverse complement strand
GGTTGCCAAGGGGGAGAAGCCGCACGAGGTGCTCGAAGCGCATATTATGGCCCAGCATCGTCCTGATGTTGCCTGCCAGCGCGAGCACCGGGATGATGCGAAGGTCTCCTGGAAACTTGATTGGGATGCGGTAATTTACCAGAGCCAGAAGTTCCTTTGGTACTGCGTAGAATGCGGCTTTTATCTAAAATCGAAGTAACCCAGCGCCGGGTGGGGCCCCTGCCCGGCCCGGCAGAGGAGCAAGTCATGGATCAGCTGGCGATTCAAACCATTGAGAACTTCCTGAGTGTCCCCCTCATCGCACCGGAGCGCATCCACGAGCTCGACGCCAAAGAGCTCGCGTCGGCGCTAACCCGTCTCGACGATGCGGTCTCCGAGGCCAAAGATGAGGCTGAAGAGGCCTGGAATAAGCCCCTAGACGAGATCAACCTGGAGCGCCTGGACGAGATCACCATCCTGATCCGGGAAGCGATCGAAAATTGCGAGACCTGCCGGGCCTGCGGGGATGAGCGATCGTGCGCGAGATGTATCAGTTTTTCTCGGTGGCTAGCGACAGCGTAACCTGAGACGCGGGGTGGGCCCCTGCCCTGCTCTGCTGGAGGAGGTAAGAAGGATGCCTTTTCGGGTACAGATTGGCGCGGAGGAAGTGTATATCGAGGACCCCGAGTGCGGAGGTGCAGGGATCGACGTTCCACCTGAGTATGAGCTGCACATTAGGGGCCTTGCGGAGACACATCCATGTATGCGAGAGCCTTCTGCCTATGAAGAAGGCCTTCTACTGACGTTCTTCATCGAGAAGCATGAGTTGCCATTCCGGCCATGCTATTACGCCATCAGTGAGGAGTTCATGGGGCCTGAGCGTGCCTCCTCAAAATGGGGCGATGCGCCTCTCGCGTGACCAATTATCTACGACAGAAACTCGTGCAGGACCCGAGCAGAGCCCGCCAGCCTGGACAGCGTGAACGGGCTCTGCTCAGCGAGACCACTACCGTGAGGCAGTCATCCTGCCCGCCATGATACAGGAGTGTACCCAGATGTGCCAGCGTATGGATTTAATCAACGCCATGAGGCCGCGGGTGTGGTGGCGACTGAGGCGCGCGGTTGGTGATGTGCGGTGTCTGCTGCGGCACCCGAATACCTGGAAATTCGATGGACTAGGGCCCAATGGACGGCGCTGGTATTGCCGACGGTGCGGGCGCCACTGGGCGTATCGCTGGCGATGACGCACACACACGCGGGGTGGCTCAGGCTGCCCCTGCGGATATGAACTTTGTCGCTAGAAGTCGGATAGGGGGGCGTATGCCCACACGAATCAATACCCCGCTGCGCACGTGCCATAAATGCGGCTATCAGTGGCATCAGCTCGCATCTTACGGCAAGCCGCGACGGTGCCCAAAATGCAAGAGTCACAAGATTTCCTAAGTCGCTGTGAATCACATTGCAAAGGAGATGACCATGAAGACTGCACTGTTGAGCCTCCTCACCGCCCTGTCGCTCGTCAGCGTCGTCGTGGCTGGACAGCCTGAACCCATCGCTAATGTCGGGCAGGTCGACCTCTTTGATGATTGGTCATGCCCACTCACCTATCCATTCCCTCCGCTGATCTTCACCGACATGCCCTTGTCGCTGGCGCTGACGACCACGGGCGGGCCTGTGCTCGTCGCGATGACCTTGACCACTGAGAGCATTTCCTCGCTGAGGGAGATTACGCTGATTCTCGTGGCCGACAACCAGTCCATCGGCGCTGATGTGCGCTGGCAAGCGAATGACCGCGGATTGGCGAGTGTGACACGGGTGTATCAGCTGCCTGCCGGAGCCCATACCTTTGGTGTCAAGATGGCCTGCCAGACCGGTGGGGATACGTTCATTGTGACACGGGCCTGGCTGACGGCGTATGAACTGCCGCTGATCCGACGCTAGGAGAGGAGAGACAGATCACCATGAACTGGATCGCTGGGATCGCCGTCACACTGGCCATGAGCGGTCTCGTGGCGGGGACCGTCTGGGCGACCGAGTATGGCAATGGACTGGTCACCGCCCGCGAGAACGCGCTGTGTACGACAGTGGAGGGGTGGGCCGTCACCTCGACGCTCACCGATCTACGCTTGTTGGAACGTCTAATGACGACAGGGGACGTGGATGCCATGGTGAAGCTCTATACGGATAAGCGGATCATCTTGACCAAAGCAGACGCGCCCGTCTTTGTCGTTAGACGCGATGAGATCCGTGTCGAAGTTCGGCCGAAAGGTGAAGTCGTCACGGCGTGGATGCTCGTCTACGGATTGAACTGCCCCGAGGGCACGGCCGAGCAAGGGACACAGACGAAGTAAGGCAAACCCTTACATAAGACAGACGCCCGTTAAACGCAGATTGGAGGGGGACCATGGCCCGCGAGGATAGGTGGATCACCGATGACGAATTGCTCACCCGCCTGGCGAGAGTGGCGCCGGCTGACCGACACATGATCCTGGATTTCGCGTGGCTCATGGATGAGGCCGAGCGCGCCGGGAAGGCGGAAGCCTTCTACGCCGCCGCCAAGGCATTGTTCGCGCGTGCGAGGGCGCACATGGCAAAGAATTGACACACCGGAAGGGATGGAACCACGATGATGACGCCAGCCAAGCCGCGGGTCCCGTTTGCACAAGCCTTCGAGATGGCACAGGAGGCCCAGCGCAGCTGACTAACGGTCGTCGATTGAGGGGAAGATGGGGTGAGATGATGACAAGACTCGAGCGAGAGTACCAACAGTTGCGTGCCGATTGCGACTACCTGACTGCCCATGCCGTAGCGGCAGAGGTGAAAGGTCAGAGTCCGGAGGATGCCCTTATCACTGCCACGTATGCCTTACGAGCGGAGCGCGGCCGAGATTACCGCAAAAAGCTTCTGCTCTCAGAGACTGTCTCCAGGGTGAAGAAAGACGTGATTCAAGCCGAACTGCTCCGAGAAGGCATAGATGTCCAACCCTGGTTGGATGAGGTCCATGAAGCCAGCGTGCGGTTTAGGCGCTTAAGTGTGGAGGAGAGGGTGGCCGTTTTTCGATTGCTGAAGCTGCCCTGGAGGGAACCATGGGCCCGGGAAGTGTAACCTTGTCGATGTAGCGCAGATTAGGTGAGGGACACCGGCAGCCTGGGATGCTCGCCCGTCCCCAGGGAAGGCCGCCAACCCACGGCTGCTGTCCCCCTCCCTCACCATACGTGTTGCAATCCCTTCCAGGCCTTCGATACCTCCTGCAACGCCCCCCTGCGCTAAGCAAATCTTGTGCACATCCAACGCTTCGTAGCCGTGGGCTGGTGGGCTATTAGGCGTTGAAAAGATAATCGGCCTCAACTCCAACAGATTGCCATCATGAGGGATTCTGGCGATGTACCGCTTCAAATGTCCATATCCGGGCTCATCTAACAAGAGGGCTTCAACCCCGCGCTGGGTGATGACCCGCAGCTCCCCCTCCAAGACATGTCGCAACACCTGCAGGCCTTCGATCCCTTCTGCAACCAAAAGCGTGACAGCATTATTAGTGATGTCACCGGAAGTCTCAACGCCCTGAGGCCTTCGATCCCTTCTGCAACCCCCCAGATCTGTATGCTCTCGTCTCCCACGTGTAGTCTCAACGCCCTGAGGCCTTCGATCCCTTCTGCAACACGCCACAGGACAACCGAGCGCACCAGACGGGAACAGTCTCGAGACCCCGGGCCCTTCGAACCCTTCTGCAACCTGCGTTGGAGCCTGCCACGTGAATTGGCAGTCGCTGCCGACCATGATCCCTTCTGCCGCAGCAACGGTGCTGAGTGCTGCGAGGATGAGGCTCATGAGTACGAGACTTCGCATACGATCTCCCTTCATTGTCCAGCATTCCTTTCATCACCCCAACAGAAAAAGCCCCCCTGCCTGTGCACAGAGAGGCCTTTTCTTGTGCCCTGAAGCCGTTGCATGCGGCCAGAGCTCGGGGAATGCGTGTCTACCTACGGCGTATCAGGCTCTCCAATCAGCCCATACCTTCTCGCGTCGGCGCGCTCCGCAGCGACAGATGTTAATGGCGGCAGCGCCGGAGGACACGGGTCAGCACGGGTCATGGTGCCAGTTTTTGTAAACTCGACCCTCGTCCCACCGGTACACCTCATCGTGAATGGGCCACTGGCTACCACAGTGTCTACATCAGCCGTGAGGACACACTGGGGATGTCCATTAAACCAAAAATCTGACTACACGATTGCTGTCTCGGACCCCAAACCCGTCTGGAGCCCTCGAACGATTGTCGATGACGGCCGCAAAACTTATGTGCTGCTGCCGATGAACTTGTCAGCGATGGAACCCCCAATGATTCGGCTCATCGGCTCCAATGGCTATGAGCTGGTGAATGCGCGCTTGGTGGGATCGGTCCTGGTCATTGATCATCTCTTCAATGGCGCCGAGCTTCGGGTGGGTAATACGGCGACCGCTGATGTGGTGAGAATTGTCCGAGGCACCTCACAGATGATCTCCTGCCCTGGTGACGCCGCCTGCCCCGTGTGGCCAGATGTCGCGATGGCTGGCGCCATGCGCCCGGATCAGCGCCGCTGATCGCTGGTCTCAAGGCGCTCAAAGAGCTCCATGACGACCGTGTCAATGCACTCCGTCTCCATGCGCTTCAGATAAGGTTTCACCTCCGCCAGATGGTCAGCGCCGAGGTGGTGCAGCAGCATCGCGCTCTCGGGGCGGTTCGGGATGGGTAGCCAGCCACCAGGAAAGACAAACCCACAGAGCGTGCAGCGGACCTGGTGTGTGCGTCGTGGTGTCTCCCGTCGGGCCATCTATGACACGGCCTCAGCCACAGCTTCCCGCTGAATCCTCTGTGCAATCGCCTCCAAGACCCAATGATGACGGGACGTTTTCACTGGACTCTGCTGCCGCAGCTGATCCACCTGCTGGCAGAGAGGGCCGGGGATCTGCAAGGTAAACCGCACATCTTTGGGGCCTCCCGGCTGACCACTTGCGGCACTCCCCCCCTTGCGGAGATAGGCCTCGAATACCGAATTGTTCGGTAACATCTCCTCGGGTACGGTCTCGTTGGTTGGCTTGCGAGTAATGGGCATCTTGTCCTCACGAAAAGAGTATTGGAGTAATACCGCATTTGTATAGGACTGGCCACATCATTATACAGAATCGGTATCAAATAAGTATCGATAGAGCGCCATCATTTCAGCGATGGCTTTGGCATCCTTCGGCTGATACTCCGTGACGGCGTACCCACCTCCGAACGCATTGCTGAACGCTTTCCGGATACCGATCGGCGTCTCGATGTAGGTCCAATACTCCGGGGACTCCCGGAGTATATCTGCCGCGTCCGTGTTATCAGAACCTCGGGGAAAGGCCTTGTTAATGATGGCGTACGCGTGCAGATGCCGATTGAATTCTCTAGCATCCTTCATGAGCGCTACGACGGTATCAATGGTCCATAAATCCACCGATGTAGGCGCGAAGGGGATGACCAGCGTGTCTGCCACGGCGAGTGCGGCGCGTTGGCTGGCCGTGTCCCGTCCCCCCACGTCAATCACGATGTCCATATACTTCGCCACCATGCGACGCACTTGCACGGCAACATCGGCCTCCCGTGTCTGGATCGCGGTGTAGCCGGGCTCCCCGTTGAGCCGCCGCTGCCGCTGCCGTGTAAAGTCCATGGCGCTGGACTGTTCGTCAGCATCAATCAGGAGCGTGTCATGTCCCGCTGCCGCTCGGAGCACGGTGAGGTTACTCGCGAGCAAGGTCTTCCCTGACCCGCCTTTCGTCCCTCCGACGACCAGGATCATAATACACCATTGTAGTATAAGGTTAATATGTGAGCAATACTAAAACGACACAAAAATCGTGTAAAGTATACACGATTCTGGTATTATTCGGTAGCCAAGAGTGGGGATCACGCTAGCACTGAGCAGCTTGTGGAACGGGGAGGGGTCGCCATGGCAGGTTGTCGCGCGTTGACGGATGCGGAGATCGTCCTCGTCCGCCGTTCATTTGGCGGCGAGTTTGCGAAGCGTGACGAGGCCTTATTCATGCTCGGCGTGAAAGCGGGGTTCCGGATCTCGGAATTGATCGCCATCCGCGTGAAAGACGTGATGCAGTATGGCAAGATCGCTACGCGTGTGGAAGTCTCCCGCCAGCACATGAAGGGGAAACGCCAGAGCCGTTCGGTGCCCTTGCACCCCGACGCGCGCGAAGCCCTGGCTGCGTGGCTCCCGATCTTGCAGGACCGATTGGGAGGCATGTTACCCGGGGAGACACCAGTCTTTTGCAGCCGCGTCAGAGATGCCTATACGGGGCTTCCACGGGGCATCTCCCGTGAGCAGGGCTGGCGTATTCTGAAAGAGGCGTTCGAGACCAACGAACTCGGCGGGACACTTGCGACCCATAGCCTGCGCAAAACGTTTGCCGCCCGCGTGCACGCGGCCTATGGGGGCGATCTGCGAAAAACCCAACGGGCGCTGGGGCATCACAATATCAACTCGACCCTGCACTACTTGGCGCTCGATGACGCCGAGGTCGATGCGGGCATTCTGGTTGCGTGACTGCAACAAAACATCCTTTTGTTGCAGTCAACAGACACGGTGGTGAAGACCCAGGCGCCCTGGGCCATGGGAATATCAACAGCACCGTGGCGTATCTCAGCTTCGTCGAGGACGAGATTGATCAGGCTCTTCTGGCCAGTTAGTCACCCCGTCTGGAGTCCGGCCCCACTTTCAGCTGATCGCGCGTCTGGAGATCGAGCAGTCCCGACACCACGAGCCCATAGGTGGTCTGATAGGCCCGTACAGCGGCTTGCGTCTGCGCTGTATAGGTGCCATCGATGGGGCCTGGGTCAAACCCGAAGTCGCGCAAATGCGTCTGCGCCACCTGGATGTCGCCTCGGTTGAGGAGCCGGTCCACCGCGGGGCGTACAGTCCCGGCCTGGCGATCCCCTGTGTGAGACGCAACGCAGGCGGTGAGCAGCACCAACGGGAGCCAGCCGATGACACCTCGGGAACGTCTCATAAGAACCCTCCTCTGTTACCGCACTCCTCGCCCCACATACGGCTGACTATGTTGGCGATGGGTTTCCCAGTTCTGCGTGTACTGTGCCGCCCCGCGGGTGGGTGAATCTAACCCTACTGTTCACAGCTGACCAGCGACAGGCCGTCGCGCTGACGGGAATTCCAGCATTTACGGCAATCTTGAGGGATGGCATAGTCCTTGCGCACAATACCAGATAATACTGACCCACCGCGGGCCATGCTCCCATCGTTCATCGTACCCAATGACCCAGGAGGAATCCCATGGATAGCGATCGAACAGTTTCAACAGTCGCACCAACAGGTACGCGGGGAAGCAAACACTTGTGGAAGCTGATGTTCGGAGCCCTGCTAGCCGTCACGTTCATCTCATCGGGCGCCGTTGCACAGCAGTGCCCACAGGGCGGCCTGAAGAGCGGTCCAGCTCTTCAACTCTCCCCTTCGGTGCTCGTGAAACTCAGTACGTGGAAAATCAGGCACGGCATCCAAGACGAAAGGTACAACTTTCGTGCCAATGGCTCATATGATTACATCAGATCTGCCGGGCAATTGGTCCGTGCGGCAGAAGACGGACAATATACTGTGCAGCGCGATCATCTCATCCTCAGACCGGCTGAAGGGTCTGCGAGGATTCTTTGCTGGAGGATCGGAACCCACACAACCCCTTATCACAACCCTATCAACCAGCTCCTTCTGTGGCTGAACTATCCGGATGGCAGGGAGGAGTTTTACTATCCCACCGAGAATCGGTGATCACAGACGCTAGGCCGTCTGGGCAGGTATCCGGCCTAACAGCGGATAGGAAAAACACCGATGAAGGGGACCGTCAGATTGCAGATGGCCCCAGGATGAACAATATCACGGTAGGGGATACTTGAAGGGATAGGGGGAGAACGACCTACAGGAAAGAAAAGGCCTCGGCTGATCGGTAAGCGTTGCCCTTGTGGTGTCTGTGCATAGCCACTGCTGGACGCCTTTCAGGACCATGCGAGGATGGGTATGATGCTTCATAGAAGAGATGTGGTCTCTCAGGAGAAGGGACCCATCGCCATAACGCGCAGCCACTCAGGCTGCGCGTTTGTATTGGCGGAGAAAACGGCCACTTCCTATCTCAGTTGCTCTCCAGTGGTGAATATCTGCCTCTATGCTTCTCGGGGTTGTCCATATAACCAGCAATTCTCATTTTGAAGTTCTAGCTGGCATCGGGAGACATCGCGATTTCCAGTCCCTGGAGCATGAAGTTCAGGAGATGGTCCCAGCTGTCAAACAGGAGGTAGCGTGTCAACGCCTGCAGGTCGTGAAAAAAGGTTTGCCGGGCGGCCAGAGTCTGCCGCAGCAAGTGGTACTTGGGATCCACCCACCCCAGCACTGTATGGAACAGAAACGCTATGAGATTCAGTGTGAGTAACACGGCCGACAGGTGCTGTTTGCCATGGCCGTAGTTATGTTCGAGATGATAGCCTTTGGTTTTCAAGGTATTGTTGTGCTCGTTCTCAATTTTCCAGCGGGTTCGTCCGGCCTGCACGACGGACTTCACGCTTGTGTGATCCAGGTGGTGCTGTGTCGCAAAGGCATTGCGATACAGGATGGTACCGTCGGTCTCTTTGGTGATCGTGAGTTCACACCAATTGACCCACACGGCGTCTTCTCCCTCACGTAGAGGGACCTCGCTGGCATACCGATAGGTATGGACGGTGTGAAAGCGCCCATTCCAGCGGCGGATGGTGAACTGCTGAAGATCTCCAGCAGCTTCGACCCCAGCCAGCCACTCGTACAGCGTTGTGTGCGACTCTGGCTTGCAGACCAAGATGAAGTTGCAGCCGTGGTGGAGTAGGAGTTCACAAAAGGGTTGTTTACAGTAGAGATCGTCCCCTAAGATGGTCACCTGCTGATAGTGGTCTACGTGGCCTTCAATCCACCGCTTGGCAGCCACCTGTTCACAGTCCTGCTTCTCATGACCATCTTGCGGCGTGATGAACTCTGGCTCCAAGGGGATGACCTCATGTTTCCCAGGAGCGACAATGACGGGCGTGATGACTTGGTGAAAATAGGTCACCTCTCCATTGCGATGAGTGCGCTGAGAACAACGATCACAATGAATCTCGTGCGACGTAAAATATTCGGTGCCATCCAAGGCGATCAGCAGCTGGTCCGTGAAGACTCGCCACGACGACAAGTGCCCAGCGCTTTCCAGGGCATCATACACTCCGGCAAACACCGGAAACAGCTGGGCCGGGGCCACGGGATCGAGCAATGTCCGGATCTGATTATCACAGGGACTGTCAACTATCCCAAAGAGACTGTCAGCGTTACTCCGCCCTTTGGCCTGTTTCATCGTCCGCTGATAGGCCAAAAACGAGGGCGACTGGGTAAAGAAGACCGCAAACGCGCCCAGTGCAGCATCTTTGATCGCGTATTGGATATTCTTCCCCTTTCGGTAATCTGGCAACGAGGCCAACTGTGCGTGGAGTGCCTGCACGAGGGGATCAAACGCCAAGGCTTGAGTCATAGACCAGCCTCCTCTGCTTGCGGGGGAGAGCCTGCTATCTTAGCATCCCTCGCTGGAGACCGGCAACTCAGGACCCTTAAAAATCAAAATGAGAATTGCTGCCATATAACGTATTGTATTGACAAGCGTTTCCCTCCGCCCTACACTAGGGCTGGCTTCTGATCGTTGGCTGTGCCCGTCGCTGCTGCTTTCTGCCGCTCACCTCCTCCCTGCGGGCGGGGGGATGCGGGCTTTTGAGCAGTCGGATAGGGGATCACTGTCTGAGGATGCGTGGTTGACTGGGAGAATACCTCATGAAATCGCTCACGGCTCTGCTGCTGTTGACACCTGTGCTCCTCCTGGCCGCACCTGCGGCCCCCCAACCAGTCGCGGGGCCAGGTTCCGTGTTCCGGGCCGTCTTGACCGGGCCGCAAGAGACCCCCGCGATCCTCTCCGAGGCCACAGGGCGCTTCCGCGCCGAACTCGGGGACTCCAGCCTGACGTATGAGCTGAGCTATAGCGGGTTGCCGACGCAGGTCATGGTGGCCCACATCCACATTGGCCAGCGGAACGTCGCGGGGGCAGTGACGGTCTTTCTCTGTGGGGGGGGCGGCAGGGCGGACTGCCCCTCGCCCGACGGTACGGTGACGGGCATGATTACGGCCGCCGATGTCCTGGCCATCCCAGCGCAGGAGCTCGACGCGGGCGACTTCGCCACGCTGCTCCACGCGATGCAGGAGGGCCTGACCTATGCCAATGTCCATACGATGGCCCACCCGGGCGGTGAGATTCGCGGCCAAATCCGCCCCGCCCGCGGCGGGGCGCAAGAGGCGCGTTAGCCGGGATGGGCGCACAGAGGGGACAGGCCATGGTGCCGCGCACCGGCTCTCAATGCCAGACCAAGCGATGCTGCTCGGGGGTGAGCTGGCTTCATGCGCCACCAACGTCAAGGAAGTCGTCGCCAGGGATGGCGGGCGCAGTGCGTGTATGCACTCATACGGGCAGATACAGCAATTTAAGTGGTAGGGGAGTGGGTACTGGCTCACGGTAGAAGAATCAAAAGCCCAGGCATAGCACCTGGGTTTTTGATTGG
>Ga0137394_10004469_pt1 | contig 10606 bp, 7 predicted proteins | sample czobulk116metaG_FD_108278 | JGI IMG/M metagenome (GOLD analysis project Ga0137394, IMG submission 108278) | Vadose zone soil microbial communities from Angelo Coast Range Reserve, California, USA - czobulk1.16 metaG | ecosystem: Environmental > Terrestrial > Soil > Vadose zone | place: USA... | reverse complement strand
TTCGGCGCCGAAGGCATTGGGCTGTGCCGCACCGAGCACATGTTCTTCGCCGAGGAACGCTTGCCCTTCATGCAAGAGATGATCCTGGCCCAGGACCGCGAGGCCCGTGTACGCGCCCTCGATAAGCTCTTTCCGTTCCAGAAGTCTGATTTCTACGCCATCTTCAAGGAAATGGAGGGCTATGCGGTGACCATCCGCACCCTCGACCCGCCGTTGCACGAATTCCTGCCGAAGACCCGCGAGGAGGCCGAGGAACTCTCCCACAAAATCGGCGTTCCGGCCGACCGCATCTGGGACAAGGCGCAGGAGCTGCATGAAACCAATCCGATGTTAGGGCATCGCGGCTGCAGACTCGGCATCAGCTATCCCGAGATCACCGAAATGCAGGCGCGCGCTATCATCGCCGCGGCCTGCGAGATCGCCAAAGAGGGGCATAAGGTGGTCCCCGAGATCATGATCCCCCTGATCGCTGACATTCGCGAATTGGAGCATCAGCGCAAGATCGTCGATCGAGCCGCCCAGGATATGATGGCGCAGTATGGCGTCAAGGTCGAATATCAGGTGGGGACCATGATCGAGCTGCCGCGCGCGGCGCTGCTGGCCGACGAGATCGCGCGCCAGGCCGAGTTCTTTTCCTTTGGGACCAATGACCTGACGCAAACGGTGCTGGGGCTGAGCCGCGATGATGCGGGAAAATTCCTGCCCGATTACATCGAGCAGGGGATCATGAAATACGACCCCTTTGTGGTGATGGATCAGCTCGGCGTCGGCCAACTGGTGGAGACCGGGGTGAAGAAAGGCCGCGCCGCTCGTCCCAGTCTGAAGATCGGCATCTGCGGCGAGCACGGCGGCGAGCCGCAATCCGTCGGCTTCTTCCATCGCGCCGGCCTGGATTACGTCAGCTGCTCCCCTTACAGAGTGCCCATCGCCCGCCTCGCCGCCGCCCATGTAGCGCTGGGAAGGTCGTTGAGCGAGACGGTCTAAGTCAGGTGAGGAGGTGGCTGTTGCCGGTCACCTCCTAATTTCCTCGCCGCTCTTGCACGCCCTCTCCTGGGGGGGCTTTGTCCCAAGAGTCATAATTTCGCCGGACTTTTGGGGGCAAGTAGGGGGTCTGCCTCAAAAGTGGTGTTTATAGGGAATGAATAGGAAGGTGGAGCTTATCAAAAAGAATTTGGTTTCGTTTCTTCGCATCTCTAAGTCGCTTCGTGTACGAGATGATCTCGACGTAAGCTGAAAATCGATTATTATAGCCATAGTATCCAAGATTATCAGGTGTGGGCAGCATATTTTTGTTTTCAGCGATGCGATCGACGGTCTCTGTAGTGTCTCAGATCACATAGGCGTAGGCCGGAATGCGGTCTGACTGTACCTTAATCTCCCTGCCATCCTTGGCCTTGAAATGCCCTCTCTTAATGTCACGAATCAGCCGATAGACCTGATCTACAGGGTCTTCCTGATATGCAGCGCGTTCAGGCTTTTTGAATTCGACAATTGTCAGCGAGGTTAACGCCGCGTCATCTTCCGTAAATGTTAGGGCTCTGTCGAAGATCATTAGATCAGGCCTTGATTTGGAGTCACTGATCAACACGCTTACAGTATCGAGTAGCATGTCTGATGCCAGAAACCAGTGGTAAGAAAGTCGTTCGTCGATCATCCATAGATTTTGCTGCTCATAGGGTACATCATCAGACGTGGCGGACATGGGATAGATGATTTTGTGAATAATCGCTTCCAAAGGGTACTTTCCTGTCTCTGGGTCTGCCTGGAGGCTCTTTTCCAGAAACTCCAGAATCGCTTTTCGGTGCGCGACATAGTGGGCGAGCGATGACTTCCCCAACTCATTAGCCCGTTCCGAGAAGTCATTCAGCTTTGATTCGTATGCTTCGGGCTTCAGTGCTTCCTGGCTACTTTCTTCGATGAGTGCATGACTCTCACGCTTAAGTTCGCATTGTTTTTCGTATAATTGCTGCGGCTTCAGGATCTTCCGATTAGAAAATCGCCTGATTTTACGATGCTGTACGCTAATAGCGTACACTTTGCCACATTACCATGGGATTTGGCGCTGATTTTCGGGCAAGTAATCAGTGCAGATCCTAACGACCCACATCTGGAGCAGCGCGTGTCTGTGACCTTCTCACCTCAGACAGCGAAAACTGTGGTAGAGTGCCTGCACCGTAATGTGGTAGCCTATGAGGAGCAATATGGGGAGATCCGCTTGACTCCCTCACCGCAGCAACCACCAGAGGAACCGTCAGCCTAGTGGTACAGACATAACCTTCTTCTGCAATCCCACCTAAAAATCCACCTCTAAGAATTTCTCTACCCCAGTAACATACTTTTAGGACACTACCCCTCAGTCTCCCCGCTTGACGCTGGCCCCGCGTTGCCCTATACTCGGGTCGCTGCAGCAGATGTGGTGACGCTTGCAGGGCCAGCGATGAGGTGCGTCTATGACTGAGAACATGTTGCACTAAGCTATACTTTCGTCAATTGGAGACGCTGACAGACATCCGTCACCTCTCGGTTTCCTATGAAAACATTTACGGTTGATCTGGCGGTGATCGGAGCTGGCCCGGCCGGCCTGATGGGTGCTTCGCAGGGGGCCCAGGTTGGCAAGAAGGTGGTCATCATCGACCGCCTGGGTCGACTGGGGGGGCCAGCCTGCACCATGGTACTATCCCTTCCAAAACTCTACGCTGGGCCATCATTGACCTCACTGGCTTCTCGCACATGGCCTATTTTGGCTAGGCACGCCAGGTAGTCTCGATGCACGATCTGATGTCCCGTGTCAGCAAGGTCCTCGAAGATGAGAACGCCTTCCTCCACAAGCAGTGCGTGGAGAGTGGCATTGACGTGATATCCGGGACTGCCCGCTTGCTCGATCCCCACCGCATTGAGGTGCACGATGTGCAAGGCGAGGTCTGCTGTCATGTCTTGTCGCCTTACACGCTGATTGCCACGGGGTCGCGGCCCCGCCACCCCATCGACATCCCCAACGATCGCACGCTGTTCATGGACTCGGACCAGATCTTCCGCATGGAGCCTCTGCCGGGGACGCTCATTGTTTTAGGTGGAGACATCATCGGTTGCGAGTATGCCACCATGTTCGTGGCGATGGACATCCATGTGATTCTTATGGACCGGCGGAGCGATGTCCTGCGGCTCGTCGACGCGGAAATCGGACAACGCTTCAAGCACTACATGCAAGCGATGGGCGTGGAGCTGCAGCTAGGCCAGCCCATCCAAGAGTTGCGCACGAGCGAGGACGGAAAGGGCGAGATCCTGCTCAAGGACGGCCAGCGAGGCCAGGCCGATCGTGTCTTCTACCCCTTGGGTCGAATAGCCAATGTCGATGGCATGAACCTCGAGGCCGCGGGAATCACTCTGGACCCCTTGGGCAATATTCTCGTCAACGCGCTGTTCCAGACGACCTGTCCACATATCTATGCGGCCGGGGATGTGATCGGCCCACCGAGTCTCGCCTCGACCTCAATGGAACAAGGGCGCTTGGCCATGCGTAATGCCTTTCTGCTGAAGAGCCACCACATCCCCGAGTTTTTCCCATACGGGATTTATACCATCCCGGAGATTTCGGGTGTCGGTCCCACCGAAGAAGAGCTGCAGAAGAAGGGCATCCACTATGCCGTGGGCAGGGCCGAGTACCACGAGGTCGCACGTGGCCCGATTGCCGGCGACATCACGGGCCTCGTCAAGCTGATCTTCCATGCGGAGACCTTAGAGGTACTCGCCGTGCATATTATTGGCACTAACGCGACGGAGTTAATTTCCCTGGGACAAATGGCGATAAATCTCCGCGTTCGCACAGATTATTTCATCGATACGATTTTCAACTATCCAACCTTTGCGGAAGGATTCCGTATTGCCGCTCAGAACGGTTTGAGCAAGATCGGGAGTGGCCGACAGTCCACGGTTTGAGATGCAGTGAGCTTAAGGGGTTTGGCGCAATTGCTTATTTGCGGCCATTTGACATAGGATCTTTCTCTGTGAACCCGAGGGGTGCAGGGGCGGCATCCCTCCTGTCACGTGATGCCTCGTGAAGGTCAGATTAACTCCCCACTGGCATAGAGGTTTGCCGAGCAAATCATACCCCTTAGCCTTTTTAGGCAAACTTTCACCTTTTTGGGCAAACGGCCATTTTTAGGCAATGCCCCTAGGGGGAGAGGGCTAGGGTGAGGGAAAGAGACTGTGCGCCACACTCCTTCGGCACGACCCAACAATCGCCTATGCAGAAGAATGCGCTTGCATTTTCCCCCTTCATCGACTACACTCATTCCACTCAGAAGTCACCTAAACGCCTCTGCTTGTAGGTTCGGAAATGGGGCGGTAGCTCAGTCGGTAGAGCGCAGCCCTGAAAAGGCTGGCGTCGGCGGTTCGATTCCGCCCTGCCCCACCTGGCACTCGCAGCGCTCATACATCCGGAGATCGCGGCGAACACGGGGCCGTGATTTGCCATGCGCCTCTTGTGCGTGTCCCTATCTGCTCATAGCCAACCAGCAAGGATCGACCCAACCGGCACACGCCGACTATCCAAGGTCAACAAAAGCCGCCCTAATGGCGCGGTCTAGGTCGCGCCCTACGGTGAGGCTTGCGACTTTCCCCCGCGTCAGCGTATGATATAGAGCGAAATTCGCCAATCCACCCGCTCCTGTGGAGAATTGCATGCAGGTTTCCCTTCAGCTGTTCCCCAATTCATCTTCCCTGATGCGTCATTGACTTCGCCTTCATAGGGGCATTCGACTCACCTAGTCCTGGGTGATAGCTTGGCCACACTGCAAATTGATGACATCGAATTAGCCTATGAAACGGTCGGTGAGGGGGTTTCGCTCGTCTTCATCCACGAAGTGGCAACCAATCAACGCATTTGGCAGCGCCAACGCACATTTTTTCGTCAGCGGTATCGGGCCATCACCGTCGACGTCTTGGGACATGGCCAGGTGGCATGGCCCCCGCAGGAGATCACCATCGCGCAGGCAGCCCGCCGCATCGAGCAGTTCATGGTACGGCTGGGAACAGGGCCGGCTGTTATCGTTGGGGTCTCCATGGGTGCTGCAGTGGCGATGCGCATTGCCTTCGAAGCGCCGGCGCTGGTGCGCGGGCTAGGGCTCGTCAGTCCTTGGAATTACGCCAGTGGCGATATGCAAAGTCTGATCAATCGACTTTTCCGCCTTGCCGAAGCGGGTGATATGGCCGCCCATGCCGACCTGTTTTTGCGCTATAGCCTCCCAACCACCGCTTCAGCATTGCATGCGGTCGAGATGGAGCGGCTGCGTACCTTGATTCTCGAGCAAAACGCCTGGGCGGTGGTGTATACCTGGGTGGCGTGTCTCGCCTGCGATCTGCGGGCGGAGGTCGGACAGATCAAAGCTCCCTGCTTGATTATCGCCGGGTTGAATGATCTGTTCGCACCCCCCTATCTGGCGCGAGGGGTTGCTGAAAGCCTAGCAGAGGTGGAATTGGAGATCTGGGAGGATACCGGCCATTTCCCCTTTCTGGAAGACCACGAGCGGTTCAATCGGCGGCTTGATCTATTCATCCAGCGGTGTCTGCTGTCGACCGAATCAGTCTAATCAATACCAGAACGTGTGGGGAAAGTCTTATAGCTCGTTGGTCCTGCAGGGCATAGCGCAGCGATCACAGACGGCCTTTTTTGCGCCGCAAGAGCCCTAAGCAGTTCAGGTTGCCCTCGATCATTGCCACCAGGCCGATAAGCATCGCCAACGTTCCTGAAAAAATCAAAAAACCTTTCACTGTGGTCTCCTTCGCGGCCATCATAATGCTTATACTTGACACCAGGCGGAGCCCCAGCGGCCCGGCCTGCGGCCAGCGCTGGGGCTCCTCGTGCAATGACGTGACGGAGCAAGCGCTGTGCCACGACTCATCCCAGGTTATTTTGCTGGAACCGACACCATGGGCGCGTACCCGCACGTGGCGTTTGTATCGACTCGCCTCGCCAGCAGCCGCACCGGCCGGCTCCCTGCCCGCCTCTGACCGGGCAAAAAGTACCCCCCCGGCAGACGCTGCCAGGCGCGCCTCAAGCGATCACACAGGCTGTCCGCCCCTGAATTTCTCTTGCCTTCGTTGACGGTCTTGACTATAGTTAGCCGCAGTTTAGATGGCGTCGTTCTTTGACAATCGAACGCGGAATTGCCGAGAGAGTGGCGCCGTAGCCTCTGGTCGGGGGGCAGCTTGGAGGAAGCGACGCATGAGCCCCTTTATCAGCGGGAAGGATCTTGAAGATCGCCTGAAATCACGACTGAAGGAGATGGGCTGCCTCATCGAGTCCAAGGAAAAATACGATCATGAGTTCAAATTAGATTTCATGGTGTATCGACTTGCCGGCTTCGAGAAGCCCCTACCCATTTCGGTGGGGGTGCAAGTCACAGCGGATACGGATGATCTGGACAAACAGCGGGAGTTTCTCGAAGTCCAGCGACGGCTTCGCCCGGTACAAAAGAGCATCTATTTGGCCCTCGACAGCCAATTAGACGTCGAGGGTGGCGGTGAATACGCGGTCTTTGTGGCATTGGGGACATGTATCTTCGACCGTTCCAATCGCGACAGGCGGGTCATCGGGGTGCGTATTTACCGTGATTTTTCCTTCGAGCTGTTTGACATCGAAGACAACTTGAAAGGTGCGAAGTCTTTCCGAATAGAGTCCGATGGGCAGCAGATCTGGCTTGAAGGCCGCATCAATTACTATAAACGCCTCGAAAGGTTTGGGTTTATCGGGTGGGATGGGGCACCCGATTTTTGGTTCAGCCGGGATCACGTGGAGGATCCTGATCTGCTGAATATCCTTGATAATCCAGACTTATATGTAAGTGGCACACCAATCGTTTTTCAGAATGCTGGCATTACCAGAGATGGGGAGAAACGCCCCACAGCTATTCGTATTCGTCTGAATAAACCATAGAGAGCCCGAGTCAGATGGGCGGACCTCCTCTCGGCATGTCGATAGACGGTGTTAGACCTGTTGGCCCCCGCGCACTTGGCGGGTGTGGATTCTTTCAGCGATCCCAATCGGCGATCAGCGCGTCGATCTCTTGGCTGGTCTCAATCATCCGTTCCTCTTTCAACTCTTCGAGCATGGGATTCTCCATGGCTTTGAGCTCGATATTTTCGAGCATACTTGCCTCAATTTCCCGGAGAAGGCCGACCACATCGTCCCGGTTGAACGCGCCGAACTCTCCCGCTTTCAGACGCGTAATGAACTCGCCTAAGCTGATGAGTTCTTCCATACACCAGTGCTCGTACAACCCCCACAGGCGATCCATTGCTCCCCCTTTCTGGGTGCAACAACAGCCTATCCTCTCCCAGCAACGGGCGTCCCGGGTTGCCCCTCCGAGAGGCGGCGTGCCGAGCTGGTCATTCCCACGAGTATTCCAAAGATTGGAGACATCCCCTCCACGGCGTCAGCGCTTGAACTGGCCCATCGTTTGACACATCCCCTATTATATTATCAGGTCTCATGCTACAGGACATATCCCCATCCCGATTGCCGCCCTGCGGAGGCAATTCGGGTGCAGGATAACGGTTGCAAGGCCTTACAGCGGAGGGCTTAGGATGCGTACGTTGTTGATCATTGGTCTGCTCATTGGGTTGCTAGCCGGCTTCTTGCTCAGCGGTCAGGTGGCGACCTCTCAGGAGGAGCACTTCCCCACGCCAGCTCCAGAGGGGCGTGGAAGGTTTCAGATCGCCGGGCATTCGACGTATCCCCCCTTATTATTGGACAGCGAAACGGGTACCTCGTGGATTCTGATGTCGGAGTCGGACGGCGAGGAGCGCCACTGGGTCTGGGAGCCCATCGAAATCGGTGCTCTGGAGTCAAGCCCATCGCCGAGTAGGGGGCGGGACATTGTGCGGATGCAGGTACCACCCCAAGCATCCCAGCGGAAGGTCTCGGCTTCAAAAACACGGCCCTTTGCCTGGTAATCACGCCGTTGACACCCCCCTGGTATTGCCGTATAGTCGCTCCAGGAGAGTCACATATGGGAGCCAACCCCTCGTATGTAGTCCTACACCGGACAGGTGAGCTGCAGCGGCGCATTGCCGTGCTGGAGCGGCTTATGAGCCCCTGCACGTTGTGCCCACGAGATTGCCGGGTGCAGCGGCGCAGCGGAGAACTTGGCCGGTGCAACGCTGGCGACCAGTTGCTGGTGGCGGCTGCCTTTCCCCATTTCGGGGAGGAACCGCCGTTGTCTGGGCAGCGAGGGTCTGGAACGATTTTTATCTCCTGGTGCAATCTGCTTTGCCAGTTCTGCCAGAGTTGGGAGGTCAACCATCGTGGTGAAGGGGAGCCCGTGAGTGCGCGGGAGCTGGCGGAGATCATGCTTGACCTGCAAGGTCGAGGCTGCCACAACATCAATTTCGTCACGCCCACCCATTACGCGCCGCAACTGATTGCCGCCCTGCCGTTGGCGATTGAGCGGGGCTTTCGCCTGCCCCTGGTGTATAATTGTGGCGGCTACGAGTCCTTAGATGTGATCCAGCTCCTCGACGGCATCGTCGATATCTATCTCCCCGACATCAAATTTCTTGACCCTGCTGCCAGCGAGCGCTACCTGGATGGAGCAGCTGACTACCCCGAGGTGGTGCGCACGATTTTGCAAGAGATGCACCGCCAGGTCGGTGACCTACTGCTTGATGCACATGGCATCGCCCAGCGTGGCCTCATCGTCCGACATTTGGTCATGCCCGGGTTGACGCAGGATAGTCAGGCGATCGTGCGGTTCATCGCCGACGAGCTGTCCCTCCAGACGTATGTCAACATCATGGACCAGTATCGCCCCTGTTTCCAGGCCGGACGATCGCCAGAGATCGCGCGCCGCACGACGTCGGCGGAACATCGTGCCGTCGTGGACATGGCCCGTGGCCTCGGCCTGCACCGGGGCTTACCCGTATCCTGACAGACTATGGCCAGAGCAAATCCGTTGACGACCATTCGCAATATAGGCATCATCTCACACATAGACGCTGGCAAGACCACGGTCACCGAACGTATTTTATTCTATACTGGTCTCTCGCATAAGTTGGGCGAGGTCCATGATGGGGAAGCCATCACCGACTGGATGCCACAGGAGCGCGAGCGTGGCATAAGCATTACCGCCGCTGCTGTGTCCACCCAATGGCGTGGCTATACGATCACTATCATCGACACCCCCGGCCATGTAGACTTCACGATTGAGGTCGAACGCTCGCTGCGTGTGCTCGACGGTGCGGTGGCGATTTTCTGCGCCGTCGGGGGTGTCGAACCACAGTCCGAGGCTGTCTGGCACCAGGCCGACAAATACCGGGTGCCACGCATCGCCTTTGTCAATAAAATGGACCGCATTGGCGCGAATTTTTTCGGGGTGCTTGAGGAGATGCGCGCCAAGTTGGGGGCGCATCCGGTGCCGGTCCAGTTACCGCTTGGACAAGAGGAGACCTTCAGGGGGGTGATCGATCTCATCGATATGCAAGGCATAGTCTGGCATGATGAAGATCGCGGCATGAGCTTCGAGATGGTGCCTGTCCCCGAGACCATGCAGGAGACCGCAGAGCACTACCGAGGGGCCCTGATCGAGGCTGTGGCGGAAACCGATGAGGAGCTCCTCAACACCTACCTTTCCACGGGTTCCCTGTCGGCGCAAGAGATCCGGCGTGGCCTGCGCCTCGGCGCACTCAACACCACGATCGTCCCCGTCCTGTGCGGGGCTGGGCTGCGGAACAAGGGGATCCAACCACTGCTGGACGCGGTGATCGAGTATCTTCCCGCTCCCCTTGACCTACCCCCCGTGACCGGTATCAATCCCAAGACCGGTGAAGAGGTGACCCGCGCCAGCGATCCCGACGCCCCGTTTGCGGCCCTGGCTTTCAAGATCAGCCTAGATCAGGGACGCAAACTCACCTATTTCCGGATCTATTCGGGCAAGGTCGCCCCCGGCGCCGTGGTCTACGATGTCAATCGCAACGTCCAGGAACGCATCGCTCGCCTGTTCCGGATGTATGCCAACAAGCGCGAGCGCATCGATGAGGCGGTAGCCGGCGACATCGTGGCGGCCACCGGCCTAAGGGACGCCAGCACTGGCGACACGTTGTGCCTCGAGACGCAGCCCATCCAGCTCGAAGCGATCGAATTTCCCGAACCGGTCATTTCGGTCGCCGTCGAACCCCGCACCGTGGGGGACCAGGAGAAACTCTCCCTGGCTCTACAAAGACTCTCTAGCGAAGACCCCACCTTCCACGTCAAGCTTGACGAGGAGACGGCGCAGACCATTCTCTGGGGCATGGGCGAGCTGCACTTGGATGTCATCACCAGACGGCTCGTGGAAGAGTTTGGGGTAGCAGCCAAGGTAGGCAAACCGCAGGTGGTGTACCGCGAAACGATCACCGGGACCGTGACCGCCGAGGGACGATTCAATCGTGAGATCGGTGACAAGCTCCAGAGCGGTCACGTGGTCTTGGAGCTAACGCCGCTGCCAACTGGTTTTGGGGTGATCTTCAATGCCAGTGTCCCCGAAGGGACGATCCCCTCAGAGTTCATTCCGATCATCGAGCAGAGCCTGCGACGGTCGGCCATGGCAGGGGTGTTGGGCGGCTATCCGGT
>Ga0137394_10004468_pt1 | contig 10608 bp, 16 predicted proteins | sample czobulk116metaG_FD_108278 | JGI IMG/M metagenome (GOLD analysis project Ga0137394, IMG submission 108278) | Vadose zone soil microbial communities from Angelo Coast Range Reserve, California, USA - czobulk1.16 metaG | ecosystem: Environmental > Terrestrial > Soil > Vadose zone | place: USA... | reverse complement strand
TTTGATTCAAGTCGTTTGGCGGCGTCGAAAATATCGTTGTGTACTGGGCCGTCTGCACTCCGCACGGAGAAAACCCAAGGTTGGGGATCGATCGGATGGAACGTTGCAAGACAACCGCACCCAAACCCGTCGCGAATAGAAAACAGCCTTGCCACGCGTCCGTCAGTGCGCCCACTACTTTATCATGAACTCCGAATGATACTACACCATCCTTTACTCGACAATTCCCCATCGCTTCGATCGGTCTTCGCTTCCCATCATTCATGAGTGTCGTGTATTTCCCAGTCTCCATCTTTACCTTACCTTTGCCTTTCGAATCTTTCGACCCCTGCCAGTGATTTATCGTGACCTTTTCCGAGTCATCCCTGACTTCTTGTTTACTACTTGACGCACAGTCGCATGTACAACAAGCCACCATGTATCTGATAAGTAGGGAGCCTTGTACCCGTGGCACAAGGTAAAAGAGAGATCCTTGGCCAGACTCTTCATCCGGAATTATCATCCATTAGACTCGGAGTGCATTGAACCAGAAGCCCCTGGCAATTTCTCCGCGCGCGATCTCTGCCTGGGGCTCCTCGGCAACATTCCCGAACAGTACATTTTCTCGTCGCACGCGGCAATATTGGTTGCTACGCGCCGTGACAACGTTCCCGAACGCACTCTTTTCTGGGCGACAACGGCTTTTTACTCATCACATCTCGACAAGATCGCATCTCCCTTCCTCCAATGAGGCTTTGGGACAGTGTTCTTATGATTCCAAAGCAGGTGTTGAACTGAATGCAATTACTCACTATAATACAGCGATTGCGACCCACAACCTTTCGTAGTCAGTGCCAATCTCAAACTCACAAACCCCGGACGAGGGTCTTCTTGCACCAATGTACTTTGAAGGTCCCAGCAGCACATCAACAGCCCTCTCTCCTGTGGGCGACAGTAAGCATGCCGCACATGGCAGCAAAGTGAGTGACGGGAGCAACCTTGCGCTGCGAGGGCAGACGGAGAAACCGAGCAAAACCAGCAGCTTGAAATCCCCCGCACTACCGCCGCATTTCGTTCAGTACAGTAGCACCCTTGTCAGCCGGGATACCCGGCTATGTAAATCAGGTTTTCCAAGAAATATGATACGTATATTATGGAGAACTCTATGCGTAGCGTATCCGAAGCAGTCTATTGCACATAATGAATGGACAGGACAGCCGTCCGGAGCTTGAAGGACAAGCAGGCGAGTACATCGTGGACATCAAGTTGGCCACCAGCGGATCAAGGCGCGCCAGTCGTAGGGACCAGCGGGAAAGAAGTCATTCTAACAATTACCATCGGTTGCCTCCCTTGCTGCCGTAGCCATTGTCACGACCACCATACCCATGGTCGGAATGGGTGTAACCCCCGCCACCTCCTCCGCGACGGCCGCCACCACCACCGCCACCATAGCGACCTGTTTGAGAGTAAGTCAGTACTCCTTCCAGAGCGTCATAATTATTCCTCACTGCGTCCACCGCCGCCGCCACCGAACATAACCATCTCTTCAAGCGCTGGGGGAACGTCGGCCTTTGCCTCCCTGAGAATTGCAACAAGGTCACGGGCCGACTTCGCGTTCTCTGTGGTGAAGTAAGTATAGGACGTCCCTTTCATACCAGCACGCTGACGGAGAAGGGGTTAAAAATCGTCTTGTGACGGAAGATGAAGAGTGCTTACTCCAGTCCGACCAATGCGGTGAATATAATCCTCGCAGTTATTCGGGAAATCGTAGTTCTACGCCAATGTCAGCGAAAAGAATGGAACAACGATAAACGATAGAGAAAGCCTTACAAGAACATAGCCTACGTCCTTGACATCTGAAGATTGCAGGCAGAGGAACAGACATCGTAGAAGCGCAGAACCAATTCAAGGACGAACACATGGAGGCAGACGCAGCCCGTCAATAACCAATACGGTAAAAAATTACAAGCACCGCGACATCGCCGAAGACAGTCACAAACAACAAGGGTTCTATGTCCAAGGGTATCTGCAACGGGCTAAGGGCCACGCCACAACGCGTCCAGGTTACAGACAGGCAAGAGTCTTGTATACGCACTCATCGAGTCGGTGGAGGGGCAGAACAAGGTTCAACAATCAGCCGCTTTAGTCCACGACCGCTATAGCACCAACGAACACAGTTCATGGAGCCCGGAACCCATGGTCGGAGTCGAGGACGCCGACTGATGGGTCCAGCGGGATTACGGGTACCTAGGCAAGTAACTGAACCCCTCACTTGTCGATGCGCGAAAGCTTCCTCGGCCTGTCATGTGCTGGATACGCACCCAGGAATCTGGTAGATGAATGTGTCAAGAAACACACGGTAGACCCCGTGCCACCACAGGTGTATCGTGTGGTGTCAGCGGACCCCATCATCTAACCAGCGAACAAGCACAACAACATAGCACAGCAGCCACTTAGACTACTTGCTAGTTGTTTGTTACCCATTGTGTCTCGACGTAACGTCGAAGCACTTGCTACAGTCAGGAAACACATACCAAGACCACGAGAAGCAACATCTGTTGCGATAAGGATAGGAGAATGTCCAGCCTTGAATTCTCCGAGGACCCAGTCACGTTCACGTCTGGGGACGTTATTAGCGGATATTGAAGCTTCAGTACATAAGGAACTTACTGCTCCTTGTCACCATGAATGGCAAGCGCTGGCCAGCCATCTTGGCGAAGGTATTTCGTGATATCATCCGCAACCCGCTTAGTGCCAACGAATATGAGAACCTTAGCATTCTGAGCGCTGATGATATCAAGATGCTTGATCAACTTGGTACGCTTCTCAAAGTCACTGCAGACTTCAACGATCTGGGTGATGTTATGATTCGCTGTGAGCTCCATCGAGCCAATATTGACTTGAATAAAGTCCTTCAAGAAATCCTTAAGGGGGACGGTCAATTCGGCCAATAGTCAGACAATGCCAGAAAAACATACAGTGGCAAGGCGTTGCACGTCCTTCGGCCATGTCGCCGAAAACATGAGCGTTTGGCGATCGGGCCGAATTTGACCGATGATTTTACGGATCTGGGGTTCGAAACCCATATCAAGCATGCGGTCAGCCTCATCCAGCACGAGGTAGGTAATGCGGCGAAGGTTCGTTTTTTGAGATTCTAACATGTCAATGAGGCGACCCGGCGTAGCGATCACAATTTCGACACCACGCTGGAGATCGCGGATCTGGGGTCCCTTTGGCGCACCGCCATAGATGGCAGTGTTGCGAATACGCGAGTTCGAACTGCAAGACTGAGGAGTAGGACGGAGTATAGAGGACGTGTTAACTTACCCGAATTTTGCACATTCCTGCTGAATTTGGACAGCAAGCTCACGCGTGGGTGCCAAAACGAGAGCTATGGGGCCATCTCCTGGAGACAATAAAGGTTGTCTGAGGTCAAAGTTAAAATGAGTAAGCGTCGAGGCTACATCCGACCACTGAACACCTACGCATTGATGTGGAGCATGGCAGGGAGAGCGAAAGAAATGGTCTTCCCACTACCGGTTTGTGCGATGGCAACAACATCTCTTCCAGAGAGGGCCATAGGCCAAGCTTGACATTGAATGGGCGTGGGCTCTGAAAAGCCCTGAGCATGAATCGAAATCATGAGATATTCAGGGAAGCCAGCTTCATCGAACGAGGTGACAGGACGAGGCACATTGTGCCCTTGCACCTAAGGGTTTCCGTCAGGTCAACGTAATTCTACATAATAAAGTGGATCATACCTTGATCTCTTTAACTCTGCGGAACTCTTCAATTTCGCGGTCAGAACGAGAGCTGACGCGCTTGTCTTCGACGTAGAAATTTTTCTCGAAAGGGGTCTGCTTGTACTGACTCCAGTCGATGGAGCGGAGGTTGCCACCAAGGCCATCACTCGTGCGATCGCCGCCCCAGCTGCCTCCATATCCACCACCACCGCCACCACCACCATATCCGCCACCATAGTTACCGTTGTGGCCACTATAACCGTTACTGTTACCATAAGACTGGAAAAGAGGTGGGTGAACAAGCGTTAGGCGGAGCGACGGGCGACAACGCGACATACTCTCACCATTATGTAGAAGTCTTCTAGAAAAAAATAGCGCAGTCAAGAATTTGAGTTTGAAAGGACGAGTAAATGAGAGGCGGAGGGTAGACAGGGCAAGAGGACAAGAGAGTGCGAGGTTGAGGCGGAAAAGAGAAACGCAAAAGTTGGGTGGCTGCCAACTGCACATTAGACAATCTGTTCCCACGCCCCTGATGCTTACAAATTTTTCTGAGCTCGTGCCAAGTGACTCAGTGTGAAGTGAAACAAACCGGTATCTTATTAGTTGGGGAACACGCAGGAAGGAAAGGATCCAAAGCTAAGGGTGCGAAAACAATTATGTCGAAAGTACGGTAGCTAACAAGGGCGGTAGCAAGTGACTCTGTTTATACATAAATATATTCAAATCCGAAGTTAAAGTTTAGCCAAGATACGTGATGCATGTCAAGGTTGAAAGAGCAAAGCAAGGGCTCCAATGATTCAGAGCTGGTATGATCATCTCACATGATAGTGCAGGGACTTCTGCGAATACGGTCATGACGACCTTTCCTTCCTTTCTTCTTGGGACGCTCATCAGGAGGGTAGTAGCGGAGCATTTGCCGCACGAGATCGTAGAATGCTTCGCTCACGTCCCAATTCCGCTTCGCCGATGTCTCGTATATAGGGATCTTCCAACGCGCGGCGAGCTCTTCAATGTGGGAGCGTGATACCTCGCGCTCACTGGTAAGATCCAATTTGGTACCGACTAGGACGATTGGAATATGCTACATCAAGGGGTTGACGATCCATCAGCTGTGGTGAGTTAGGGGCTGTTACAGGAACCGCAGGTTACTCACACTATTTTCGCCCTTGATGCGAAGAATTTGCTGCCTCAAGTTTGTGACCTCTCGCAGGCTACCTTCGAGAGTTAAGCTGAATACCGCCAGGAGTCAGAACGACAAAGATCACGTAACAAGCGATATGGCAACCAACCTAAAAACGAGGATAAAGCCCCGACCTGCTGTAATGTATAGCTCGTTGAGAGCGGTAAATTGCTCCGCCCCAGCCGTATCCAGGACCTCAAGCTATATTCAGGAAATCCGGCGTAGAATGAGCCTAACGGAAAAGCTGCAATCCGCAGGGAGCGCAGATAGCCTGGCCGCAAGTGCGAGGATAATACTTACCAATATCAATTGGCCGTCGACGTCGACGGCCCTCCTGTACTCCTCTAACCCGTAAGGCATTAGTATAAAACACGGTGTTCAGAGTTGGAGTGCGCACACCTTCGATAGTTGGGTCATAATTTTCGACGAACTCGTCTCGCATGAAACGGAAAGTGAGAGCGGACTTGCCAACACCTCCGGCTGTTTGATCGTCGGTCGATTCAGTCTCCTGTCGGGGGGAACAGAGGGAAACAAAGAAAGGGGGCGAACTGACCACCGAGGACAACGGCGTTGAACTCACGCATCCAAGGATACAAAACCGAGGAAGGAGCAATAAGGGCGTGTCATACGGTAACCAGACCGAAAGAGAGGAGGAGGAAAGAGCAAAGCAGAATCTGGTTGGTCGTGATGCCTCCCACTTACAGTAACGCTTGCCCGCCCGTACGAATCGGGAACGTTGGCTGTCTCGGATAAGCAACGTTGCCCGTTACGTAATATATATAATTAATTTAGCCTCAGGCACGAGGTCCCCTGTGATGCCAACACTTCGGCGGAACAAACACCCTTGCGAGCGCAATTCCAATTCTTCTCGTTGCCCTCGACACACAATGGCCCGCCCAAGGATTTTTATGGACTTTTCCATCGACAACTCTCCTCTGGGAAGGTTCGCAGTTTCCAAATTTTCAATTCCGTTCCCCCTTGTTCCCTTCATTCTAACAGATTCGTAGAGTGATCTTCGAATTGTTCTGTGATGTCGTGCCCAAAACATCAGAAAAGTGGGTGCGCCACGCCGCAGATACCTCGCCTCCAAATTTTTTTGGGGGCCTTTTCCTGCTCCGACTCACTAGCCCCATCTTAGCTTTCGTGCACTATGCACGGGCGAAAAGGGCCTCTCGCCGCTCTCAGACCGGCCACTGTATTATAAGAACAGCATCATTCATCGCTCGATCGCAAACTTCATGATCCAAGGCGGAGGTACTTTATCACGCCGTTGATTGATGGCCGTCCGACGCGTCGGCAAGTTCTGACCCGTTCGAAACAGACTTCACAAAACGTAATGGCACAGGCGGAGAGTCGATATACGGTGGCCCGTTCGCGGACGAGGACCTCACTCATCCATTGGATTCCGAAGGGTCGGTTCCCCTGTGCACTCACTTTTGACGAATTGAATCTTTTAAAAATTTCGTTTGTCCGCATCCCGATCACAGGTTGTTGTGTATGGCCAATCGTGGCCCGAACACCAACGGCTCGCAGTTCTTCATCACCTTGCAGGCTTGTCCCCATTTGAATGGCACGTGTCACTTATTTCTGTCATAACGCGCATTGGGTTTACACGCGGGCCCATAAAATATTACAGGTAAACACGTCGTTTTCGGGAGAGTGATCCGCGGTTTCGAAGATGTAGTGAGCAAGATCGCTGAAGTGGCCACAGACGAGAAAGACCGGCCTGCGGTGCCCGTGACCATCTACAATTGCGGCGAGCTCGAGCTCCGCAAAAAGCCCGCGCCCCCACGTTCGTCGTACTTTCTCTCTTTCTTTGGAGGGCTAGTCGTAGCTCATTTTGCTTTCGTGTGCCTTATAACCAGCGAAGGAGTCCTCCGTGAGTGCTAGCGAGTCCGAGGAGGAAGAGGAACGGACGCGCAAGCGCCACAAAAGGCGCCGCCGGCGATCGCATTCTCCCAGTGATGCTTCCGAAGGCGACGACGGCAAGCGCCACAAACGGAAGCACAAGCACAAGCGGCGAAAGGACGAGGTACATTCGTCCTCTCATCCGGGGCAGGTTGAGGAGCCCGCAGTGGAGCGGAAGGAGACCGAAGAAGAGTACGACGCGCGATTGGAACGCGAGGAGAACGAACGGCTGGCTGCCGCGCGCAAGCACGAGCTGGAACGCTTGAGCCAACAACAAGAGCAAGAAGCGCCATCCACGAATGGCGTGCGCTTCAAAGGTGCGGTTTAACCCCCCAATCTCGCGGCTCTCGCTTATGTTACCCTCAGGACGAGGAAGGATGAAGTTCGTTGATCCAGAACTGCATAGGAGACGATAACCACACAATCTATATTTTGGCCATTGTTCCACATCCCCTTAGCATTTTGGTCATGCCGTATGTGTTTAACAACGACGAAACATAAAGTTATTTCGTGAAAGAAAGAAAAAAAAACAAAAAAAAGCACGGAAACTTTGGACTTTATCGTGGTACATGCCGATCATCAAACAATAGTAGGCACATGTGAAAAATGAGGGAAACTTTGTGGCTACAGTTTGCAAACTAATCTTTTGGCAAAAAATGTATGCATGCAGGTATGCGTGGGCGTGAGCAGAGGAGCGAGATCCATAAAAGCAAGAGATATTGAGATCATGCAGAGGTGAACACACCGAGCTACCAGACGCGTCGTTTTGGGCGGACAATCATATAGTTACTTCGCCCAATTGTTCCGTGATGTCGTTCACCTTTCGCTCCTCTTCCGCAGGTTCGTCCCGCTTTCCGACAGCGGCAGCAAAGCTGAATGTAGAACGGATGCTTGCCGCCGAGCCTTGTGCTGAGCGCGGTGACGGGGGAAGTGAGTCTGTACGTTGAGCAAACGAGGGTGATCGCGGTGCGTTACTACGCTCTGCTCCTTGGCGTGAATTGCTGCGTGACATGGGATGCTGGCCTCCGCGTTCCTTGGTGGCATCGCGCTCCTTGTCAAGGCGTTCGGAAATGACCTTCTCTCTCGCCGTTACGTCCACGGGCCTAAAGCCCAATCAAACATCAGCACGTGAAAACCGAGTGAGGGTTGGGAGATACAAACTTTGCGGTACCAAAGGGACTAGGCCGACTGGCAGGGCTGCTCTGGCTCATTTTAGGAGACGCAAGCGGGGATGGTGTCGTAGAGGTGGTCCCGGAACGTGGCAGAAGTTCCAGTTTCCGGCGCGTGAGCTGGGGAGTCGGGGGTGTGGATGATGATGCTACGCCCTCGAGTAAATGATTGTCCCAAACAGGTGGAATTACAAGACTCACGAGATGTGCTGCTGCGTGATGAAAGTCGTGGTCCGCTCCTCCAATCACCGTCTGCGGGAGGATCAGGTGCACTTGACGGTGGGCCCATGTCGCCTCGGCCTCTGAATGAGCCAAACTTACGCCCTGGGCCTTCATCCTCACTCGGCTTGAATTTACCACCAATAGTCCAAGTCTCTTCTTTGTTCGCTACCCCCGCACTCTCCGAGGCGAGAGATGAAGCCTTGCGTCTTGGGGCAGCTTCGGACTCGGGCGGAGGGGGAGGCCGCATTGGTCGGTTGGAACGCCAGTCACTCGAGGTGTCAGACATCGAAGTGGGCGGGAGTTCTCGGTCAGCAGGAGGTCCGTCATGACGCCGACGCGAGGAATCACGAGAATCAAGATCAGGGAGGGGACCCTGTCGCCGCCATTCGCCAGAGAACTTGGGGTCGTCATACCCTCCCAAACCAGCGCGCTCCTTGGCTAAGATGTGCGTGTTAGTCCAGCGACGATAACCTTTGACATAGAATGGACATACGGGGTTCAGCAACGCTCACCCTCACGGTTCGTCCGGCCAAACTCTACACGTATCATTGAGTAAAGCCGAGAGCAGACTTGAAAATTTGGTACGCCTCACCGATCCGGTCTTTACGAGAGCCCCCTTGAGGTCTTCAAGCCCTTCAAACTCTACGTAGCCAAAGCCTTTTGGTCGTTCATCACGATCCTTAATAACCTTTACGGATTTCGTCTACCGTGCCAGATGAAGCTTGTCGTCATCCAGATTCAATAGCTGAACGTACTTTCAACCCAGCGAAAAAGCTCTCCAGGTCATGCTCAGTCAGATCGAAAGCCAGGTTCCCAACGAAAGCCGTGTAAGGAGGCTGTGTAGGCAAGGGCAGATCTTCCCTCGGAGGGAATGCGTGTCTGTCCGCTTGAATTTGGAAGGTCAGTTGATGGAAAGCCTTCAAAGATGACGGATATGGAAAACGCACGCCTATTGGATAGGAAATCATCCCGCCCTCCTCGACGGTCTCCGCGATCATCATCCCCCCTTACAGCAGCTGCCAGGAATTGGTAAGACCAGTGTGTGGATACGGAACTAGGTGAGAGCATGAGACGTACGAGCCGTCGGAAGTGCATCCATTTCATCCGCCCAAGAACCAAGGGCTGGAGAAACGTCAAATCAAAATTGCAGGTAGAGAGGAGGTTCTGTAGTTGCTGACCGCTATCACCCAGGAACGCATTTAGTGTCATTTTTTGACCTTTTTTCGGTGCTGAACCGAAGAGGATGTTAGTTGTGGGCTAGTTGGGGACCACACAGGATGATGCAGCCGAGATAACTGACCCATCTTGAGAGTAGTTGAGCTGTGTAAAGTAAGACAATAAATTTTGGAGACGGGTGTGGTGGAAAAGTGGACGATGTGCTTACCGTTATTTGGCTCGACGCTGACTATCTATCACGGACCCGCGACCTGCCCGCCCGCAAGATTGAACGATGATCCTCCTCGAGGTGAGAACCAGGCCGATCCGCTGCCCGCAACTGTGCTCATATAATTAATAGCCTCACAACTATATCATCCAAACCACCCTCGTTGACAAATTTGCAAAGTGCGCTGTTGCACGTCGAGATTCCCTACAGATCTCATTTTTATCGCAGGCCTACCTCCCTTGATGTGCAGTTCGTAGACTTTGACGGGGTCAGGTTCCACCTCTCCACGCTTGATCGCAAAACGACTCTTCTTCTTTCAATGCACATCCGCTGCTGGGACGAGCTGGTTCGCTACGGTGCTCTGGACGTCCTCCAGCGGGAGTACGGGTCGCTCGTCCAGGCACAGCCAGAATCGGAATACAATATCAGTCTCCTCATCGACATTGAGACCGCACCCCCCGAAGGAGGTGGGTTGTGTGAAGACTCTGACTATTCACCATGCTAATAATAACGAAGAACAAAGAGACGCTTTCATCCATTCTATTGCACTTTTGAAGCGAAACGCGTTGGCTGCGCCATTTGAGCTAGCTTTCAAGAAGCAAAAGGAGCTCGAAAGCTCCTCTTCGGGACAGGGAGATCTAATGGCCATCCATTATCGGGATGAGGAAGTTATCTATATCCAAGCCGCGCATGACCGGGTAACCGTCATCTTCTCCACCGTCTTCCGGGAAGAAACAGACCGTATCTTTGGAAAAGTCTTCCTCCAGGTACCCCTTATCAATCTCTCGTGACCCACCCAATCACTAACGAACGTCTTTAGGAATTCGTAGATGCGCGTCGATTGCCTCAGATCCAGAATGCGCCCCAGGTCCTATTCACAAACAGGGAACCCCCACTGGAGATCAGGCACGTCCCTGGTCTGAGAGACTCGGAAGACATTGGCTACGTGACCTTTGTTCTCTTCCCACGCCACTTTGCCAACCTCCATGTTGCGGCTGGGACCATCTCACACATCCAGCTCTT
>Ga0137394_10004466_pt1 | contig 10610 bp, 11 predicted proteins | sample czobulk116metaG_FD_108278 | JGI IMG/M metagenome (GOLD analysis project Ga0137394, IMG submission 108278) | Vadose zone soil microbial communities from Angelo Coast Range Reserve, California, USA - czobulk1.16 metaG | ecosystem: Environmental > Terrestrial > Soil > Vadose zone | place: USA... | reverse complement strand
GTGATGCTAGTAGTCGCAGCCGCTTCTCACGATTGGGCTGCCCTCCTTGCGGGATGAGGTTACGTTGTCCCCGGAGCTTTATTACCCGGGTAGGATACTGATGGCAGAACATCAGGTGATGTCATGGTTGCCCAAGCATCACAGTCACTAACGCGACTTCGTGTCGGACCCCAACGGTTGAGTTGACGCGGCGGCGCGAATCAAAGCACCCTCGGCTAGAAGGTTGCTGAACACGTTGCACAAAAAAGAATCTTCGGTCTGCCTTCAGGTCCAGGGACAGTAATCAAGGCAAGACTTCATAATTCCCCTCAATGCTCGGGTTTGTACTACCAAAGTCTCTGATGGTTCCGGGCGCTCGAACGTTCGGGCCAATGATGGTGGTATTTGAAACGCCCGTGTCGAGGACGATGTCTGCCTCGGCAGGATTGAATTGCTGACGAAAGTATCCCAGCAAAGTAGTAGTTGCTGGAGCAAACTTCGAAGCCGGAGCAAACTTAATCAGGGAAATTGCGGCTCGCGCATGTCCGAGAATGGTATTGTCCGACAGATTAGCTTTTGTGTTGTTTCCTCTGATTTCAATTCCTGCATTCAGAGTGTCAGCACCGACAGGGGTTAGCATGGTAATTTCATTGTCTACAACTGTCGAGGCATTCAGCGGCACGACGCTGGAGCTGCTGACTAAGCGAATGCCGGCGGCTGTCTCGAGCTGGCACCGAACATGGTTGTTAGCGACCGTATACACTCCTTCGGCGGGCTCGAGCTGTGACGTGCCGAGGCAGCGGATCCCGCTAATTAGAAAGCCGGGTGTATTGACACCGACCGCGCCCATATCTATCATATTTCCGTTAATAGTCGCTTCTCCCATGAGGTCTCGAAAGTCCAGCCCAATGGCAGTAACGTTCGTCACGGTATTCTGTTCGACGGATATCGTGGCCCTAAACCTCAGGTCTATGCCTGCACGATTAAAATTTATGCCAAGAGTGTTTTGTGAAGAACTGCCGATGGCATCAATGTGATTGTTACTGACTATTAATTTACCAAAGACTTTCCGCGCCCCGTCCAAGTTCCCTACTATGATTCCCGTCGCGGTGTCGAGATTCCCTACCTTCAATGGCTGTAGTCCTACAATCCTACAGCCGCTAATCATAAGACCGCCGGCTTCCGCCACTCGGATGGCAATCACTCTAGGACTTATGAAATCTACACCCTGGATTGTGACAGACCCGTCCCCTGCGACCACATCCAGGGCCGGAAGGGCTATGGGTTTGCCCACACTGTCGACAGTGGTCGTTCCCCCGCCCTGGAACATTGGCTTAACTGCATTGATCACGTCACCTACGATCGTGAGGCTCTTTTCCACTCTCAAGGTATGGTCATTGAGTTGAAAGATTCCCTGAAGATGGATGGTTTCCCCGGGTTGGGCACTACTGAAAACGTCTTGTAGCTTAACAAAATCGTCATCAATACCCTGTCCCACTATTGGTGGTCGCATGATTTCATCTCCTTTTCAATGATTGCCCCGAAGGGGCAAAAGAAAGTAGCCAGGGGTAAGTTCCGATATATCGGGACGCCACCCGTGGGATCCAGTTGGGTTAAAGATGGCGCGCCCGCCAAGGAAGTGTGTTTGAATGTACACTGCCCAGCCGGATACATCCGCGACTGCAGGCGCCTGGTTCAGGGCGGCAATTAGTTGCATATCAAGTTCCGGTTCGTGATGCGAGGGGATAGAGCTGAGAGTTTCCGAGACCTTGGGCGTTCACGACCCGGAGAACGCTACGAACCCAATCTATGATTTACGCTTTCTGGTAGGCATACAGTTTCAGCCGCCCAACGGTTGAGTTGACGCGGCGGCGCGAATCAAAGCACCCTGCGCCGGATCATTCAAGTTAAGAAACACGCTCCCGCCGCTCGCGTCCAACGATTTCTTCGGCGCTGTAAATATATGTGGCGCGCAACGTGACGGCCCAAGCTGATGCTAGAGCGGTAGAGGACGCTATACAAAAGCGATCATTTCAGAGTGCGCTGCGGCCTGCCCTGCCGACCGCCGGTCTGATTGCATATCCAGTCGCCGGTGGCGTCCTTGAAGCAGGAATAAGTCATATTTTCATATTCCCGCTTTTGGATCTCTCCCTTGTTGCCGGTCGGTGCATAGCCGGGTAATCCGCGCAGACGAGATAAGTAGTTTTCACGGCATAGACAGTTCCGCCGTTAACTCCATCAGGGCCATCGGGGTTATTGATTATGTGACGGTATGGATGGGTCGCGCCCACCTTGAAATCATCGAAATGAACGCTAACCGAAACGTTTTTCTCGTTCTCATCCAGGCTTTTTCCATTCTTCTCGTATCTGGCGACGATGAGGCGCTGGAAGACCGCAGACTGCGATGTGCCTTTGAGGTCATCAGACGCTGGACATGAGACGGTTCCGGTCTTGTCGGTGTTGGTTGTGGTTTGATTGGCTCCGGCCTGGTCTCCAATCTTATTATTATCTGCGGCTGGTGCGTCGGTTCCTTGCGGAGCGCGGATCCACAGCGTATCAATGAAACGATGCCGCCATTCACGACCGTCATCCATCTTGATGATAAAGCCGCCAAATTTATGGTCTTCAGGGTCATACAACCTGATGATCGTGCCTTTGCGCCAGGACGTGGACGTCTCGGGATGCTGGCTAAACATAGTATCGACTTCCACGCGGTCTCCAACTTTGAATCGTGTATCGCCTTGCGCGATCACGCGTGAGCTAATCGCGAGAGATAACGCCATTAATGCCACAGTGATTACGAGCGCTGGAATCAATGTCTTATAACTACTTGTTTTCATTTCATTTCTCCTCTAGTTTCCTGATTCGATCCTTTGATGTTCCCGCCGCATCGGGCATAGCACTGGCCGGAGCATTCAATCTGCATCAAGAAGATCAATAGGCTATCGCCTTCAGATGGTCTGGTAAATTCCAGAGAAACTGAGAATGGAGTGAGCTATGCTCGATTCGGTGACACTATATACCTAATGTGTGGTTCCGCATAAAGCGTTTATTCAGCAAGTAGCGCCGAACGGTTGAGTTGACGCGGCGGCGCGAATCAAAGCACCCTCCGCCGCACCAAGCTAGTTGAGAAACGCGCTACCGCCGCTCGCGTCCAACGATTTGTTCGGCCACGTGAACATAATCAACCTCCTCTCGACTTGAAAGCGAATAAGGCTATGAGCGCGCCGGTAATGACTCCCTGAATAACGCTCCCGCTCAACAGATGTGGTGTCGTCTTAAAATCCGCCCCCTTGGCTAAGAACACAACGATGCCAAAAGCCAAACCGTAGAGCAGGCCATAGCCCATACCGGTCCACACACCTCGTGAAACTCTCGCCTGCAATGAAAAGCCGATCAGCAACGCTACCAAGAGACCCTTGAGTATCGTCGCCACGAAGATCTGGACTTTGTAAGGTTCTTCCTTGGCGAAGAAAACACCAGCACCAACCAGAGCGTGAACACATGCACCGATAAGCAATGTAGTTAGTATGTTCATAAACGTGTCACCATGTGGCCGAACGTTGGGCTTCAGCGGCGCGGCGCGAATTCACACAAGCTGGGTCGCAGGAAACATCATGAAGAGGGTGCTATCGCCGCGTCCGCTGCAAGCCATTGTTCGGCGCGGGACGGTTACACAATGACTGGCCCACTACTTGCAAATTCTTTCGACTGCATCGCAGGAATCGTGATCGCCCATTCGACAGGAGCGATGAAAGTCTTCACACGCACCTGTTTTGTCGCCCACGAGTTCCCTGGTGATACCCCGCTTCAAGTAAGCTGTCCGGAGATCGTAAAAGCCAGTTAACGCCAGTGCAAACCGCGCACCTTCGTCTTTCGGTTCTTCAGTGGGAGATGCTGGGCTAAGTTGAATCGCTTTAGTGTAATCTCCAATCGCCGATCGCAAATCCTTTGACTTGAGTTTCGCATTTCCTCTACCGAAGTACGCCGCAACACAGATGTGATTCCAAACATCAGAATCGCACGTCAATTCTATGACCTCCGTAAAGTTAGCTATAGATTCACTGTATTTCTCTTGCTCCGTAAGGCTCTGCGCTTTGTCGAACGCCCTTCCAGCCCGGCTGACTTTATCGAAGTTTGTTGGCTCATCAGCTTGAGACGATTGGGTCCTGCTGCGCTCCTTTGGTTTTCGCCCGTCGTTGGTTAACACGACCGCCCAGTTTGCTTTGAACCTATTATCAGGGTCGAGAGTGAGGATACCTTCCATACGGTTACCATTGATGGTGGCGTCTACATAATGATCAGAACACTTGATGTGAATTGAGTTACTGTCTAGGGTATAGGTGCAAACCTCCTGATCCGTCAGTGTTGATATGAGCGTAAGCGTAGGTGATGTTTCAGTTCGTCCGGTTATTGGGTTGTAGTGCGGTTTTGCCAAAAACCCAAATAAGTCTCTACGAAAACCGACGCGAACCTTCCCATCCTTGAACCAATAAACGAACTGTCGTTTCTCAAGGCCTCCGCTCAGGGAGATCTCCCCCGTGGTTTGCCACACAGTAGGTTCCAAACTTGGCACGCTTGATCGGGTTTGGGCCGCAGAAACAAAAACAGTCGGCCCGGCATTAAGTAGATAGTAAGCAAGGATAGATACAACCGCGATTGTCAGCCACTTTGTACTTGTCATGGCTCAAATCTCCCTTTCATCATGAAGCCTATCGTTACATGAAGCGTTGAGTTGTTTTCTTTGGCACGCGGAGCGCCGAACTATGTATATCTGGTTTCCTAATAAACCTGCCGAGCGTTCGGCCTTCCACATAAAACCGGAAGTTTCATTTGGGCTAAATCATTTACCTTCACGGGGTCGCTGTCAACCTTCGCGGTGATCTGGTTTTATTTGGTTTCCTAATAAAACTGGCGTCGGGTTTTGCTCAAAGCGAGTCAGCCGGATTCTTGACACGCTCGCCTAAACGATTCAGAACGCGGGTATTGATCATTCTAGTACTCGCGTGTCTTTGCCCTGCGATTCCTGAATAGTTCGAATGTCGAGCTATCTTCAAGCGTTTGGCTGTAGAGTCGCATTTCGCACTTAGAGTTTCCTTACGGGATCAGGTACCGAGGGCGATGTATCAATCGCCTGTACCTGCGCTACCGGTTCTGCGGCCACTCTCCAAGACCCGGTGACGAAAACATGGATTTCATCAACAAAGCGTTGCGCGTTTTCGTAGAAGATGGCAAACTTCGCGCACGTCAAAATCCTGGTGCGTTCAACTAGCAGGTGTCTCCATTTAAAACGGCCTGACTTTGTGACGTAAAGCAAACTGTTAGTTTGCCGTGGTGCGCAGCCTTCAATCTGAGTGGAAACTAATCGACGCAAACTAACAGGCGCGCTTAACGGATGATTCAAAGTTAGATCATGAAACGGACGTTGCTCATTATCGCAGTGATTGCTCTGTATGTGTTGCACCAGGACTTCTGGTTCTGGCGCACGGCCCACCCGCTCGTGTTTGGCTTCGTTCCCATCGGGCTTTTCTATCAAGCCTGCTTTTCCGTGGCTGCATCGCTGCTGATGTGGATGCTCGTCAAATTTGCCTGGCCTTCTCACCTGGAGCGCGAGATTGAACAACAGAGACCTGAGGAGGATGCAACCAATTGATTCCTGCCATCCTGGTTTTCATTTATCTTGCTGTTGTTCTCTATATCGGCATCTTCGCGTTTAGGAAGGCCTCCGGTAAGAAGGAAGCAGAAGATTTCTTCCTTGCCAGCCGTTCGCTTGGACCATTCGTATTTCTCTTCTCGCTCTTCGGCACCAACATGACGGCCTTTGCCATCCTCGGTTCGTCAGGCCATGCCTTCAGTAATGGAATAGTTACTTTTGGATTGATGGCCTCGTCTTCGGGGCTGGTTATTCCGCTAACACTCTTCCTGATCGGCACGCGCGTTTGGGCCCTGGGTAAGAAATACGGCTTCATGACTCCGGTGCAGATGTTTCGCGATCGTTGGGAGTGTGGGCACATCGGCACCGCGATCTTTGTAATCCAGGCGGTCCTGCTCGTTCCCTACATCATCATCGGCATCATGGGCGGCGGCACCACGCTGAATGCGATCAGCGGCGGCCTCGTGCCTTACTGGTTTGGCGGAGCCATTGTCGCGCTGGTGGTGATGAGTTACGTGTTCTTTGGCGGGATGCGCGGCACGGCCTGGGTCAATACTTTTCAAACCATTCTTTTTCTGCTCTTCGGGGCGATTGCTATCATCGTCATCGGAAAAGGCATGGGCGGGTTTAGTAGCGCGGTGCAGGCCATGGCAGCTTCTCCAGTTTTTGCGCCACTGCTGACTCGCGAGCGCATCTCGCCGCTCTATTTCTTCAGTTACACATTCATCCCGCTTTCAGCCATCGCCTTTCCACACATTCTCATCTTCTGTCTCACGGCTGAGAAGATGAGTCATTTTAAGAAGACAGTGATCTTCTATCCGCTCTGCATTCTGGCGATTTGGCTGCCTTGTGTTTTTCTCGGGGTGATGGCGAATCGCGTATCTGATGTGCCGCAGATTCGCGCGAAACAGGAAGCGCGGCGTGTGCTGGCAACCCAGGGGAAAACGATGACGCCCGAAGCGCGTGATGACTTGCGCGAGAAAGCGGCCGGCGATGATGTGATCATGCTGTTGCTTCAGCGTTATGCGCCGCTGTGGCTTGCCGGACTTCTCGGCGCCGGCATCATGGCGGCGGTGATGGCCAGCGATTCGCAGATTCTCGCGCTCTCGACAATGTTTACGGAGGATGTGTTTGCCCACTATGGGGGCAAGCGGCGGTTCGGGGAATCCGTGCAGGTACTAACCGGCCGCATCTTCGTTATCCTGATCACGATCTTTGCCTACGCGGTGGCTTTGCGCGCGCCGGAAACAATTTTTGAGCTGGCGATCCAGTATGCCTTCTCGGGTTATGCGGCTCTCTCGCCGTTGCTGGTGGCCGCGCTTTTCTGGAAGGGAAGCACGAAGTGGGGTGCGTTGGCAGTAACGTTATGGACCGCTGCTTCCGTGGTGGCGGTGGCAATCTTCCAACACGCGGTTCCCGCGCCCGCGCCTGGCCCAGCTACGCTTGTTTGGTCGCTCTCGGGTTATGAGGTACTAACACGAACACCCGGCGGCACTGCCGTCTTAGGGTTCATGCCGGTTGTGCCGATGGTGATCGTTTCGTCGTTGCTGATGATTGTGGTGTCGATGATGACGCGCAAACCGACGCCGGCGACGGTGGCAAAATATTTTGTAGACGTCGAGCGAAAAAATGAACCCGCGCTGAGCATAAAGAATTCAAAGTAGCGGGGAACAGACAGCGCGCTGAAAAAGATGCCATCAATCACGGCACAGTGAGTGCCAAGAAGTACATCTGTCGCTAACCCAAAGAACAAGTTAAAGAGGGCGCGCTTCGGTCGAGCGAGGTTGTTCGACGGTGCCTCGCGCTCAAAAGGCTGCGTTTAATTAACAAACCTCTCACGATAATCTTCACTCGCGATCAAATAATTCATCAACAGGCATTCGCCAATCGGGAACAGCAGGCTCTGCTTCGGCAATCTCGCCCCGACTATAAATCGTTGGATTATTCGGATTGGAGGCACGATAAACTTTGACTACATCAACGCTCAGCAAATCCACGTCCCACACGACCAACGTCCCAGCCGCAAAATAATCTGTACGTTTTGCCGCAATCTCGATCTCGGCCTCACTTCCATAGTCATTTTCACTTCTGACCTCGGCTGCGAAGACCGGAGCACCATCGAGAAACTTCATCCCTGAAGATGTACCCACAAAGAAAGCCGCATCGGGGCTAAATGATTTACGATTCACCAGGTTTACTCGAAAGCCAACATTGTCTGGGTATGCACGTCCACCCGTCTGACGCTCAATACTTCTGAGACTGACATATATTGCGCCACCAGCACGTCCGGGCATGTCACCCGTCGGACTCATGAGGACGATTTCTCCATTTACGATTTCTGCTTTCCCATTATCAGGGACTCGGTAAAGGTCTTCTATAGTTGCTTGAGTTTTGGTGACCATATCGAAGCCTCACTTCCACTTATCATGTAGACTTCCCGTTCCGACGTTCACTGATATTACGCTCCAAGTCGGCGATTAGGCTCGCGAAAGTGTCATCAGTCTTTTTCACCTTCTCTTTCTTGCCTGGCTGGGAGTCGAGTTGCTCATTGGCTTTAACACGGTCATGCGTCGCCCTCTCAAATTGAGCGACAATATCCTCCAGCTCCCGCATTATGGCGGCAGACCGTGCTGGCTGCTCAGCGAAATGTTCCCTCCACCTTTCGATATTCTCGTCAGCCATTTGTGCAAGCCTCTGACACTAAGTCTTCCAAGGGCAGTTTAGGCGTAGTTGTTAGTAGTAGCCAAGCGTGAGCAGTTTATCGCCGTACCGAAGCCGTTGCCAAATTTTTTGCAGTAGGACAGACATTCCTGTCTGTCTTCTTTTCCGATCGAGAAAGGCAAGTTTTCGAATCGGGACAGGCAGGACTGCTTGTCCTACAAATCAGGCCTAAGGCACGGTCGGATTCGCCGGTCCCTTCAACGACTCGTCACGCTTTGCTTTGAACTCAGTGCCGGCCTTCCATTCCGGATATTTCACAGTCTGCGCCACGCGATAACCGATCATCGTGAGCAACTGTGCATCATCAACTGCGCCGGTCAGGTCCCAGTCAGGTTTAATCTCATCTGAGACTTTGTGATAATCCTTGCTTGTATACTCGTCGCGTTTTTGCTTGCTGTAATTCGCGTCCTTGCCGACGTAATCAGTGCCGGAGTCGGGGTAGAGCGCGGGCACGCCTTGTTTGGCAAACTCGAAATGATCTGAGCGATAATAGAAGCCCTTCTCTGATTCCGGATCGGGATTGACTGTGCGGCCCTGAGCAGCCGCAGCCTCGCGCAGGAGATCGACGAGAGTGCTGTTGTCGTCGCCCACCATTGTTACGTCTTTAGTCCGGCCCCATTGATTGACGCCGTCCATGTTGATGTTGGCGAGTGTCTTGTTTAATGGATAGAGCGGATTCGTAGCGTAATACTTCGACCCGAGCAAACCTTTCTCCTCGGCGGTGACTGCCAGAAACAGAATTGAACGCTTGGGAGGCGTCGCGAGTTTGGTGAAGCCCTCAGCGATCTCCAGCATCTGGGCCACGCCGGAGGCGTTGTCGATTGCGCCATTGAAAATCTGATCGCCCTGAAGTTTTGGATCGCGACCAAGATGATCCCAGTGGGCTGTGTAAATCACATACTCGTTCTTGAGCGCCGGATCAGATCCCTCGACCTTGCCGATGACGTTGCTGGAGTTGATCTCCCGCAAAGTGTTTTTGATTTCGATGTTTGCTTTGGCATTAAGCGCCACCGGCTTGAAGTCCTTGCTTACCGCAGCTTTCTTCAGGGCGTCGAAGTCGTGCCCTCCGGCGGTGAAGAGTTCCCTGGCGCGGTCGGTAGTGATCCACGACTCAACCGCTACCCGGCCCATGTTCTTATCAGGTTTCTGAATGTCGAAATTCTCGCGCGACCAACTCCCGGAAACCACTTCATACGGATAACCGGCTGGGCCAGTCTCATGAATAATGATCGCCGCCGCCGCACCTTTCGCCGAAGCGATCTCATACTTATAAGTCCAGCGTCCGTAATAAGTCATCGCTTTGCCTTTGAACATTTTCTCGTCGAGCTTCGATGGATCTCTCGCATCAGGCACAGCCGGGTCGTTGATGAGCATGACGATGGTCTTGCCTTTTACGTCCACGCCCTTGTAATCATCCCAGCCGTATTCGGGCGCAACCACACCGTAGCCGACGAAAACCATATCGGAGTTTTCCACTTTCGACTCGGGAACGAAGCGGCGCGAAACTGCGACATAGTCTGTTGGGAAGTTGAGGTCGATCTTCTTTCCGCCTGCGGTAAACGAGGCTTTCGGAGCTGCGGTGAAACCTGCCAGCGGCACCTTCTGGACGTAAGTGCCGTCAGGATTGCCGGGCTTGAGGCCAAGGCGTTGATACTGCTCGGTTATGTACTTGACCGAAAGTTCTTCGCCCCTGGTGCCTGGTCCACGCCCTTCAAACTCATCAGCCGACAACACCTTGATGTGTTGCAGGATGTCATTAGCGGTCATCGAATCGAAGGCTGGTTTGAGTTCCGCCGGAATAGCGGCCGATGTGGCCGGCGCGCTTGTATTCGCGTTTTGGTTGGACGTGGTTTGGATGCATGCGACTGCGAAGATAATCAAAGCGGTGGCAAACAAGACCGAAGAAAGAATTCGACTACTCATGTTTAAGGTGCCTCGTATTGGTCGGAAGTGGAAGTTGGAACAGAGTCTTTCTATTCTGAAACGAGCGGCAAGTCAAACACCTGGGAACGCAGGCGGCTCGCCTTCATGGTTTTACGCAGATTCAGCAAAAGAAAATGCTGCGCGGCTGTCGCCGCTTGTTGCAGGCGGGCCGCCTGCGCTCCCGGCACCAGCATCACCCAAAACAATACAGTCGACCGTCTTGAGCTCCGATAACGATGCGTCCCCTGGCGATCGCCGGCGAAGCGGAAAGAGGTGCGCCCGCATTAAACTCCCAAAGCTTGGCGCCGTTGGTGAGACTCAGCACATAGAAACG
>Ga0137394_10004465_pt1 | contig 10611 bp, 8 predicted proteins | sample czobulk116metaG_FD_108278 | JGI IMG/M metagenome (GOLD analysis project Ga0137394, IMG submission 108278) | Vadose zone soil microbial communities from Angelo Coast Range Reserve, California, USA - czobulk1.16 metaG | ecosystem: Environmental > Terrestrial > Soil > Vadose zone | place: USA... | reverse complement strand
GGGGCCCTGCCCGGCGCCGGAATTCTAGGACCTGCGTTCGAAACGGAGGTGGGCTAGTAAAAGACAGACGAGGGTAATCATCAGCCAGTAAACCCTAAGCGACAGTATTCGTGAGAAGCCGCTTCCAGTTCCAGCCAAATCAGCTTCGGTCCATAACCCGTAAAGCACCGGATTGTAGAGCCAATGGTTGTAGCCCTGGCTGTAGAAGTAAAACAGTCCTGAACCGGTGGCAATACTAACTGCGTAGGCAACGTATTTATCCCGTAGCAAAACATTTAGCGCGATGGATAATGCTCCCGTAAAGGCGAAACTCGGAACCAGAATAACCGAGTAGGTTACCAGATAGGGCCAGACTTCAATCGGCGCGTGGCCCCTCAGAAGTTGGGTCAACATTGCCGTCAGACCAACCAGCACGAGCAGAAACAGGACCAGCAATAGCGTTGACAGAAACTTTGAAAGCAGCAAGACGTTATTGGGTGCCGGCACGCTCCATAACACAGGTTCAACTCTCACCTCGCGATCACGATGCATCGCTTCGCCCGTGTAAAAGACAATCACACCTAACAAAAACAGAAGGAGTCCATTGGCTGAGTGACTCGCAAAACTGGCCGAAAACGACACGTCAGAAACAGCTGCAGAAAAAGGCAATGACAGGAAGGAAAGGAGAATGGCCAGGGGAATAATCACGACCAGGCTTTTTTCCGTTCGCAACAGACGCAACTCGAGGCCTGTGACCGCGACTAATTTTCGCCGGTTTGCTTCAAATCCCTCGTTCGCCCTCGTGACTGCAGGGAGCGGGACGCTGTCAGGTCTCACACCCACTTCAAAGTCAGGCCTATCGAATAGACCATTGCGCGCCGCCTCGAAGGTCTCCGGGTCGTAATAAAGTCTCTCGGATGCAGTCGAAAGGTTGAGGACAGAAAACTTTTCAGCGTTCCTGTTGGGCTCGGTTATCGCAAAACGGAAATAGAGGATTGCCAGGCAGGCGACGGCGACGACCACCATCACAGCGCGGTTCGCGATCATCTCTGAGGTGTAACGGACGACATACTGATTGAGAAAATCCGCGCTGTGCAGAAATCCGTTGCCACGTAGACTTGCACCAAGCGACATGGGATCAAGAAGCATTGCCCAACGCGGCGGCAGCCCCTTTAGCAAGAAAACTCCGTAAGAGATGTACAGCGGGTAAAAACAGACAGCTAATCCGTAAGTGATTTTGCTATTGCGCAGGAGCGTTGCGACGGTGAAGTAGAACGCCGCCATTACCAAATGCGTGATGACTACGAAAAAAAAGAAGTGTTTGAAATAAGGTAACACTTTGATGGGCTGGACAATCATCTGTGACGTGCGAAATCCTTGCAGCACCAGCAGCATCAGCGGGTAAGCAGCCTGGCAGCACACAAGCACAAAGAAGTTGCCAAAGAATTTGCCGAAAAGATACGAGGCGTGACCGACAGGCTTCGAAAAGATGAGCGGATCGATCCCGATGCGGAAGTCTCTGATCACCGGGTCGGACATGATGACCGCGTTGAAGATCGGGAAAAATAGAAAAGAGACCGCCAGAAGGTTCCGGACAATGTAAAAATCGCTGTTTGTAGCCCAGCCCAATCGGACGGCGGGCCCGTGGCCCCACAAGAGCACCGCATAGGCAGCGAACAGAATCATCAACGCATACGGAGCAATGCGCTTTGAGTTGACCAGTACTTCTGTCTGGAAGACCGCGAAGAAGGCTGTTTGGGTCGGGCTTCTCATTCTGGTTGCTATTGTCCACCTCGGGCCGCGGGGAATAATTCGCAGATTAAAGTTCCCCGTCCTGTAGGGGACGTAATGTTTATAGAATGCACGAACTCCAAAGACCCTCCTCGCTCCAGCGGAGCGAAACCTAAGCCAGACGTACCCAGCACTTGCCGGAAACATTGCGCTCCGCTGGAGCGCGGGTCGTGCTCACAACCGGTTTCTATAGACATTCGGCTCCGCTGGAGCCCGAGCACTGCTTGGCTGCGGTCTAAACCGCGCTGTGTAATCTGTGGATTCAAAAACCTATTGATTTGATTGACTCACCAAACTCAAATAGTAGTCCTCGAGTGTCGGAGTTACGTCGCTAAACTCTTCGCTCGGTCGTTCTCCTTTTGAAATCACTCTCAGGCGCGGCTGTCCACGGAACATCTGCGAAGAGATCACTTTGTAGCCAGCGCTCAAAGCCGCAACCTTTTCGCGCGGCACAGTCGCTTCCCAAACCGATCCTTCGAGTTGTTCCATTGCCTCCTGTGGCACGCATAAAGCCATTATTTCGCCCTGCCGAATAATTGCCATGTGGCCGCAGAGGTTTGAAACGTCCGAGACAATGTGAGTTGAGAGAATGACCACGGTGTTTTCACATAACGTTTCAGAAAGCAAGTTATGAAAACGGACTCGCTCTTCCGGATCGAGCCCGGCGGTGGGCTCATCAACAATAAGTAACTCCGGTTGACCAATAATTGCCTGCGCGATTCCTAACCGCTGTCGCATTCCTCCCGAAAATCCGCCCACCCGTTCGCGTCGTGCTGACGAAAGGTTGACGCGTTCAAGTAATGCGTCGACCAGACTGGCGCGTTCTTTCGCATTCCATACGCCCTTGAGCTTTGCAAAGTAATCAAGCGTCTGGACGGCAGTCAGAGTTGGATAGAGGCCAAACTCCTGCGGCAAGTAGCCAAGCATCCGGCGGGCTTTATCCTTGTGAGTTATCAAGTCAACGCCATTCATCTCGGCAGTGCCTGAGTCAGGCTCGAGCAGAGTCGCGAGGATTTTCATCAGGGTAGTTTTGCCGGCGCCATTTGGGCCCAGCAGCCCAAACATTCCTGAAGGGACATCGAGATTGACTCCCTTGAGGGCCTGGATACGGCCTGCGTAGGTCTTGTTTAAGGCTCTAATCGTCAGCATTTGGTTTTCAGTCGGAAAAACCTCCAGCCTCCGTGCGATCTCTGTGTCTCTGTGGTGAAAGTACCAAGAAACAGTTACCGCGGAGACACAGAGCACACTGAGAACGCACAGAGAAACTGCAACCGACTCTGAAGATAGATCTATTTAATTGGCTCTTTTGCTAGGAATCGGAAATGACGCGCTCCAAAGGTGTGCGTCTATTTTGGTCATAGGTGGTAAAAGACGCGAGCCCATCATTCAACATCAACGGGGACGAGCGCTCATCTACTGAAGTAAAGTGCGAGGGATTCAAGCCGCGCACGTAGAAGAACAAACGACCGAGAAGCGCAATGGCCATCAGGACGTCGCCAGCGCGCGTGACGGCGATTTCGGTGCTAAAAACGCGCACCAATACTCCCACGAGAAAAACCAGGATTAGAAAAAACTTCAAAGCACGAATCACAGGACGATTCCTTCTAGTGATTTCTACACACTGATCCTTGACCTGCTCGACGTCACCAAAGCGTTTTAGTGCGGCATCCTTTGCTCTTGCGAAAGACATGTCTTGCTGGACATGTTGCTCAGTAAGCAGTTCGAGGTGGAAACGCAACTCTTCTTCAATTTCACGTTCAATGACCTCGCGATCAAAACGATGGTACAAGCGCGTTATTGCAGCTTTCATCATGCCCCCGAACCTAAGCGCTAAGCAGTCTGAAGTATTCTCGAGATCGCCTGGGAAATGCGATTCCAGTTGGCGGACTCAGCCTCGAGCTGTTTTCGTCCCGCTTTTGTTAGTTTGTAGAATTTAGCCCGGCGATTGTTTTCCGAAACGTCCCATTCTGACGAAATCCAACCGCGCTCCTCCATGCGATAGAGGGCGGGGTAGAGTGAGCCATCTTCGATTTTCAGCAAATCATCAGCAGCCTCATGTATTCGTTGGGCGATGCCGTATCCGTGCATGGAGTCACGCGAGAGCGTTTTCAGAATCAGCAGCTCCAGCGTGCCTTGCATCAAATCCGTTCGGGCTTTTGCCATCGCGTTCGTCTCCCTAGATTATCTAGGGGACAGAGTATAGGGCTTCCCCTCGACTGTCAAGGGGGAAGTTCTTGTGAGAACAATCTAATGCTTCTGTGAATGCCGAGCCCGAAGTTGAGAGTTCAAGCTTTAGCTTGCGTGGTCGTGGGAGCAGCAACCTAAAGGTTGAACTCTGAACTTCTTGACGCTAATTGCTTCGGCCCGTCAATTAGCAACCAGGCGCTCAAAGCGCTTAGCAGCGCCAACACAATTCCCACCGCCATGAGGCGGCGGAAGCCGGCCACAAACGACTCATCAATTGCTTGTTTCAAGCTTTGTCCCAGGGCAGGTTCAATATTCTTTGGTAGCTCTGCTCCAGCTAGTTTCGATCTCTGCTCATCTATTGATCGCTTAACCTCAGGCGTGACCTGAAGCGACTGCAAGCGCCGATCGAGTTGGCTATTGAATGTATGGAGCATGACTATCCCCAACACGGCGATCGCCAGCAATCCTGCCGTGCGCGAGACCGCGTTGTTTATCCCGGAGGCAATACCGGCGCGGTTTTCCTTAACCGAACTCATCACCGTGGTCGTGAGTGGGGCCACACTGACGGCCATGCCGAGTCCAAGCACGACCACTGCCGGAAAGTAAGTTATCCAATAGCTTCGACCCATGTCTTCCGCACCTGGAACCATGAATAGAGCGAATCCGAGAGCGGCTATGGTTGGTCCAATCACGAGTGGAAGCCTGGCGCCGTAATGCTTCAACAATCCTCCTGACCAGCGGGATAGCAGAAACATAATCAGAATGAAGGGAAGGAAAGCAGCGCCGGCGGCGGTGGCCGAGTAGCCTTGCACCTGGATCAGATTGAGGGGGAAAAAGAAAAGCGTTCCGCTTAGCGCCGTGTAAAGGAACAGGGTGAGAAGATTAGCGCCGCTGAAGTTGCGCGAGCGAAACAGCGTGAGCGGCAACATTGGGTTTCCCGCTCTTCCCAGGCGTGCTTCGACAATTAGAAAGACGATTAATATTACGACGCCGCAACTGAGTGCCGTGACAATTACCGGATTAGCAAACCCCAGGCGAGACGACTCGATCAGCCCGTAGACGATTGCGCCTAAGGAGATCGTGGCCAGCGCCGCTCCCACCCAGTCCAATCCTCGCGATCCTTCATCGCGGCTCTCCGGCACATGCAGGAACACCAGCGCCAGGACGATGAGAGCCAGCGGCACGTTAATGAAAAACACCGCGCGCCAGGAGACATTCTCTATCAGCCAACCGCCTATGATTGGTCCAACTGCGGCGGTGATTGCCGTAAAGCCTGACCAGGTGCCGATCGCCTGTCCTCTTTTTTCCTCGCTAAACGACGCGCTGATAATCGCAAGACTGCCAGGCACGAGCAGTGCGCCGCCTACTCCCTGCGCCGCGCGGGCGACTATCAGCTGGTTGATGTTGGCTGCCAGCCCACACCCAATCGAAGCTACTGCAAACAAGAACACCCCGATGGTGTAAATACGTTTGCGACCGAAATGATCGCCGAGCGAGCCACCGACAAGCAGGAGCGCCGCAAGAAAGAGCGCGTAGGCCTCGACGACCCATTGCACGTCTACGACCGTGGCATTGAGCTTAGTTTGCAGCGCAGGCAGGGCGACGTTAACCACGGTGCTGTCGATGAAGACCATGCTGGAACCGAGAATGGTGGCGGCGAGTATCCACCTTTCCGAGGATTTAGGGCAGCGAGCATCCGCCGTTTTCGATTTTATGACTCCTTCATCGCATGGTTGCTTCATGGTGCTAGTGGCAAGCCTGTCAGTGGTCAGTGGTCAGTGGTCAGTGGTTAGTGGTTAGTTTCAAGGTGCTACCACCGCGCCTGTGAAGCCAAATCCGAAATTCGAATTCGCAATCCGAAATTCTTAACGTATTATTCCCAATTCGTCCAACGAATCATGCAGCTCGTCGGCATCGCGATAGACGCGGAACGCGCCTGTTCGTGTCAGTTCATCTTCGCCGTATCCGCCGCTCAATAGTCCGATGGAAAGCATTCGAGCTCGCCTTGCCGCCAATAGGTCCCAAACTGCGTCGCCCACAACGTAACAGTCGTCTACCGGAACTCCCAGCCGCTGTTGACAGTTGAGAAACAGATCGGGAGCAGGCTTGGCGCGTAACACGTCGCCACGCTCCACCACAACCGTCTCCGCGCCCACGCCCAGCACCTCTAATGAAGCATCAATCTCAGGTCGCCGCCCGGAAGTTGCAATGCCATGCGGCACGCCGGCCTCGCGCAAAAAACGCAGTAGCTTGACGGCACCCGGCAATGCCGTACGTTCCGGCAAAAACTCGTGGAACAATTCTCCGTGTCGCCGCTGTAGGGCATCAGCCTCAACCTCAGTGATGTCTCGACCTATTTCACGAGCGATGGCGCGAGTGAAAAGACCGCCACTCATACCAATGCGGCGATGAATGCGCCAACCATCGACGGCCATGCCTGCCTCAGCCAGGGCGCGCTGCCATGAGAAAACGTGTGCATAGACGGTGTCGACCAGAGTTCCATCAAGATCGAAGATTAGTGCCGGCATAAAGTGTCCCCTTGTTTTAGTGATTTAAGGTTGCGGTTGTGCCCGCGAGCGGACAAGTCTAAACATAAACAAACTACCGTTTCGACAGCGCACTCGTGCGCCAGTGCACAGGAGCAGACAAGTCCGCATTCTAAACATCTATTTGGTGGTGATCACTAACACGGCGCTGACGACAGTTCAATAGTTATTGACGCCCTCGGAGAATGATGTTAATTGCTTGGAGCGCTCAACCACGCTTATTCAATCGACAATGGAGAGAACCATGAAGCTTTCACGCCGGCGGTTTATGAAGGCGGTAGGTTTTAGTGTCATGGCGGCAGACGCAATGTGGTCTGGCCGCTTACCCCAAGCCGAAGCAAAGGGGAAGGTCATCAAGCTATTCAACGGCAAGAACCTTGATGGCTGGTACACCTTCCTGCGGTCCAAAGGTAAAGGCAGCGATCCTGAAGGCATCTTCAAAGTCGAAGACAAGACGATCCACGTCATGGGTAAGGAGTTTGGTTACATCAGCACTGTAAATGAGTATGACAACTTCCACCTGACGCTGGAGTTTAAGTGGGGCGAAAAGAAGTTTCCGCCGCGCGAAAATGCCAAACGCGACAGCGGAATTCTTTATCGCTTTCCTCTGGATAAGGAGGACAAAGTGTGGCCGCATTCCATTGAGTGCCAGATTCAGGAAGGCGACTGTGGCGATTTCTGGCTGGTCGCCGGGACGACCGTGATGGCCGACGGTGCGGTGCAGAACAGATTCATTAAGAAAAAGAAAGACGCGGAAAAGCCAAGCGGCGAGTGGAACAAGATCGAGGTGATCGCTGACGGCGGCAAATGCACTCACGTTGTGAACGGCGTGGTGGTTAACGAAGCTACGGAAGCGAGCGTCGCCAAAGGAAAAATCATTTTGCAGTCGGAAGGAGCCGAGGTGTTCTACCGCAAGGTCGAACTGCGGATCTGATTCAAAACAGCACTCCACCGAATCGTGGGCGCACAAGTGCGCTCTCTAAACGATAGTTTATTGCCGTCTAAACGTAGTTAAAACTAACTCTCCGTTTAGAGAGCGCACTTGTGCGCCCACGATACGGAAGAATACAGGTGAGGTTAGCCTGCGGGGTCAGTTTCGCAAATACTTTGATGCACTCGCTCCCCAAACCCCGCAACTAACAGTTTGCGTTACGGAGCCGGTTTGCCGCCCATGTCGCGCGTCTCGATTTTGCCGAGGTTGAGTTTCGACAATTCCGGTTCAATCTTGCTGCGATCGCCGACTGCCACAATGACCATAGAATCCGGCAGCAGGTATTTGCCGGCAACGCGTCGCACATCGGCCACCGTCACCGCATCAATTTTCGCAGGTAAGCTGCGGTAGTAGTCGAGCGGAAGATTGTAGATGAAAAGCTGGGCCACGCTCTGCGCCGCTTGTCCGGTCGTCTCAAAGAGTCCTGGCAACGATCTGGCGAACGAGTCCTTCGCTATTTTCAACTCTTCGGCGCTGACGTCCGTCGCGCGCATTCGCTCCAACTCGTTGAAAATCTCGTGCACCGCCGGGGCAGTAACATCAGTGCGGACGCTTGAGTAGGTAAAAAACGGTCCCGGACCACGCCGGAACTGGAAAACTGATCCCGCTCCATAGGTGTAGCCGTTCTTTTCGCGAAGGTTCATGTTGATGCGACTCGAGAAGAGGCCGCCAAGTCCCGTGTTCATTACTTCAATGGGCACGTAATCAGGATTGGCGCGAGAGACGCCAACGTGTCCGATGCGTAATACTGTCTGTGGAGCTCCCGGCTTGTCCACAATCAGAATGTGGCGCGTGGTTGCAGCTTGCACGTCGGGGCGCGTCATGCCAGTCGCTTTACCGCTCCACTTCCCGAAGTGCTTTTCGGCGAGCGCGCGCAACTCGTCTTCCGTGAGGTCGCCGGCTACGATAAGCGCCGCATTCTCCGGCACATATCCAACCTGCCAAAACTTCAACATGTCTTCGCGCGTGATGCTCTTGATTGATTCCTCCGTCCCGAGTTCGGTGAAGCCGTAAGGATGATTCGCCCCGTAGAGTGCATTGTTGAAAACCTTGCTCGCCAGTGCGTTTGGGTTGTCGCGCTGTTGGAGAATCTGCGTAAGCCGATTGTTGCGCACGCGGTCGAGTTCCTTAGCGGCGAAGGAGGGCTGAAACGCGACGTCTGCGACGAGATCAAATGCGGCGTCCGCATTCTTCTTCAACGTGCGCACGTTGATGCCTGAGGCATCGCTGGTTGAACTCGTGCTAAGCGACGCACCGATCGCCGCCACGTCTTCGGCGAGTTGCAACGTCGAACGCCTGGTTGTGCCTTCATCGAGCATGTCCGCCGTGAACGATGCCAGTCCCGGTTTGTCCGCAGGATTTGCTTCGCTGCCACTCAATACGACGAGGTTCGCGGAAACAACCGGCAGGTTGTGTTGCTCAACGAGCATCACGGTGAGCCCGTTTGCGAGTTTGAAGCTCCTGGGCACGGGCAGGGCGAGCTTGGAAGCTGCGCCAGCCTGTGGCTGCTGCTTCCGCCAGTCATCCTGCGCGTCATTGCCCGTCGCAGGGGCCTCGCCTTTCTCGGCTTCGGCCGTCTTCGGCACATCGTCAACAACTTTCTTTCCCGGCACGCCGTAGACGACAACGCGTGAGTTCTGTGTCAGCTTCTCCTGGGCTAACTTCTGAACCGAAGCTGTCGTCGCTTTGTCGTAACGCTCCAGGTCCTTTGCGAGGAAGTTTGGATCGCCGAGGTAGTGGTTGTACTGGTTCAGGCGGTCGGCGACGCCACCAAACCCGCCCAGCGTTTCCAGCCCCTGCACGATGCGCGTCTGGATTACGTTGCGCGCTCGCGCGAGCTGATCCGTCGTCACGCCGTCCCGGCGTACGGCGTCCAATTCCTCGTCAATCGCTTTTTCAAGTTCTTCGGGTTTTACGCCTGGTTTAGCAGTGGCTTGAATCTGAAAGACCGAACCCAGAATCAATGAGTACTGGTTCGCGTTCACATCCTGGGCTATCTGACGGTCGTAGACGAGCCGCTTATAGAGGCGGCTCGACTTGCCGCCGCCGAGGATCATTGCCAGCAAGTCAGCGTCGGCATCGCCGGGCTTATATATGGGATCGGTGATCCAATCGAGGTAGACACGCGGTAGTTCGACTTGATCGGTGACTACGGCGCGCTTCTCGGACATGATGGGCGGAGTTGTCGCGGTGATTGTCGGGACAGGTTTTCCCGATGCGATCGGACCGAAATACTTTTCTACCATCGCCTTGGCCTGCGTTTTATCTATATCGCCGACGATCGCCAGGCTCGCGTTATTGGGCGCGTAATAAGTCTTGAAAAACTCGCGCACGTCTTTGAGTCGCGCCGATTCGATGTCGGCATGTGAGCCAATGACCGAAGCGTAGTATGGATGTGTTTTTGGAAAGAGGAGATGGTAGACCTCTTCTTCGACTAAACCGTAAGGAGAGTTTTCACCCTGCCGGCGTTCGTTGCGCACCACGTCGCGCTGGTTCGAGAGTTTGGCGTCGTCGAGAGTGTCAAGCAGGAATCCCATGCGATCGCTTTCGAGCCACAGCGCCAGCTCCATCTGGTTGGAGGGAAGCGTCTCGAAGTAGTTGGTGCGATCGAAATCGGTGGTGCCGTTGATGTCGCTGGCGCCTGCGCCTTCGAGCAGCTTGAAGTGAGCGTCGTCGCCGATGTGCTTCGAGCCCTGAAACATCATGTGCTCGAAAAGATGCGCGAAGCCGGTCAGCCCCGGCCGCTCGTTGGCCGGGCCGACGTGGTACCACAAATTAACCGCAACCAGCGGCAGCCGATGATCTTCAAGCAGGATAACTTCGAGACCATTTTTCAGTTTATATTTCTCGAAATTCAAACGTGGCGCAATCAAAGGCGCAGACGCGGTTGCGCCCCTTTTGTTAGTTTGGCTGTTGGTTTGCCCAAGGGCAGCGCTGCTGATGCAGACCGCGAGCGCCAGGACGAGGATTGCTTTGAATGCGCTTCTAATGCGTAACATGGATTCTCCTCCAGGACGCGGCGTTACGCCGGCGCCTCTCAAGTGTTAATGGATATTAATGCCGACTACGAGCGCTCGTGGAAAGCAGCCAACGCTTCCATCGCACCTTCGTGCATTC
>Ga0137394_10004464_pt1 | contig 10611 bp, 10 predicted proteins | sample czobulk116metaG_FD_108278 | JGI IMG/M metagenome (GOLD analysis project Ga0137394, IMG submission 108278) | Vadose zone soil microbial communities from Angelo Coast Range Reserve, California, USA - czobulk1.16 metaG | ecosystem: Environmental > Terrestrial > Soil > Vadose zone | place: USA... | reverse complement strand
TATTGGGCAGCGTCTGGAAGGCGTAGGCCTCGCCGTCTTCTTCCTGCGCGTCGTGACCCAGCCGGACCAAATACCGTTTGGCCTGGTAGCGCACCAGACTGGGCGCCAGGTGCCGGTCGACGGGCGTGCGTTCGGCGTCGAAATAGGCGCGGGTCTGCTGCGTCGCCCATTCGAGCGCCGTATAGAGCGGCGGCCACAGGGGCGCGAGCGCCCGCAGCACGTGCGCGGGGGCGTGGATCTCGGGCATGGGGGTTCTCCTTCGGTCGACATCTCTTCCAGAATATGCTAAGAATATTAGCATATTTTCTAGGACCTGTCGCGCTGGTGTCGGCTCAGACCGCTCGGGTCTGTCGGCCGTGTCTGTCCACCGCATCGCACGTCCCGCTGCTGCGAGGTGAAGCCCCGGCCATGGCGGCCCCATCCCGACGCCTCCGCCCCAGAAGCCGCCCGTCCGCGCGGCAACCGGACCTCCCCCTGGAGATCCCCGCACCGCCGCAACTGATCCCCCTCGAAGAAGCGCAGCGATGGTTGGGGGTCAGCCCGGACACGGCTTTGCCTCAAAAGTCAAAATAGAGATCAAAATTGTGAATTTTAGAGCATTAAACGAATAATAAATTAGTCGCAAAATCGACTTTTGAGGCAAAGCCGCCCGGACACCTTTGCCCGGCTCCTGTGCACGGGTCAGCTGCCGGTGGTCCATATCGGGCGCAAGGCCCGCCTCGAGGACACGACGCTCCTCGCGTGGCTCGCCGCCCACGGGCGCTTCCCGGCGCGTGGGGAGACGTGAGGGAGGGCATAGTCAATGTCTGGGTGCCGAAGCCATCACGAGGGTATTGTCAAGTGCACGGGTGAGGCGTACAATCCTTTCCACGCGGGGGGCATGTGCGCGAGTGCTGAGGCTCACATGCCCCACGAGGGTGTGAGTGGTGTGCTCCTTCGAGGTCTCCCACGCGATCGATGGGGCGTCATGTCTTCCTGCGGGGACAGGAGCCCTGCACTTCGCACAGGATGCCGCTGACTGCATCAGCAAGGAGGCGACGTGGCACGGATACAGCCCGCGACGAGAGACGATGTCCCTGATGGGGAAAAGGGCGCGTACGACGAGTTCGTGAAGAGCCGAGGCAGCCGGCCCACCGTGGGCCCGTACTCGCTCCTCCTGCACCTGACGGAGCTGGCTCACAGGCTTGAGGCGCTGCGGACCTACATCCGTGGCGAGGCGAGCGTGCCGCAGAAGCTCCAGGAATTGGTCATGATTACCGTAGCCCGGGAGATGGACTGTGCCTTTATCTGGTATGCCCACGCCGCCGCGGCACGGCAAGCAGGCGTCCGCGACGACATGGTCGATCACATCAGAGAGCAGAAGGCTCTGACCAACCCCGACCCGGACGAGCTGACGGTGGTGAACTTCACGCGCGAGCTGCTCCAGAACCGTCAGGTGAGTCAGCCCACCTTCGACGCGGCCATCACCCGGTTCGCGCAGCGTGGGATGATGACCTTGACCAACCTCGTCGCCTGCTACGCCGTGCTGGCCTACAACATGAACACCTACGAGCTGGAGGCGCCTGAGCACCCTACTGAGAAGCCATTGCCTATAGAGCCGTAGAGGCGTTTCCGCCCTAATCGTCAGAGGATTCATCAAGCTACCGCCTCTCAATGAGAGACTCGTGAAGCCATGGGACTCTGATGGCCGGTCCTGGCACAAGCGGACGTACCGCTTGTGGGCGTGTGTGGGGCGATGCTCACCGCTCCCGCGCGTCTTGGGGGCACGCTCGCCTCGTGGCGGTGTTTGACCAATCGGAGCATGACCAGGTATCGTGGGCCCGAAAGACCCGACTCCCGGTACGCACGACGGCGCCTCATTAGGGTGATCGCCAACAGCCCTGAACGTATCGGACACGCGTGCTGGACAAGCCTTGGGGTGGTCGGATATCCACCACACCGGGTATCGCGGGACACAAACGTGGGAAGGAGCGTGTATGGCAGAAGCACGATCGGCGGTCTACGACCAGTTTCCTCAGCTCGGGCGCCTGCGTGATGACGTGTTGTTCGGGGACGTCTGGGAACAGCCGGAGTTATCCAAGCGGGATCGGAGTCTGATTACTGTCGCGACCCTGACTGCCCTCTACCGGACGGATGAGTTGCGGGGGCATATCCGGCGGGCGCTGCAAAACGGGGTGACCAAAGACGAAATTCGCGGGCTCGTGACCCACCTGGCCTTCTATGCAGGGTGGCCGACCGCCGTGAATGCGGCCCGGGTGGCCATCGACGTGTTTGAGGAGAGCGCACGCGGATCAGGCGACTGACGCGGCCAGGCGAGGGACGGCGTGCTCAAGTGAACGGTTCGCGCGGCACCACAGGGTGGTTGAGTGGGACGTGGAGGTCATTTCGAGGCCGTTTTCTCTCCCCACGTGGGACGTCAGCGCCTCGGAACCGGATGAAATACCCGCCGAGTGGAAGGGATTACCATCGACCTCAAGATGTCATCGGAGGGCATGCCATAAGTCTCAAGCGCGCCATCCTCGCCACGGCGCCGACCAGCTACTAGCCTCTGGATGACGTCTCCGGCGCGTCGTGTCACGACGAGATGGACCTCCACGGCGCCGCCGTGGGCAGTGCCGGCGTCAAGCTGGCCGTGATCCCATTCGGCGTGTCGAGCGTGCCCTACTTTGACAGTGAGCTCGGGAGCGCTCTGACGGTGGCCGACGATCCGCAGTACTCACAGGCCTACGCAAACACCCTGACCGTGGCCGCATGGATCTGTCCGCTGGCGCGTGATCATGCCCACACAGGGGGCTCGACCGATCACTACGTGCACTTTTTGGAGAAGTCGATCACCTCGTCGACGGACGTCGAGTGGGCGATGCGTCTCTATAACGAGACCAATCCCCAGCGCCATGCACGGCTCTCGTTCTACACGTTCAATCTGGGCTCCCCCGCGGGGCAGGGGAACGGGGCCTACATAGAATATGGCGTCTCGGCGCACGATGCGACACCCGTGGAGCTGGGCAAGTGGCTCTTCCTTGTGGGGCAGGCGGAGCCCTGGATCTCGCCGACCGATCTGACCACTGGCTGCATATTTTGGAAGCAGAACGTCAAGGCGGTGCGTTCCCCGGGCGACAAGTACGGGACCTACCAGGCTTCCCCGAAGAATCGGAGAAATTTTTGGTAGTGTTATAGAGGTAACGCTGGGGGTCTCATGAGGTTGTAATCGCAGATAAAGTATCGGATCGCTCCGAGGTGATTCTCCACTTTTTTGGAGAACGCAAGCGTCTCCTGGACCAGCCGGGAGACGCGCTGCCGTAGCGTGTTGTTGAACCGCTCGATATGATTCGTTTTGCGGGCTTTTTTCGTGATCGCCTTGTGTCGTGCCGCCGGGATCACGCCTTTATACACCTCGTATTGATCCGTATAGAATATCGCCTGCTCCCGGTAGACCGCCGGCAGGTTCGCCCACAACTGCTTCGCGCTGTCGCGACTGCGATCCCCAACGTGAAAGGCAATGATTTGGCGGCTTGACCTATCCATTGCCAGCCAGAGCCATTGCTTGTTTGCCTTTTGCTTTACGAAGCTGCATATCTCATCGGCTTCGGCCTCCACCCGTCGCATGATCACATCGCCAGGACGATTGGGCAGCTGCACATGTAAGTGCTCGGGTGCCGCCTCAAAGCAAGTGACCATGAAGTCTATGAGCCACCGGATACTGACACCAACGGCCCGGCAAATCCCATGCAGGGAGATTTTCTCCAGCAGTAAACGTGCTACCAGAGCGCGTTGGTTCTCGTCAATGAGACGGATGTCGGCGTGTATGACGAATTGCCGGCCACAGGCCTTGCAGCGATGATTTTGTTTGCCAGTGTGGATATGGCCATTTTTCTTGAACTGCAGGGATGCACATGCTGGACGCGCTTCTCTTGCGACCATAGCTTTCTGCTGACCTCTCTGGTATCAGTTGGCGGTGCTGACCAACCATACCATGGGATTGTCGGCCGAGCATTACCTCTATAATACTACCCGCCATCCGACAAGAAGGTGATCTGCTGATTGAGCTGGTGGCCTTGCGATTGGAGCACCTCGAACAGGCGCCGTTTGGGTTTCTGGTCGTAGGTCTGGACGAAGGCAAAGCACTCACTGGAGACGGGTGCTTGGGATTCTTCACCTCACGTGAAGGCCAGGAGGCTCTTCCCGGCGATGACCTCGAACCAGCCTGGCTTGCCCTAGGCGCGAACGTAGCCCCCATCGATGCCGACGGTGAGCGGACCATTGGGGATAGGCAAGCGGCTCCATTCCGCCGGACAGCTGTCGATAAACGACCACTGCTCCTCCCCCAGCTGCTGCTCCAACCGTTCGGCGACCCTGAAGACGTGCTCCCGGATCGTGCAGGGGGCGAGCGCTTCATCGATCGGCAGCACATCCTGTAAGAGCTGGGCGGTGACGCTATACGACACCAACGCGGCCCACTTCGTTTCCAGAAACAGCAGCTCCGGCGTCATTGGTTCTGGCAGCCGCACGGCCAGGGGACTGAATGTCTTGGTGGGGTGAGGCTGACACGCGCACTGGTGCAAGCGGGGGCTCTGGACCGAGATCGTGCCGAAGACCGTGCGGACCTGTGTGGTATGGCCTTTACTGCGCTGCAGGTGGCCGCAGTGGGCACAGGGACGTTGCGTGTCAACATACGCCGTCATCTGCTGCTCTACTACAACCCCGTGTAAGGCCTTGAGGATGGCTTTGCCTTCGGCGAGCGTGAGGCCCAAAGTGATGGGCGTGAGGTCCTGCCGCTCCACGCAAGCGATCTCCCGTGTCTCAGTCTGGCTCTCGTCTGTCGTGATCACCACCTGGATCGTGCATTGCATGGCGGCTCTCCTGTTCCTGGGTTAGGGCGTGTAACTGGGCATTGATCTCCCGACGGTCCACGTGTGTGGGCCGAAACTGAAGGTACGCATCGATCTCGGTGACGGCCTCCCGAAAGGTGTCGCGGTCCCCAATGACCTGACGGATGGTCGTCTGCCCATCCGCTTTCACCAGGCGTTCGAGGACGTTTGTGACGACAAACATCGCCTCCACGGGGACATGGTGCTGGTCAACGAGCTGCATGTAGGACCGTGGACCGCCGCAATCCTCTGGGGGTGCCGCACGCTTGCCCCCGATGCAACTCGGATAGTGATGGTGCGGATCACCCGGCAAGACGGCTTCCAGGCGGATCTCACTTTCCCAGTGATCGATGAAGTTGTAGACGTAGGTGAAGCGCTCCCCACGATGCAAGTGCAGATCGGCCAGCGGCACATGGCGGGGATCGATATCGAAGCAGGGACCACCCCGCCGGGTGCTTCCGTACTCTCTCCCATGGATACGAAAATAATGTAGATGCACGTCGCTCCACGCGAACACGATCTGCAGCGTGGCATGGAGCGTGGCCAGGGACATGTCGCTACGGATGAGGAGGCGACGCCAGATCAGCGGGCTAATATCCTGCACAACCACGCGGAATTGACAGATGTTCGGTAGGGTACATACATGTTCCATGGGAGGAGCGTACTGCAGGGAAGCCAAGACCTCAAGTGGCTCCCCCCAGAATCAAACGCTCTCGTCTGCATGGACTTCCTCGAGGGCATACACATGACTTCAGGGGGCTACCATGACGCCATGATAGCTCCCTTCTCTAAGCCATTTGGCTGCTTTGGAGGGTGCCAGACTGGGCCTGTGGATTTACCCGCACCCTACAGAGACACGACCGGCAAAAAACCCCTCTCTGGTAGATGCACGCTGTGCAGCAGAGAGGTTGGTGCCTATGGGTATCACCCCCTCTCCCGACCTTCCCCCACAAGGTGGGTTAGCATGATATCCTCACGCATGTCTCAAGGTCAGCCATAGCAGATTACACGTCCCCCTGCTTCTCCCACATCGCCTCCAGGATGGCACCAGGGGACATGGGCAGCCTGGTCATCCGGACGCCAATGGCTTGGTAGATGGCATTGGAGAGGGCAGCCAGGGGTGGGATGATGGGCACCTCCCCAACTCCACGCAGCCCAAAGGGGTGGCGTGGGTTGGGCACCTCTACCAGCACCGTCTCTATCATGGGCATGTCCAGGGTGGTGGGCATGCGATAGTCCAGGAAGCTGGCGTTGGCCATGGTGCCGTCCTCGGTATAGAAGTACTCCTCGTTCAGTGCCCAGCCGATGCCCTGGGCAGTGGAGCCCTGTACCTGCCCCTCCACGTAGCTTGGGTGCACGGCCTGGCCGGCGTCTATGATGGCGGTGTAGCGCAGAATGGCCACCTTCCCCGTCTCCGGGTCCACCTCCACGTCTACAATATTCCCCGCAAAGGTGGACCCCACACCCGTGGAGGGCGCAGACACTGCGCAGGTGATGGGACCGCCGGTGCGGTTGAGCTGTCTGGCCAGCTCCTTGAAGGTCTTCTTCTCCTCTGGGTGCTTCGTGCAGGTGAAGACGCCGTCTCTGAACTCTACCTCCTCAGCCTGAACCTCCCAGATCCGTGCAGCGCGGGCCTGCATCTGCCGCTTCACCTCCTCTGCGGCGGCTATGGCGGCAAGACCCGTGTCGTAGGTGGTCCGGCTGCCCCCGGTACTCCCGGTGTAGCCAATGGCATCGGTATCCACCACAGTGGGCTTGACGTCCTCGGCCCGCAGCCCCAGCACTTCGGCGGCCTGCATCGCCACAGAGGTGCGCGTCCCCCCAATGTCTACAGAGCCGGTCAGGAGGCTGATGGTGCCATCGGCGTTCACGTGCATGGTGGCCGAGGAGAGGTTGCCGCTGTTGAACCGGTGGCCCACGGCGATACCCCGGCCACGGTTGGGGCCCTCCAGGGGTGCTTGGTAATGGGGATGGGCCCTCATGGCCTCCAGCACCTCTTGGCAGCCGATCCTGGGGTGGGGTACCCCGTTGGGCATCCGGTCCCCTGCCTGCACGGCATTCTTCAGGCGAAACTCCATGACGTCCATGCGCAACTTCTCGGCGAGCTCGTCGATCACCACCTCCACGGCGAAGGCGGCCTGGGGTTGGCCAGGCGCCCGGTACGCCTGCACCTTCTGCTTGTTGACCACCACGTCATACCCATCCACCAGCAGGTTGTCTATCTTATAGGGCCCCAGGCCAGTCAAGGCGCCACCTCCCACGGGCGAGCCAGGGAAAGCCCCAGCCTCGTAGGCCAGCGAGAGCTGGGCGGCGGTGATGCGCCCGTCCCTGGTGGCCCCTATCTTACACCGCATGGAGGTCGCCGAGGTGGGCCCTGTCCCCTCGAAAACCTCCTTGCGGTCCATGACGATCTTGACAGGACGGCCGCTCTTTCTGGAGAGAATGGCCGCCACGGGGTCCAGGTAGGCGACCAGCTTGGCGCCAAACCCCCCGCCAATCTCCATCGGGATGACCTTCACCATCGACTCAGGGAGGTTCAGGATAGCCGCGGTGGCGGTACGGATGGCGAAGGGGCCCTGGGTGCTGGTCCAGAGGGTCAGGTGCCCATCGGATGCCCAGGAGGCCGTGGAGGCATGGGGCTCGATGTAGCCCTGGTGGACCGTCTGGGTGGAGAATTCCCTTTCCACGATGACGGAGGCCTCTTTGAACCCCTGCTCCAGGTCGCCCCGCTTGAACTGGAGATGGCCTGCGATGTTGCTTTTCTCACGGGTGTCCTGGCCTCTCTCGAAGCGCTCCACCCGGAACCTGGTGGTCATAGTCTCGTGGAGAAGAGGGGCATCCTCCTTCATCGCGTCGTGCACATTGAGGACGGCGGGCAGCACCTCATAGTCCACCGCAATGAGCTTGAGGGCTTCCGCAGCGATATGGGGGCTGGTCGCTGCCACGGCCGCCACGGCGTGGCCTTTGTAGAGCGCCTTGTCATGCGCGAGGATGTTCTCCGCCATCACCCTGGCATTGCCCTGGACCTCAGCGAGGTCTATGACCCGATCCTCGATGATCGGGAAGTCCCTGGCGGTGGCCACGGCCTTCACGCCGGGCAAGGCTTCCGCTTTGCTGGTATCGATGGAACGGATGCGAGCATGGGCATGGGGGCTGCGGAGGATCTTGCCATGCAGCAGTCCTGGCAGGTGCACGTCAGCACCGTATCTGGCATAGCCCGTGACCTTGTCCAGGCCGTCGTGGCGGATGGGCCTGGTACCCACCACATTGAACTTACCTGGGCTCCGGCTCTTTGCACCGGCTGCGATAGTCATAAGTTTTGCCTCCTTGACCAGATTTCTCATGCCTAGAGTTTCGCACTTTTGACGATCGTGGTATACCGGTAATGCTATCCCCGAAGCATTCTGAAAAACGGGTGGTGTTCCTATCACGGGTGATGGGTGCAGAAACACGCTGATTTTTTCGATGTTTTCGCGGGGTTTCACCCGTCACAGGGACACTACCAAAACTTGCAACCAGTTAAACATGTTACGGAATGCATCGGAGATGTGACACGTTTCGTTCTCGACACCCTACCACAGCCACGGAAGTATGCCAACAAACCAACACTGCCGAGGGGCTGTTTTGTACTGAAAGGTGCGATTCGACATGCACCGCTGGGGGGGACGGGGTCGTGAGACCGTCGTGCGTCACGCTCGCCATAGGAGGTGGACGCTCGTCACGGCCCAGTCGTGTCCATGCGGCTCGACGCGGTAGTGGAGGCCGGCGGCGTGGCGGTGGGTGATGTAGTAGCCCCCGACCACGTCCGCGGCCGCCCTATGCACCCAGGTCAGGCGCGCCACTTGCACAATCACCCCGCCGGCGCCGGTCGCGCGATCGATGACGCCGTCTCGATCCGTCACCCGGCACTGCGACAGCGGCTGGACCCAGAGCGTCAGCACGCGAAGCCGCTGGAGGAGAGACTCGTCCGGATCCCGCCCTCGGAGTGCCAGATAATAGCGCGGGACCTGGGGGTGATCCACCAGCGGCTGCTGCAGCTGGTAGCGGAAGACGACCTCGCAGACCGCCGCCTCGAGGCGCTCGCGTGCAGGCACGCGGGAGACAGCGCCCCGGCCCCGACGTGGCGTGGCCTCATGGGCGTCGACCGGCGGAGGGACGTCGGGATCGTGAGCGAAGGGCATGACAGGGGCTCCTCGTGGGCACCCGATCCCTGGATCAGATCACCCTGTGAACGCACAGGTCAAGGCATGGGTGTCATGTTATGCACCGCATTATTCACGTGTGTCAAGGTGATGCTGCAGGGATCAGCAATTCTCATGTTGAGTTTTTGGGGGTCCCGAGTTGCCAGCCTCCGGCTCTGGATGCTACGATGTCAGACTTTCCCCCGCCAGCGGAGGAGGGTCGATGACTGCAACCCTGGCGTTTGATCACCTCGTGAAGCGACTCCACCAACAGCTGGCCGCTCTGCCGGAGGACCGGAAGGGGAAGCATACCCAGGACGCGAGCACAGATGCGGCGCTGGGTGCCTTGGCTGTCTTCTTGACCCAGTCGCCCTCCTTGTTGGCCTATCAGCGGACCATGCCACAGGCCCCAGGGCGGAGCAACGCCGAGCGTCGCTTGGGGATGGGCGCCAGTCCCTGTGATCATCAGATCCGGACGTGGCTCGATCCTGTCGCGCCGGCCGAGCGGTTGCCGGTGTTTGCCGGGGTGTATGACGCCCTGGACGGTGCAGGGCAGGTGTCCCACGGGCGGGTGGTCGCGGACCAGCGGCTGATCGCCTGGGATGGCACCGACGATGTTGCGTCGCAGGAGATGCATGGTGCGCGCTGGTCCCAGCGCACCCATGCCCATGGACCGGTGACGTATGTTCACCACGCGATGCCCCCCGTCCTTGTCGCCCCTGGTCGACACGAGGTCATCCCCTTGGAGCCAGAGGTCATCACCCCCCAAGATGGCCATGCGCAGCAGGATGGTGCACAGGTCGCCGCCAAGCGGTGGATGGCACGCCAGGCGGGACGGGATCTGCAGGCCACCCTCTGAGGGGACGATCGCTCCTGTCAACAACCCTTCTGTGCCCTCGTGCTCCACCACGGCTTCAACGTCATCTGGGTCGGCCAACCGGCGTCGCACCCCACGCTGGACGCGTGGCGGGCTGGGTGAGAAGGGGCCGGAGCGCTCCCGCCGTTCGCCAGCCGCCGCTGGAATGGGCGGTTTCGCCCCGTCCACACCTCTCGCGATACCAACGAGGTCCCCCTGTGCGAGGGCGAAGAGGCCGTGTGGGTCAAGTGGTGTGAACTGACCATCACCCAAGAAACCGACGGCACCCTCCTGTCTCGCCATGCATGTGCGACGCAGCCCCCCCTGGATCACACCCATGTGGAGGCCGTCGGGCAGGCCGGAAGAGCCCGCTGGAACATCGAGCACGAGCACCACAACACCCTCAAAACCACAGGCGATCATCTCGAGCAGAACCACGGCCATGGCAAACAGCCCCTGTCGGCCGTGCTCCTGACACTGCATCTCTTCGCCTTTCTGTTCCATACGGTGCTGGGCTGGGTGGATCAACCGTACCACCTCGTGCGGCAGGCCCTGGCAGCCCGGCACACCTTTGTTCAGGACCGACAGGCCTTGACGCGCGACCTTCTGTTTGAGAGCTGGGACCATCTGCTCGACTTCATGCTCCAGGGACTGGAGATCGCGAGTCCTCCCGATGCCAGCTAGAACTTCAAAATGAGAACTGCTG
>Ga0137394_10004463_pt1 | contig 10612 bp, 8 predicted proteins | sample czobulk116metaG_FD_108278 | JGI IMG/M metagenome (GOLD analysis project Ga0137394, IMG submission 108278) | Vadose zone soil microbial communities from Angelo Coast Range Reserve, California, USA - czobulk1.16 metaG | ecosystem: Environmental > Terrestrial > Soil > Vadose zone | place: USA... | reverse complement strand
GGAACACCCGAGCTTCCTGCTCTCGTCGGAGTCGACGAAGAAGGGGGGATGGTCTCCCAGATCGCCGGATTCTGGGAGGTACCCCCATCGGCACGCGCGGTCGCTTCTTCCGGAGGGCCCCCGCTCGTCAAGGACCTCGCCCAGCGCACCGCGCGCCGTCTCCTAGCCCTCGGGATCAATTTGAACTTCGCTCCCGTCCTCGACATCGACTCAAACCCGGCGAATCCTGTCATCGGCATTCGAAGTTTCGGAAGCTCGGTCTCCCAGGTGACCGCCTGCGGGCGCGCCGCGGTCGAGGGCATTCTCGCGACCGGGGTCATCCCCGTTGTGAAGCACTTCCCGGGGCACGGGGATACGAACCAGGACTCACACCTGGTCCTGCCCACCGTGACGGCCGACCGGGCACGAATGGACCTTCGCGAGCTGCGACCCTTCGAAGCCGCCGTGAATTGGGGCGTGCCTGTCGTGATGACCGCGCACGTCCACGTTCCGGCCGTGGAGCCCGACCCAGCGCTGCCGGCCACGATCTCGCGACGGGTCGTGACCGAGCTCCTCCGCGGCAAGATGAAGTTCGGTGGCGTCGTCGTCACCGACGCGCTCGAGATGGCGGGCGTGGCATCCATCGCGCCCTACGGAGAGATCGCGGTCCGGGCGATCGAGGCCGGGTGCGACCTCCTTCTCTACTCCAAGCCCTCCCCCGGGCCCGAGGAAGCGATCACCGCGCTGCGCGAGGCGCTCCGATCGGGGCGCCTGACCGAGGAGCGGGTCGGCGCGTCGCTGAACCGGATCCGGACGCTCCGCGCCGCGAGCGCCGCGCGCCCCCATCCGTGGAGCGATTCACTCGAGCGCGAGTCACGCCAACTCATCACCCCCGAGGAGCTGGATCGGGTCGCGGAGGGCGCGATGCGGATGCTCAAGCAGGGGGCTGGAGGTGTCCCGCTGCGGAATCCGGTCGACGTGCTGGAGGTGAATCGGCCTCCGTCGCGCGCCGGGATGGCCGATCTGTTGCGCGCGCACGGCATGACGGTGCGGGAGGTCGACCCCGACGATTCGACGTGGCCGAAACGGCTCGAGGGCACGGCGCTTCTCACGCTCGCGGCGCGCGGCGCCTTGTCGCCTGAGGACGAGGCGGTCGCCCGCGGATGGCTCAGGCGGTACCCGGAGACGGTGGCCATCGCGTCGTTGAACCCGCACGTAGCGGACGGCTGGGAGGAAGTGCGGACCCTCCTCACGACCTTCGATAACACGCCGGCCAGCCGCCGCGCGCTTGCCAAGCGCCTCGCGGGAGCCGTCGATCAAGTGAAGCCGAGGCGGGCCCCGAGAACGACGTAGGACGCGTTCGTGGAACGGACGCCGAGGCCAAACGAAACGGGCGGCGCCTTCAGGGCACCGCCCGTGCTTTCGACCGCGCGATTCTAACGAACGATCAGACCTTATCCTTCTTGGCCGCGGCCGGTGACGCGTTCGACCCGGCGGCCATCATCTTCACGAGCTCATCGCGCACCTTCGGACCCTTGGCCTTGAATGTGCACGCATAGCCGGCTTCCTTGATCGCCTTTGCGATCGCCTTCTGGTTCAGCTTTTGATCCCCGGCGACATACGCCGTCCTCGTGTCCAAATCGACCTTCGCGCAGAGCACACCCTTCTGCGCCATCGCCGTGGTCTGGATCTTGTCCGAGCACGCGCCGCAATGGGCGGTGGGAACCGCGAAGCTGAACACCGCGGTGTTGGCGCCAAACGTGCACTGGCCCTTGGCCTGCGCCGAGGAGCCGACCGTGCAGTGTGATCCGGCGGCCGCCTGCTTGGCTGCGCCCTCAGACTTGCCCGAACACGTGCTGCCGCCGGCCCACGCCGAACCGGCAAGGCTCATGGCGGCCAAAACCGCGGGAACGATCATTATCTTACGCTTCATGACGGCTCTCCTTTCGAGAATTCATGGTGTTCCAGCCACCCTTCGAGTGTACACCGCGCGCCCAGAGTGGTCTCCAGCTAATTGGAGGCGCTCCGGGCATGGTTTTTCATGTAGGCCTGCACCCCGTCCGCGAGGCGCTCCGCCACCTTGGACTGGAACTGGGCGTCCTTGAGCATCGCCGCTTCGCGCGGGTTCGAGATGAACGCGGTTTCGACCAGAACCGAGGGAATCTCCGGCGCCTTGAGCACGACAAAGCCCGCCTGCTTCACGCCGCGCGTGCTCAATCGGTCTTCGTCCCGGAGCGCGTCGACCAGGTTCTCCGCCAGCTCGCTGCTGCGCCGGACAGTGTCATTTTGCTTCAGGTCGAAGAGGATTCCCAGGAGGTCGTCCCCCGTCTCGCGCGGGACGCCTCCGATCAAGTCGGCGGCGTTCTCCGCCTCGGCGAACGATCGCGAAGCTTCGTCGGTCGCGCCGGTGAGCGAGAGGAAATAGACCTCGGTGCCGGTCGCGTCGCGATTCCGGCTCGCGTTGCAGTGGATGCTGATCATGATGTCCGCCTGATATTTTCGAGCAAGCTCGATCCGCTTCCGCAGCGGGATGAAATAATCGCCCGCGCGGGTAAGAAACGCGCTCACGCCGGAGATCTGCTCCAATTCCCACCTCAGCTTCTTCGCGATCGCCAGCACGACGTCCGCCTCGGGCAGCCTTCGATAGCCGAGCGCGCCGGTGTCGTCCCCGCCGTGCCCGGGATCGATCGCGACGACGAGGCGCTTGGATTTCTTGATCTCGGTCAGCTGCTGCTCCAGCTTGAGGTCGGCTTGAGGATTGGGAGGCGCCGGCACGTCGATGACGATGCGGTCCGGAATGCCGTCCGCCGCGGCGAGAACGAAGGCGAGCGGCGTCGTCGCCTGTTTGAGGCCGACCCGGACCAGGACTCCTGAGTCGGAGACTGACGGGAAGATGTCGGCTACCAGGCTGTCCCCGACGAACTCGGAGGTCACCGCGATCGATTTCCGCATTTTCGGGATCGAGATTTCGTACGAGGTAGGACCCGCGAGGCGGAACTGAGGTTCGACCAGGGGCGGGCCGGAAAGATCGAATACAAGCCTCGTGTGGTCGGGCGCGGTCCAGAAACGGATCCGGACAAGCTCGGGCGCCGGCCTGGGGGCGCGCGGAGGCGTCCTCGCGGCGTCACGCGGAGCCGCCGTCCCGGTTATCCCCAAGGATAGAACGGCCACCACCCCGCAAACGGTGAGGCCCGTCCGAAGCCCCCGTCCTTGGGGCCTGAGGCCGGGCCAAACCGAGTGCGGCCGAGGCGTCTTCAACCGCTCACGATCATCCTTCAGGGTCCACCGCCAAGAACTGCGTCGCATCCCCACGTTTGATGAGCAGGATGATTGGCTTCCTCGGATTCTTCGCCTTGGCTCTATCGATCGCGGCATTGTAGTCGCTGACGTCTCTCACCTTCGCGTCATTCACTTCCTTGATGACATCGCCCCGCGTGACGCCGGCGTCATCGGCAGGAGTCCCTTGCGTGACCTCGGTGACGACGACCCCGGTCTTCTCGCGGATGTCGTTCTGCTTCGCGAAATCACCGGTCACGGGTTCCACCGACAATCCCAGGATCTCCGTGGGGGGAGCGTTCCTCCGCCCAAGGAGCTTCTCATCCGGACGCTCGCCCAGGCGAACGTAGATGTCGCGTGGCTGCCCTTCCCGGAGCACGTGCACGCGGACCTTCTTGTTCACCGGCGTGTCGGCGACGAGGAGTCGGAAGTTCTGAACGTCCGCGACCTTCCTGCCATCGAACTCGGTGATCACGTCCTTCACGTGAAAGCCCGCGCTGTCGGCCGGGGTGTCCTGGCTCACGCTCGCGACAAGCACGCCTGAGACGTTCCTGAGACCCCAGGAATCGGCCAGCTCGGGCGTCAGCTCCTGCGGCGCGATTCCGAGCCAGCCGCGCGTGACCTTGCCGTGCGCGATCAGCTGGCCGGAGATGTGCTTCGCCATGTTGATCGGAATCGCGAATCCAATCCCTTCGCCCGATGGGTTGATCGCGGTGTTGATTCCGATCGCTTCGCCGTGGATGTTGAGCAACGGCCCGCCGCTGTTCCCGAAATTGATGGAGGCGTCGGTCTGGATGAAATCCTGGTACGCGGGCGCGCCGCCGACAATGGAGAGATTCGTACGCCCCTTACCGCTGATGACCCCGACGGTCAACGTGCCGGAGAGCTCGCCGAGCGCGTTTCCGATCGCAACCGCCCAATCGCCGATTCGAACGTCATCCGAATCGCCGAGCGGCACCGTCGGAAGATCGCCGTCGGCGTTGATCTTGATGACCGCGACGTCCGTGCTCGGGTCGCTGCCCACCACCTTCGCCTTGAACTTGCGTTTGTCGTTCAGGATCACCGTGATGTCAGACGCGTCCCGGATGACGTGGTTGTTCGTCAGGATCCGGCCGTCCTTCTCGATGATGAAGCCCGAGCCGCTGCTGGGGATTCTCATCGTTCGCGGGGTCTTGGGCTGGTTGGGTTGATCCGGGAAGAGCCTCTTGAAGAAGTCGCCGTACGGACCCTCGAAGTTCAACTGGGGGGATCCGTCCCCATCCACCGTCCGCTTGGTATCGATGGTCACGACCGCGGGAAGCACCCGATCGGCGATCTGCGTGAAGGGACTGTCGAGCGACGTTACAGCGGGTACGCTGGTCTCTTTCGCCTGGGTGATCGGCGAGAGGCTGAGGTTCCCCGCGAGAATGAACCCCACCACGATTCCGATTGCCAGGATCCCGCCCGCGAGAATCAGTACTTTCGCGGCACGGATGGTCTCCTTCGATTCCATTCTTCTTCCTCCGTCTGCCTGCGTCCTCAGCGGACGCTGGTTCCACTATTGGGTTCTAGCCTCATCGGAGCCTGGGGACCGAATCGCCCTGAGCTCCTCTTCCTTGGCCGTCATCACTTCTTCGATGGATTGAACCAGCGCCTTGAGACGCAGCGCTTCTGGATCCTGGGTCAAGTCTCCTAGCTTCTCCTCCGACCACAAGGCTAGCAGGCGCGCGCCGAGATCGGCGTTGGCCCGGTTGCGGCCACGGCGAAGCGAAACCAGGTCTACTCGGAGCACGCCCGTGCGGACGGCCCGTTCCGCTTCTCTGCGGGCCCGTTCCGACACGGTGCGCACATCCTCTTGCACACGACCCCAAAACTTCGAAGCGCTGGTCATAACCTCTCAATTCGCAAGCTGTTGCCCTGCATCCACTCTAGGAAGGCACGGCGCCGTCTGTCAAGGTTGTAGTACCGCTTTCGGAGAGCATCGGTTCCAGTCCCGGTTGGGACCGAAGCGCGCTTGCCGGTGCCGTTGCGCCGTTTATACTGACGCGCCATGACCGAGCCCAGATGCGCCTATTTTGTCGCGGACGCCCACCTGGGTCAGGGAACTCCTGAGTCCAACCGGGAGCGGGAACACGACCTCCTCCGTCTATTCGACGTCGTTCGTGGGGAGCGAGCCGCCCTTTACGTCGCCGGCGACCTATTCGATTTCTGGTTCGAATACGGCCACACGATCCCAAAGCGTTACGTAGCCGTGCTTCAAAGGCTGGGTGAGCTGCGGCGTGCGGGGCTTCCTGTTACATACGTCGGCGGAAATCACGACTTCTGGATTGGAGATTACCTGCGGCGGGAGCTCGACGTTGCGTTCACCGACGAGTCGCTCCCCCTCACGATCCAGGGCAGGCGCATCCTTCTCGCGCACGGGGACGGAATGGGTCCGGGGGACCGCGGCTACAAGCTCCTGAAGCGGGTGCTCCGGAACGGGGTCGCGCGCCGGCTCTTCCGCTGGATTCATCCCGACATCGGCATTCCGCTCGCCACAATGACCTCGCACACGAGCCGCCATCACGCCCCGCGCGAGCTGCGCGGCGAGAGGTGGCTATTGGAGACGCTCGCGCGCCCGGTCTTCCATGCCGGGTTCGACGCCCTGGTGCTGGCGCACTTTCACGTTCCGGTGCACCGGCGGGAGAGCGAGGGGGAGCTGGTCGTCCTCGGAGATTGGATCGAGCAGAGGAGCTACGCGCGGCTCGAGGGAGGCGTGTTTCGGCTCGAGGATTTTCGGGAGGGACCGGTCCCCTAGAGGCGCGCCGTGACCGAGAAGAAATGCGACGTGCCCAGATCGGAGGAAAGAGGCACCAGCGCGTAATCGAAATGGAAGCGGCTCCGGATCAGCCCCACGCCGAAGCTCAATTTCTCGTCGTCGTAGCCGAATTTTGCGCCCGCCCGAAGCGCGAGCCGCTCCTTGTAATCGAGCTCGCCGCCCAGGTGGAATCGCGTGTCGTCCCCCTTGGCCTTGCGCACCTCCGCGCTGAGCGTACCCTTCCCCCCGACGCTCGAGATCGCGCGCGAAAGCGAAGCGCCCGCGCGCACCGTCGTCGGCAGCCGGAAGGACTCCGACACGAACTTCGCCTTGCCGCCCAGATTCTGTACCGCCGCGCCCAGCGCCGCTCCGGTCTTCCCGATTCCAAGCCGGCCGCCCAAATCGAAGGCGACCGCCGTCGCGTTCTCCTGGGCGATCATCTCGCGGATGAATTTCACCGCAACGCCTCCGGCCGCCTGCGGCGCGAAGCGGTACGCGTAGGCGCCGGTCACGGCGAGATCGTTGAAGCCGAAATGGCCGATGAGATTTCCCACGTCGTCGCGCTCCTCGAACTCCGAGGTGTAGAAGCCCGAGAGCCCGAAGCCGAACGCGCCGGGTCCCAGTGAGCCGGAGACGGCCGCGAATTCCTGCCGGAAGTCCTGGATCCACTCGTTGTGCATCACGAGAAGCTGGGTTCCCTCCGCGCTCGCAAGGCCGGCAGGGTTCCAGTAGACCGCCGTCGGGTCGTCCGCGAGCGCGACGTAGGCACTCCCCATTCCCATGGGGCGCGCGCCGACGCCGAGCTTCAGGAAGGCGAAGCCTGCCTCCCCCGCGGCGAGCGCTAACGCCGGAGTGAGGATCATCCAGAGCAGCGCGAGCGCAAGCACCTGTGGGCGAACGAAACGATGCATGAAGGTCTCCTCGATGAGGCTCATCGGACCACGGCCAATTTGGTGAACACGACTTCAACGCCGCGATCCGATTGGACCTCGACGCGGCATAGATAGACGCCGCTCGCCATGGCGGCATGATTCCACGGAATGGCGTGCTCGGCCGATCCAAGCAGATCGGCGGCTCCCGTCGCGGGCTCCGAGATCACGTGCCCTGTGGGATCCATGATCTTGAGGCGCACCGCGCGGGCCGGACCGGCGAGCCTGTAATGAATGGACGTGGTGCCGGCGCGCGATGGGTTCGGGAATGCATACACCTGGGAGAGGATGGAGGTCCCGGGAGGAGGTCCCGCCGGGGACGGTGGGAAAAAGCCGTCGCGGGTGGGCCCGAACCGGTATTGCGACCAGGCAACCGACCCCGGGCTCGCCGGGATCGAGGTCCCGTGCACCTCGACCTGGACCCGTGGATCCAACGGGACCTGGTCAAAGGTCTCGACCCAGTCGAGGAATCCGTCCCCGTCCAAGTCCAGGAGCATCGGGGGGGAGCCCGATCCGGTGCTGCCGAGCTGGCCGAAGCCCGCGATGCGCCGCCCGTCCGCGCGAAAGGCGGGACGGCTTCCGTCCGGCAGGATCGGGATCACGTCGAGAACGCCGTCCCGGTCCACGTCCGCGATGAGCGGGGGCCAGAATCCGGTCGAGTCCGCGGGCGCCAGAGCGTCCTGGGGCGAGAGCGGGTAGCCGCTTCGCTGGGAGCCGCTGTAATGGACCCCGGCGACAAGGCAGTCGCCTCCCATGTGAAACACCTCCGGGTATCCGTCATGTTCTAGGTCGCCGACCGAGACCTCCGACAAGGTCCCGGCCGAAAGGCTCCCCGTCGGCCAGCCGGGAAGCTCCGTTGTGGTGATGTAGGTGGAAGGAAGGTCCCCCGGGATATGCGGCGCGAACGCGACATGAAGCGCGTGGATCGAGCCGAATCGGTCGGCCACCACCACCTCGGGGATGCTGTCTCGGTTCAAGTCCACGATCACGGGCGCGGAAAACCGCCCGCCTCGGATCATGTACGCCGAGAATTGATCGGGATCCCTTGGGAGGAGCGGGTCGCGAAGAATCTCCCAATTCACGATGGCCAACCCGCTCGCCGTTGCGTCCCCCCCACCGCCGGCGGCCCTGGTTGTAACGATCACCTCGGGCAAGCCGTCACCGTTCAAGTCAGCCGCGGCCGCGGGCGTCGCCGTCGACCCGCCCATCGGCACCAAATACGTCGTAATCGTTCCCGAGGAGTCCCGATAGACTTTGAGGAACGTCCCCCCCAGCACGTTGGACGGCCTACCCGTAATGATCTCCATCCCGCCGTCCCCGTTCAGGTCCGCGAGGATCGCCTGGCCACCTCCCCCGGCACCGCTCCCGGGCACCAGGATCCCGAACGTCGCGGGATTATTGTCCCCGTCCGCCAGCTCCGTGCTGTCCGCGTGCACGGCGTAGACGGCGCCGTCCAGGGTCTGAAAGACGATCTCGGGAATCCCGTCGCCGTCGATGTCGCCGACGCAAGGGGTCGCGGTGACCGCGGATGGGGTCGTGAGAAAGGCGTTGCGGGTGGCGGGATTCAAATCGGAATCGCGAAAATCGGTGCCATCCGATTTCAAGATATAGAGCGCGCCCGTATTGTTGAGGCGTTGGATGGGAACGATCAGCTCGGGCTTCTGATCACCGTCCAGGTCATAAGCGAGGGGCGGTACCCCGCCGTTTCTCGCGCGCCCTCCGATCACGACCGGCCAACCAGGCTTCAGCCCCTGGAAGGAGACGTCGAACGTCATGAGGCTTTCGGGGGCGCTGATGTTCGCGACCGAGATCCCGGTGCGGACGTGGCCGTACGCCTCCGTGGAAGGCGTGGTGTCAGGGGTCCATCGGTCGCGCCACCCCGCGCGAAATACGTCGTCCGGGCTGCCCCCGTTGAACCCGCTCGGCGGATCGTCGAGATCCTGGATGCCGTCCGCTTCGACGAGGTCGATTCCCTTGCGGTCGCGGTCCCCGTTCACGACGTTGGGCAGGAGCCCCGAGGCGATCTTCGATTCGTCGACGTGGTAGGCGAGGATTCCGGATCCCGCTCCGTCACCGGGCAGGAAGAAGTCGAACTCCGCCCCCTGATAGCTGTCCGTGTAGAAATCGAACGACCCGTCACCGTTCACATCATCGAAGGTGAAGGCGCCGTTCCCGTCCAGATCCTGCCGGCGGTTCTCGAGGAGAAAATACTCGCTCTGCGTCACCGGGATCTGGATGATCCTGGGATTCACGCCGACGGCACGCTCGACCTGCGAGACCGTCACCGCCTGGTCGGAGGCGACCCGCGTCGGCACGAGGAAGCCCAGGAACGCTTTGCTCCAAGCGCTCGGCTCGCTGGGGACAAATCCGTTCGCGTTCCAGACGCCCGCGGCCATGATGTCCCAGGATCCCAGCCCCTGGGAGAAGCCGTTCAAGTCGCCGGTGGTGTCGTAGAGATCGGGAAGCCCGAGCTGATGCCCGAACTCGTGGCAGGTGACCCCGGTCATCCCGAAGACGTAGCCATCCTGGCTCTCCGACTCCGGCAGCTCCACCACCTCCTTGACCCGGTAGAAGTTCCCCGGCGTGATCGCGTCGTTCGTCTTGATCCCGACACCTCCGGTCGAGTCGGAAAGGACGGTCTTGAAATCCTCCGGCGTGAGGAACGCGGACCAGAGCTGCCCCCTGCTGTTGTCCAAGACGTCCGCTTCCTGCCCCTGGCCGGCGTGGAACACCACGATGCTCTGGTAGGGGCGGAAGTCGACCGTGGAATCGGCCAACGCGACGAGGTCGCGGATCATGAAGATGACCCTCTCCTGAAATCGATCGTCGTCCCCGTAGTAGGCCATCGTCTGGGGCAGTGTGAAGACCGAGTCCCACAGGGTGGGCTGGAGCGTCACCTGCCCGCCCGAGACCTGGTTCCAATATTGGTTCATGAAAAAGAGGAGCCGGTTGTAGTAGGCCGCGGAGGATTCGATCGGGGTGTCGCTGAAGGCGACCCGAAGCGCGAGCACCTGGTAGGTGGCTTGGGTCTCTACGGAAATGCGCTCCCCGCGACCCGGGAGGAGCGCGAAGTCCGGCCTCAGGCGCGCGGTGGAGAAGCCTTCCTTGGGCCCCGGATAGCCGTGTTTCCCCGGAACGGGAGGCACGGCAGAAGCCGTTTGGACGAGGAACGTTAAGGAGATTGCCAGGAGGAACGGGAACGTCCGACTGGGCCGGGGCGACGGAAATCGCACTACTCAAGTGTACCGGCGAATCCGCGCCCCGGTCAATCACCCTCAGCGCCGGTTGGGTCGCTCGTCTCCCCGGCGCCCGTTGTCGCCGTTGTCGTCGTTCTTCCCGTGGTCGCCTCGGTCGCGATCGTCGCGGCCACGGTTCCGGTCGCCTCGATCCTGGCCATCCCGTTTCGACCCTCCGCGATCTCCGCGCTCTTCCTGGCGGTCCGGCGGCCGGCGCTCCTTCGCACCGCGGTCCTCCTCGGGCGGCCGGGCGCGCTCGCGCTCTCTGCCGCGCCGATCGTCAGGGGGAGTCCCAGGGGAATCGCCACCGTCCGCGGGTGGACGAGGGCGCCCGCGATCCCTGTATCCGCGATCCTCGGGAGGCCGGCGCTCTCGATCCCTCACGTCTCGACCGCCCGGGCGATCCTCCTGCCGCT
>Ga0137394_10004462_pt1 | contig 10613 bp, 9 predicted proteins | sample czobulk116metaG_FD_108278 | JGI IMG/M metagenome (GOLD analysis project Ga0137394, IMG submission 108278) | Vadose zone soil microbial communities from Angelo Coast Range Reserve, California, USA - czobulk1.16 metaG | ecosystem: Environmental > Terrestrial > Soil > Vadose zone | place: USA... | reverse complement strand
TCCTCGAGCGTCCTTGGGTGCGGCTGATCGTCTTTTTGCTGTGCGGCTGTCGGGACGGGAACAAACACGATCGCCGCGGCGACAAGCAGTGAAATGGCGGCAGGCAATTCAAAGCGGCGCATGCGGTGCTCCTTTGGACGACACTCCATCCGAGTGCCGCATTGTATCCGCGAATTCGCGCGATGCAAAAGAAATCGAAGAAGCGGCCAGCCTCGTTACGGCGTCCCAGATGATTGACGCTGCCCGAACTCTCGCATACGATGCCGCACGTCATGGTTTTGTATTGTGCGAAGATTTGAAAGGGAGCTCCGCCATCTATGAAGTCGCCAATTCGATACTTGAGCGCCGCCACAGTACTACTTCTCGGGATGAATGTGTGCTTCGCGCAGCAGCAGGCCGCCCAGGAAAAAGTGCCGGAGAAGCCCAAAGAGGAAAAGAAGCCTCCAACTCCGGAAGAAAAAATCGTTCAAACAAAACATTCCATCAAGATCGGCGGGCAGGAGATCAAATATACCGCGACGGCCGGCACCATCCTCTTGAAGCTCGAAGACGGCACGCCTAGAGCCAGCATCTTCTACGTCGCCTATACCAAGGACGACGTCGGCGACGCGAGCCAGCGCTCGCTCACTTTCAGTTTCAACGGCGGTCCGGGTTCCGCTTCGGTGTGGCTGCATCTTGGCTTGTTCGGTCCGCGGCGCGTGCAGATGGGCGATGCCGGTACGCTTCTCCCGCCGCCTTACAAACTCGTGGACAATGACGTCTCGCTGCTTGACATCAGCGATCTCGTTTTCATCGATCCCGTTTCGACGGGATACAGCCGCGCCGTCCCCGGCGAAGCGCCGAAACAATTTCACGGGGTTACCGAAGACGTCGAGTCCGTCGCGGATTTCATCCGGCTTTATGCCACGCGCAACAAGCGCTGGTCTTCACCGAAATTCCTCGCGGGTGAAAGCTACGGCACCACGCGCGCCGCTGGTCTCTCCGGCTATCTCCAGCAGCGCTATGGCATGTATCTCAACGGCATCGTTCTGATTTCCGCGATCCTCAATTTTCAGACCGCGGAGTTCGACACCGGCAACGATCTACCCTACATCCTCTATTTGCCGACCTACACTGCCATTGCCTGGTATCACAAAAAACTGCCAGCGGATTTGCAGGGCGGCGATGTGCAAAAGGCCGTCGAAGAGTCGCGAAAGTTTGCAGTGGGTGAATACGCGGATGCGCTTATGACCGGCGACGGGCTGCCGGTTGCCCGACGGATGGAAATCATGCAAAAGCTCGCCCGCCTCACCGGTCTTTCGCCTGATTACATCGATCGCACCAACCTTCGCATCGAGATTATGCGTTTCACCAAAGAACTTTTGCGCAGCGAGCGCCGTACTATCGGCCGCATTGACGCACGTTTCACAGGGATAGACCGCGATGCTGCCGGTGAAGAGCCGGAGTTCGACCCCAGCATCGCGGCGATCATCGGTCCCTATTCCGGCATGTTGAACGACTATGTCCGCAACGATCTCAAGTTTGACAGCGACTTACCCTACGAAGTGCTGACTGGCCGTGTGCGACCGTGGAACTACGCGCCGTACGAAAATCGCTACGTCAATGTAGCCGAAACGCTGCGCAAGGCCATGACGCAAAATCCGTTCCTGCGCGTTTTCGTCGCTAAGGGCTACTATGACCTGGCTACGCCGTTCTTCGCCGCGGACTACACCTTCGATCATCTCGGCCTCGATCCAACTCTGCGCGGCCATCTGAGCGGCGCTTACTATGAAGCCGGCCACATGATGTACGTTTACCCGCCCGCCCTGGCGAGACTCAAAACCGACATCGCACAATTCATCAAATCCAGCACCATGGCGAATACGGCAAAATGAAGCGCTTCTTCGTCATCGTTATTTGGATTGGTGTCGCGCTGCTTGGCGCGGGAGCGTTTGGCAAGATCGCGTTCGATCGCGGCGAGCCGCTCAACGCCACGTGGTTCGTTGTGGCCGCCGTGTGCTGTTATCTGGTGGCCTATCGGCTCTATTCCGCGTTTGTCGCCGCCAAAGTGCTTGCGCTCGACGACACGCGCGCCACTCCCAGCGAGCGCTACGATGACGGCCGCGACTTTGTCCCCACCAACAAATGGGTTCTCTTCGGCCACCATTTTGCCGCCATCGCCGGCCCAGGCCCGCTCGTCGGCCCAACGCTCGCTGCGCAGTTCGGGTACCTGCCGGGCACGCTCTGGCTCATCGCCGGCGCAGCGTTGGCGGGTTGCGTGCAGGATTTTGTCATTCTCTTTTGCTCCATTCGTCGCGATGGAAAATCGATCGGCCAGATGGCCCGCGAAGAGGTCAGCGAACGCGGCGGCTTCATCGCCCAACTCGCCGTGCTGGCGATCATGATCATTCTCCTCGCTGTGGTCGCGCTGGTCGTTGTCAATGCTTTGAAATCATCGCCCTGGGGGACTTTTACCCTGGCGATGACGATTCCGATCGCGCTTCTCCTTGGCCTGTATCTTCGTTTTGTCCGCCCGGGGCGCGTCCTGGAAGCGTCGGCCATGGGCGTCGCGCTGGTTCTTTTCGCCGTTGTTGCCGGACAATGGGTGGCGGATTCGCCTGCCTGGGCGAAGGTCTTCACCTTGAGCGGAGCCGGCCTGTCCGTCGCCATCGTTGTCTACGGCTTCGCTGCTTCGGCCTTGCCGGTCTGGCTCCTGCTTGCGCCGCGCGACTATCTGAGCGCCTTCATCAAAGCCGGCGCGATCCTTTCGTTGGCTGCGGGCATTTTGTTTGTCCGCCCGCAAGTCTTGATGCCGCCGCTCACGCGTTTCGTCGATGGCACCGGCCCGGTCTTTGCTGGAAAGATCTTTCCGTTCTGCTTCATCATTATTGCCTGCGGTGCGATCAGTGGTTTTCATTCGCTGATCTCTTCCGGGACGACGCCGAAGATGATTCTCCGTGAAAGCCAGGCGCGGTTGATCGGCTACGGAGCCATGTTGCTTGAATCGTTCGTCGGCGTGATGGCCATGGTCGCGGCTTGCTCGATGACCCCGGGCGTCTATTTCGCAATCAACAGCCCGTCGGCCATCGTTGGCGCGTCACCTGAGGCCGCTGCTTCGACAATTTCCGGATGGGGCTTTCCACTGCAGGCGCAAACGATGGTGGACGCAGCTCGTTCGGTCGGCGAACAAACGCTGTGGAATCGCGCGGGCGGGGCCCCGTCGTTGGCCGTCGGTATGGCGCAAATTTTTTCCAGCACAATTGGTGGCCCGCGACTCCTCAGCATCTGGTATCACTTCGCGATCATGTTTGAAGCGCTTTTTATTCTGACGGTGCTCGATGCCGGTACGCGCGTCGGACGTTTCATGGTCCAGGAGCTTGCCGGAAAGGTTTGGAAGCCGTTGGGGCGCACGGGGTGGATGCCGGGAATCCTCTTTTCCAGCGCATTGATCGTCGCCGCTTGGGGATATTTTCTGTATCAGGGTGTTCTCGACCCTCTCGGCGGTGTTGACCTGCTCTGGCCAATTTTTGGAATCGCAAACCAATTGTTGGCGGCTGTCGCTTTGGTTGTAGCGACTACGATCCTCTTGAAGATGGGCCGCCTCAAATGGATTTGGGTAACCCTGGTGCCCACTGCGTGGCTCATTGCCGCGACAATGACGGCAAGTTTCCAAAAGGTGTTTAGTTCGAATCCTGCTATCGGCCTCTTGTCGAATGCCGCTGGCCTTTCCGCGAAAATGGCGGGGGGGCTCATCCCAGCGGTGAAGATTGCTGAGACCCACCGGCTTATCTTCAACCGGAGATTTGATGCCGCCGTGACCGCCATATTGGCGATTATGATTCTCGTTTTGATCGTGGAAGCACTGGTTCAGTGGCACCTGATTCTCAGTCGCCGGAGGGAACCGGTGCTTCACGAATCGCCGTATATTGCTACGCGCTGGGCTGCAGAGTTTTCCGGCACTGCCCATGGAGACGACTAATGCGCCACACCGCCACGGTCTTGTCTCGGTCTCTTCGCCGCTTCTGGCACGGCCTTCGTGAATGGTGTGGCGACGCCGCCTACGAAAGCTATCTCCGTTCAAAGCTGACCCGGTCCGGTTCCTGCCGCACGCTCACGCCGGCCGAGTTCTACGTGGAACAGCTCAACCGGCGCTATTCGAGGCCCAACCGCTGCTGCTGAAACTCTTTTCTTGTCCCTCCAGCTTGCCGGTCATACAATCCTGCTCAACTCAATCCCACTCTTTGCTAAAACGGAGGCAGTCGCGTGGCCATCAATCAGGAAAAGCTGCACGAGTTTCTCGGCAAAGCCATCGTTGATTTCGGCGCCACATTCAACGCGGCTTTGATTCGCATCGGCGACAAACTCGGCCTGTACAAAGCCCTTGTTTCAGATGGGCCGCAATCGCCTGCGGAATTAGCCAAGGGCACGGGGACTGCCGAACGCTACGTTCGTGAGTGGCTTAGTGCGCAAGCGGCCGGCGGCTACGTCACCTACGACTCATCCAATGGCAAATTTTATCTCAGTGAAGAGCAGGCTTTTGCCATGGCCGACGAGTCGAGTCCGGTCTTCTTGCCGGGAGCCTTTCAGTGCGCCTTGGCAGCCGTGAAAGCAGAAGAAAAATTGACGGAAAGATTCAAGACCGGAGAAGGCATAGGCTGGCACGAACATCATCATGAACTCTTTGTGGGCACGGAACGCTTCTTTCGCCCCGGCTACGCCGCAAATCTCATCAGCGCATGGATCCCAGCGTTGACCGGCGTCGCGGAGAAATTGAAGAACGGCGCGCGAGTCGCTGACGTCGGTTGCGGCCTTGGCGCATCCACGATTCTCATGGCCAAATCTTATCCGAAATCCGAATTCACCGGCTTCGACTATCACGACAAGTCCATCGAGACCGCCAGGCAGCGCGCCAAAGACGCCGGAGTGGGCGATCGCATTCGTTTTGAAGTAGCCAAAGCCAAGGACTATCCGGGGAACGACTACGACTTCGTCACGTTTTTCGATTGCCTGCACGACATGGGCGATCCTGCCGGCGCCTCGGCGCACGTCCACAGCACACTAAAAAAGGACGGCACCTGGATGATCGTAGAACCTGCCGCCGGCGACAAGCTGGAAGACAATCTCAATCCCATCGGCCGCGCCTTTTATGGCGCATCCACGTTGATTTGCACGCCAGCCTCGCTGTCGCAGGAGGTAGGCCTTGCGCTTGGAGCTCAGGCGGGAGAAAAGCGGCTTCGCGAAGTAGTGACTTCGGGAGGTTTCTCGCATTTCCGCCGCGCCACGCAGACGCCGTTCAATCTGATTTTCGAAGCCCGCCCCTGAAAGCGAAGATCTAAGCGCGAAGCTCGACTCTTTGTCTGTCTTCTGCTGGTGGTGTGGTCGGAAAGAATCTTGCCTCTTCCAGAGTCCGGGCGTAGACTCTCCTTAATTTCAGTTGGGCCCTTCACATCTCAATTCCTTCGGAGGGAAAAATGCCGCGTACGTCTCGCATACTTTTGTTTCCTCTCTTTGCGCTCGCCGCTAGCCTCATTTACTTCACGTCTTCCGCGCAGGAGAAATCTTCCAAACCCGATTTTGATATGACCGGCAGCTACATCGAAGCCTGCAGTTGCGACATGTTTTGTCCCTGCTATTTCAACGATCATTCCACCAGCCATATGGCTATGGGTGAGCACCATGCGGAAGAGCACTTCTGCCGTGCCAATCTTGTTCTCAAAGTGGACAAGGGCTATTACAAAGACACCAAGCTGGATGGCGCCAAGGTCTGGATCGGCAGCGATCTGGGCAGCGATTGGAGCACCGGCAAGGACTCCTGGCTGGTGGTGAACTTCGATCCCAGCGTCACCAAGGAGCAACAAGCTGCTCTTGCCGACATACTCGGCCAGCTCTATCCAATTCCGTGGCAGAAAAAGGCCGTGCAGACCGGTGCATTTTCTTGGAGTGTTAACGCCAAAACCGGCGTGGCTCACGCCAAGATGAACGACGGCAAAGGCGAAGTCATCCTTGAACGCGTCAAGGGCGATAATTCCAGCCACGAAGTCGTCATCCACAACTTGAAATACTGGGGCGCGCAGTCCAACGACGGCTTCCGCATGTGGAAGAGCAAACACGAAGCCTTCGAAGGAGACGGCCACAAGTTTTCCTACGACGGGACGAATGGGTTCCTGATCACCATCCACTATTCGGGAAATGCCAAGCCCGCCTCCGCGGACTGACTCTCGGTTCAAATCGGCGCCGGCGGCCGCGCTTTGCCGGCAAATCATAAAGCGTGGCTTGCCGGGCTAAAAATCTTCCTCGTCTTCACTCCTGGGTTTCAGTACGGTTGTCTTGTGCGTGACTCGGATGCTGTTGTTGCGGATTCCGGCCAAGATAGCCCGCCGGGTTTCAGCAGGTAGCATCTCTGGTGCAAAGACTCCCGCAAGGTCGCGCGGAACATGCTTGATAAACTGCGCGGCGACGTGCGCCGTCGCATACGCCACCGGCGTCGTGAATCGTCCTTGCTGCCGTATCTGGTAGAGCGTGGGAAACGTACAGTCGCTCCGTATCAGTATCTGTTGATCTTCCTTCTTGCCGCGCTTCACTCCCCGAACCAGAACGGCCGCGGCGAAGCGGGCATTCTGCAAAATCCCTTGCCGAATCAGCTTGGCGATCAGGCGCGGTGACGGCGTTTGCGGGAAATGACGACTCAGGAATCCGCGCGACTTTGACAGTTTCCCCAGCCGGTGCCAGCGTCTCAGCCGGTCGATTTCGTTCCCCCCGATTTTGACGTCGAGCTCCCGCATGGGAATGAAATGAGGCAGCGTGGCCACTTCATCCTGTGCGGCGAGGACGACGCGCGAGTTCCCGATGGGATCAGGGAAGCGGAATTTTTCGATCTCCGAAAAGCGCTTTCCTAAATGAAATCTTCCGTCGCGATAAATCCGCGGATGCGAGACTGCTTCGTCGAACGATACTTCCGGCGACCATTGTGAAAACGGATCGTCGCTCTCGCTGCTCTCATAAAGGCGAATGTGCACGGCCGCGACTTCGTCCAGCAATTCCGCCGCGCGTTTCACCAGCAGATTGGTCAGCCCCGGCGCTGCCCCCGTGTTAATCAGCGCCACGCGGTTTTTTTCTTCGAATTTCTTCATGTAGCGGAGCTGCTCGGCCCTAAAGGGATTGCGCGTCAGGTGCGAGCTCAGGTCTGCATAGTGCGCCCGCAGCCGCAGCGCCGCGCGCATGACAATTTCGTTGAACACGGAAGCCGAAGCGTTGACGATCAGCTGGCAACCCTTCGCGGCTTTCACGGTTCCGCGCAAGTTTCGCGCGTTGACTTGCGTAACGGCGATGGTGCTTTTTTTGCCTAGAAAGCGCCGCGCGCGCTCCGGATCGCGGTCTCCGCACCAGACCGTATGTCCTTGTCGCTCCAGCAATTGCGCGAGAAGTGAGCCGGTCGCTCCGGCCCCTAGAACGAAGATCCGCATGGCGTGCGCAAAACTCTATCACAATCCGAACAATCAACCTCACTCGTGGTTTCAAGTGTCCCAATTGCTTACTCCAAATGGTCGGCGTAGACTGTGACTGTAACTCCGACCCCTGCCGCCTACAGGAGAGTCAACCCACGGCTGCCGGGGCGAGGCCTCGAGAAATCATCGGGGCCGAGGGTTTGGGCGGAAACGCCCGGGCCTCCCGTGTTTGGAAAGGAGCGATCCCTCCGAAAATGCCTACATTTTCGGCGAGCGCCCGATTCCCAACACTGGATCGGGCGGTTTTGTTTTACCGCGCGATTGCGTCCAGTTAGCAGGGAGCCGCATCCAAGAAACGTAACTAAACATGACCCTTCACGACAAATTCGGCCGTCAGATCACCGATCTCCGCATCTCCATCACGGATCGGTGCAATTTCCGTTGCGTGTACTGCCGCTCCGCCGACCCGGAAAACTACCGCGATCACGGCGAAATTCTCTCCTGGCCTGAGCTCGACCGTCTCGCCCGCATCTTCCTGAGCCTGGGCATCCGCAAAATCCGCATCACCGGCGGCGAGCCGCTCGTCCGCGAAGGCGTCGAGGAGTTCATCGGCCGCCTGCACACCCTCGGCGTCGAAGACCTCTCCATGACCACCAACGGCCATCTCCTGGCCGAACGCTGCGACGGCCTCATCGCCGCCGGCCTCCGCCGCATCAACATCAGCCTCGATTCTCTCGATCCCGCCAAATTCGAGCGCATCACCCGAACCAAATCCTTCTCCACCGTAATGCAAAGCATCGCCGCAGCCCAGAACTCGCGCCTCGCCCCCGCCAAAGTCAACGCTGTTTTGGTCCGCGGCATCAACGACGACGAAGTCGAAGCCTTCGCTTCCTACGCCCGCGAAGCCGGCGTCATCATGCGCTTTATCGAGTTCATGCCGCTCGACGCCGACCGCCACTGGACGCGCGGCCTGGTTGTACCTGCCGCCGAAGTCCACCAGCGCATCCATGCCCGCTGGCCGCTCGAGCAGATTCCCCACGAGCGCAGCGAAACCGCCCGCAAGTATCGCTTTGCCGACGGTGCCCTCGGCGAAATCGGCCTAATCGCCCCAGTGACTCAGCCTTTCTGCGGCCATTGCTCCCGCATCCGCCTCACCGCCGACGGCAAACTCCGCACCTGTCTCTTCAGCAAGGACGACCACGACCTCCGCGCCATGCTGCGTGAAGGCGCCTCCGACGACGATTTGGTCACTTATATCAGCTCCATCGTGATGGAAAAGGAGGAGGGCCACCGCATTAACGAGCCCGGCTTCATCCAACCCTCCCGCACCATGGTATTCATCGGGGGATAGTGGCAATTTCCCTCGAATATGAGAAAATAGCCCTTCCCGGGCAGGGGCCAGGGACCGCAAGGCAGTAGTCAAGCAATGGCCGCTAGGCAGACAGAAATCACTCCATGGGCAACCTAGTATCCATTTCGGGCACCTTCATCGGCGCAGACCAGCCGCCAACCCTCCACGCGCCGGAAATCGAAGCCGGGGTAGGCTGCGACTTCGATTCCTATCTCCTCGTGCCTGACAACGCTCTGGATGACCGCATCGCCGCCGCCAAAGCCCGCCTGGGCGAAGACGCAGTGATTCTTGGCCATCACTATCAGCGCGACGAAGTCATAAAATTCGCCGATTTCCGCGGCGACTCCCTCAAGCTGTCCTTCCAGGCCTCCCAGGCCGAAGGCCGCTATATTATCTTCTGCGGCGTGCACTTCATGGCCGAAAGCGCGGACATCCTTCGCCGTCAGCATCAGACGGTCATTCTGCCCGACCTCAATGCCGGTTGCTCCATGGCCGACATGGCCGACATCGGCCAGGTAGAAGCCTGCTGGAGCGAACTCTCCTCTCTCCTCGATTCGCGCAAGATCGTCCCTGTCACCTACATGAACTCCACTGCCGCTATCAAAGCCTTCACCGGCGAGCAGGGCGGCTCCGTCTGCACCAGCTCCAACGCCGCCGAAGTCATGAAGTGGGCCTTCGAGATCGGCGAAAAAGTTCTCTTCCTCCCCGACGAACATCTCGGCCGCAACACCGGCTACCGCATGGGCATTCCCCTCGAACAAATGATCGTCTGGGATCCTTACCAGGAATTTGGCGGCAACACGCCCGAAGCAATCCGCAACGCCCGCGTCATCCTCTGGAAAGGCTACTGCTCCGTGCACCAGCGCTTCACGCCTCAGCAGGTCGGGCGGGTCCGCCGCGAGCATCCCGGCATTCGCGTCATCGTTCACCCTGAATGCCGCTTCGAGGTCGCCCAGGCCGCCGATCAAATCGGCTCGACGGAAGGCATCATCAAAGCCATCCAGGCTTCTCCGGCCGGCACCGAGTGGGCTGTCGGCACCGAAATCCATCTTGTCAATCGCCTCAGCAAGGAATTGAGAAACCACAAAGTCATCTCGCTCGACCGCAGTGTGTGCGTTTGCACCACGATGTTCCGCATTACTCCGCAACACCTCCTCTGGGCGCTCGAGAATCTCGGCGAAGGCAATGTCGTCAACCGCATCTCCGTTGACGAGCGCACCCGCCACCATGCGCGCGTTGCTCTCGACCGCATGCTCGCTTTGCGCTAGCATCAAGTGGAACGGGCTTCAGCCTGTTTTCCTTTCTCGATGGAACCCTGTCCCCAGAACGGAAACACCATGGCAGACGAAGACGACGACGATCAGGAACAGGACGAAACTCCGGAACCACCACAGCGGCTCTTTACGCTGACCGAAGCAGAGCGGACGCGCCAGGAACTCGAGCCGTTCCTCGTCGAAGCCATGGACTCCCGCAAAAAGCTGTCCGGCCTGGAAAACGAGCTCTCCGCCGTCGCCGCGCGCATCATGATGATGGGCGGCGTCATCGTCCCTTACGACAAACTCGCCGCCGTCCGCTTGGAGCACAACCAGTTGGGCGAGATTCTCAAGTCCGCCCTCAATCGCATTCTCGAAACCGGGTGCATCATCAAGGACCTCGACGTCGGCCTCCTTGATTTTCCCGCCGTCATCAACCATCAGGATGTGTATCTCTGCTGGAAACTCGGCGAGGACCGCATTCGTTTTTACCATCGCCAGGACGAAGGCTTCGCCGGCCGCAAGCCGCTCGACCCCCGCGACCTCGGCCCCGGCGACACCATTCAGTAGTCGTTTTTGTTCCGC
>Ga0137394_10004461_pt1 | contig 10614 bp, 7 predicted proteins | sample czobulk116metaG_FD_108278 | JGI IMG/M metagenome (GOLD analysis project Ga0137394, IMG submission 108278) | Vadose zone soil microbial communities from Angelo Coast Range Reserve, California, USA - czobulk1.16 metaG | ecosystem: Environmental > Terrestrial > Soil > Vadose zone | place: USA... | reverse complement strand
CGTCTCGAAGTCGGCGAGTGGGTCCTGGCGATAGGCAACCCCTTCAGCGAGGCTCTCGGGCACACGGTGACGGCCGGGATCGTCAGCGCGACCGGGCGATCGAACCTCAAGCTCGCGGATTACGAGGATTTCATCCAGACCGACGCCGCGATCAACCCTGGCAACAGCGGCGGCGCGCTGGTGAATACGCGCGGCGAGCTCGTCGGCATCAACTCGGCCATCGTCTCGGGCTCCGGCGGAAACCAGGGGATCGGCTTCGCGATTCCGATCAACATGGCCCGCAACGTCATGGATCAGCTCATCAAGAACGGCAAGGTCGTGCGCGGGTGGATTGGGCTTTCCATCCAGGACCTCACTCCGGAGCTCGCCGAGGGGATGGGGCTGACGGGCCGGGAGGGAGCGCTCATCAGCGGGGTTCAACCCGACACTCCGGCGAAAGAAGCCGGACTCCAGCGCGGCGACGTCATCACGGCGGTCGACGGGGCGGCGGTGAAGAGCAACGCGGAGCTGAGGAACCGGATCGCCGCGACACCGCCCGGAACCAGGGTGGCCCTCACGGTCATCCGCGACAGCGCGGAGAAGAAGATCACGGTCACGCTCGGTGAGCTGCCAACCCCCGGCGGCAGGGGATCGGGTGGGGGAGGATCGGCGCCGTTGGAGGAGGCTCTCGGCATCTCCGTACGTGCCCTGACGCGGGAGATCGCCAGCCAGCTCGGCTACGAGGGGGACACGGGCGTCGTCATCTCCGATGTCGAGGAAGGGAGCCCCGCGGGCGAGGCCGGGCTCCAGCAGGGCGATCTCATCAAGGAGATCAATCGCCATCCGGTCACCGGGGTGAACGACTACCGCGAGGCCCTCTTAGGCGCGAAGGGGGGGAAGACGATCCTGCTCCTCATCCGCCGCGGCGACGCGATGACGTATGTCTCGGTCCGACCCTGAGGCTCACCCGGCACAGAGCGCAAAAGGAGACGATGATCTTCAAGCGGGCGATCGACGCTCTCGCCGGCCGGTGCGGCTACAACGTCGTCAGGCGGCAGACTCTTCTCGACATTGAGACGATCGACCCGGATCTCGTCGCGGAGCTCAAGGCGGCGGAGCGTTCGATTCTCGGCCGGATCGGCCCCTACACCATGACCAGCCCCGAGCGGGTCGTCGCGCTGATCAAGGCGACCCGCTACGTGGCGGAGCATCGGATCCCCGGAGCGATCGTGGAGTGCGGAGTCTGGCGCGGGGGCAGCATGATGGCGGCGGCGCTGACGCTCCTCGAGGCCGGTGACACCTCGCGCGACCTCTACCTCTTCGATACCTTCGAGGGGATGTCGGCGCCGACGGCGAAGGACCGGGATGCATCGGGAAAGCCCGCCGGCGACATTCTCGCCTCGACGCCGGAGAAGACGGGAGTCTGGTGCTTCGCGACTCTCGAAGATGTCCGCGGCGCGATGAGAGCCACCGGGTACCCGGAAGCCAGGATTCACATGGTCCAGGGGAAGGTCGAGTCGACGATCCCGCATGGAGGCCTGACGCAGATCGCGCTGCTGCGGCTGGACACCGACTGGTATGAATCGACGTTTCACGAGCTGACCCATCTGTACCCGATGCTGTCGGTCGGCGGAGTGCTGATCATCGACGACTACGGCCACTGGCAGGGGGCGAGGGAGGCGACGGATCAATTCCTCGCCGAGAATCGCGACTTTCCCCTGCTGCTGCATCGCGTGGATTACACGGGAAGGATCGCGGTCAAGACCGGGGCGCGCCCCCGCTCATGAACTCGAGGATGTGGGCCGCGACGCCCGCGTAGTTCCCGCCGAAGTGGTGGCCGCCCGGGACGACGACCGTCGTGACCCCGGGGCCGGATGTCGCGGGACACCCCGACTCCTCCTGGTCACTCCCGGTGAGGCAGAGAACCGGACGACCGCCAGCCGCCGCGATGGCGTCGCTCACCCGGTGCGAGGTGGGGGGCCCGGTGCTTCTCACCCAGTCGAGCGGGCTGATCTCGAAGCTCGCGTAGGCGCCCGGCGCGATGAGCACGAGCCCGGCGACGCGCGAGAGGGGCGCGGGAGTCGCTGACGCCCCGCCGCCGTTCACCGCCACGGGCATCACCTCCGCTCCGAACGAGTATCCGCCGGCGAAGAGGGGCATCTCCGCCGGGAGCGCCTCGATCACGCGCGCCAGATCGGCACGAAAGGTCTCGGGCGTCTTCGCGGACCAGAAGTAGCGGAGCGCGTTCCAGCCGACGACGGCGACTCCGGCATCGGAGAGAGCCGAGGCGACGTGCTGATCGATCTCCGCCCACCCGCCGTCGCCCGAGACGAAGATGATCACCTCCGTCGGAGCCCGGCCGCCCGGCGGCCACTGGAGCTCGAGCGGAAGGCCGAGTGCTTCAAGGCGTTCCCTTATCTCCGCGGGGGAGCGATTCTCCACGAGGTGATGCGAGGACTCGGGAAGCGGCTCCCACAGGGGTGCCGGCTCGAGGAGCGAGTCGACGGCCGCCTCGTAGGGGGCCGCCCAGTTCCGCGCCATGGAAAATCCGTGCCCCACCTTTCTGAGGTTCACCACCTGCGCAGCGGGGATCTGCGCGGCGAACGCGCCGACCGCGATCGGATCGCAGACCTTGTCGACGTCTCCCTGGAGCGCGATCCAGCGCGCGCCCCCTCCGGGCGCAGGCGTCAGGTCGGGCTTGACCGGCAACAGGCTCTTTTTCTTCTTCGCGTCGTAGGAAGGCTTCCATGAGGCGGCCGAGCAGAACGGTCGACCCACTTCCATGTCGGAGCAGAAGCCAAGGCTGACGGCGCCCGCGAACGTCGACGAGGGCGCCTGCGCCAGGGCGGCGTAGACGAGCGTCGCCCCCGACGAGTAGCCGACGAGGATGGGCTTTGCGTAGCGCGGCAGGGCGTACCTCTTCTCGACGATCTGCGCGACCGATTCGAGCTCCCCGGCGGGGTACCAGCAGTGATTCGGGTCCTTCTCGGCGAGCTTCTGCCACGCGGGCATCGAAAGGCCGACGACGAGGCTTCCTGGCGCCAGCCTCCTCGCCATGTCGACGACGCCCTTGTTCCAGCCGCCATCGCCCGAGACGAAGAGCACGACCCCTCGGATCCGCTCGATCGGCTCAGATCGATAGGCCGTGGCCTTGCCGAAGATCGGGAGCGAGATCGGCTCTTCGACGTATCCCTGCGCGACGGGGGCCGCCGGCGCGGCATGGACCCCTGCCCCCGCGCCGGTCGCCGCGTGAACGTCCGGCGCCGATAGCAGGATCGCGGCCGCCATCAGCGCGCCGGCGGGTTTCATCAGATCGCCTCGCTCTTCGGGAAGAAGAGAGCCCGCCATCCGCCGGCGATCAGCACGGCCGTGCTCGTCGTGGCGAAGGGCCAGTCCCACGGATGCGGATACGCCATGTATCGAGGCTCCCACACAGGGTCGAACTTCTCCTTGTAGCGCCGGAGCCCCTGATAGTTGTACCAGTGTCCGCCGTGGCGGAAGAAGAGATTCGCGAGCCTCTCGAGCGGCCTCGCCCACTTCTCCTCGCCGACGGACGAGAGAGGGGCCATCCCGAGGTTGAAGCGTGCGAACCCCTTTTCCTTTCCGTGGAGCATCAGCCTGATGAAGAGGTAGTCCATCACGTCGGGAATGCCTCCCCGCTCCCTGTCGGCGGCGCGATAACGCATCAGATCGACCGAGATCTCCTCGCCCCTGGGCCCCTCGAGCACGTTTGCGAACCCCACGATGCGGCTGGCGGAGTCCCGCACGATCGCGCAGGGAAAGCGCGTGAGATAGGCCTCGTCGAACCGGCCGAGGGAGAACCTTTTCTCGACGACATGCTTGTGCGCGAGCCAGTCGTCGGAGATTTCGCGGAGCTGCGGCATCAGGGCGTTCACATCCTCGGCGGGCAGGATCTCGAAGCGGGCGCCCGCCTTCTCGGCGTTGTTGACGGAGTGCCTCCACGTCTTCGCCTTGTTTCCCTTCAGATCGAAGCGCGTCAGGTCGACGATCGCCTCCTCGCCGAGCTTGAAGAAGGTGAAGCCGAAATCATGGGCGACCGGGAGGAACGGCGCGGAGATCTGGTAGAGGATGGCGTCGCGGTCCGAGGCCGCGACGCTTTCGAGGAAGGCGGCGAGGATCTCGCGCTCGCGCCCGGGAGGGCAGACGGGGTCCGAGTAGGCGATCACGAATCGGCCGGACGTTCTGTAGGCGATGAAGCCCTGATCGGAACGCGGTCCCTCATTGCCGGCCGCGGCCGCGCTCCCGCCGCCCGGGGCGATGCTCCGCGCTCGGAAGAGCGCCTTGTCGCCCGCAGCGACGAGGAACGGGTTGGTCCCCCGCCCGAAACTCCGTATCTCCCGAAGCGCCGCCTCGATCTGCCGCGGCGAGGGGAGCGGATCCTGCGCGCGCGCCCGGAGCCCGAAGTGAAGCGCCGCGACCGCGGCGACCGCCGACAGCCCGAACAGCCCCTTGAGGAAGCGCTCTTCGTGGGGCTGGTACTCCAGCCTCTGGAGATGGGGCGAAGTGTGCGGGAGCTCGGAGAGAGAGCCGTACCCGATCGCGCCGAAGAACACCACCGCGAAGAGCCCCACCGAGACGGTGAATTCAACCGGTGGCCGCAATCCGCCCTTCTTCGTGAACGACTGCTGGAAAACGAGTAGAAGCGCCGCCGCCGAGAGCGAGAAGAGCGCTTCCTCGAAATCGAACCCCTTGAGGAACGTCGTCAGGGCGCCGGCCAGGAAGAGCGCGAGCGCGACGCGATGGCTGGAGCGGTAGCCGCGGGCCAGGCCTCTGGAAGCGACGAGCAGCATGAAGCCGAGGGCGATCGACAACCCGTACGACACGTCGATGAGAGCCAGTGGCACTGTGCGCGTCAGGAACCGGGCCCGCTCGGCGAGCGCGGGCGTCGCGGCGCTCGCCAGCAGGACTGCGCCGCACAGGAACGTGTAAGAGGCCATCGCCGTGCGGAGGAATGCTCCTGTGCGGCGCCCCGTCCGCACGAGCCGGCCCGCGAGGATCAGCGTCGCGAAAGCCCAGGGGAGGACGTAGTAGATCGCGCGATAGAGAAGGAGCGCCGCCACCACGCGATCCTTCGAGGCGCCGGCCTGTGTCAACGAGATCACCCAGTACGTGTCCGCCGATCCCAGGCCTCCAGGGATGAAGCTGGCGAGGCCGATGAGCTGGCCGAGGAAGAAGGCCGAGAGCGAGACCCCGATCGAAACGCCGCCGAGGGTCTCGTTCATCGCCAGATGGAAGACCAGCCATGCGAGGGTCCAGTCCACGGTGGCGACGGCGATCATCGCGATGACGCTTCCGTCCCAGCGCCTGAGAGACGCCGGGGCGATCGGGAGACGGCGCAGCGCCGCGAGCGCGACCGCGGCGAGCGCCACGAACGGGACGGCGAGAACGAGTCGGGCGGCGGGGCCGTCCACGGTCAAAGGCAGCGGAAGGCTCACCGCGCCACAGAGAGCGAGCAGCACGAACGAGAAGGCGAGGAGGATCGCCGCGAGCGCCGATCTCGCCCTGAGGGAGTCCACCCCCAGCGGCTTGTAGAGCCAGAGCCGGAGCGCGGGCCCCGCGAGCGGTCCGACGGTGAGGAAGTTGCTCCACGCGAAGCTGACGACTCCCACGCTCCACCGCGCTCCCGGCCTTGGAGACCGTGACGTGGATCCGAGCGCGGCCACGTCGTAGAGGCCGAACACGATGAGGTTGAGGCAGGTCGCAGCGAGGAGCGTGAGGATCAGGTCGGGGTCGGTCTCGTGGATGATCGAGCGCACGGTGGCGAGCTCGATCTGCCGCAGCTCGTGCCACCCGAGCCACGAAAGAGCGGCGAGAACGATCCACGGCCAGAACGGCTGGAGCCGGGCGAGGATCGAAGCGAGAGCGTAACGGCGCGCCTGCTCCTCGGTGGTCTCCAGGACCTCCGGGGCCTCCGCGTCGGCCACGGGCGGGGCGTCCTCGAGAAGAGGTCGCTTCATGGAGTGTGGGGCGCTGTCTCGGTGTGCGCCGGCTTCTGGCGCCGGAGCCAGTCGACTCCCTCGAGAAGCGCGATTCGCATCTCTTCTTCGTGGCCGGAGAAATGGTGGTTCGCGCCGGGCACGACGGAGATCTTCTTGGGTTCGCCGGCGCCCGCCGCGAGAGCGGGGGCCGCGGAGCCGGAGTCCTTCTCTCCGTGCAGGAAGAAGGCCGGGATGCCGGCGGAGTCCTTCAAGGCTGAGGCGACGGAAAAGATATGGCTCTTCGGCCTGAAGCCGAGCATCTCCATGATTCGAAACTCGAGGCTTCCTTCCTCATCGGGGCCGATCAGCACGAGCCCCTTCACGCGCCCTCCCCAGCCTCCCGCGCCGGCCACCCACGGCGCGAGATCCGCGCCGAAAGAGAATCCCGCGAGCACGAACGTCGCCTCGGCATCCGACCCTGCCGCCGCTGCCAGGGCGCCGCCGTAGGCTCTCATGTCCGCGGTCAGCGCCTGCCTGTCGTCCTGCGCCGTCCAGAAGTATTTCATCGCGTCGATGCCGCCAACCCAGTAGCCTGCGCCCCGCAGATGGCCGGCCACGTCCTCGTCGAAACCGCGCCACCCGCCTTCGCCGGAGACGAGGAGGACCAGCGGCAGCGCGTCACTCCGTTGTGAGGCGGGGAGGGGCGCCGGCCGGTAGACGAGGAGGCTGAACTCTCCGCGGCTCGTCGTCACCGGGACTTCCGTGGCGGCATCGCCTGCCGTCGTGCCCGCCACCTCCCGATCCGAGGCCGCGAGGAGACCCAGGCTCATGACGCACGCGAGCGCGATTGCCCGCGCCCCTCTCCTCGTCCGTGAAATGTCGCGCGGACTCCGTGTCGCGGTCGACGTGTCTCTCCCGGCGATCATTTTCTCACTCTCTCCCTTCGAGTCGACATCACGATGCGCCACTCGAAGCGCGCATTCCGATCCCTGCCGGGCGGGGCGTTGGCTAGAATAGCAGGAGTCATGGTCTCTCCGGGCTGCCCGAGAGCGGGCTCATGACGGGATCGGTCGCAAGGGCCGGAATCGGGGAGGAAATCATGCAAGAGATCGTCATCGCCGCGCTCCTTCTCCTCGCTTCCGCGGCAGCAGGCTGGCCCGCGGTCGAGCCCGCGCTCAAGGAAGGGCCCTACGTCGGCACGATCGAGCTGACCGAGACTCTGGTCGCCCCGGTCGAGGGGGAGCGACTCATCGCGCGCCCGGTGAAGGAGGGTGATCGGGTCAAGGCGGGAGATATTCTCGCGAAGCTCGACAGCGCCCTCCTCGAATCGGAGGAGGCCCGGCTCGAGGCCGAGGTCGCCGTCCGCGACGCACGCCTCAGAGAGATGACCGCGGGTTCTCGCGTCGAGGAGATCCGGGAGGCGCGCGCCCGCAAACAGTCGGCCGAGGTCCGTCGCGCGCTTGCGCAGACGGAGCGGGCGCGCGCGGAGAAGCTTCTCGCCTCCGGAGCGGGAAGCCAGGCGACTCTCGACAGGGCGCGCTCGGAGGAGGAGTCGGCGGCGCGCGACACCGAGTCGGCCGGCGCCAGGCTGGCCCTTCTCGAGGCCGGAGAACGATCCGAGGCGCGCGACCGGGTCAGGAGCGATCTCGACTCCGCGCGCAGCGCCCTCGGTCTCATCCGCCAGCGGATCGGGCGGATGGCCCTGCGGGCCCCCGGCGACGCCGTCGTCCTCGACACGTACTACGAGCCGGGTGAAGTCGTCCAGGCGGGGAAACCCGTGGTCAAGCTCGGTGACGCGGCGGCTCCCTACGTGGACATCTACGTCGCGCCGGCCGATCTCTCCGCCCTGTCGATCGGAGCCCGGCTCCCGGTGAAAGTCGACGGCTTCCCGGACAGGACCTTCGAGGGGCGCGTGAAGGAGCTGGGGGCGGAGGCGGAGTTCACGCCGCGGGCGATCCTCACTCCACGGGAGAGGGCGCGGCTCGTCTTCCGTGTGCGTGTCCAGGTCGAGGACGGAAAAGGCGAGCTTCACCCCGGGGTGCCCGCCGAGGTGTCGGGCCCGTGACGCTGACGGCGCCCGATTCGGATGTCGTCATCGAGGCACGCGGCCTCGTCCGCGCGTTCGGGCACGTGCAGGCGGTTCGGGGGATCGATCTGACCGTGCGCCGCGGGCAGATCTACGGGTTCCTCGGCCCGAACGGCTCGGGCAAGTCGACCACGATCCGGATGCTCTGCGGAATTCTCTCCCCGACCGGCGGCGCAGCGACGGTGCTCGGCTACGACGTGATGCGGCAGCCCGAGATGGTGAAGGAGCGGATCGGGTACATGACGCAGCGCTTCTCCCTCTACGAAGACCTCACCGTGCTGGAGAACCTCTCATTCTTCGCAGGGATCTACGGCGTCCCCCGCTCCACGCGGAGAGCTCGGATCGACGAGGTGATCGAGCTCTCATCGCTCGGGTGGAAGCGGCGCGAGCTGGCCGGCTCCCTCTCCGGCGGCTGGAAGCAGCGGCTCGCCCTCGCGGCGGCGCTCCTCCACAACCCGCCGCTCATGATCCTCGATGAGCCGACGGCCGGCGTCGATCCTCTTTCGCGGCGGCAGTTCTGGGATCTCGTGGCCGGTCTCGCCATCGGCGGCACCACCTTTCTGGTCTCGACCCATTACATGGACGAGGCCGAGCGCTGCCACGAGATTGCGATCCTCGTCTACGGCCGGGTGACGGCGCGCGGCGCCCCCTCCGAGCTGATGCGAACCCGCGAGATAAGCGTCTTCAACCTCGAAACGACGAGCCAGCGCGAGGCGATGGAGGCGCTGAGGCGGATCGAGGGCGTCCGCCAGGTCGCCCCCTTCGGCTCCGTCCTCCACGTCGTCGCAGCGGCCGGAGGGCCGGGCCGCGATGCGCTCGCCGCCGGGCTCGCGGCCGCGGGGATCGGCATCCGGCGGCTCGAGGAAAGTGCGCCGACGCTCGAGGATGTCTTCATCCACCACTCTGCGGACGAGCTCGCGAAGGAGGTGCGGGCGTGAGAATCTCGAGGCTTCTTCAGGTCAGCATGAAGGAGTTCATCCAGCTCCGTCGCGATCGTGTGACGCTCGCCATGATCGTCGGGATCCCGGTAGTTCAGATCCTCCTCTTCGGCTACGCCATCGATACGGATGTGCGACATCTTCCCACGGCGGTCGTGGACGCCTCGGGCTCGCGCGAATCGCGGGATCTGGTCGCGCATTTCCGGAACACGACCTACTTCGATCCCGTCGCCGTCTCCCCCGACGAGGCGCTGGCGAAGTCGCTGCTCCTGGGCGAAAAGGTGGGCGTCGCGCTCGTCATCCCGGTGGACTATGCGAAGCGGATCCGCCGCGAAGAGCCGGCGGAGATCCAGCTCATCCTCGACGCCTCCGACCCTCTCACCGTTTCGTCCGCGATGGACGCGGCGGCGAACGTGACCCTCAACGAGTCGTTCGCCCTGGCCGGCAGCCAGCCGCGGCTGACGCTCGCCCGCCGGGCCTGGTACAACCCGGACCTTGCCTCGTCCCGCTACATCGTGCCCGGTCTCCTCGCGGTGATCCTCACGCTGACGCTGGTGCTGATGACGGTTCTGTCCATCACGCGGGAGAACGAGCGCGGGACGATGGAGATGATCATCACCACGCCGGTCCGGAAGATGGAGCTCCTTCTCGGCAAGCTCCTGCCCTACTTCTTCATCGCCTACTTCGAGTTCACGCTCGTGCTGTTGATCGCCCGGCTGGTCTTCGATGTCCCGATCCACGGAAGCCTGCCGGCGCTCTATCTCTTCTCGAGCGTCTTCATCATGGCCAACCTCGCGACCGGGCTCCTTCTCTCCACCCTCGCAAGGAACCAGCTGCAGGCAATGCAGATGGCGTTCTTCTTCTTCCTCCCCACGATCCTGCTCTCGGGGTTCATGTTCCCGCTGGCGGCGATGCCGAAGCCGATCCGATTCGTCGCGCAGGTGATCCCGGCGACTCACTATCTCCGGATGGTGCGCGCCACGCTGCTGAAGGGGATGCCGCCGCACGAGCTCCTTCCCCGCCTCTGGCCCCAGGTCGTCTTCCTCGTCGTCGTCCTGTCGCTGGCGCTTCTGCGCTTCAGAAAGAGACTCGCATGAAGAGATGGAAAACGATCCTCGCCGCCGCGCTCTGCTCCTTCCAGCCCGGGCTTCCCGGGGCGGAGGGGACGATCACCTATCCGGAGGCCCTGAAGAGGGCCGTCGAAGTGGACGAGCGGCTGTCGATCAGCGGCGCAGCGCGCGCCGGACTCGAAGCGGAGAGGCGGGAAAGCGTCGCGCGCGCGCGGCCGACCCTCGGGCTCGCCGCCAATGTGATCACGAACAACTCGACCCTGGACGTTCAGATCGGGGGCCCTCTGGCGCCTCCGCGCACGATTCAGGACACAGTTCAGGGAGACGCGCGGCTCGAGGCGCGCTGGGATTTCTTCAACCCCTCGCATCGATCGGAGCAGGACGCCCTCGGCCAGGAGATCGAGGCCGCCCGCGCGGAACACGGAACGACCGAGGCGATCGTGCGTTACGAAACCGCCGGCGCGTACCTCGACGTTCTCGACGCCTCCGCGGGCAGGGAGGTGGCCGAGGCCGAGCTCGAGCGGGCGCGTGTCCAGGCCAGGCTTGGCCGCGACCGGCTCGACGCCGGAGAGGGGAGCGTGCTCGGATCGCGCCAGCTCGAT
>Ga0137394_10004460_pt1 | contig 10615 bp, 11 predicted proteins | sample czobulk116metaG_FD_108278 | JGI IMG/M metagenome (GOLD analysis project Ga0137394, IMG submission 108278) | Vadose zone soil microbial communities from Angelo Coast Range Reserve, California, USA - czobulk1.16 metaG | ecosystem: Environmental > Terrestrial > Soil > Vadose zone | place: USA... | reverse complement strand
TTGACGGACAGCGAGTACATTTCCCGCGAGACCGACACGATGCAGATGTCGGCTCCGGGTCGGTTCTGGCGACTGTGGTCCCTGCGACAGGCTCTGGGGCTGCAGGTCGGAGAGATCACGCTGGACTCCACGCGTGTCGATCTCCCCCTGTTCCGGCGGATCCTCGATGAGGCGCGCCGGACCACCGGCGGATGGGGCGGACGGCTCTACTTCGTCTATCTCCCCGCCGAGGCCCGCTATCATGAGGATAGATACCGCCGCGAGTACGACTGGGCCCGCGGGCAGGTCCTTTCGATCGTGGAGGACTTGCAGATCCCCCTCATCGATCTGCATCCGCCGATCTCCCGGCACCCGGATATCTCGGAGCTCTACTCTTACCGCGGTGCTCATTTCAGCCCGGCCGGCTATCGCCTGGTGGCCGAGACGATTCTCCTGGCACTCCAGACGTCCTCGAGTCGATGAGCCCGCCGACCCGGGAGATTGCGACTGCGGCCGACGCGGTCGCCATCGTAGGACGTGCCGGTGTCGAGCCGGACGGCCCTGGAGTATGATCCCCGCCTCGAAGGGAGGACGCATGAAGAAAATCCTGATCATCGCCGTGACTGTGCTCGCGCTGACCGGTGGATTCGTCGTCGCGGGAAAACCGGTGAGGAATGTGAGTCCAGGACGGCATCCCAATCTTGCCGCGGCGCAGAGGCTGGCGCGGGAGGCGTTCGAGAAGATCGCAGCCGCGCAGAGGGCGAACGAATGGGACATGAACGGTCACGCCCAGAAAGCCAAGGAGCTGCTCGACCAGGTGAGTATCGAGCTCAAGGAAGCGGCCGAGGCCGCGAACCAGAACGCTCCCAAGTAGCGCGGTCCCGCTGAAAACCCTGAAAAGGGCGGTTCGCGGGACAGGGCGATTCCTGGCCGGCGCGTTGATCCTCGCCGTGTCTCCCGCTTTCGGAATCGATCGCGCTCCGCCCGCCACGAAGGCTGAGATCCGGCGTCCGATCCTGGTCACCGTCGACGACCTGCCGATCGCGTCCGGCAGGCTGCACATCGAACCGGCGGAGAGGGAGAGGATCACGCGGGACCTTCTGGCCGCGCTCGATCGCCACCACGTCAAGGCGGTCGGTCTCGTGATCTGGGGCACTGTAGGCGAAGGCAAGGGCGGTCCCGGTCTGCTCGATCTCTGGCTGAAGCGGGGACACGAGCTCGGCAACCATTCGTTCGGTCACCTCGACTACAGCGCCACCGACGAGGCGGTCTACATCGCCGACGTCGAGCGAGGCCGCCGGGGGCTCGCCGATTTCCTCGGCACGCGCGGCGCGACACCGCGCTTCTTCCGGTTCCCCTTCCTGGACGAGGGGGAGACTGGGGGGAAGCTCGACGCGATGCGGCGCTACCTGCGTTCGAGCGGCCAGCGGAATCTGCCGGTGACCATCGACACGCAGGACTGGTCGTTCGAGGAACCCTGGGTCGCGGCCCGCCGCGCCGGGGATCAAGGGGCGCGCGCGGAGGTTGCGGCCGATTACCTCGCCGCCCTCAGACTCGAGGTCCGGTCGCACGAGCGTCGCGGTGACCGCCTGACCGGCCGTCTGACGCCACAAATCCTTCTCCTGCACGCCAATGAAGTCGGCGCCGCCCTGTGGGACGATCTCTTCGACTGGCTGGAGAAGACCGGGCACCGCTTCGCGACCGCCGACGAGGTCCTGGCCGATCCCGCCTTTTCCGAGGAGCCTCGGTTCATCGCCCGCCAGGGGTGCGGTCTCTGGGATCGTCTCGAGCACGAGCGGAGCGAGCGCGCCGCCCGACGCGAGATCGAGGATCTCCTCGCCCGGCAGGCGGCCGCCTGGAATCGCGGGGACATCGAGGCCTTCTGCTCCGTCTACGCCGACGATGCGACGTTCCTCTCCCCTACCGGAGTCACGAACGGACGGCAGGCGGTCATCGATCGCTACCGCTCGCGCTATCCCGATCAGGCGGCGATGGGACAGCTCAGCCTCGAGATCCTCGAGGCCCGCCCCACCTGGGGGATGGAGACTGATCTGATGCAGAACGCGGTTCCGGGAAGCGTCCAGGGGATGACGGTCGCCGCCCGCTGGACGCTCATCTACTCCGGAAAGGCACCGGCCACGGGATTCACGCTCCTCGTCCTGCGTCCGCGCGGCGACGGCTGGGCGATCGTGCAGGACGCCTCGATGTGATCGGACCTCGCCTCGGACTATCCCAGGGGCCCCACAATCAGCGCGATCGGCAGAAGCAGGATGAGGGTGGTGAGCAGCCACCAGTCCACCGATGGGTCATGCCGCGCCGAGAGGAGCACGACCGACAGGGCCATGAGACCGCGATTCACGCATCCGAAAACGGCGACGGGCGTGAAGTACAGACCGGTCACCGCGGCGGGTGCAACCGCCGGCAAGGCGATGTGTCTGATCAACGCCGGGAACAGCGGCCTGGCGGTCTCCATGCCGGCCAAGATAATGTCGGGCTTGGGCCGAGGGCAAGCTCCGTCGGGTGACCCTCGGATCACGACACGCGGAGGGTCGGCTTCTCCGGCACACTGAAGAGGTAGGTGGGACTCCCCGTGCATGTCCACGAGTGGCGCGATTTCTTCTCGAAATCCCCGTCCGGCTCGCGGTGGAGGGGCCATGAAGCGAATCTGGATGGTGGACGGCCATAACCTGATCTTCGCCATCCGCGGCCTCCACGAGATGCAGGTCTCGGGTCGCGGTGACGAGGCGCGCGGCGCCCTGGTGGACACGCTGAGACGGTTCGCGCAGAGCAGGGGTGAACAGGTGCTCGTGGTCTTCGATGCCAAAGAGTTGCCCAGGAACCCGGACGTCTCCCGGGAGCCGTTCCTCGAGACTGTTTACACGCGGCGGAGTGATGGAGGGGCCGACAAGCGGATCACCCACGAGGCGATACGACGCGCGGAGCAGGGACAGCATGTGACGGTCGTGACCAACGATGTGCGCACGCTGGCGGTGAGGCTGCCGAAGAGCGTGCTCCGCATGAAGGTGCACGCGTTCTGGCTGAAGCACATCGAACGCGCCGCCGATCCGGAGGGCAAGCCGGTCGAAGGCGACTTTTCGGACATCGAACGCGAGCTGGAGGCGCGGGCCGCTCTGGAGGATCCGGTGCCGGTGGTCCGGGACGACGAACGGAAGCGACAGGCCCCGTCTTACGCGGAGGCGGGGCCTGCCGAAGCGATCCGGCGAAAGAAGGAGAGAGGGCGCCTCCGCCAGGAACGCCGGCTGCGGCGGCGCCCGAAGCCCGAACGGCGGAGCTGACCGGGCCGGAAAAGTTACATCCTTTTACACGTCCCTTGCGTCTTTTTACGGACCGCCGATCCCACCGCGTGCTAGCCTGCCCGCGGACTCCATGGCCGCCTTCACGCTGACGATCAATGGACGGAAGCGCCGGGTCGATGCGGATCCGGAGATGCCTCTGCTCTGGGTCCTCCGAGATCTCCTGCACATGACCGGGACGAAATACGGGTGCGGTGCCGGCGTGTGCGGCGCCTGCACCGTCCACGAGAACAACGTGGCGGTGCGTTCCTGCCAGATCGCGGTCTCCCAGGCCGCCGGCAAGCGCTACACGACGATCGAGGGGCTCGCGGACGCCGGCGATCATCCGTGTCAGAGGGCCTGGATCGAAGAGGACGTGGCCCAGTGCGGCTACTGCCAGCCGGGGATGATCATGACGGCCGCCGCATTGATTCGAGACAAGTCCGATCCGACCGATGCCGACATCGACACCGCCCTGTCGGATTCGGTCTGCCGTTGCGGCACCTACCAGCGCATGCGTCGGGCCATTCATCGAGCGGCCCGCGAGGGGAAGCGCACATGAGGGTCTCGCGCCGGGCCTTCCTGAACGCGGGCGCCGCCGCCGGGGCGGGTCTGATCGTCGGCTTCCGGATGCCCGGAGTCGCGCAGGCGGCGGACGCCGCGCCGGCGGCGTTCCGGCCGAACGCCTACATCGAGATCGCCCCGGACGACACGATCACGCTCTGGGTGACGCGCTCCGAGATGGGACAGGGGGTGCGCACCACTCTCCCGGTCCTGCTGGCCGAGGAGCTGGAAGTGGACCCGGGCAGGGTGAGGCTCGAGCAGGCGATGCCCGGCGCGCGCTTCAAGGGCATCCGGCTGCGCACCAGCGGCAGCGGCAGCAGCTCCGGGACGTTCCGCGCCCTGCGACTGGCGGGAGCGACCGCGCGCGAGATGCTGATCGCAGCGGCGGCGCAGGTCTGGCAGGTCGATCGCTCCAGCTGCCGCGCCGCGCTCGGTTCGGTGATCCACACACCGTCGGGCCGGACGCTCGGCTACGGCCGCCTGGCCGGGGCGGCGGCCCGACAGACGCCGCCGAGCGATCCGCCGCTGAAGGACGCCAGGAATTTCCGTCTGATCGGAACGCGCGTGAAGCGCACCGATGGTCCGGCGATCGTGCGGGGCGGCGCGGTCTACGGCATCGACGTGCGCGTGCCCGGCATGCTCGTCGCGGTGATGGAGCGGTGTCCCTACCTGGGCGGCAAGGTTGCAGGCTTCGACGCGAGCAAGGCCCTGGCGACCCCCGGTGTGCGTCATGTCGTCCCGATCAAGAGCGGGATTTCGACCGGCGTGGCGGTGGCCGCGGACAACACCTGGGCCGCCCTCAAGGGCCGCGAATCGCTCCTCGTGACGTGGGACCCCGGACCGAACCGGGACTTCGATTCGGAGCGTTTCATCCGGACGATGGAAGAGGCGTTCTCGAAGGACGGTTATCCGATTCGCCGGGACGGGGATGCGGAAGGTGCTATGGGCTCCGCGGCCACCACGCTCGAGGCGGTCTACGAGTATCCGTTCCAGGCGCACGCCCCGCTCGAGACGATGAACTGCACGGCCGACATGCGGAAGGAATCGTGCGAGGTCTGGGCGCCGACCCAGACCCCCGAGACCGCCTTCAACGACATCATCAAGACCTACGGCCTGCCTCCCGAGGCGGTCCAAGTGCACACGACCCTGCTCGGTGGCGGCTTCGGGCGCCGGCTCTTCGTGGACTACGTCCACGAAGCGGTCGAGCTGTCGAAGGCGATCGGCAAGCCCGTGCAGCTGCTCTGGACCCGGCCGGACGACATGCGGCACGGCTTCTTCCACCCGGCCTCCGTCGATCGGCTGCGCGCCGGTCTCTCCGCCGACGGAACGGCGCTGGCCTGGCTGCACAAGGCCGTGGGCTCGGATCTGTCGATGTTCGGTCTCCCGAGCGAGGAGGAGAAGAAAGACCTGCAGCGGTACGCGAAGGATGGATCCCCCTGGGGGGCGTACGACAACCCTTATGGCTTCCCGGCCATGAAGGTGGATTACGTCCCGGTGGATAGCCCCGTGCCCACGGGCGCATGGCGCGCCGTGGAGTACCCCTCGCGTGTCTTCGCCCGCGAGTCGTTCATCGACGAGATCGCGCGCGCGGGAGGGAAGGACCCGCTGCGGCTGCGCATCGACCTGCTCCGTCCCGGGAACATCCTGGAGCTCGGCGATCAGCGCATCGATCGCGGTCGGATGATCAAAGTTCTGGAGATCGCCCGGGACAAGACCGGCTGGGCCACTCCCCTGTCCTCCACGAAGGATCGGCTGCGGGGACGCGGCGTGGCCGTCAACTCCTACTTCGGCGAGAGCTACGTCGCCGAGGTGGCCGAGGTGTCCGTCGCGCGCGACCTCGGCGATCTTCGCGTGCACCGCGTCGCGTGCGTCGTCGATTGCGGAGTGGCGATCAACCTGGCCGGTCTCGAGGGCCAGATCGAGAGCGGAATCACCTGGGGACTCTCGGCCGCCCTGCACGGAAAGATCGACTTCCGCGACGGCCGGGCGCTTCAGGAGAGCTACACCGACTTCGAGGTCATGCGCATGGACGAGTCGCCCGCGATCGAGACCCACGTCGTTCCCAGCCAGGCGCCCCCCTCGGGATTCGGGGAACACTCGGTCCCGCCCGTCGCCCCCGCCGTCGCGAACGCCGTGTTCGCCGCGACGGGGCGGCGCGTCCGCAGACTTCCCATCACGCCGGCCAGGCTGCGCGCGTAGCCGTCGAGCAACAGCGGCGATGGGCTCCCGGCTTCGGACCCCCAGGCCGCCATGCTAAGCTCTCATCATCACCGGGAGGATAAGATGCGTCGCATGCGAGCACGAGGAATTTCCATGACTGCGACCGCACTGGTCGCGTCGGCGGCTCTCGCCGCCGGCGGCTCCGCCGATGCGCCGGCCTCCTCGTCGCGGGCCTTCGAGTTCAAGTACACGGTCCGCGTGAAGGAGCCTCCCAAGGACGCGGCCCGCCTGCAGCTCTGGATTCCGGTTCCCACGTCGGACGCCCAGCAGGAGATCTCGAATCTCAGCATCAAGAGCGCCCTGCGCTACGAGATGCATGAGGACGCGGAGTATCACGACCACTACGCCTACCTGGACTTCGACCCGCGCAAGCAGCCGGTGCCGATCGAGATCGAGATGACCTTCAAGGCCGTGCGGCGGGAGAACCGGGTCGCCGTGCGCGACGCAGGCGCCCCTTCGGCAGCCGTCTCCAGGCCGGCGGATCTGAGGCGATCGCTCGCTCCCGACCATCTCGTGCCGCTCGACGGTCCGATCGGCAGTCTCGCGTCCGATCAGACGAAGGGCCTGGAGCGGCCGCTCGACAAGGCGCGTGCGATCTACGACTACGTCCTGTCGGTGATGCGCTACGACAAGACCGGGGAGGGCTGGGGCCGCGGAGACGCGGTCTACGCTTGCAGCGTCAAGAAGGGAAACTGCACCGACTTCCACGCGCTCTTCATCGGCATGATGCGCGCTTCGGGCATCCCCGCCCGGTTCGAGATCGGATTCCCCCTGCCCCGCGACAAGAAGAGCGGCGAGATATCCGGATACCACTGCTGGGCCCAGTTCTGGATCGACGGTCTGGGGTGGATCCCGATCGATGCCTCCGAGGCCTGGAAGGACCCGGCGCGCCGCGACTACTTCTTCGGTGCGCACGACGCCAACCGGATCCTGTTCACCCGGGGGCGCGACATCCGACTCGACCCGGCGCAGCAGGGCGACCCGCTGAACTACTTCGTCTATCCCTACGCCGAGATCGACGGCAAGCCCTGGACGGGGATCCAGTCGACCTTCTCGTTCAGCGATCTCGCGCCCACGGTCGCGGACGCCTCGTCCCCGCGGGGCGCGGCCGACTGAGACTCGCCCCCGCGGATTTCCGTTACCGGGGGTCGGACGTCTGCGAGGCCCGGCGCTCCTGGAGGGCGCGGACGAGGAGGTAGGCGCCGAAGATCATCGGAGCCACCGGCCACCACTGTTCGACCCAGTCGAGCGACACCCCGAAGCGGGTGTTGAGGAGCAGAATGAAACCGCCGACGATGAGGGCGCCGCCTCCGAAGATCGAACCGCGGATTCCGGGGCTCTTGAAGTCCTGCGGCAGCTCGATCGAGACGTTCCCGGCGAGGGCGTCGTTGTAGAGGGAGGCTCGGCGGGCCGCGTCGATGATGTTGTAGAGCCAGAAGAACGCCACGAACAGCCCGAAAAGGGGGCTCAGGCGGTCGAGCGTCCCCGAGGACATGATCGTGATCAGGGTGCCGATGACCGCCGCGTGCACGAACCCGCGCTGGTAGTAGCCCACGTACACCTGTCCCAGGCCAGGCATCATCGAAAGGATCGCCGCGATCGCCGGCGACTTGCTCCGCGAGTCCCTCATCCCGGTCTGCAGCGGGACCACCGGGGGTGCCTGGGGATGGGAAGGGACGTGCGGCACCGACGATTCCTGCATGGCGTTCATCTGGATCCTCCCTCGTTCGTATCGTGTGTCGTCTGCTGAGACGCAATCCGATCCCACACGGTTCCAACTTCCTTCTTCAGCCCGTCCCATGCCACTTTCGAGCGACGCCTCGCCGTGGTCGTGAGCTCACGAGTCGCGTCCTGGACCCGCGCCTTCGTGCCGTCCCAGCGCGAGCGCACCGCACTGCGGATCCGGGGGGCTTCCACCGCGGCGGCGTCCGCCGGCAGCGTGGCCTGCACCGTCCGGACGAGACCGAGCGCCCTCCCCGGTACGTCCGCGAACGGCGCGTTGGGAGCGCCAAACAGGAGGAGCACGAGGAGCGACCCGGCGTACGCCCCTTCCCAGGCGATCCTCGGGCGATGCGCGAGCCGCCGCCAGCCGGCTGCGAGACGCGCCATCCAGACGGAAGACGGCGCCGCGCGCCCCGAGGTCCGGGCCAGGACCCCGGGAACAAAGAGCGCGTCCGGTTCCAGCTCGGCGAAGGACGGAAGATCGGTCGCGAGCCGTGCGAGGGCCGCCGCCAGGCGGCCGCAGTCGTCGCAGCCGTCGAGGTGCATGCGAACCATCTCGTCGTCCGTCGGCCCGAGCAGCCGGTCGACGTGGTCGCACAGCCGCGCACGGGCGCTCCCGCACGTCGAGCCGCTGGTGCGCGCCAGGACCGCGCCGAGAAGACTCGCCGGCGGAGAGACCGGCGCGCCCGCTTCGGCCAACAGGCTCTTGAGGTCGCGGCACAGGGCGCACGAGCGGAGATGCTCTTCGACCGCCCGGCGATCCGCCTGGCTCAACCGCCCCTCCAGGAGATCGTCGAGCCGCTCGATGATTGAGTCGCAGGTCGCGTCGTTCACCCGTCACGCTCCATACGATGGATCGAGGCGCCGCACTCGCGTGGCCAGATCGAGCCGGGCCCGGTTGCAGCGCGACTTGACCGTGCCGATCGGGACCTTCAGCAGAGTCGCGATCTCCTCCACTTTCAAGCCCTGGATCTCCTTCAGCATGAGGATCTCCCGGTCGGAATCGCTCATCCGGTCCATGGCGCGATACAGCAGGTCCCGCGCCGAACGCGACGCCGTGGCCTCCTCCGGCGTCGGCCCCGACGACACAAGGTGCTCCGGGTCGTCGGCGAGGTCTTCCGACCCCCGGGGACGCGCCTTCCGCCTCCTCAGGGCGTCGATGCAGACATTGCGCGACAGGCGCAGGACCCACGGCAGAAAGGCCTGATCCCCGTGGAAGGACTCCAGACGCTCGTAGACCCGGACGAAGACCTCCTGCGCCACGTCCCGGGCGTCCTCGGCGTTCCGCATGTAGTGGCAGGCGACCGAGTACACGCGCGCCTGGAAGAGGCGCACCAGCGCCTCCCAGGCGAGGACGTCTCCCCGGCGGCAACGTTCCAGGAGGGTGGCGACGTCCAGCAACGCTCTCTCCCGCTTGCTTCCCTACGCCCCGGCCCGCGTTCCATCGACCTCGGGGTGGCGCTCACCCTGCAGGACGGATGGGACCGCCCCCAGGTTCGAGGAATCTCGGGGCCGGGATACCCGCTCGGTGGAGACTTTACCCCGAACTCGAGGCGGAAGAAGACGATCGGAAGGATCCGGCCTGCTGCCGGCGAAGCTCCCGCAGGGCGCGGTAGCCTGTCAGTCTGCCACGCTGTTCGTCCCAGAGACGGTAGGTGAACGATCGCAGACTGGAAAGCAGCGTGATCGGCTTCACGCGCTGGAAGAGCGGGTCGGCCCGGTGGCAGGGTTCCAGGTTGTAGTTCGGAATGCGCGGGCTCAGATGGTGAATGTGGTGGAACCCGATGTTGCCCGAGAACCACTGCAGGATCCTCGGCAGCCGGTAGAACGAGCTCCCCTGGAGGGCCGCTTCCGCGAATCCCCAGCTCTCGCGTCTCTTCCAGTACACCCCTTCAAACTGATGCTGCACGTAGAACAGCCAGAGACCGACCGTTCCGGTCAGCGTCATCACCGGAAGTTGAATCAGCACGTAGGCCTTGAGGCCGACGGTCAGGCTCATCACGACCGCGATCAGGAGGAGCGCTCCGTTCGTCCAGTGCACCTCGAGGCGTTCCCGCCTGCCGACCGCGCGCGACGGGAATCTCTGGTGGATCAGGAACAGGTACAGGGGGGCGATGACGAACAGCACGAAAGGATTGCGGAAGACCCGGTACGCGAGACGCTTCCAGCGGGGCGCATCGATGTACTCCTGCACCGTCAGCGTCCAGATGTCCCCCGTGCCGCGCCGATCCAGATCGCCCGAAGTCGCGTGATGCAGGGCGTGCTTCTGCCGCCATTGGAGGTACGGCGTGAACGTCAGGACCCCGGTGACGAATCCCAGGACATGATTCGCATGCTGCGATCGAAAGAAGGAGCCGTGGCCGCAATCGTGGAAGATGATGAAGATGCGAATCATGAATCCGGCGGTGGCGACGGACACCGCCAGCGTCAGCCAATAGGAGACGTGCAGCGTCCAGATCATCAGCCCGCAGAGAGCCAGGTACGGCACGAGCGTGTTGACGACCTGCCAGATGCTCTTTCGCAGCATCGGCTCCTGGTACCTGATCACGGCCCGCTTCCAGGACAGCATGTCAGGTCACGATAGGTCAATTCACTTTACTTGTCAAACCAAGGAGTGCGATACTGACATTGTTTATGAATTGTTAATCGATTACAGTTAAGTTACGAGAGGACCATTCCGATGGACATCTCCCTGGTGATCGGGCGCCGGCTGAAAGAACTGGGTCTCGAGCAGCGCGACCTGGCGCGGGCCGCCCAGGTGACGGAATCGTATATCTCGCAGCTGCTGACCCGGAAAAAGGCCCCGCCCGCGCCCGATCGCACCGATCTCTATGACA
>Ga0137394_10004459_pt1 | contig 10615 bp, 26 predicted proteins | sample czobulk116metaG_FD_108278 | JGI IMG/M metagenome (GOLD analysis project Ga0137394, IMG submission 108278) | Vadose zone soil microbial communities from Angelo Coast Range Reserve, California, USA - czobulk1.16 metaG | ecosystem: Environmental > Terrestrial > Soil > Vadose zone | place: USA... | reverse complement strand
TTCTTGCCCTGATTCTTTTCGTGATGCTGATGACCAGCATGAGCAGGGTGACATGCGTTACTGTTGGCGAGAAGACGAAGATCACGTCATGCAGACTTGGTGGTGATTTTCAACGGATGCTGAAAGAACTACCAGAGGACGATCAAGATGCTTTCTACGGTGAAGAAACGAGTCGCATGCTATCCACTGGATCAGTGGAACTGCGAGCAGGAGACGGCGTGGTCCGACAAGCTGCGGCAGGTAACCAACCCTGAGGAATTCGCCAACGGGCTGATTTGCCCAAAGGATGGCGGAAATTTGTATGACACGGGTCAGAAATTCTTGCAGACGATGAAGAGCCCTGCTAAGCTGCGGGTGAAGTGCATGAACCATGATTGTGATTTCCGAGGAGAACGATTTGAGCGAGTCAATAGAATCCAAGACTAAGGCGCTGGTGGTGATCACCGGCAAGCAGCAGAAGGAGATCGCCGCCTTGCTTGAGGTCGCGCCCTCTGCATTGAAGTTAATGGAGATCACCAGCAACGAGGAGTACACGGCAGCCGGCGCCCGACTCGTGCAGGTCAACGCCAACCTGAAGCAGCTCGAAGCCGTTCACGAGGATATCGGCGGCCCGCTGGCGCGCAGCCTGGTCGACATCAAGACCTCAGTTAAGAAACTGGCCGCATTCTTCGACGTGCCGAAGCGCAAACTGGAGCAGGCCAAAGCGGACATTAAGGCCGCGATGAATACCTATCTGCAGGCCGAGGAAGCGAAGCGTGCCGCAGCCCAGAAACTGCTCGACGACGCAGCCGTTAAGGAGAAGGCGCGCATTAAGGCGCTGGCCGATGCCGCTGCAGCGAAGGCCGCAAAGGAAGCCGCAGAGCTACAGGCTAAGGCTGATGCAGCACTTGCCGCTGGGCGTCATGCGGAATACGGCAAACGAAAGGAAGCGCAGGCTAAGGTAGAAGCGCAAGCCAGCGTGCGTCGCGACATCGCTGACGCCAAGATTGCCAGCCTGGATGCGCCCAAGGTCGCCATGGAGGCGCCAAAAGCCGCCGGCACGACCAGCCGGCAGACCTGGACGTTCCAGGTCACGGACACTAGCTTGGTGCCGGACTCGTACTGGGTACTCGACGTCGCCAGCCTCCGGCGGGCGGTAGCGAGCGGCGCGCGGGACATCCCTGGCGTCAGCATCTTCCCGCAGAACGACATCGTCACGACGGGGAAATGAGATGGATATCAATCATGCCTACATGAATGAGACATGCCAGGAGAACACGGCGCTATATGCTTCCGCGCAGAATGCGTACCGGCCGCCGGAGCGCATCAGCATGGATCAGAAGCTGGCAGCCGCCCGCGAATGGCTCGGCGACCGGTACCTGTGCGCACACCCAATTGAACGGAGGAAGAAGCGATGACAATTGAGTTTCAAGAATTTGGGAAAATTCCTCGCTATCGGCGAGAAATTGCGGTCAGTGAGAAAATCGACGGAACCAATGCTGCCGTCGTATGGGCGCCAGCAGAGAGAGATCCTGATCGTCCGCAATATCTCCCAGAGAATGTCCTGGCGGAAAGAGGTCTTACCGATCAGCATGGAACAGATCTTGGTCCATATTGGTTGCTCGCGCAGTCACGTCAGCGCTTCATCACGCCAGCTCGCATCAAGGCCAAAAATGACAATTATTCGTTCGCGCAGTGGGTCGATGATCACGCCGATGAACTAACGAAGCTCGGCCCCGGTGTCCATTACGGAGAATGGTGGGGATTCGGCATCCAGCGCGGCTACGGGATGGCGGAGAAGCACTTCAGCCTGTTCAACGTCAATCGTTGGGCTGATGGCAAGCAGGAGCGTCCAGCGTGTTGCGACGTCGTTCCATTGATTGGGTACTTCACGCCCGACAAGATCAATGAGCAGATCGAGATGCTGCGCCTGGCGGGCAGTTTAGCCGCTCCTGGGTACATGAAGCCGGAGGGCGTGGTGCTGTGGCATTCACAGTCAAAAAATTACTTCAAAATCCTCCTGGAGGGTGATGATGTACCGAAGAGTTTATGGACAGCCGCAGCCTCGCGTACGGCCTAATGCTTCCCGTGAAGCGCTCACGCGCCGACCGGGTGAAGCGCACGAAGCCGATCCTCACGCATGCCGAAATCAAGGAGATATACGAGTGTCGTTGGAAGAAAACCCAGGCAGAGACGGCATGGTGGTACAACACGAGCCAGAGCATCGTGTCTCGCATCTGGAACCGACAGGCATGGAAAGAGGTAACAGCAGATGAGGGACGTCGAGTATCTGGAGATTAAGGGCCATTTCAACTTTAAGGCTCTTACCGACCTCGCTCGCGCCAAGATGGGAGCGGAAATAGGTGGCCCTTGGCGCCTCGCTGCGGCTGTGTTCTTTATGCACGTGCCAGCGGATAAGTTCGAGAGCACGATCGGCAGGCTTCATGGGATGGGTCTGCAGACCGAGCCCGACGCACCTGATGTAATTGATGTCCGGCAGTTCACTGATTTCTGATACAATGGTGGCATGGACCAACCCTGGACTCAGATCACCGACGAGCAGCCCAAGCAAGGGCAGCGGGTGCTCGTGAAGATGATTGGCGGACAGGTGAGGATTACGACGTACGACAAGTACTGCTATGACCACTGGCCTATTTTGGCTTGGAAGGCGATATTCGATGAAAGACAATCAACAGGTTTTTAGGGAATGCGGCCCCGGCTGGGAAAAACTCATTTTCCCTTTGACCGAGAAGGCCAATCTGGAGAATGCAACTATCTTGCAGATCAAGGAAAAGTTCGGCGGATTGCGATTTTATGTGAGCGGCGGCAGCGAAGAGCTGTACGACATGATCGACAAAGCCGAGGACGAGAGCTTACGGACCTGCGAGATGTGCGGCGCACCCGGCAAGCTCATGAAGAAAGGCGGTTGGTATAAGACAGTGTGCGCCGACGATGCGCTGAGTTTAGGTTACAAAACAAGGGTACAGACATGATAGTTCAGAAGCATATCGACAGTATCCAGTCCGAGTTCGATGGTAAGTTCGTCGGCGACAGCCGGCACCGGTTCAAGGTTGGTGACATCGGCTTCCTGTTGGAGCTCACCCCACAGACCGGCGCCAGCCGGATCGAGCTACGCGACAGCCCGGCGCGTACTGCCGGCAGTCTCACAGATATACTTTGGGGCTTTATTCCTGGACGCACGGCAGTGGAGGCTCTCGGCGCCGCCAAGGTGACTGAAGTTGCCAAAAATGGCAGAGGAAAAATCTTAACGCTATGGGATGATGAGCTGGAACATGCCTTATCAGAGTTAGGATATCCGGATATCCCGCATGACGAATATGTGGCTGGTGATGACGACTAAGCGAGCGAGTCCTTTATATCGTTTTCGCTTAAAAGTTCAAGTACTCGGTCCTGATGATTGTTGGCTTTGGACTGGCTCAAAAAGCGGTGGATATGGAAATTTTGCTTTCAATGGCAAAACGGTTAAGGCGCATCGCTATTCTTACATTATCACTTATGGGTCAATTCCTGATGGCATGGAGATATGCCATACATGCGATACCCCGGCGTGCGTCAATCCTCGCCATCTATGGGCTGGTACTCATGGGGATAATGTTAGGGACTGTATCTCCAAGGGAAGGGGTAATAAGAGCTACGGTAAAGCTCACAGTAAGGCGATCATGACAGAGCAGGACGTGCGGGAGATTAGAGCATCTGGCCGCTCTCTAGCGGCTCTTGGGAGGTTATATGAAACAACCCCCGAGAACATCTCCGCCATTCAAAAGAGACGCACCTGGAAGCACATATAAAAACCTTCGGTCATCGCGGGGAACGAGCTAAGGTATCAATCAGTACCTCAGGGACTGTGCGTCTGAGTGTACGCGACATCGTTATGTCAAAAGAAAAGCCCCTGCGGCCGGAGAAACCGAGGGGCTGGCTGCTGCGGCGACTGCGCAGCTTGGCGGGGTGCACAATCTAATTGTACCATGAACGCTTGACAGCGCCTTTGATGCGTGTATAGTGGCATCACTAGCAATGTGAATGGAGATGAATGAAATGAATTTTTCGAAATATCAACTGGCAATTTTTGATTGGGTTTCAAACGACTCGGGAAATGCCGTGATTGAGGCTGTTGCGGGTTCCGGGAAAACCACGACGATGGTTTCTGCGTTTCAGAAGGTCGCCCCCGGCCTCAGCAAGATCTACCTCGCCTTCAACAAATCAATTGCCGTCGAGTTAGGTAATCGGGGCGTCAACGCCAAGACCTTCCACGGGCTATGCTACGGCCCGGTCACCCGGGCGTTGAAGATCAAGACCGTCAACGCCGACAAGGTCCGCGACATCATCGACGCCCGTATGGGTGATGACGAGGCCCGGATGTATGGATCCTTCGTCAACAAGCTCGTCAGCCTGGGCAAGAACGCCGGTATAGCCTGCCTGATCGAGGATACCGAGCAAAACTGGAACGAGCTGGCCCAGCACCACGACATGGAGTTGGATAACGAGAACGCCGACTACGGCAAGGCGCTGCGGTACGCTTCTGAGATCCTCCAGGTCTCGAACCTCGCCCCCAGCCTGGACTTTGACGACCTCCTCTACCTCGCCGTCAAGAACGGGATCGCACTCCCCAAGTTCGACTTCATTGGGGTCGACGAGGCCCAGGACACCAACGCCATCCAGCGCGCAGTCATACGGAAGATCATGTACTGACCTATTGCAATCCCCAATAGAGTCTGTATACTGGCTTCCAGTTGAAACGACAGGAGAATGAGATGACGCAGCGAAAATCGCGATTAATGGTGGTAGGCGACAGTGCTCAAGCGATCTACGGGTTCCGGGGCGCGGACAGCAACAGCCTTAACCTGATCGCCGAGGAGTTCGACGCCATCAAGCTTCCGTTGACCGTGAGCTACCGGTGCCCGACGTCGGTCATCGAGCACGCCCGGCAGTGGGTATCACACATCGAAGCCGCTCCTGGCGCCCCGACTGGCTCTGTGACCTCCCTGGGAGACGCCTGGCAGCCGAAAGACTTCAAGGCTGACGATCTGGTGGTCTGCCGGACAACTCGCCCCCTGATCGCTCTGGCGTACCGGCTGATGCAGGCTAGGGTGCCGGTTAGGATCATGGGCAAGGAGATCGGTGCCGGACTCAAGGCATTAGTCAAGCGGATGAACAGCAATGGCATCGAGGACTTGGTCCGCCGGCTGGAGAACTACACGACCCGCGAGATCGAGAAGGCGAAGGCCAAGAAACAGGACCAGAAGGCCGAGGCAATCCAAGATAAAAGCGATTGCCTGTACTTCTTAATCCGCACCCTTAAGGAAACCAAAAGGAACGTCCCCGGGCTGCATGAGGTCATCGACCAGCTGTTCAGCGACCGGACCAATACTGTCATCCTGTCGACCATCCATAAGGCGAAGGGTTTGGAAGCCGACACCGTGTACTGGCTGAATAGCAGCAAGTGCCCGTCGAAGTGGGCCAGGCAGCCCTGGCAGCAGGAGCAGGAGCGAAATTTGGCGTATGTGGCGACCACAAGGGCACGCAAATCATTGATATTAATAGAAGATTCACCGGTTGAGAAAGATGCCTAAAGGTATGCATACTGTCGCCGGTCTAGAGCACGCACTAGCTTATTTGCGAAAGTGTGACGCACGTCTTGCAATCCCTCTTGAGAGCGCGTATGATTGCATCACTGGAAACGAAAAGGAGATTGAAATGGACAATGTAATACAGGTTGAGCTTCGCGGGGTTTACGGCAAGATCCTCGCCTACCCGGTGAACGAGCAGGCCCACAAGATGGCGAAGATCCTCGGCACCAAGACCTTCCCTCGCGAGACCATCAAGGGCCTCCAGGACATGGGCTTCATCGTCGGCCAGGTGGTCGCGGAAATAGTGCTCTAATGGCCTCCAAATTCGACGGCGACGTACGCCCCCTCAGTAATAACCAGACCTACATGGGCGTGGTCTTCGAGGGCCTGATGGATGACGCCATCGCCCAGGCGCGTGCCGCCCCCGACCACGGCCTCGCCGACCAGGTCGTCCCCGCCGGCATGAGCCGCGCCCGGGCGGTGCTCCTCCAGCACCTCAACCTGCTGCCCACTGAGGCACAGATCCAGGTCCGGGTCGACGGATTTGTTGACCAGGCCTTTATCGACCACCTTAATTTTGACCCGAGGAACTGAGATGCAAGAAGCGCATAAAAATTTCGCGCTTAATCTGATGATAAACTTCGCAATTGGTGTGGCTATATGCGCCGGAGGTCTTTTTATGTTCATGATTGGTATCATGCTAATCGGCAAATTTTCGCATCTTATAGGCGTTGTATGAACGACCTCAAGTTAAACCCATACACCGTCGGTTACGCCGTCTCCAAGGGATGGCTGCCGGAGCACACGGTACCAACCCAGCGGGAGTTGGCCGCCGCCATCAGGTCGCTCTTCGATGTCATGCCGGTCCATATGTTGCACGACGCCAAGGTAGTTGATGCCGTCAAGCGGGCGCGTGACCTGGTCCGGCGGGTGCCATCATGAGTCTCCCTGGGGCTGGTCATACTTCCCTGCAGCACTACGATATGGGATACAACATGGGTCGCCGTGATGGGCTGTTCGATAACGCCTACGAGCAGGATTTCGCGTACCGGGCTGTCGAATATACGCGCGGCTACTGGGACGGATTTAAGGATGGGATCGTGGCTCGTGGAGCCGCCAAGGCGGTATCATGACTCCTGAACAGATCGCTAAGATGCAGGCTGGCCGCCAGGCTGCCGAAAATGCTCGTCAACGCCTGATTGCAGATGAGGATGCGTGGCATATCAGGATGCATGCAGAATGCGCCGCAGACGCCGCTGAGCGCCGGGCGAAGTTACTGGAGGCGTCATGAGCTATCATAGTCCAGAGTTCGTTATTGCCTCCCTGATCGGGGATACTGCGGTGCGTCAACGCGTACCTCGGATGGCTAATCTGACAATGCTACCGCCCCCGGCTGGCGAGAAGCGATGCTATACTTGCCGGTTGGTGTTATCGACGGATGAGTTCTACCGGCGCAGCTACGGGCGCAAGGGCTGCATGCCGAACTGTAAGTCGTGCCATAAAAAAGCTGTGCAGAGAAACGCGTACCAGAATCCGTGATACAATCGGCAAATAGGAGATGAGATGAGCAATCCACTTTGGAACCATGATGAAGCTGTTGCACTGTGTGTGGTCCTAGAATCCATCGTGCCGGATTATGGATGCCATGTAGCACTGACTGGCGGTACCCTCTACAAGACCGGCCAACGCAAGGACTGCGATATTCTGTTCTACCGGATCCGGCAGCTCACGTGCATCGATATGACCGGCATGTGGGCAGCGCTCGCTAAAGTCGACTTCGAGAAGATCAGCGGGTTCGGCTGGTGCTATAAAGCAGTGTACAAAGGCAAGTCCGTTGATTGCTTCTTCCCTGAGGGTGAGCGGGACGAGAATGGCAACGAGATCGAGTACGGTGCTGTCGAGGTAGTGGCACCAACCGAGTGTCCCACAGGATGGGTGGATTTATTCCCGGTGGAGGATTTTTCCAGCCTTCTGAGAACGCCCGACGGCGAAGTGATATTTTGATCAAATGTTCAATGGTTAACAGGAGAAAGTTCATGAAGATTCTATTGCCGTTAATTGCCGTCGGTGCGATGCTCGGATTGATTGCGAATGCGCACGCCGGGCAAATGATTCAGCCAATTTTTGTTCCAGTGATCGTGGTGTATGAGAATGGTTCGTTCAAGGGAGTGCAGCTCGCTGGAGACGAGTGGTTTATTAGCTTTCATGAGTGCAATGAGAGCGCCCAGCGTGAGGCTATGCGAGTCCTGGAGAGTGAAGTCGTTGACCGGTACGTCAGCGTCAAGGTTTCATGCTTACCGGTACCGAGTAAAAATCCGCAGCCAGATGTAGTACAATAGAGCAACGCAGTCCATTTGGGACAGGAGCAAGTCATGACATCGAAGACCATCAAGCCATCCGCCGCCGAGCGCAAGATCAAGCGCCTGAAGGCAGAGGTCAAGGCTGGCAAGGAACTGCAGGCAGCGCTGAAACGGCAGCACGCCGAGTACCGACTGCATGCCGGAAAGACTCTGGCGGAACACCTGTTCAAGGCGCGCCGAGCCGAGGAGACGCTGGCCTCCAATAACATGACGATCCAGGAACTGAACGACCAGGTCGCCATGCAATGGAAGCAGCGCGCCGAGTCGCGCTCCGACGTCGAGCGGGCAGTAAAGCTCACTGCCGAGGCCGTCGCGAAGCACAACCGGATGGTCACCTCACTTAGGGAGGCGCTCGACGACAAGCTGGAGTTGACTCGCACGGTGTCCCTTTTGCGAAGCCAATCTGAAGAGTTTAGGGAAGCGCTTGCCGAGGCTAAGCGCTCGCTCACGTACCGCACTGCGCGCCTTTTTGCCAGCGGTTACGCACATGCAAAAGCGGAAATCAGAAGGCGCCGAGTACTCCTCCGAAACCGATGGCTGGTATGGCGACTGAATAAGCCGCGCGTGCAAGCGATGAGTGAGGCCGGGTACATTCCGAGTAAGCTGATCAAGATGGCTGAGCAGTATTGGGAGACTGACAAGCAGCGTATGAGTCCGACCCTGGTGACGTACCTGGATGGAGAGTTATGCAAACCTAAGTCAGTGCGCGCTAACATCTGGAGTCGGTGCCGCATATGGATGGGACGCGCGTGATCGAGTTCGATCCAGAGAAGGTTAGACAGGCTGGCCCTAGCGCGGTGCGCCTACTGGGCAGGCTGGCGAATGCCATCATTCTGCAACAGAAATTGGGAGCTGATTTCGATCAGTCGATCAAGGTTGAGATGGGGGACGCGGTCGCGCTCCTAGTGAGTTGTGTTCAAGAGGAGAATGATGATGAGTCTAACTAAGCTAGAGAAACAACATCTGCGTGATGTTGTGGACAACGAGGGATTTGATTACACCTTCGTGAATTATAGCGATTTCGCCGAAATAGAGGATGCTGAGTTCCAGGTGAAACGCGCCGCCTACGTCAAGGCCCAGGAAGAGCTGGCAGATATGTTCGAGGAGGATTGATTCATGAAGTCTGCTATTTCTTGGGCGATCATTATCTTATTGACTCCATTCGTGATCCTTGGATTCGTGTTCGGTTTTGCGCGGCTTGCGATTGCCATCGGACAGGAACTGGTCGAGGATGTCAGAGGGTTTCTTGGGTCATGAAGTGCTCTGGTATTGACGTCAGCGGATACCGGAAAGGAGAACCATGCGGCGCTCATGCCAAGTTCGCATTCCGTGGCAAGAACTACTGCGGATCGCATCACGCCATCGTGCAGAAGGACCCGGGCCGCTTCAAGGTGGCGCTTTTGTGCTGGGAGCGGGCTGAGCTGCGCCGGCTCCGCAAGGAGCGGCTCGCCGAGGCGCTGAGAGGTACACAGATCGATCTGGTGGAGGCATGTTCTAATGAAACCGTCTGAGCTATTGCGTTTATGTGCCGATAAGCTGGATGCTGATGTGGATCCGTGTATTCTTGGAACTGTGCTGGTTCACCCACGTGGTGCCGGCAAGTTCCCGTTCTCTGGCGGCGGAACCGAGAAGCTGAACGAAACTCAGGGCGGCAGTGCGTATTATGTGCCGGTGCATCGAATCTTGTCAGGCCTCGCGAAGGCGCTGAAGCCATGAACGCAATACAGCGATGGTACTGGTACGTGGATCCAAACAGTGAGCTGAAGGGGCTGCGTGGTATTCATCCAGGCGAAGAGGCGCCGACCGATCCAGAGATGCTATGGTGCCGCGCCAAGGATGTAGAGACCCTGGAGACTCTGGTCGCAGAGTCCACCCAGAAAGCGATGCGCGCCCGAGCTGACCGGACCATAGCCGACGACCTGGTCAAGAGTTTGCGTGGTGAGTTAATCGACAAGGATATGGAGATCGCACGTCTTAATATTCGGCGCCTAGATCTGCTTCATATGGAGCTGAATAGCGCCAAAATACATAATCAGTCAAACGAGTACTTGGACGCTATCATGATGGATTGCCCGGATGGCGAGTGCTGGAGGTGCGCGGAGATCATCTGCCCCCATAAGGATGGCATGCATTTCCATCACGATGGCTGCCCGAGCTGTGCGGAGGCCGGATGAGCTTCAAAACAGAATTTTTCAGCGGACATTGGTGGGATGATGGTCTATATTTTGGCACCAGGGATGAGGCTGTGGCGTACGGAGCGGCCTCAGGGCGGCAATTTCGGGTGGTGGAGACCACCGAGGAAGCCAACTACCGATGGCGTGATGGCAAGCTCCTGCCTGGCGCTGAGGCCATCTTGACGCCAAGTGCTTGGGAGAAACTATGGAATGATATCCACAAGCAGGGGATTCATGGGGGAATCGTCTGGGAGGATATTTACGGGCAGCACAGTCTATTTATGGCAGACACATTGCGCCAGAGCCTCAAGCAGACCTTCGATGAGTCTATTGGAAAGGCGTACGAGCGGGTCTTCTATCATGGTACAATGCATATTCCAGGCCAGCCAATCGGCGGGCCATAACCATAGGTCAGCCGGATGGCAGATTCAGACGACATCTTCGAGGAAGCCGAGCCAAGCGAGTACATGAACGAACGCCAGCTCGTGGCCGCCCGCTTCATCGCGCTCGGTGG
>Ga0137394_10004458_pt1 | contig 10617 bp, 10 predicted proteins | sample czobulk116metaG_FD_108278 | JGI IMG/M metagenome (GOLD analysis project Ga0137394, IMG submission 108278) | Vadose zone soil microbial communities from Angelo Coast Range Reserve, California, USA - czobulk1.16 metaG | ecosystem: Environmental > Terrestrial > Soil > Vadose zone | place: USA... | reverse complement strand
GAGCTTCAGGTAATAGTCGCGCGTGCGCTGCATGTACGGGATCGGGACGTCGTGCTCCGGGGCGACCGCCATCGGGCTCTCCTCGCTACGCGGCATGGTACCTCAGCGCGCGAGGATCGGCGGGACGGGGCAGTCGAGCGCCGCCGCCACCGCCCGCAGCATCTCCGCCTCCACGACCGACACCGTCGCGTCCGCGATCACGGTTTCCACGCACGCCTCGAGCAGGCGGCCCTTCACGAACGGCGCGAGCGTGGCGAGCCGGCCGAGCGCCTCGCCCACCTTCGCGAACTCCATCGCCTCGCGCGGCAGCGGCCGCGCCTCCGGCAGGTCCAGCGCGCCCATGCCGCGGGCGAACGCCGCCGCGGTGTCGCCGCTGCCGGCGTGGGCCAGCACCGAGAGCACGAGCCGCGCGTCGTCCGGCACCTCGCGGATGGAGCGGAAGCGCACGGGCACGTTGCGGCCGACCGTCGGCGCCAGGTGGCGGCGCGCCAGCGTCAGCAGCACGGACTCCTCCAGCGTGATCCGGTGATCCGCCTCGACGAGCATCTGCAGCTGGCGCGACAGCGTCTCGCGCGCGGCCGCATCGAGGCGGCGCAGCGACGGCCCCGCGAGCGCCACCACGGGCAGCCGCGCCTGGACGGCCAGCCCGCGCGTCTGCCCAGAGAGCGCGTCGGCGCGGCGCGCGAGCGCCTCCGCCCCCGCCGCCTCCAGCAGCGCCAGCTGCTGCTTGCGCGCCAGCTCGTCGTCGCTCAGCGCGAGGGCCAGCACCAGCGCGCCGGCGCCCTCGGCGTCGGCGACCGCCTCGTTCACGGCCGCCGGCAGGTTCTCGAGCACCGCGCTCGCGTACTGCACGTGGGAGGGCGTCACGCGGCCGACCGAGCCGAGCACGCCTGCGACGCGGGCGGCGCGAGCGTCGGGCGCGGCGGCCAGCGGGGCGGCCGCCGCGGGCATCGGCGCGGGTCGCACCGTCGGCGCGACGGCCGCGACCGTCTCCGGCGGCTCGGTGGCGCGCGGGCGCCGCCGCTTGAGGTACTCGATCGGATTGAAGCGACGGTCGATCCGCGCGAGGCGCTCGAGCAGCGGGGGATGGGTCGCGAACAGCGACTCGAACCACATGCTGACGCCGGCGGCGAAGAACATGTGGCTGAGCGTCTCGGCGCGGCGGCTGGCGACGAGCGAGCTGCCCGGCTCGGCGCTGATGGTCGCGAGCGCGCCCGCGATGCCCTCGGGGTTGCGCGTGAACTGCACCGAGGAGGCGTCGGCGAGGAGCTCGCGCTGGCGCGACACCGCCGCCTTGATGAGCCGGCCGAAGAAGAGGCCGGCGTAGCCGATGATCAGCAGCGCCGCGCCGACGAACACGATGCCGCCGCCGCTGCGGCGGTCGTCGCCGCCGCTCCGCGTGCGGAGCAGGAAGTTGCCGACCTCGCCGATGAACAGGATGCCGGCGAGCACGCCGATCATCTGCACGCTGAGCCGCATGTCGCCGTTGAGGACGTGGCTGAACTCGTGCGCCACCACGCCCTGCAGCTCGTCGCGCGTCAGCGTGCGCGCGGTGCCCTCGGTGACGGCCACCACCGCCTCGTTGGGGCTGTAGCCCGCGGCGAAGGCGTTGATGCCGCGCTCGCCGCGCAGGACGTAGACGTGGGGCACCGAGACGCCGGAGGCGATGGCCATCTCGTCGACGACGTTCAGGAGCCGGCGCTCGTCGGCGTCGCGCGTGCCGCGCTCCACCCGCACGCCGCCGGCCAGCTGGGCCACCGCGTCGCCGCCGCCCCGCATCTGGAGCACGCCGACCAGCGTGCGAATGCCGATCACGGCCAGCGTCACCACGGTCAGGCCGGCGTACAGCCCGGCCGACGGCGTGATGAATCCGCGCGCGCCCACGTACAGGGCGAGCGGCACGACCAGGTTGACGGCGAGGACGACGCCGACGACGGCGAGCGCGAACAGCACGACGAGGAGCGAGGTGCTCCGCCGCGCCCGCGCCTGGTGCTCGAAGAACGTCACGGCCACGACGTCAGCTGAAGGAGACGCGCGGCGTCTTGCGCTCCTCCGGGCTCTCGGTCGATTGCAGCTGCTCGGCCTGCGTGAAGGCGAAGAGGTTGGCGATGAGGTTCGCCGGGAACGTCTCGCGGCGGATGTTGTACTCCATGACGGAGTCGTTGTAGCCCTGCCGCGAAAACGCGATGCGGTTCTCGGTGCTCGTCAGCTCTTCCTGGAGCGCCAGCATGTTCTCGTTCGCCTTGAGCTGCGGGTAGGCCTCGACCACCGCGAAGAGCCGGCCGAGCGCGCCCGCCAGCCCCGCCTCCGCCTGCGCGAGCCCGCGCATCGCCTCGGCGCCGCCCGGGGCGCCGGCGGCGCGCTGCGCGGCCTGCACGGCGCCCGCGCGCGCCGCGATGACGGCGTCCAGCGTCTGGCGCTCGTGCGCCATGTACCCCTTGGCCGTCTCCACCAGGTTGGGAATGAGGTCGTAGCGGCGCTTGAGCTGGACGTCGATCTGCGAGAACGCGTTGCGGAAGCGGTTGCGCAGGGTGACGAGCCCGTTGTACATCGCCATCACCCAGACGACCACGGCGACGACGACCGCGAGGAAGATCCACCCGCCGATGCCCATCGAGCGCCCTCCTTGTGTGAGCGTCCCGTCGCCGACTCTAGCACGGGCGCCGTTGTGCTACGATTCCCGCCGTGGGTCGCGGTCCGACGCTCCCCGCCAGTCCCCGCCGGCTCGAAGCCCGGCGGCGCTACCGCCGCCAGCGGCTCGCGCGGACGTTCGCGTCGAGCGAGACGTGGGCGATGGTGGCGCTCGGGGTCATCGTGCTCGTGATCGCGCTCTGGCTCATGTCCTACTTCCTCGACTCGCTGAAGGATCCGGTGCGCGCGGCCATGGATCTCGTGCGGCTCGGCCCGAAATCGCACGGGCCGCGCTGAGGGGGGAAGCATGGCGACGCCGCGCAAGCGTATCCTCATCGTCGACGACGAGCCGCTGATCATCGAGGTGCTCAGCGAGCACTTCAAGCCCAGCTACGACATCGAGACGGCGATGAACGGCACCGACGCGCTCACGGCCGTGCTGCGCGGGCGCCCCGACGTCGTCCTGCTCGACATCAACATGCCGCGGATGAACGGCGTCGAGGTGCTCAAGGACATCAAGAAGATCGACGAGAGCATTCCCGTGATCATGGTCACCGCCAACGAGCAGATCTCGCTCGCCGCCGACGCGCTCAAAACGGGCGCCTTCGGCTACGTGCCCAAGCCGTTCGACTTCCGCTACCTCGATCACATGATCGCGGCGATCTTCGATCGGCCGCGGCCGGCACGCTGACCGCCGCCCGCGGCCATCAGGAGGTGCCTGCCGGGATGATGGACCGCTTCGAGTCGTGTCGCGAGCGCGCGCGCGCGCAGGCGCGCCGCGGCCGGTTCGCGGACGCCGCCGCCGCCCTCCGCGAGGCGATCGCGGCGCGGCCCGACGACCTCACGGCCCGACTCGATCTCGTCGTCGTCCTCCGCCGCCTGCGCTGCGCCGCCGACGCCGAGACCGAGGCGCGCGCGGCGGTGGCGCTGGCGCCGGGCGCCGTCTCCGCGCACGAGGCGCTCGGCGGCGTGCTCTTCGAGCAGGGCCGCGACCGCGAGGCGGCCGAGGCCTTTCGCGAGGTGCTGCGCGCGCGTCCCGACCACGCGCGCGCCGGCCTCAACCTCGCGTGGGCGCTCGAGCGCCTTCAAGATTGGGAAGGCGCCGAGGCGGCGACGCGCGCCGCCCTGGCGCGGCGCCCCGACGATCCGCTCGCGCGCGAGACGCTCGCGCGCGTGCTGCGCCGGCAGCGGCGCCCCGCCGACGCCGCCGACGCGCTGCGCGCGACCGCCGCGCCGGCGCCGGGCCCCGTGGCGCTGGCCCTCGGCGGCGCGCTCCTCGACCAGGGACACTTCAACGACGCGGCCGCGGCCTTTCGCGAGGCGATCGGCGCCGCGCCCGCCGACCCGCGCGCGTACCTGGGGCTCGGCGTCGCGCTCGAGCGCGCGGGCCGGCTGGCCGACGCGTCGGCCGCCTACCGGGAAGCGGCGCGCCGTCGCCCGGACGACGCGCGCGTGCTCGTCGCGCTCGGCCGCAACCTTCGCCGGCGCCGCCACTACGTCGAGGCCGCGCACGCGCTCCGCGAGGCGCTGCGCGTGGCGCCCGACGACGCGCGTGGCTGGTATCACCTCGGCGTGACCCTCGAGCGCCAGGGGCGGTACGAGGAGGGGGTGGCCGCGCTGCGCGAGGCTCTGCGCCGCCGCCCGACGTTCGTGGCCGCGCACGTGGCGCTCGCGGGTGGTCTGCGACGGCAGGGGCGCCGGACCGAGGAAGCCGAGGTCTACGAGCAGGCGCTGCGCCTGCGTCCCGGCGACGTTGATCTCCACGCCGGGCGCGGGCTCGCGCTCGGCGCGCTCGGGCGCTACGCGGAGGCGGAAGCGGAGCTGCGGCGGGCCGTCGCCGGCCGTCCCGACGACGGCGACCTGCTCTACGAGCTCGGCGTCGCGCTCGGACGCCAGGGCCGCCACACCGACGCCGAGGCCGTGCTGCGGGAGGCCGTGCGCGTCGATCCGACCAGCGTCCGCGCGCGCGCCAACTTCGCGCTCGGCCTCGGCCGCCAGGGGCGCCACGCGGAGGCGGAGGCGGCGTATCGCGAGGCGCTCGTCGTCGCCGACCATCCCGCGCTCCATCGCGGGCTCGGCGTGTCGCTGTACTGGCAGGGCCGCGCCGCGGAGGCGGAGGCCGCGTTCACCCGCGCGATCTGTCTGAAGCCCGATTACGTGCGCGCGCACTGCGACCTGGGCGAGATGTGCGTCGAGCAGGGACGGCTCGAGGACGCCGAGCGCGCCTACCGCGAGGCGATCCGCCTCAAGCCCGACTCGCTGACGGCGCGCGCGGCCCTGCCCGGCGTGCTGCTGACGGGCGGGCGTTACGAGGAGGCGGAGCAGGCGGCCCGCGCCGCGCTCGCGCTCAACTTCGAGGTGGCGCGCGCGCACTTCGACCTGTGGGAGGCGCTGGAGGGCCGGCGAGACTGGGCCGGGCTCGCGGAGGCGGCCGCCGCGTTCCTCGCCAAGCGCCCCGAGCATCCCGACGCGCGGGGGCGCCTGGCGCGCGCGCGGGGCGAGCTGGCGCGGCTCAGCGCGGCGCCGGCGCCGCGCTCGCGGCCGGCACGCTGAGGAGCCGGCCGAACTCCTCGAGCTCGCGCGGCGGCGTTCCGGCGCGATGCCGCAGGGCCTCGAGCACGGCGCCCGGATTGTCGTTGATCGCGCGCGTCGTCTTCGCGAACACCCGCACGAGGCGCGAGGCTTCCTTCTCCGCCTTGGCGGCGGCGATCGAGCCCGCGAGCGCGCTGGCGGCGGACAGCACGCGGCTGTCGAGCTTGACGAAGGCGCCCACGCTCGGCGCGATGAGGTTCTTACCGTCTGGCGCGGGCGTCACCGTCCAGTCGATCGTCACCACGGCCTGCCCGCGGATGTTCGGCAGGATCGCCTGGTGGTACTCGCCCTTCGCATACATCACGCGCAGCCCCGGCGCGCCGTAGACGATCTCCAGCGCGCCCACCGCGCCCCAGCCGTCGTCGAGCATGAGACCGCCGGGTGTCCGCCAGATCCGGTAGCGCGCGACCTTGAGCGCCTGGGTCACGTGGGTGGCGAATTCCGGGTGCTCGACGAGGTATTCGAAGACGTCGCGCCGCGCGACGAACGACTCGCCCTGCACGCGCGTGGACAGGGAGGCCTGGTCGATGACGTGCGCGAGGCGGGCGCGGATGGCCGGGGGGACGTCGGCGGGCAGCGCCACTGCCAGGCGTCCGGCCAGCGCCGGGCCGGCGAGCGTCGCGAGCATCGCGACGCCGACGGCAGCGATGAGACGGCGAAACCGCTGCACGGCCTGCCGATTATCGCACGACACTTGACGACGGACCGCGCCCTCCGTACGCTCGGGCCACTCGGCCGGACCCGACCATCGGCCCCCGTCGCGGGGGCGCAGGAGCGGGGATGTTGCTGCAGTACCTGTACGCCGTCGTCGAAGGGCTGCCGCACGGCTGGCGGCCGCCGCCACCCGTGGTCGGCGAGCGCGTCGAGCGGCGCGCGGTCACCGGCCTCGTGATCCTGTCCAGCGCCGGCCCGATCATCCCGCCGGCGAGTCCCACCACGCTCGCCCTCCATCACGACGTGGTCGCCTCCGCGCTCGACGCCGACGGGCTCGTGCCCTTCCGGTACGGCACCGCGCTGCTCGCCGCCGACGTCGACGGCTGGCTCGCGCGCGAGCGGCCCGCGCTGGACGGCGCGCTCGCGAGCGTGCGCGGCTGCGTGGAGATGAGCGTCAAGCTGCTGCGGCTCGACACCGCCCCCGCCGCGGCGGCGCCCGTGGACGCGACCCGCGACGCCGCCGACGAGCGGCGCCTGCACGAGCTCGCCGACCAGATCGTCGAGCGCGCGGCGCTCGCGCAGTGGCGGTACCGGCCCGCGGGGACCGCGGGCAACGTGGTGGCGTCGGTGGCGTTCCTGCTACCGCGCGCCGAGCTGGCCGACTTCCTGGCGCGCATCGCGCCGGTGGCCTCGCGCGCGGTCGGCGTGGCCGTCGTGCCGACGGGACCGTGGCCCGCGTACTCGTTCGTCCCCACGTTCGACCGTCCGCCGCTGGCGGCGGCCGCGCCCCCGCCCATCGACCGCACGGTCGACCGGCGCGCGGGGTAGGGACGCCCGTTGCGCACGTCGGGGGCGTCGGCTATTCTTGCCGCCACTTCGCGGAGGACAGCATGGCGAGGCTCGCGGTGTCCGCGGTGGACGCGATGATGGCCGAGCGGCCCGATAGCACGCTCGAGGCCGCGCTCGACGTCTTCGAGGTGTTCGCCAGCGGTTCGCTCACGGATGAGGTGTACATCCTGGAGGACGTCGCCGGTAAGCGCATCGCGATCGCGCCGACGGCCGTCCGGGACAAATATCGGCGGGGGTGACCCATGGGCATTATCGTCGTCTCCACCCAGATGGGCGCAGGCGGTCCGGAGATCGGCATGGCGCTCGCCCAGAAGTGCGGCTTCCGGTACGTCGACCAGGAGCTCTTGCAGGACGCCGGACGCCGGTACGGCCTCGCCGAGGAGCGCCTGTCGCACCTGGACGAGTCCAAGCCGACGATCTTCGAGCGCTTCGACGCCGAGACGCGCCACCATATCACCGTGCTGCAGACGACGCTCCTCGAGCTGGCCGAGCTGGACAACGCGGTGTTCATGCGCGGCGGCGGCCAGTGGCTGCTGCGCGGCGTGCCCCACGTGCTGCGGCTGCGCCTCATCGCGCCGTTCGAGCATCGCGTGAAGCAGTGGATCAAGCGCGTGGCGGCCATGACCGGCGAGACGCCGAACCAGCGCGCGGCGGCCGACTTCGTGCGCCGTGACGACACCGAGAAGGCCGGGCGGATGCGCTACCTGTACGAGGTGGACATCAACGACCCGATGCTCTACGAGCTGATCATCAACACCGAGCGGGTCACCCACGACGCCGCCGTCGAGATGATCCACACCGTCGTGCGCCGCCCCGAGATGACGACGACGGAGACCGGCCGCCGGCTCGTCGCCTCGCGCGCCCTCGCCTCACGCGTGCAGGTGGCGCTGGCGACCAACCCCGAGACGCGCCGCTACCGCATCACGGTGGAGGCGCAGGACGGCGTCGTCACGCTCGAGGGCACCGCCGCGCTGGACCGCGCCGTCGAGGTCGCGCGCTCGGTGCCGGGCGTGAAGGACGTGCGGACGCAGCAGCTGGAAATCCCCCCGATTCCTCCGTTTGTGGCGTAGCACAAAAGAGATGGGGGGCCCAGAAATGGCCCCCCATACCCCCCAGTCGGCTACGACCGGTCCGGCAGTGACAGCCGTTCCGGCGACTACCGTTCCGACGCTACGGCCATTCCGGCGCTACTAGCGTTCGGGCGCTCATAGCGTTCCTTCCGGCGCTACGACCGGTCCCGGCGTTACTTGGGGCGGGTCTCGGCGGTGGGGCCGGTGTCGGGCGCCTCCGCGACTCTGAGCTCGACGGTCTTTTTCTCGCGGCGCCGCACCAGGTCGACCTTCACCTTGCGGCCGACCTCCGCCTCGGACGACATCCGCTGCAGCTGGTGGTAGTCCTCGACGGGCGTGCCGTCGAAGCCCACGATGACGTCGTTCTGCGCGAGCCCCGCCGTCTCCGCGGGACTGCCCGGGTAGACGCGCGCGACGATGGCGCCCTTGGTGTCCGCAAGCCCCATCGCCTGCGCGAGCTCGGCCGACATCGGCTGGAGCGCGACGCCGATCCAGCCGCGCTGCACGCGCCCGCGGTCGATGAGCTGCGCGGTGACGCGCTTGACCATGTTGGCGGGGATCGCGAAGCCGATGCCCTGGCCGGTGGCGACGATGGCGGTGTTGATCCCGATCACCTCACCGCGCAGGTTCACGAGCGGGCCGCCCGAGTTACCCGGGTTGATCGACGCGTCGGTCTGGATGAAGTTCTCGTAGGTCGCGATGCCCACGTCGGCACGTCCCGTCGCGCTCACGACGCCGACGGTGACCGTCTGATCGAGCCCGAACGGGTTGCCAATCGCGATCGCCCACTCGCCGACGCGCAGGGCGTCGGAGTTGCCGAGCGTCGCCACCCGCACGTCGACGGGCGCGTCGAACTTGATGATCGCGATGTCGGTCTTGGAGTCCGTGCCGACGATGCGGCCGCGGAACTCCTGCTTGTCGGCGAGGCGCACGGTCACCGCGTCGGCCCCCCGCACGACGTGGAAGTTGGTCAGCACGTAGCCGCGCTTGTCCACGATGACGCCCGAGCCGAGGCCGGGCGTCTGGAACTCCTCGCGCCGGCCGGGGCCGCGGCCGAAGAACTGGTCGAAGAAGTCCTTGAAGAACGGATCGTCGCCCTTGGGACCGGGGATCATCGGGGGCCGCCGGCCGCGCGCGACCTGCAGCGTGCCAATGTGCACGACCGCGGGCCGGACGCGATCCGCCACGCTCACGAAGGCCGACTGGAGGGCGTCCGCGGTGGCGATCGGGGCCGGCGCCGCCGCCTTGCGAGAGTCGGCGGATCGCGTGAGCACGGCGTAGAGGGCGAAACCAGCGCCGGCAAAGGCAAAAAGCACCGAGGCGGCCAGCACGGAACGGACGGTCTGCGGAGTCATCGTTTTTTTCGCCATACCTCCGGGCAACTATTGCAAAACCTATGAAAAAGTCTACCCTTTTTCCTTGACGCCCGTTGAGCGGAAAAGGGAAAATGTTGCATTGGACGTCAATTGTCCAGCGATTCCGTGAAGCGATTGTCACGTAAATCCATCAGTCTCGCCCTGGTTGTTTGTCTCCTGGCGCCCACGCTGGCCGCCGCCCAGCCGATGCCCGGGGCGCCGCCGCCCGGGGTCCCGCAGACGCCGACGACCCCCCAGACGCCGCGCACGCCCGGCGCCTTCGCGCCGCTCGCGCCCGGCCGCGGGGACCTGTACCTCGGCCAGCAGGCGCGCAGCATCGCCGGGCCGGATTATCGCCTCGGTCCGGGCGATGTGCTCGACGTGCAGATCGTCGGCCGGCTCGACGTCACTCGCGTACAGATCGTCGTCGATCCGGAGGGCGCGATCGCGCTGCCCCCGCTGGGCACGATCAAGGTGGCGGGGCTCCCGCTCCTGGAGGCGAATCGGACGATCACCGACCGCGCGCGGGCGGTCTTCCGCTACGCGGACGTGAGCATCGCCGTGATCTCGCCGCGCTCGTTCGAGGTGGTCGTCTCGGGCGAGGTGGAGCGGCCCGGCACGCTCCAGGTGCTCGCCACGCAACGGCTGCACGAGATCATTCTCACCACGGGCGGCATCACGCCGCGCGGCAGCGCGCGTCACGTGCAGGTCACGCGCGCCGGTCAGAGGACGGAGATCGACCTCCTGCTCTTCGAGCTCAAAGGCGACATCACACAGAACCCGTACGTCCAGGAGGGCATGCGCATCAACGTGCCGCCGCGCGTGGCCCCTGTCACCCTCACCGGCGCGGTGCGCCGCCCCGGCGAATACGAGCTCGGGCCCGGCGGCTCGCTGAGCGAGCTGCTCGAGCTGACGGGCGGCGTCAGCGTCGCCGGCGCGGCCTCCGAGGCGCGCCTCACGCGCGTCGGCGCCGACGGACGCAAGGAGGCGACGTCGCTCGACCTGCGCGGCGTGAGCGCCGCCGCCGACGTTCCGCTGCAGGCCGGCGACGCGCTCTACGTGCCGCCCCTCACCAGCATCCAGGACGTGGTCGAGGTGCGCGGCGCCTTCAACGGCACCGCCGACAGCGGCAAGACGCAGACGCAGGGCAAGCCGACGGTCGTCCAGCGCTTCGAGCTGGCCCGCGGCGAGCGCGTACGCGACGTCGTGGTGAAGGCCGGCGGCGTGGCCGCCTTCGCGGATCTGCGATTGGCCTTCGTGGACCGCTCCGACGCCGGGCCCGCGCAGCGCATCCCCCTCGACCTGCACCGGCTCCTCGTCGAGAAGGACGAGACGCAGAACATCCCGATCCAGAACGGCGACGTCGTCGTGCTACCGGTGTTCGAGGACAAGGTCTACGTGGTGGGCGAGGTGAAGACCCCGGGCGCCCAGGACTTCCGGCCCGACCTCACGCCGCGCGAGTATCT
>Ga0137394_10004456_pt1 | contig 10618 bp, 12 predicted proteins | sample czobulk116metaG_FD_108278 | JGI IMG/M metagenome (GOLD analysis project Ga0137394, IMG submission 108278) | Vadose zone soil microbial communities from Angelo Coast Range Reserve, California, USA - czobulk1.16 metaG | ecosystem: Environmental > Terrestrial > Soil > Vadose zone | place: USA... | reverse complement strand
TGTCATCTGGTAAGGCGTCCCTCTCTTCAGGTAGATCTGCATCGTCGATCAGTACGGGAATAACTCTGCAAGCCGGTTGTTGAAGAGCTGTTCGAATTTCGCGACGTACCCAATCGTCCTCCCGATCGATGCGTCGTCGTCCATACTTATCCTGGTCATGCAGCCACCCCTTCCCGATCAGCACGACAAGGACACTTGCTCGACGAAGCTTTTCTTCGAGATCGACGGCGAACTCGTCGCCTGCCTGAATCCCTTGAACGTCCAGGAATACACGGTCCTCGCCAAAAGTCCGCTCCAACAGGCTCGCGAGATGATCTGCAGACCATCCGGCATCCATTCGCCGGTAATTGATGAAAATGACGCCCTGGCCGGTTTCCGATGCTTCTTTCATTGTAGACAGCCCCTGCAAAGGAAGTTTTTAAAGAGCGTAATCCACATTCAGAATTCCAAACTGGAAAAAATGTGAATTTTTGCGCGGGGAGTATTGGCACGATTCGGGCGTGGTTCGGACGATTAGTCCTCAGTAACGCCGTAGTGACGAGGTCCTCTGCTTCGCCGTTGCAAACGAGATGGACCGGCAACTGGCCTACATGGCCGCACGCGGATCGGTTCCCGCCCGCAACCGTAATGTTTGCATGATCGACTTCTGCCAACTAAGATTATGCCCATGAAACGAAACCTACTTCGTTGGAGCGGCCTCCTGGTCCTGCTCGCAGGCTTGCCGGCGCTGTCGTCGGCACAGAACAGCAAACGCTTGACGGTGCCGGGCATCAACAACTTCTGGTTTGTGGACGAAAGAGTGTCGACGGGTGGCTCGATCACATCGCGCGACATGGCGATGCCAGCGTTGAAGAAACGCGGTATCAAGACCGTGATCGACCTCGCGGGCGGCGCTGAAAGTGGCGCCGAACGAGCAGCGACGGAAGCCGCCGGGATGAAGTATCTGGTCTTTGCGATCAACCCGATGACGCTCGACCCGGCACCCATCGAGCCGTTTCTGAAGGCAGCCAGCGACCCGGCCAACTTCCCGGTTTTCATCCACTCGGGCAACGGACACCGCGCAGGAATGGCGCTGATGATCAAGAGGGTCCTCGTGGATGGGTGGACGATCGAGAAAGCGGGCATCGAGGCCGCCGCGTCGGGCCTCATCGACGACAACGCGATGGCTCCAGTCTGGTGGAAGTTCGCTCAAGACTACATCGTGAGCCATAAAAAGTAGACCGCCGGTGTTCAGGGGCGATTCCGCGCACACGCTTTCCTGAAGTGTAACAAGAGAACCGGGCACACGGCGATGGCCACTTTTCTTCTTCGGAACGGCGCCGATGCTAAGCCCGTTGAGGGGTAATTAGAGAGGTGGCAGGACTCCGGTGATGCCGACCAAGCACGCTCGAAGAATTCGTCTCGGCCTTCAACCTGAAGCTCGCAGACTTTGTAGATGAACTATAAGAAAGGGAGGACAGGCATATGCACCCATCAGGGGTTCAATTCGGATGCAAATTGCTGATCCGCCATTCCCGATGGTATAAGCTCCTAGAATCTCAAAATGGGGGAGGTTTCATGCCAACCGGGATGCGATACGTCATCGTTCTGCTAGTTGCGATCTGCACTGCGGGCGCGATCCACGCGCAGATCACCAGTAACCCGATTCCGGCGCCGATTGTGAAACGCGGGCTTGGGGTCGAGATTAAGGATCTCGTGCGCCTTCCGGACACGCGCGGGCTTCGTCCCGTCGAACAGGACGTGTCGCCGTCAGGCTGGGCGCGTGTCAGCTATGTGCGTGATCTTCCCGATGGCCGCCGCTTCGCCAACGATTCGCGCGGCTTCCTCTATCTGATCGACTCGAACAATCAGCCTCACGTTTATGCCGACCTTGCCGCGACGTTTGCGAATGCGGTCTACAACCGGCTGGAGAGCGGATTCATCGGTTTCGTCTTTCACCCGGAGTTCGCGCGAAACGGTTTGTTCTACACGGTGCACGCTGAGCGCGGTCCGGGCAATCCAAAAACGCCTGACTTCATTCCGCCCGGGTTCACGCTGAAAGACGTGACCTACCACAACATCATCACGGAGTGGCATGCAACGAACCCGGCAGCCAACGTTTTCGAGGGAACAAGACGAGAACTGCTTCGTGAGGCTCACGTTGTCGCAAATCTCACGCACCCGATGGGGGCGGTCGAGTTCAATCCGACGGCAAAGCCCGGCGATCCTGACTACGGACTGCTTTACACCAGTGGCAGCGATCACGGGTTCAGCAACGGCGGGGGACCGAACGCAAGCAATCCCGCTCAGACGCAGCGCCTCGATTCGATCATAACCGCCATCCTGCGTTTCGATCCACGCAGTCCGAAGGTGACAGGCGGGGTCAAGGGCCTCGGGGACTATACGATTCCGATGGCCAATAAATTCGCCTCAGACGGCGACCCGAAAACGCTTGGCGAAATCTATGCCTACGGTTTCCGGAACGCTCACCGGCTCTCATGGGACATAGACGGGACCATGTTCGCCTCCGACATCGGTATGGACCTGGTCGAAGAGATCAACATCGTCCACAATGGCGGGAACTATGGCTGGATGAAGCGGGAGGGAATTTGGGAGAACGGCCGGTCGCGCGGCGGCCAGCTCAACGAACTGTTCCCACTCCCTGCGGACGTGCTGAACGGGCGCGAGAAGGACGGCTTCACCTATCCCGTCGCGATGTATGACCACGACGAAGGGCGGTCCGTAAGCGACGGCTTCGCGTATCACGGCCGGATTGCCGCGCTCCGGGGCAAGTTCGTCTTTGGCGATATTCAAAGAGGACGTCTGTTCGCGGCCGATCTCGCCGAACTGAAGAAGGCTGACGACGGAATCCCTCAGACCGTGGCGCTCATCGAAGAAATCCAGCTGTACGTGCGGGACGCGAGCGGCAATCGGATGAATGTGTCGTTTCAGGAACTCATCGATCGAAAGATGGGTGCGAGCATCTCCCGGGCCGATCTGCATCTCAGCCGAACGGGCGACGGCGAACTTCTCCTCACGTCCAGGCAGGATGGGATGATCAGGATGCTCGTTCCCTGATCCGAAGGTCTCGATGGGAGCAAGAACCTGGCCCGCACCAATCTTGTTAGCGGGTGTCAGCACTCTCGCCATTCGCGCGGCGTGAGCAGCAGGGACTCGTGTATTGTCTGAACCGTCGTGGGCGCGTAGAATACAGTTACTCGTACTTTTGCATGCGGAGCACGATGCGAGCGCGTTAGACAGAGCGACAAGAAAAACAGATCACCTCCACCTCATTATCCACTGCAAGGCTCCGTTGGCCGTTGTTCCAAAACCAGGAAAAAGGAGAATTGATCATGTGCGATTATTCGCTTCATGGCATCAGGAACCGCCTTGCTGAAGATGGCGAGACCCTCGTGATTCATCGATTCTATTCAGGATCGAAAGGCTTGAGTTCGCCCGAGTACCTCGAGCCAATTGAAAAATCGAAGAGTTTAAGGGCGATTATAAGAAAAATGTTCGGATCTCCATCGCGGGAATGCGCGGTCTGCATCCCTGATGGCGCCACAGTCCTGCTTCATGGGATCTCGCCGGCGCTCCAGCAAGCTCGTGGTCTCTGCGCGACGGAACCGGCCACCTTCCGCCAGATGTCTGCTGATCCTTCAACCTATCGAGATGCTCTCGAGTTCAGGAACGGCGCGAAGGTTCGCTTGCAGGAGTTGGAAGAAGGCCAGAGTGTGCAGGTCCTGGCGCTCTCGCCTCGTCTCTTACTGGACACGACCGAACGCTGGACCGGCGTTCCCGGCGTCTTCAATGATTCCCTTGAACATACGCAGTCAGAACGAGATCCGGTCCTGAGTTCGTCACGGTCCAATCGCTGATGGGAATCGCCTCCGACAATTTTTCTATACCTTCGCCCCCAATGGCTGGAACCTCACGCCCGCCGAGAATTTTGGGCGCGATGAAGGCGACTATCTTATCAATGATTCCCGCGCGAAGAGCGTTGAAAGCCAGGTCGGGCCCGCATTCCAGAAGGAAGCTTTGAATCTCGCGGTTGTGAAGTTCGGCCGAAAGCGATGCGAGCTCACCACGGAAGATGACTGCGTCACTGAAATTCGCAACACGGCCGCGGCGGTCGAGAATGACGCGAAGCAGGGGGCGGCGGCGCGGAAGCCCGCTGCGGTCGGTCAGGCGAGGATGGTCGCGGATGACAGTGCCGCTTCCCGTGATCAGCGCATCCGAACGGTGCCGGAGCTGATGAACAAGCGCGCGCGATTCCTCGGATGTAATCCACTGGGATTCACCGGAGTGCGTGGCGATCTTTCCATCGAGGGTCATCGCGATTTTGAGAGTTCCGAATGGGCGCCGTTTGATCTTGTACGTGATGAATGCTTCGTTCAGATGGCGCGCTTCCTCCTCGAGGATTCCACAGTCGACCGGAATTCCGGCTTTGCGCAGCATCGCCAGGCCGCCTCCGTCGACCTCAGGATTCGGGTCCTGCATTGCCGTGACAACGCGCGCCACTCGGGCATCGATCAATGCCTTCGCGCATGGCCCTGTGCGGCCCTGGTGGGAGCAGGGCTCCAGTGACGTGTAGACAGTCGCGCCTTTCGCGGCTGCGCCAGCCTGATCCAGCGCGATGATCTCTGCGTGCCGCACCCCATCGTAGGTATAGAAACCTTCGCCGATGATTTCGCCGTTCTTGAGAATGACGGCGCCGACCATCGCGCCGGGACTCACAAGACCCGCTCCTTTTTCAGCGAGTTCCAGGGCGCGTTGCAAGTAGGGAAGATCGTTCATAGACAATTCGGATGAAAATTGAGAATTGATTAGTGATTAATGCGCCTGGCAGATGAAGAATACGGTCATTTAGCCAAGCGAATCATTAATCATTAATCAATTCTCAATTTTCATCCGAGGTTCGTTTCATGCCGCGAACAGCGATTCGACGAAATCATCTGCGGAAAATTCGATGAGGTCGTCCATTTTTTCACCCACGCCGACGAAACGAATGGGGATTTTCAGGTCTTTGGCGATGGCCGTCACGACTCCACCCTTTGCGGTGCCGTCGAGTTTCGTCAGGACGAGGCCGGTTACTCCGGCGCTCTTCGTGAACTCGCGTGCCTGCGTCAGGCCGTTCTGGCCGGTAGTGGCATCCAATACCAGCAACACCTCGTGCGGCGCGCCCGGCACTTCGCGCCTGGCGATGCGAGTCATCTTCTCCAGTTCAGCCATCAGATTGTGCTTTGTATGAAGCCGGCCGGCCGTGTCGGCGATGACGTAATCGATCTTGCGTGCTTTTGCCGATTGCAGCGCGTCGAACAAAACCGCAGAGGGATCGGCGCCGGCCTTCTGTTTGATGACGGGAACCGCGGCCCGGTCCGCCCAAATTTCAAGTTGTTCGACTGCGGCCGCGCGGAACGTGTCGGACGCGCAGACCATAACTTTCTTTCCCGCCGACTTGAATCGATTGGCAAGCTTGCCGATGGTCGTCGTCTTGCCGACGCCATTGACGCCGACAATCAGGATGACGAACGGATTACCCTCCGGAATTTCTTTGGGAGGCGTGTAGTTCACGTTCAAAATCTTTCGCAGCTCTTCTTTAATTGCGGACCGCAGCTCCGACGGATCCTGCAGTGTCTTTCGCGACATCTGATCTTTGATCGATTTCAAGATCTCATTTGTGGTGGTTACGCCAATGTCGGCGCTGATCATGATGGCTTCAAGATCTTCCAGCATCTCCGCATCGATTTCTTTCTTGCCCTGAACAAGATCTTGAATCTGCTCGGTGAAATTCGCCTTGGTCTGCTTGACGGCATCCTTGATTTTCTCGAAGACGGTCGGCTCTTTTTTCTTTGGTGTTCCAAATAACGTAATGAATTCCATAGGTCTTTCAGCCGGTGGGTAATTCGGGGACAGACAACTAAATCACCCAAATTTCGATTTAAAGCTCTTTGGCTGAATTTGGGTGATTTAGTTGTCTGTCCCCGAATTACCCACCGGCTATTCCTCTTTTAGCTTTCTCTCCATCAAGTCGTCAATCGCGTCCTGGGGATTTAAGTCTTCGTACAGGACCGAATACATCTTCTCTGCAATGGGCATTTCGATATTAAGTTTCCGCGCCAGGGCGACGGTGGACTTTGCAGTCTTCACCCCTTCCGCCACCATGCGCATACTGGACAGAACTTCATGAATTTTTTTGCCCTGGCCGAGCGCGACGCCGACCCGGCGGTTTCTGCTGAGGGTACCGTAAGATGTGAGCACAAGATCTCCCAGGCCCGCCAGGCCCGAAAGCGTTTCTCGCCTGCCCCCGCATGCAACAACCAGGCGTGTGATTTCAGCGAGCCCTCGCGTAATCAAAGCCGCAACGGGATTTGATCCCAACCCCAGACCATCGACGACTCCCGCCGCGATGGCGATGATGTTCTTCACCGCGGCTGCAATCTCCACGCCGATCAAATCGGAATTCGTGTAAAGCCGGAACCGGGGTGCCGACAATTCCTGCTGAAGAAAGAGGCGCAGCTCTTCGTCCGGTGACGCTACGACCAGCGCTGTTGGCTCACCGCGCGCGACTTCCGGCGCGAACGTCGGCCCGGATATCGCGACGACCCGCGGCACAAAACGCGGCTTTGCGACGTCGGCCACCACCTCGGACATTCGCATCAAACTGTCGTTTTCGATGCCTTTCGTGGCGCTGACGAAAAACATGTCCCCGTTCAACAGGGGCAGCATCTGCGAAAACACCTGCCTGTATACGTGCGAAGGCACCGCCATGACGACGATTCTCGCGCCCCGGAGAACCTCTTCGATCGAGTGGCTTACGCGTATGGAGTCCGGCACGCGGACAGAAGGCAGGTAAAAGGGATTCTCCCGCGTCGCGATCATCGTCTCGACCAGATACGTTTCGTACGCCCAAAGCCGGACGTCGCGATTGGCGCGAGCCATCGTTATGGCCAGCGCCGTTCCCCAGCCGCCGGCGCCGATGATGGCGATCGGAGTCACAGGGGATATTCCTTCAACCTTTCGTACACGGCACCCGCCGGTTTCAATGTGCTCTTGAAGAGGAATATACGGTCGACCGTGAACGAACCGAAATCGTGTTCGGCATACTCCGCTGAAGCGGTCACAAGCGAAGAGTCGATTCTCGAGTCGCGGGCGCGTGCCAGAGTGATGTGAGGCCGGAACGCCCGCTTCTCCTTTTCGAAACCCAGGCGTTCCATACGGGTGTCGATTTCTTCAGCCAGCTTCTGCATGGTAGGCGCTTCCATCCCCGCCCAGAACACTCGCGGCGAGCGGTTTCCGGGGAAGAATCCGACGCCGCGCACGGTTATAGTGAAAGGAATCCACGTAAGACCGGTAAGAGCGGCGTCAATATCCTCGGCTCGTTTCTCGGGCACTTCGCCGATGAACTTGAGCGTGATATGAATGGATTCCGGCGCAACCCATCGAGCCGTGTCGGTCAGGGGCTTGAGCTGGCGCTCGAGCTCGGCAAACTCTTTGCGAAGTTCATTTGGAAGATCAACGGCGATAAAGACTCGCATTACATTTTCATCATTTCGCGTCTTACCATATCGAGCGCCGCCTGTGATGCCCACCAGCGGAGCTTCTCCCGGTCACCGGGAAAAGAGAAAAGACGATGTTCTGTTCTCAAAGACGTAGCGACCGCAATATGAACGGTTCCAACCGGTTTTTCCGGCGTTCCCCCGCCTGGTCCGGCAATACCCGTCACCCCGACACCAATTGTCGTTCCTGCGCGCGCCCGGATGCCTTCCGCGAGACCGCGTGCCACCTCGGCGCTGACCGCACCCTGCATTTCCAGCAGCAAGGGAGGAATGCCGGCCAGCTCCATTTTCGATGCATTGCTGTAGCAGATGACTCCAGACATAAAGTACCGCGAGCTGCCCGGCACGCTGGTCAGCCGTTCCGCGACGAGCCCGCCCGTGCAGGATTCCGCTGTAGCAATTGTTGCATTCTTCATGACGAGGAACATGCCCACGACTTCCTCGAGGGATTGCTCGGAGCGCGCGAAGATGAATTCGTCAAGTTCCTGATCGATCTGATCGCCCAATTCTTTCAACAATCTTTGGGATTCTTCGCGGTTCTTTCCCCGGGCGGTGAGACGAATGTCCACCTGACCGGGCTTGGCAAGAATTGTCGTTTCAGGGTTCTTGTATTTCGTGTAGATGGGAGCGATCCGAGCGTCCAGGGTCGATTCGGGCACGCATGCCGTTCGAAAAACACATCGGGCAAGGGCAACGCCCCCGGACATGTCACGCAACCGCGGAATGCAGGATGTTTCGAACATCGGCTCCAGTTCGGAAGGCGGGCCCGGCAGCAGAACGATCTGGTTCTTCTCCGCGTTAACCCAAAGGCCGGGTGCTGTTCCGTGATTATTTTCCAGAATGTCGGCCCCGGTCAGCACCAGAGCCTGGCGGGCGTTATTCGCAGGCATTTCCACGCCGCGCGCTTTGAACCGCCGTTGCAGTTTCGCAAGAATTTCATCGTTCAGCACAAGCTGGCGCTGGAGAACACGAGCAACAACCTTGCGGGTAACATCGTCCTCGGTCGGGCCCAGGCCTCCGGTTGTTATCAGGATTGGAGTGCGCGCCAGAGAGCCGCGCACCGCCTGCTCGAGGTAATGTTCATCGTCCCCGGCAATGGTCTTCATGACGACCGGAATGCCAATCGCGTTGAGCTGCTCGGTAAGATAAAGCGAATTCGTATCTTTGAATTGCGGCGTCAGCAGCTCGGAACCGATTGCAATGATTTCGGCTGAAAGGTTCATTTTTTTTAGCGTCGGGCCCGCATTATGGCAACGGCTTTCCCATGATGCCGAGCCGGACACGATACAGCGATCCGGAATCCACCACCATCAGGTTCTCGTGCAGGTCAAAAGCGAGTCCGACCAGACTCAGCCCCGCAACCATCAGTTCGGGCTTCTTCGGATCGCGGAATCGAAAAATTCCACGCCGCCCCCGATACGATGCAACCACGTAGAGATGGCCGTCAATATCGAATGCAATGCCTTGCGGACGGCCAAGCCCCGTGAAGAACCGGTCGACTGTGCCACTCGGCGATACACGATAGATCGAATCGAAGCTCGACGTGGTCGGACCGGTGACGTAGAGATACTCATCAAACCCAAACGCAAGATGATAAGCGGCGATACTCGGTTCAAGCGTCGCGAATACGAAAATTTCTTTGTTGGGGCTGATTTTAAAAATACTCCCGCTGCGGTCGCCGACATACAGATTGCCGTCGTGATCGAGCGCGATGCCGGTCGCAATGCCCATTCCTTCAATGTACAGCTCGGTGCGCCCGGCCGGATCGACGCGATAGACATTTCCTTCGTACCGGCTCGAAACAAATAGATCACCCGTCAGGCCGAATGCCAGACCTGTGGCATTCATGATGTCTGTCACAAAAGGAGTGACCGCGCCCTTTGGCGTGACCTTGTATATCGACACTGGAGTCTTCTGCCCCCGGCGGCCGCTGTAGGTGGCGTAAATGCTTCCTTCCGGATCGATTGCAGGATTGGCGACGGGATGAAGATTTGACGCGAGCTTCTTTCCAACCTCATAGGGAAAAGGGCGGCTCGTATCGCCATTTGTCGAGACAATCAGCTCGTGAGTGCCGATTTCGGCCGACGATTCGGGAACCCTAACGATGATCTGGTCGCTGGATGCCACCGTCACCTGCCCGCTGAAATCTCCAAAGCGAACTTCAGGCCGCACCGTTCCTGCAAGCTCGTGTCCCGAGTACTCGATGACGACTTCCCCACCCGGCAGCGCGGCTTTGGGGATAACGTTTTTGATCGTGATGCCCGACATTATTAAGACTTTACCAAAACGTATCGAAACAACGTCAGGACGGCAAGAGCGTACAACCCCGCGCCGACATCGTCCATGATCACCCCGAGACCGCCTTTGAATCGTTCAAGATGCCGAATTGGAAAGGGTTTCACAATATCAAACAATCGAAAGAGAACGAACCCCAGAATAATGTAGAAACCCGAAAGTTGATAGCGACCCGCGGCCATTCCGAACGTGATCATTTGGCCTACGACTTCATCAATAACGATGCGCTGAGCATCGTGTCCCCACATATGCTCGATGCGCGATGACGCCCAGATGCCGATGATGAAGAGAAAAATTATAACATGCGCGTAATAGGCGCTTCCGCCCCCTCGTGTGAGGGCAAGATAGATCGCCACACCGACCAGCGACCCTGCCGTGCCGGGCGCCTTCGGTGCGAAACCCGCGCCACCGGCAGTGGCGATGACGATCGCCATAAAGTCTGTGACACGGATCGCGTCACTCTTCGTCTTCACGATTTCCATTGGATTTGTGAATTTCTTCGGGAGGGCGTTCGTTTGTGGGCACGCGATATTCCCCGCCAGCCCACTTGCCCAGATCGAGCAACTTGCAGCGCTCACTGCAAAACGGCCGGTATGGATTGCCGGGGTATTCGGTTTCTTTTTTGCAAGTCGGACATTTCATCGCCAGTAGTGAATACGGCTACTGTAGTGGCGGTCTATGACCGCCGGTATATTGTTGATTCAAGGAAAAAACGGCGCTCATAGAGCGCCGCTACAGTAAGAAACAACAATCATTCCAATAAGGTCATATTCCAGGCTGCAGGT
>Ga0137394_10004455_pt1 | contig 10622 bp, 10 predicted proteins | sample czobulk116metaG_FD_108278 | JGI IMG/M metagenome (GOLD analysis project Ga0137394, IMG submission 108278) | Vadose zone soil microbial communities from Angelo Coast Range Reserve, California, USA - czobulk1.16 metaG | ecosystem: Environmental > Terrestrial > Soil > Vadose zone | place: USA... | reverse complement strand
GCCGGCGTCCAGCGTCCGCCTATCCCGAAACCCGAAGATCGATAGCGTGATGACACTTTAGTTACCCGTCCGCGGTCTGATGAACCAGCCCGCATAAAATAATCCTGCGCCCACCGAAGCGGTCTTCATCAGCGGGCCCATTTGCCCGAAATAAAGCAAAAGCGCTTCTCCGGTTACAATGAGGCCCAGCAATTGAAGCCCCATTGCCGCGTAGTGGCGTATCATCTAAGAATTCTAACATGCGGGGGAGGTATGGAATTCAAAACGGTTCGCGTTCAAGTTCCTGAAGGGGCAAACATCATCCTCGGCCAGACGCATTTTATAAAGACCGCTGAAGACCTGTACGAAATTCTGGCGGGCGCCTCCCCTCATATTAAATTTGGCGTGGCATTCACGGAAGCATCCGGACCTTGCCTCGTCCGTTATGAAGGCAATGATGGCGATTTGACACAAAGCGCAGTCGGAACTGTCCAGAACATTGGCGCTGGTCACGTTTTCGCGATCGTGATTCGCGATGCGTTTCCCATCAATATTCTCAATTCCATTAAAATGTGTCCGGAAGTCTGCCGTATATTTTGCGCGACGTCCAATCCGCTTGAAATTGTTGTCGCTGAGACCGAGCAGGGCCGAGGCATCATGGGAGTCATCGACGGATCATCTCCGAAAGGCGTCGAGAAAGATGCAGATAAGGCCGCACGCAAAGCGCTTCTGCGGAACTTCGGCTATAAAGTGAAATGATTCTGGGACTCAAGATTCTCGCCGCCTTCTTGATTGGCGCTATCCCGTTTGCGAAAGTGGCGATGCTCGGAACAGGCATCGACATCACGAAGGAAGGTTCCAGGAATCCCGGCTTCAATAATGTACTGCGTGTCACGAAGAACTGGCGGCGCGGTGGCGTGGCGCTTATCGGCGATATCTCGAAGGGTTATGTCGCGCTGATGCTGCTTGGCGGCGGCGAAGTTTCGGCCATGGCTTTGTGGTTCATTGGAATCAGTGCGGTCGCGGGCCATTGCTGGAGTCCATTTCTGAAATTCAACGGTGGCAAGGGTGTCGCAACAACGGTAGGCGTGCTGCTTTTTCTCGAACCCTGGATTACACTCGTTTGCCTGCCTCTCTACGTCATTCTGCGATTCTTTGGCCGCAGAGTTCGTTGGAGGCAGGAAGGTGCTATTGCGTCGCTCTTGACGATGTTTGTCATTTCCGCTGTCGTACTCGGCCTGCGGGGGATGCAGCCGGGTATCTTCGCTTATTTGATGTGTGCCATTGTTTTCATAAGGCACATGCCGAATCTTCGCGAAATTATGGCATCCAAACACGAATGGCTTTCGGCACGATCGCGATCTCTAGCGGTAATAGCTCGAGCGGTTCTCCATCGGCCTCGATAAGCACCGCTTCTCTCGATTCCGCAACCGTGCTCATGGTAAACGCGGGGCTAAAGCCCGCGACTACATGTGCACCAACACGCGGTGTCCAATGTAGTCGCGGGCTTTAGCCCGCGTTCAGTATAATGTCTGCCGTTTTATGAACAAGGCCGCGTTCTACGATCTGGACGGCACATTGCTGTCATGCAATCTGGTCACGATGCATGCGTACTATGCCCGCAATGACCGTTCGCTGATCAAAAGCATCTATCAGTTCACCAAGGTCTTGTTGAGCGTTCCCCTTCTTTTTGGATTGGACTTGTACTCGCGCTCTCTCTTCAATGTCTTTTCGTTTCGCGCGTATCGCGGAATGCATCGCGACCGGCTGATTGGCCTCGCCGACGATCTGTTCGAGGTCACTCTGAAGCCCTCGATTTTTCCTCAGGCGCAAGTTCTCATCAACACCACGCGCGATCTCGGCTATCGTAACGTCCTGGTTACCGGAACCCTCGATTTCACGATCCGGCCGATCGCGCTGCACTTTGGTATCGACGAAGTCATTTGTAATCGGCTCGAGTTCAAGAACCACATCGCAACCGGGCACGTGCTTCCGCCATTGCTGGCTGAAAACGAAAAGGCACGTAGCATCCGCGAGTACTCGAAAGAGAAAGGCATCGATCTCGCGCAGTCTTGCGCCTTCTCCGACAGCTCGGCCGATGTGCCGATGCTCACGGCCGTCGGCTATCCCGTTGCAACGAATCCCACACGGCGATTGCGCCGCGTCGCGTTACACAAGGGTTGGCCGATACTTGAGCTCCGCGAGACTTCTTCAATCTTTCCGCCATTTCTGAGGCCGGCGAAGGCTCTCTGATGAAATCGCGCACGACCTGGCAATTTAATCCTGTGCGCGGTGAATATCAGGCTGGAGACCCTGTTCCTGCTCAGGGAACGGGCGAGATCTCCGCAATCGACGCTTTCGCGAATAAAACAATGCTTCTTCTCGGCGGCACCGGGTTCGTCGGAAAGGTGCTGTTGGCGTTGGCTCTGGATCGCTTCCCGGAATTGAAACATCTCGTCGTGCAGGTGCGGCGGAAGAAGAACATGTCGGGCGAGCAGCGATTCTACTCTGAGGTTTTGCAATCGCCACCGTTGCGTCCGATTGTCGAAAGGGCCGGCGGAGAAAGCGTCCTTCGCAAAAAGCTACAAATCGTGGAAGGCGATTTGGATCAACCTTTGTGCGGCATCCCGGCCGACCAGATTGAGCAGTTGAAGGGCAAAGTCGATATTGTGGTGAATCTCGCGGGAGTCGTCGATTTCGATCCGCCCGTGAACGAGTCATTTGAGACGAATGTCTACGGCACGCAACACCTCATCGAACTCGTTAAATTGCTTGACGTGAAATTAGTCCATGTGTCCACCAGTTACGTGGCCGGCAAGAAGGACGGGCGTATCCCCGAGAATGTCCCGATCGAATCCTATTTCCCGCTGCGTGACGTCCCTGACGAAAGGCAATTTTCGGTTAACCAAGAGCTCAAGTGGTATGAGGAGTTCATTGAGGAAATTCGCAATACCCGCGGCACCAACCCACGCCCTGCCCGCGAGCGTCTGCGCGAAGGAGGCATGAATCGCGCACAGTACTGGGGTTGGACGAACACTTATACCTACACGAAAAGCATAGGCGAGCAGTTGATTGCCAACACACCCGGATTGAGGTATGCGATTGTGCGTCCCGCAATTGTCGAATCGTCGCTGCGCTTTCCTTTTGCCGGCTGGAACGAAGGCTTTACAACGTCGGCGCCGCTGGTGCTCATGGGGGGTGAGGGCGTCAAGGGTTGGCCGGTCCGGAAGGACGGACCCCTGGAGATTATCCCTGTGGATTTGGTCGCATCCGGCATCTTGATTGTGACCGCTGCCGTCCTGTGCGGTAAGAACAAGCATGTCTATCATCTTGCGTCGGCAGATCAGAATCCGATCATGCTGCCGCGCCTCGTGGCCTTTCTCGGGATGAACTCGCGGTACAAGCACAAACACAAGAAGAGCGGAAACCGGCTCGCCAACCTGTGGAAGGCATATGTGGAAACGCAAGTGATCACGGTCGAATCGCTCCAGGTCCGCCGCGCCCGGATGCATCGCGGTTTGGATGTGATTCACGCTGCACTGACATTGGGGAAAACTATTCTCGGTCCAGACAAAATCAGTCCGTATCTGAAGAGCCTTCGCGACACGCGCCGCCAGATCCGGCAGCAGGAAATCACGCTCGACAAGTTCCTGCCGTTCATGTTCCACAATTCTTTCGTTTTCGAGACCCGTAACATTCGCGAAGCCGCCCACATGCTGACGAACGAAGATTTGAAAAGCCTCCAATGGGACCCTGAGGCGATCGATTGGGCAGACTATTGGGTGAACATTCACACCAAGGGAATCGAGAAGTGGATACGGCCGGTGTTTACAACCCGAAAAGCCTAACAAGCCGCGAAGCGGCGGGGGTCTGCTGCCCAGCGAAGCGGCGATAGATATTAGCCCAGGGCGTCAGAACGTGTGAATGAATTAAGCGAGCGCTTTCCCCTCCTTGGCAAGGAGGGGAAAAGCTCAAACTGAAAAGTCATGCGATTCGTTCACACGTTCTCAGCCCTGGGTTTGAAGCTCGCCGGAACGTGAGCCTTGGAAGGGCAACATAACGCCTTTCTGCCGCCCTTTCAGGGCCGGCTCATCATGGCGCAACTTCACCCAGGGCTGCCGCCCTGGGCTAATATCTATCGCCGCTTCGCGGCTGCCAAAGGTCTACCGCCGGCTCATTCTGCCGATCCTTACGGCGCAATCCGGCTCGCACGATCGACAGACTCCTCATTCCCGATCATCAGCTTGCCGGCCTTGTTGTTATCCTGACAGATGTATTCGGCGAACTCGGCACCTGGGCTCCAGCGGTTGTAGAAGCCTGTGGTCCAGGTGCGGGTGTATGCACCCGGATCATCGATCGTAAGTTCGATCTTCATGACGTACATCTCGGTTCGGGTGAAACGCTCGATGAGGTGCAGTTGTTCCGTGTGCGGCGCGCCCTGCCGCTCCATCCAGAATCTTTCATTGAAGCCCACGGTGTCCACGACAAGAGTATCTCCTTCCCAGTGACCGACTGAATGGCCAAAGTACGAGGGCATGAGGTCTTTGGGATGAGGCCGGCCGTCCATGTAAATGACGCGGAATGTTTGAGGGCCGGCAACATCGAAGATGTAGATGCTTCCCAGTTCAGGATCATCGACAATCTCCGTGCCGCTTGGCGTGATGAACTGACGGGGTCCGCCTGAGGGTTTGCAACGCGTGTGCGGTTCGAACAAATTCGCTTCGCGATACTGGTACAACGCTCTCGCCCAATCCTGGAACGGAACTTCGCTCTCTTTTGGCTTTCCAGGATACGGCGGTCCGGCAAAAGCTCCGCGGCCCTGTCCATCTTTAATTGCCGGGTCGGTTTCAGGCTCAGCCAATATCGGCCGGCCGTATGGGATCCACAGTCCTTTTTCTCCGGGAGGCATACCCAGCCGGATTCTGCCATTGGGCCACCGGGGAGCGGGCTTCGACGGCAGCGGTTGCCGGTTTCGATTTTGAGCGAAGGACGGCTGCGCCATCACACCTAACATTATTGGAATTAGAAAGACCGCAGCCGACAAACCGGCCATACGAAATCGCACGTTAAACCTCCGTGAATGAATCGCGGTTTTGGCGGGCTTTACCGTTCCTCGGCGCCCTGGCTCGACGCCGCGCCCAGCTTCTTTCCAGTGCTCGCCATGGTCACGTTCTTGGCGTTGACGTTTTTGCTACCGTTCTTGGCCGGACTGCCTTCGACGACCACCTCGTCTCCGATCTTCATTGTTTCCCGGGTCCATCCGGAGTTGCGAAGAGCATTGGGACCGCCCATCTCAAATCCCCAGTTTTCGGTGGCGCCACTCTCATTCTTGACGTTGAGATAAAACCAAACGTGCGGATTCGTCCATTCGATCTTGGTAACAATTCCCTTTATCGAAACGGGTTTGTTTCCATCAAATTCGGTCGCGAAGGCATGATGCGCCATCGCTGGTACGGCTGGGAGAAGCAAACAGAAAATAAGAATTAAACAACCAATCGCGCGCTGCATATATGCCTCCTGGATTATAGGAGTGAACATTAACTCAGGGCCTGTTGTCCTGGCAATAATAAGGCGGCAGCTCTTCTCCCGCCACCCACTGCAAGGTCCAACTGCTCGACCAGGGTCTGGTATAGGCGCCCGGATCGTCCACCGTGACCTCGTACTTCAGCGTGTTGAAGTCAGGACGTGAGATCCTCTCGGTCAAGTGGAGTTGTTGGGTGTGCGGGAGGCCGCCATTGCTAAACCAGAACCGTTCGTTGAAATCTCGTGCATCGATCACAAGCGTGTCGTTTTCCCATCGGCCGAAGGACCGGCCATAGTAAGTCGGGAAGTCTTTGTCATCTTCCTTGCGCGCACGACCATCCAGATAAATCAAACTCCAGTTGTGGTTACCGCCGCCGATGAGAACGAAGATGCGCTTGTTATCGCGCTCCTCCACAAACTGAACTCCGTAAGGGAGCTGAAACTGCCGCGGACCGCCCGGCGGCATGCAGTAAACATACATCGGGTCGTCCTTCAGAAAGTTGCGCTGCCGCAATTCAAAGAGGTCGCGTGCCCAACGCTGCAAAGGAGCCACTTTATCGATGTCCGCGAGATTGCGTAGAAGCCCGTCGCCGTCGGAAGGAGCATTCGCTCCTGTCTGTATGAGTGCGGTCGCGCTCGGATTTGTCCAGTATCCGTGCTCGCCAGGCAGCGCGCCGAGCCGTGGTTGTCCTTCCCGCCATCGCGGCGTCGGCTGGGCGGGTTGAGCGTTACGAACAGATTGCGCGCCCAGGACAAATACCCGTCTGGCGCCGTTGTCCATAACGACGGAGTTGCCCCATGCCTGCTTGCTTCCATCCCTGGCCAAAATGCCTTGTACGGTGATGCCGTCGCCTGGCTTCAATGTGGTTCGATTCCATCCGCTTCGCTGAAGGTCGATCGGGCTTTCCAATTCAATTGCCCAATTCGTGACGCCGTTGCCTTCCGGCACGTTTACGAACACATGCACGTGCGGATTTGCCCAGTCAACCACCGTGACCGTCCCTTTGAGCGTCGCAGGCTTCGCCGTATCGAACTTCGCTGCAATGGCGTGGTGAGCGGGCAAGGGCATGGCGGTGATCAAAACGAGACCAACAAATAATAGGCTGGGGCAAACGTACCGCATCCGTCCTCCTGATGGGCAGATGATACACTGTCCGGCAACCTGAAAGGAGGAAGAGATGAGGCGAGTAATTGTGCTGGGCATCCTGATGGTTGTCGGGTGTTTACCGTTAATGGTGGCGGGATTCCAGGCCCCGTCTGCAAAGGCTTTGACAGCCACTAAGATTGAAAAGCTGAAAGACAATCTCTACATCATCACGGGCTCAGGTGTTGCCGATATGGCCGCTTTCAGTGGTGGCAACACTGCCGTGTTCATCACGGAAACCGGTGTCGTGGTTGTCGATACGAAAACGCCCGGATGGGGACAAACAATTCTGGACAGGATCAAGAGCGTAACGAATAAGCCGGTAACGACGATTATCAACACCCACACGCACAACGACCACACAGGCAGTAACGAGTTCTTCGGCGCGACCGTCGACAGCGTTGTCCACGAAAACACGAAAGCAAACATGGCCAAAATGGACGAGTTCAAAGGCGAAAAGGCCAGATTTCTGCCCAAGCGCACGTATAAGGACAGGCTCATGATTGGCAAAGGCAAAGATGAAGTCGATCTGTATTACTTCGGCGCCGGCCACACCAATGGTGACACCTTCGTGGTATTTCCCGCGGTCCGCACGATGCATGTGGGCGACATGTTTGCGTGGAAAGCACTACCTTATATCGACACGGGAAACGGCGGCAGTGGGGTGGCTCACGCTTCAACGCTGGCTAAGGCTGTCGATACGGTCAAAAACGTCGACACCATAATTAATGGACATATACCAACCACCACGTGGAACGAGTTGAAGGAATATGCCGACTTCAGCCAGGACTTTGTAACCTTTGCCCGGAATCAAATGAAAGCAGGGAAGACGGTCGATCAGGCTGCTGCCGAATACAAGGTTCCCGCGAAGTTCAAAGGTTATGTCGTAACCGTCAATGAGCAATTCGCAAGCGCGAAGACGAACGTGAAAGCGGTTTACGACGAACTGAAGAAGTAGAAGCCATGTTTCGTGTTTTTTTGAGAAGTTTTTAAGCCACGGATTACGCGGATTAAACGGACTTCAATCCGTTAAATCCGCGTAATCCGTGGCTTAAAAATCTGGTTGCGACTACGAATGGCTTTGGCCGCGCTGGCGGTTGATGAAACGCACCAGGCCGGCGAGGGCTTTATCCGGTAACAACTGGGCGACAAATACGAAGAGGCGGTTGATCAAACCGGGGACAACGATGTGTTTGCCTCGCATCGTCTCAATGTAGCCGATCCGCGCGGCGGCCTCGGCCGTCATGCCCGTGTCCGTACGCTTCTGCCCAATACCGGCGCGGGAGCGGAATTCAGTCTGCGTCGCACCCGGACAGAACACGGTCACGCGGACGCCCGTTCCCTTCAGTTCGTTTTCAAGCGCTGACGAGAACGACAGCAGGAAGGCTTTGCAGGCCGCATAAACCGACTGAAACGGGACCGGCGAAAAGGAATACACGGATGCCACGTTGAGAATGTGGCCGCTGCGACGCTCGATCATCGATGGCAGCACCGCTCTGGTGAGCTGCAACGCGGCGGCGAGTTGGACGTTTATGAGTTGAATGTTCTGCTGTATATCCGTGGAGGAAAAATCGCCATGGATCCCGAAACCCGCGTTGTTCACCAGGACCTCATACCTTCGGTTTTTGGACATCAGCGCTGAGGCCAGCGTTTCCAACGCGTCCACGTCCGAAAGATCCGTGGCAATAATCTCGGTTTCAATTCCGCTTCGCCGCGAGCAGTCTCCAGCAACGTCCGCCAGTGCCGTCTGGTTTCTCGCAATGAGTACGAGGTTAAAACTACCGGCGGCGAACTCGAACGCGAGGGCTCTGCCAATACCGGCCGAAGCGCCCGTGATGATGGCCCACTTCCCATTCATCTCATGTCGAGACCCTGATTACCGGCCCCGAAAATGTTCGTCGGATCAAGACTCTTCTTGAGCTCCCGCTTCCATTGAAGCGCGGTTTCAGACATGATTCGCGGCAGAAACGCGCAGCGCAATTTCCCGACTCCGTGATGGTGCGACAGAGATCCGCCGGATTTCAGGATTTCGTCGCGCGCCGCGTTCTCCAACTCGAGGTAAATCTCCTGCGGATTGGGGGTTCCCCTGTAATAAAAGCCGAAATAAAAGTAGATGCAAACGCCCGTGGGGTAGATCTGCGTGATGCGCGCCGATACAAATGGCTTGCCGGGTAAGCCGCGGCGTTGGTACTCGTCGATCAGCCGGCGTTTCACATTTTCGCAGAGGGCAAGCGCGTTGCTCCACGGCGCCGACGTTTCGAAAGATTCCGCGATGATGTAGTAATTCATCAGGAAGTCGCGAATGTACGCGATGCTGAACGTCAGTTGATACCCGCGCCGCCCGTTCTCAACACCGGCTTTCATTCCACCATGGCGTGCCGCGATGCGATACAAATCGCGCTGTTGCCGCGCGACTTCGCGGCGCGTTCCTTCAAATACCAGGGTACAGGCAACCATCTTGTCCGGTGCGAATCCTTTGATTCTGGTGACGAAAAACTTTTCCGCTTTGCTCTTCAAATCGGCGAGCATGCCGCTGGACTTCGGCTTCAACGCCAGGCCAAATTGGAATTGAAGGTTATCGACGAGCCGGACGCTGGCCGGCGGCGTGGTTTCCCGTGCCAGGTCGTACATGAATTTGAATCCGTCTTCAAAGGTGGGAAACAGCACGGATCCGTATTGCTGAACCCCGGGCAGCGGAAATATTTTGACGATGGCTGACGTAATAATGCCGAGCGTACCCTCCGACCCGAACATCAATCGCCGCAGATCCAGCCCAATGGATTCGCGAGGGCACGCGCTGGTTCGTTCGAGCTTGCCGGCGGCGGTGACGACGCTGACATCGAGAACAAGGTCTTCAATATTGCCGTATCGATTCTTTTTCATGCCGCTGGCGTTGGTGGCGATCCAGCCGCCAAGCGTGGAAAACTCGACACTGTCGGGCTCGTGCCCCATCGTGACCCCATACTTTTTCAGTTCATCCATGATATGCCGGCCGACCGCTCCCGCCTGAATGCACGCCATCATATTCGTGCGGTCGATCCAGAGAATTCGGTTCATACGACGCATATCGACCGACACAATCGTCCGCTGCTCGTGCGTATCACATCGGAGAGCATCAGTCACATTCGTGCCGCCGCCGAAGGGGATCAGCGAGACACGGTGTTTTTTAGCGACCTCAACCAGGTTCATGAGCTGCGCTTCTGTCTCGGGATAGATCACCACATCCGGAATACGCCCGAGCATTGTGTACTTGATCGAGTACATCTCTTCCTGCGTATGGCCGTGGCCGTGGCGAAGGCGGATTTCTCCGCTGGTGTCCAGCTGATTCGGATTCAAAAACCCTTGCAACTCATCGAGGCACACAGCCGAGATGTGCGGTTCGGCAATCGACGTCGGATAACTGGGACGGTTGAGGTTTCCGGGACTGACATCACATTCGAGCACGCCTCGCACCCACGGCAGGAAACGCGGCAATTCTTTTCCGCTGAGCTCGTAACGGGTGCCGCGAATGATGACATGCCCGTTCTCGCTGAAATCGAAATGCGTGTCGCGAAACCCCCAAACGTCCAGGCTCTCCGCTTCGGCTGGAACCGGCTCCGGCGGGGGATCGGGATAGATGACCTGCGATGTGTATTTCTGAATCAAACGGTGATTTTATTACGGAAAGTGTTTTTCCTTCCTTGAAAAGGAGACTATCGCCTTTTCAAGGAGCAGCCGCATCGAACACGATTGAACGCCGATATTCCCCCCGACAACAGCGTCACCCAAAGTCTGACGTACCGCCTTGCACCGATTTTGGAGCTGCAGTATTCTGGCGCCACTTTATGAGGAGTCCGGAAAGCGAAATGACTAACCCGTATTTCTCAAAGATTTCGGACAAGAAGGCAAATTTGAGGGCAAAATCGGCGCGCGAACAGTCACAGAGGTCGGGTGCGACAAGCAGCGCAGCGAAAATCGACTCAGCAACGAGAAAAGT
>Ga0137394_10004454_pt1 | contig 10625 bp, 9 predicted proteins | sample czobulk116metaG_FD_108278 | JGI IMG/M metagenome (GOLD analysis project Ga0137394, IMG submission 108278) | Vadose zone soil microbial communities from Angelo Coast Range Reserve, California, USA - czobulk1.16 metaG | ecosystem: Environmental > Terrestrial > Soil > Vadose zone | place: USA... | reverse complement strand
GGCGAAAGATTCCAGAGATTCTTTCGCCCCTTCGGGGCTTGGAATCCAACACGACACCCTGCCCCCGGGCTTGCGCCCAGGGCTACACTCTAACGCCGCTCCGCGGCTGCATTCTTCAGTCTGGATACTGTTACGTGGTAAACCCGTCCCCATTAGCCGAATTCCTGAATAATCCGGGCTAGTTCCCCCGAGGCTGTTTGAGGCTGGTGTATACCGCCTCGACGAACATGTCTGTTGTCCAGGGACCGGCGACTGCGCCGAAGCGATCGTCATAGTCGGCGGTGACTCTTGCGGCCCGGACCTGTTGCAGAGTGGCGTTCTTCCTGATCATGTCCTGAACGCGATCGCGAATGATAACGAGCATGTCTCGGTATTCCGCCACTTCCCACTCATCGCATAAGCGTCCACGACCCGGAATGATCAGCGTGCCACCTTCTTCGTCGTGCTCGTAAACGGTTCGGTCGAGGATGAAGTTGAGTGCCCGGATCTCCCCTTGCAGACTGCCGCCATTCTTTATATCGATAAACGGATAGCTCGTCGTGGAAAAGATGTCGCCGGCGGCGATAACGTCGGAGCGGCGGAAGTGGACGATGCTGTCACCATCCGTACTTGCACTTGGCTGGTGGAAGATCTCAACGGCTTCCCCATTGTGGTGCTTCCTTCTGCGGCCGCCCAGAAATGTGTCGGTCGGCCAGCCGAGCGCAGGCATTGCAGCCGCGCCCGTAAGCGCGCTCAAACGATCTTGAACATTCTGATGACCGATCACGGTCGCACCCTGTCCCGCGTCGGCGAATTGGTTCGAGAAAAACGAACCGACAACGCTGGCGTCGTGGCCCGATCTTTGAAGCGTCACGTTACCGCCGGTACGGTCCGGATGGAAACTCGTGTTGACGATGAATTGAATCGGCCTTTCGCTGAGCCTGCGGATTGCCGCGATGACCTTATCGGATAGTTGTCCTGCGCCGGTATCGACGACCAGGGGACCTTCGTCACCGGCCTGGACGGCAATATTGCCGCCGTCGCCGACCAGCATGTACACATTGCCCTGCACCGGCAACACATGGATGTCGCCGTCGTGCGGATCCGGATCCACCGCCGGGCTCGCGCGCGCGAGCCCGGAGGGAAGCAGCTTTGCATTGGCGGCAGCGTCTGCAGCAGCACGATCTCTCACCCTTGCCGGAAATTCGGGATACATCGTTTCCGGACCGCCAAGCGCTCCCAACACCGGAACCTGATTTTTATCGGCGTACTCGCGGAGGAATGGATTCTGCCCGTATAAATAACTGGCGATGTCGTCATCCGGTCTGCCCACGATTTGCTCGGCGTCATCACACGCGTACAGGAAAGCAAACGGATCGCGGGGACTGCGAAGCATCACGGAAGTTTTGCTGAAAGGCTCAGTCAGATATATGGGATCGGTCGTCACGGCGAAATGCGTGAGGCGATCGCCGTGCCGGATGAAATGCTCGACAACCGTAGCCTCATCACTTTGCAACGCCCCGTTGGACCGGTGCCAGCCGCGCTTCATATGCGTTGTCTGGACAGTGAGGATATGCCCTTCATATTTGCCTGTCGAAAATCCCGACCAGGTATGTCGCGCATAGGCTGGAGGGTGCGGCCGCCCGTCCATCCAAATCGTCCGGAGGCCTTCACTGATCTGACCATACATCTTGATCGCGACCAGACGCTGCGTGTTGGGATCTCTGTCTTCCCAAAAGCGGTAGTTCCCGGGGGCATAGAAAAAGTATGGCGGCACGTAACCGGCACACTGCTGCTGACGCACAGTAATTCGGCTCGCGTTCCAGGACAGCGCATAGATGCGTGCCGCGTCATTGAGCGGAATGCCGCCCCAATCGACCATCGCGCCCGCCGCCGTGCCCAAACCCGGATCCTGATGACGGCCGGGAAACCATGACCCGGAAAGGTCGATGCCCGAAACTGGTGGGCCGATGGTTTGGCCAAAAGCCGGAAGGATCACCACCAGCAGCAGACCAATGACGGTGCCGACGCGTTTCATCTGAACCCCCGCTCCTGCGTGAATAGTGGGTGAATCATACTGAACGCCGGGAACACAATGCAACGGCCGCCGGGGTTGCAGGCTCCGGGCCCGTGCTATCCTTAGCGACACTAGTGGACTGTAACAGTGAAATCGGCACTGGTCGAATTCGAGCAACGGATTCCCCTCCCTTGAATCAAGGAGGGGAATCCGTTTCGCGATACTGCCACTACCGATTTCACTGTTACAGTCCACCGGGACGGGAGAAGAAAAGTGAAACGTTTGCTCGTGGTATTAGCCCTATGTTTGCTCGTCAACTCGAGCCTCTTCGGGCAAGGCCGGGGAGGAGGCCAGCGAGGAGCGCCACAGCGGACCAGAACACCCAAAGCGATGGCCCCATTCGATATGAGCGGCTACTGGGTATCCGTCATAACTGAAGACTGGCGCTGGCGCATGTTCACTCCCCCAAAGGGGGACTACGCGGGAGTTCCCTTGAATCCAGACGGCCGCAAAATAGGAGATTCCTGGGACCCGGCGAAGGATGATGCCGCCGGAGAGCAATGTAAGAGTTACGGCGCCGCCAACATCATGCGAATGCCTGGACGCCTGCACATTACATGGCAGGACGATCAGACGATAAAGCTCGAGACAGATGGTGGAACGCAGACGCGCATGTTTTACTTCGGCACGCCTCAAAAGCAAGGGGACGACTGGCAGGGTATTTCCAAGGCGTCGTGGGAACTGACGCCGGCAGTCGGAGGCTTCAGTTTTGGTCCGGGCGGCCAGACGGAAGGGACGGGTTCTCTAAAGGTCGTCACCACGAGGCTCAAACCGGGATACCTGCGAAAGAATGGCGTCCCTTACAGCGCGAACACGACCGTGACCGAATACTACGATCTGGTGAAAGAACCCAACGGCGATTCGTACCTCGTAATTACAACGACTGTCGAGGACCCAACGTACCTCAGCGAACCGTATCTCACGAACGCACACTTCAGAAAGCAGGCGGACGCAACGGGTTGGAATCCGACCTCCTGCGCCGCCCGATAGGGGAATTCGGGACAGACCAAGAAAAATCCGGATGAAGCCTGAAAATTGATTAGTGATTAATGATTTAATTCTGGGGACAGACTCCGAATTACCCGGGTGAGAATTGAGCATTGCGACAGGGAATTCGGGGGAATTCGGAGTCTGTCCCCAGAATTCAATTTTTCCTTCAGGCTTCATCCGGATTTTTGAATTAGCGGGCCGTGCAGGGCGCCGGGGTCCAGGTCGAGCCGTTGGGAAGCTTCTTGAAGTGATACGTCACGATATACGGCTGGGTCAGGTACTGCGGATCCTCGACCATTTGCGAAAAAACAATCCACTCGCTGTTGTCGAGTTCCTTGTGAACGCGGAAGTGCTCGGTCATAACCGCGCTGCCGCTGTAAGGCATGCCGTTTTTCCAGTAATATCCCGGCTTCATATTCGTGGTGACGACTTTCAGGTTGCCGCCGCGCGGCCAATAGTCGCGCGTACCGCCGGCAACGATCCATTCGGCAACCGAGATTCCCTGTGCTGTTGGCGGCCCGCCTTCCTGCTGGGGCTTGCGGAAACTGAACAGCCGGGTTTGGGTTCCGAAGTCGGTTTCCACTTTGAGCGTGTCGTCGTCTTGCCACGTGATATGCAGGCGCGTGGGCTGGCGCAGGATGCCGGCTGCGCCGTATGCCCTGCACTGGTTCCCATCGGCTTCATCCTTCGCAGGATCCCACTGACCCATGACTCGCCGGCCTTCTGCATTGAAAGGAATGTTTCCGGCGCCGACACCGCGCCCGCCGGCCTGTGTTGCGAAAGTTCCGGAGCCCATGTCTCCTCGGGGAGCGGTGAGCATGCGCGTGTGCCAGTCTTCGGTGATTACTGCAGTCCAGTAACCGGTCAGGTCGATCGGTGCAGCGGCCCTCGCTGTTGGAGGTGCGCCGCGTGCCCCCTGTGCCTGAACGATGGATGGCAGAAACAAGAAAGCCAGCGCCAGTAAGAACCTTTGTGCTCTTTGTGTCTTTGTGTTTAACCACCAAGACACAAAGGGCACAAAGGTCCCGCTACAGACTGCTGCCAGAAGCGTCATTGTGCCTTCCTTTCGGTGAGGCTGCGATAAACGGCTTCGACGAACTGGGCTGTCGAACCGGGATTCCGGCCGAACAACGGGTCGTAATCCATTGTGGGCTTCCCCGCCTTCACTTGCTGGAGCGTCATGCGCTTGTTGATCATGGATTGAATGCGGTCGCGGACGATGATCACCATGTCACGGTAGTAACTCACTTCGGCGGCGTCGCTGATCCAGCCATGGCCCGGGATCACCATCGTACCGCCCTGGCCCATGAATTCCGGATAGCACATGTCCGCGATCAGGACCAGAGCGTCGATCAGGCCTTGAATGCTGCCGCCCTTCTCCACATCGATTACCGGATATGCATCGGCATTGAAAACATCGCCGGTGCTGATCACATTGGAGCCGCGGAACCATACAATGCTGTCTCCGTCAGTGTGCGCGGCCGGCACGTGAATTATTTCAACTCCCTCGCCGTTGAAATAGCGGTGGAGTCTGTATTTACCGGAGTAATAGGTGTGTGTCGGTTGTCCATCGGGCGAAGAGTTCGCCTCGATCATTCTCCGTTGAACATTCTCGTGAGCGAGAATCACCTCGCTGGCCTCTTCATCTCCCTGGACGCCGATTGGATGAAAGATCTTCGACTCTCTGATCTTCTCATTGCCGCCCGTGTGATCGGCATCCATGCTGGTGTTGATGATCATGCGAACAGCCGTCGAACCGGTGGAATGCGAGATCTGCCACGTATTGGCGAATGGCGACGCGGACTCTCTCATGGCCGGAGGCCTGGGTGGAGGGACAATCTGTGGAACAGCTGCAATCACTTTATCGGCAGCCTGCGCGGCCCCGGCGTCCACCATGACAACGCCATCACCGCCCACGGAAAGAGCAATGTTGCCGCCCGCGCCCGCGAGCATGAAGACATTGCCGTTCACGTGAAGCGTCTCGACCTTTTCGTAGCCTGGAGCGCGGCGCGCCTGAGCGTCGGCGCGTTCCGCCACTCGAGTGGATTCATCGTTGTATACGGGCTTCAAGATGGACTCGGTTGCCGGTATCGGCAATGTTGTCGCCTTGGAATGCCACGCCGGATAGAGGGTTTCCGCACCGCCGCGCACTCCCTCGAGCGGCGCCTTGTATTTGACGCCCACTTCCGTCAGGTATTTGTTCTCGCCGGGCAGGTAGTGCGGCACGCTGTATTTTCCCTGCTCCTGGAGCTTGTACTCCTCAGGTTGAGACGCGCATGGATAGGCAGCCACCTCGTTATTCGGAGCTCTGACAAAAGTTACGCTCCGCATCAGGGGCTCGGTCAGATAGTCGGGATCGTGCACTACGATGACCCACGTCAGGTACGGCTCATCCAGGGAAACGTGTTCCGTCACGGTGCGCCGGAAGCTGGCCGGCACGCCGTTGCGCCGCATGAAACTCTCTTTCATGTGGGTTGATGTGATGGTGAACGTGTCCCCTTCCCACTTTCCAGTAGAGAAGCCCTCCCAACTCCGTGCGGCGTACTCGGAAGGACTCGGCCGGCCATCCACCCATACGACTCGCTCGCCGGGCGTTTCTCGAAAGAGGATGCGGTATGCAATCAATTCGCGGGTGATGGGATCCGTTTCCTTTTCGATCCGCACGGGATCCGGCCCAAGTTGCTGGTAACCGGTCGGGTGAGGCCTGCACTGCAGCTCGAGTGACGTCGAGGCCCATTCGGCGTTATAGGTATCGGCCCTCATGCGGGCGGCATCGTTGACGGGAAGGCCCCAGAATTCGCCCGGGTCCGGACCCGTTCCGCGCTCGTGCACATCCTCGCCGCCGACCTTGCGCCATTCTCCGGATAAGTCCGTGGGAACTCCGCTGCCGAAACCACCCTGCGCAAAGGCTGCCGGAGCAAGGCACGCACTCAGCAGGAGTAAACAAACTGCGATTCTGAATCGAGTGACGCTGGTCATGTGTACCTCAGTTGACAACTTCGCCGGCACGTGTGCCCCAGGACTTCCCGTCGGTCGTCCGAGTTATTTTTACGAGGCGGACCCTATAGCTCCCCTCGCTTCGAGCCGGATTCCCGACGACTTTGACGTTGTCGCCGATCTTGAAACCGTCTTTCGCCGTCACGCCTTGCTGCGCAAACTGCCCGGCAGCCGCACCCTCGACGGCCCATCGCTGCAAAACCCCGTGGTCGTCCTTGGCCTCGATGAAAAAGAACGAATGCGGTGAGCGAAGCGAAACCTGGACGACCTTGCCCTCGATTTCCGTTTCTTTTTGCACATCGTAGGTCGAACCAAAAGAGTGGTGAGCGTCGGCCGGTGCTCCAGACATCAATATGGCGCCGGCTGTTATTAGAACAAGTAAGGTAGTTTTCATCGGTTCTCCTCTACGGTGCCGGCGGTCATAGACCCCCGGCACAGCAGACATTCAATCTCACTTCGTGTGCTGTTTCAAGAACGCGATCGTCTTTGCCCAGGAGTCTGCAGTCGCCGGCGGGTTCCCGGCCAGATCCTGAAACTCCAGAAAGCCATGTGTAGCATGCGGATAGATGTGGAATTCGAACGACTTTCCCATCATCTTCATCGCGGCGGCCGTCGGTTCGGCGGCGGCGGTCACTCTGGCGTCATCCTCTCCGTAAAAGGCCAATACGGGAGCCTTGATCCGGCCCATTGTCTCAGAATTGGGAGAAGCTCCATAGAAAACCACGGCCGCATTTACCTGCGGCACCTCTCCCGCGAATCTGAAGCTGTAACCACCGCCCGCGCAGAACCCGATGGTTGCGCTCCTGCCGTTGGCGCGTGGAAGCTTCATGCCCCACTCGTAAGCGGCTTTGTACCGGCGCATTCCTTCTTCCGGCGTGATTCCGGCGCCGGCCCTCATGACTTCGTCCGTGCCCACAAATGAATCATAGTTGCCGCCATGTGGCCCGAAGCCGGAATGCAGATCCGGCGCGATTGCGATGAATCCCTGTAACGCGAGCTGATCGGCGAGCGCGCGTTGCCAGTCATCCAGGCCGGGACCGTGCTGCATAACGATGACGATCGGCGCTCTGCTTTCGCCATCCGGGTATTCAACCCAGGTGTGAAGCTTGACGTTGCCCAGAGGAATGTCGATGAATTCCTTCCGGAGCTTCGTGTACGCCAGTGTCGATTTGGCGGTGAAAACACCCGCGGGAAGATCGGCAAGCTTGCCCCGAGGATACCCTACAGGAGCGCCCGCCGGCGGTTGGACGGCGGCGCGCGCCTGCGCCATCGCCATCGCGGTGTGGGCGGAGTGAGCTTCGGAAACATTGGGATTAACGCCGGGAATAGGACTATTGCCGGTCTGTTTGTTAAGAGACGATACGATCTGCGACCAGGCCGTGGGACTCAAGCCTTTGGTAAAGTCGAGGCTCACGCTCTTTCCGTTCGCGGCGGGCAATGCGAGCGCATACTCGCGTACGGCGTCCATTCCGCTTGCGATCCCAGCGCCCTTAAGGTCCGGCACGACTGCAATAAAACCTTCCGCCGCGAGCTGATCACCCACGGCGCGAATCCAGTCACTCGCTCCCTGCTTCTCCGATGTGATGATCACGACGGGAGCTTTGTCCGACCGTTCCGGATAAACAATAAAGGTCGGAACTCCTGCGTAGCCGGTGGGAACATTGACCCATTCCCGGTGGCGCGGTGTCGTATTCAATACGGTCTTCGCGGCAACTTCCGCAGGCAATGCCGAGCGCAATCCGGCGCCGGTTCCGTCATTTGAGGATTTCGCCGCCTGCTGCAAAGCAATGGCGGCGACCATAATTGCGGCGATCGTATAAACAACTGCGCGCATCTTTGTCTCCTTATTAGTTTGCGCCCCAAGCTGACCACGCTCCAGTTTTCAAGTCAAGTCAGCCTGCGTTGATGGTAAAGAGATAAAATACTCACTGGAGGATTGTTATGAAACTTGTTTCCCTGGTCTTGATATTCATTCTCGGCTTCGCGTCGTGGGCGGTTGCTGGAAACATCTACGGGAGCATCATGGAAGGCGGAAAGCCTGTTGCTCAGGGGGTAAAGATGGAGGTCACGTGCGGGGCAAACAAGTATGGTGGCGAGACCGACGCCAATGGAGCGTTTAAATTGTTCATAAAGGATCAAGGCAAGTGCATGCTGAAGGTTACTTATCAGGGACAGTCGCCTTCTTTTGAGATCAACTCCTTCGAAGGCCCGGTGCAATACGATCTGATTTTGGAAAAGCAGGGCGGGCAGTACGTTCTGAAGAGAAAATGAGCACGGAAAAAAAGGAAAAGGATTATTGGGACAAGGTGGACGTTATTCTGCGTCCCCTGAACGGATTGCTCACAGCGCTTGCCGTCGGCCTGCTTGGCTATTACACCTCCGGCATTGTTCGCCAGCAGGAAACGCGGGATTCCAATGAGCGTGTCTACACGCAGCTGATGAGCAGCCGTGAACAAGCCGACACCGGTTTGCGCAAGGACATGTTCCTTTCCATCATTCAGGTATTCCTGCGGCCGGAACCGGCGGCGCTTGAAGCCAAAATGCTCAACCTGGAAATGCTGGCGTACAACTTCCACGAGTCGCTGAATCTGAAGCCGCTCTTTGCTCACGTAGACCGGCAGATTGCAGCATCGACCGAGCGGGTAAAGGCCGATTACGTCAGCCGGCTGAACCAGGTCGCGAAGGAAATAACGACCCGGCAACTTTTGTTGCTCGAGCAGGTGGGCCGGAAATTCGGCCGGACCGTGGATTTTGAAAAGTTAAAGGTAAGTCCGGGCGGCCTCGAGCTGGAGCCGGAGAAGCTGAAACTGGACAGCACGGAAAGGGAATTTACGATCACGATTTTCGACGTTGATCCGCAGCGCCGGGAACTCCGGATGGAGCTGGGGGTGCGCACGTCGGGAGAATCGGCCGCGATGCAGCAGAGACGGGTGTTTCACGTGGGGTATTACGATTTCCCGATGATCGATAACACGCGGCTCTCGGGGGACCAGCGCGCCGCCGTTGTCGTCAACCAGCTTAACGAAGCGGGAGCGGATCTCACGCTCGTGTACTTCCCGGGGTCCTATGCCAGCCTGAGGGAAAAGGTCTCTTACGATGAAGTGGTGGAGAAACTTCGAGTGCTTGGCGAATCCCGGTAGGTTAAAACCACAAAGGCAGGATCTGACCAATGCTCAACTCCCAATGCTCAATTCTTAATTCTGGGGACAGACTCCGAATTCGGGGGAATTCGGAGTCTGTCCCCAGAATTAAGAATTGAGCATTGGGAGTTGAGCATTGGTCAGATCCTGCCTTTGTGTTTTTATTGTTGGGGTGACGGATAGCTCCAGAACTGATCAGAGCCTGCTTAGCGTGATGGTCGGAGACGGCGTTCCACTGTTGATGCTGACAGGCGTTGCTCTGCTCGTCTCCGGCTGTTTCGCAATCTTCCTCGCCGCGCGACATGAGTTTCTTCCCCACGACGTGGCCTTTCTCGGCATCAACGGCGCAGAGCTATGCCGTTTCGCTGATTGCCGGATCGTCGGGTTCATGTTTCACGACCGCGTGGCTTTCGGCGGTACGCTCATCGCTGTCGCGATTCTGTATCTCTGGCTCGCCGCGGGTCCGCTTCGTGAAGGTGAACGCTGGGCCTGGTGGGCATTTGCGATCAGCGGATGCGCAGGGTTCCTCAGTTTCCTGGCGTACCTCGGGTATGGATACCTCGACACCTGGCACGGAACGGCGACTTTGGCGCTGCTGCCGGTTTTCTTTATTGGGCTCATTCGAACGTCAAAGCTGACAAGGGTTCGCTCACGCAGGACGTCTGCTTTGGGTCCCCACGCTTCAGCAATTCTTCGTGCGGGGCGCTGCTTGTTGCTGGCCTCGGCAGGTGGGCTTGTGGCCGCCGGGACCACGATTCTCACGGTCGGGATGACGGTTGTGTTCGTGCCGCAGGATCTTCAATTCATGGGCCTGGACCGCGACGCCCTGGGAAGCATCAGTCCTCGCTTGATTCCGCTCATCGCCCACGACCGTGCCGGGTTTGGAGGCGGGCTCGTCGCAACGGGGATTCTCGTCGGGTTCTGTGTGTGGTATGCGCCGGTCGGCCGCGCGTACCGAGAGGCAATGTTTGCGGCGGGTCTGGCCGGTTTCGGGTGCGCAATCGGAGTGCACTACGTTGAAGGCTACACGGACATGACTCATCTCGCCCCGGCGATCATCGGAGCGCTCATCTTCCTGACCGGGACGGCCTGCGAATTCATCGATGCTCGCCGCAGCCTATCGCCCCAGCTCCGGACCAACTAGAGGACTCTCGAATTCCAGCCGCGGAGCGGCGTGAGAGTGTAGCCACGGGCGCCAGCCCGGGGTTCTGTGCCGATAAACGACTCAGGCCAAAACGACGCCCTCCCCGGGCTTGCGGGCGTGTTGCTCAATTCGAAAGAGAGACCGGGCACGAGAAAATGGATTCCCCTGAAAGAGAGTGTTGCAAAACCCTCGAATGTGAGGGGATCTAGCCACAAAAAGCACAAGAAGCACAAAATTCTTGTGCCTTTTGTGCCTCTTGTGGCTCGTTCCCGTTCTTACTCCAGGTTTTGCAACATTC
>Ga0137394_10004453_pt1 | contig 10625 bp, 6 predicted proteins | sample czobulk116metaG_FD_108278 | JGI IMG/M metagenome (GOLD analysis project Ga0137394, IMG submission 108278) | Vadose zone soil microbial communities from Angelo Coast Range Reserve, California, USA - czobulk1.16 metaG | ecosystem: Environmental > Terrestrial > Soil > Vadose zone | place: USA... | reverse complement strand
GGCGCGGCGCTGCCGTTCCTGATCAACTGGATATTCGGCGCCTTCATCCCGCTCCCGCTCGCTCCGGCGCTCTATCCAGGCAATCTTGCGCTTGCCTTCGTGTACGGGCTGATGACGGCGCTTGCCTTTGCGCTGTGGCCACTCGGGCGCGCGCACGATGTGTCGGTCTCGGCGTTGTTTCGCGATGAGGTCGAGCCCGAGCGGCAGCGGCCGCGCCTGTCCTACATACTGGGCACGGTGCTGGTGGCGGCCATGCTCGCGGCGCTCGCCATCGTGCTCGCCTACGACCGCCGCATCGCCGCGATCTTCGTGGCAGCAGCCGCGGGCGTGTTCATCATGCTGCGACTGGTGGCAAGCCTTGTCATGCTGATCGCGCGTCGTGCTCCGCGCTCGCGATCAACCATTCTGCGGCTGGCGATTGCCAACATTCACCGCCCGGGCGCCCTCACGGTGAGCGTCGTGCTGTCGCTTGGGCTCGGGCTTGCGCTCCTCGTCACCGTGATTGAGATCGACGGCAACCTGCGTCGCCAGTTCCTGGCCGCGCTGCCCGAGAAGGCGCCGTCGATCTTCTTTCTCGATATCCAGTCCACAGACGCCGAGCGCTTTGATGCATTCGTCCGCGAGCGCGCCCCAGGTGCCGTGCTTGAACGGGTGCCGATGCTGCGCGGACGTATTATCTCGATCAATGGCATCGCGGCCGAGGATCTCAAAGCGCCGCCGAGCGCCGCCTGGGTGCTGCAGAGCGACCGCGGCATCACCTACACCGACCAGGTCCCGGCCGGATCACGGCTTTCGGTGGGCGACTGGTGGGGCGCCGACTATCAGGGGCCGCCTCTCGTGTCGCTCGAGCAGAAGGTCGCGGAAGGCCTTGGGCTCAAGATGGGCGATCCGATCGTGGTTAACGTGCTCGGCCGCAATCTCACGGCGCGCGTCGCCAATCTGCGCACCCTCGACTGGCAGAGTCTGGGCATCAACTTCGTCATGGTGTTCTCACCCAACACGTTTCGCGGCGCGCCTGTGACTCACATCGCCACCATCACCTATCCGGGCGGCAGCACGACCGACGGGGAGATCGCCTTGCTGAAGGCGGCGGCCACGGCATTTCCGTCGGTCACGGCGGTTCGGGTGCGAGACGCGCTCGAGGCCTTCGGCGGGATCGTGACCAACCTGGTGTTGGCCATTCGAGGCGCCAGCGCGCTCACCCTGGTCATGGCGGTCCTGGTGCTTGGCGGCGCGCTCGCGGCCGGGCACCGTCACCGGGTTTATGACGCGGTAGTCCTGCGGGCGGTCGGCGCCACGCGCGGCCAGCTCCTGCTGGCCTACGGGTTGGAATACCTGCTGATCGGCTTTGCCGCTGCCGTCTTCGGTGTGGCCGCTGGCACGCTTGCGGCAGCCCTGGTGATCGTCGAGGTCATGAACCTGCCGTTCATCTGGCTGCCTGGCTTGGCGGCCACGGCGGCGGTAGCCGCCATCGCCGCGACAGTGGTGCTGGGGCTTGCCGGTACCTTTACGGTCCTCGGACAGAAACCGGCACCCGTCCTACGGGCGCTGTGAGCTGTCATCGATTCGCTGACGGCAGCTTCACCACGACAGCAAGCGGGCTGGTGCATTTTGTCACATTACGTCTTGGTAACCACGGATAGGCTGCAATCGGCGTAGAAATGCCATTTCGAAGGCGTTAACAAATCCGCTGCTAGGGATCTGGCGCGGCAGCCAAACCCGCACTAGATTCAGCGTTATCTGGCGTACGCCCGGATGGTAGGCGCGCGCCCATTTGCCGGTTACCGCCGGCTATAGAGAGGATACTTCCATGTCCTACGACGACCGGAACTACGCGGCCATGCGCGGCGCTGGTACTGACCGCGCGGTCGCCATCGACGAGGGCCTGCGGGCCTACATGCTCCGCGTCTACAACACCATGGCCATCGGCGTCGCGCTGACCGGCGTTGCGGCATGGCTCGCTTTCCAAATGGCCGGCGGCGACGGAATCGTGATCTCCGGACGCAGCGTCACCGGCCTGACCGGCTTCGGTCAGTTCATCTTCAGCTTCCCGGGCCAGATCATTCTGTTCCTCGGAACGCTGGGCCTGGTCTTCTTCGTGAGCTGGCGCATTGACCGACTCAACGTGAGCACGGCAACGACGCTGTTCATGGTTTACGCCGCCTTGCTTGGCGTGATGCTGTCGTCAATCTTCCTCGTCTACACCCACACCTCGATCACGCGGGTCTTCTTCATATCGTCGGCGATGTTCGGTGCGCTCAGCATGTGGGGCTACACCACCAAGCGCGATCTCTCGGGCTTCGGGTCGTTTCTGATGATGGGCCTGATGGGCTTGATGCTGGCCATCGTGGTCAACATGCTGCTCAAGGCCTTCGGCGTGGCGACCGGCCCGATGGACTTCATCATCTCCTGCGGCGGCGTGTTGATCTTCGCGGGCCTCACCGCCTACGACACGCAGACGATCAAAGAGATGTATGACCCGATGGACGACGGCACCATCGCCGGCCGCAAGGCGTTGATGGGCGCTCTCAAGCTCTATCTCGACCTCATCAACATCTTCTTGTTCTTGCTGCAGCTCCTCGGCGACCGCCGCTAAGCCACCGGCAAGACAGAATTCTGGGCGCCCCGGTCTTTGGCCGGGGCGCTTCTTTTTGGCCAGGAGCCTTGAGTCGACTCAGGCGCCCCCTCCAAACTTTGCAAATAATTAACGCCGCCGGATCAAATTACCACCAAGCTCCATAAATTGTCAGCCGGAGCGAAGTGGTCTGGCGATGGCTTAAGGCGTGGGCTCCATCCGCCATGCGGATGTACCGACGTCCTTTTGCGTGCGCGAGGGGGGTGCCGATGTCCGGGCAACGTATCATGCTCACTCACAAGATTGCCGCCATCGGCGGCGTCGGGCTCTTGGGCGTCGCGCTTGTCGGAACGATCTACTTCGTCGAGACCAACATCCAGAGCAAGTATTTGCTGGCAGCCGACCAGACGAGCGCCATGGCCACGCTCAATGATGGCCTCGGCATCAAGATGCTCGAAAGCCGCCGCGCGGAAAAAGATTTCCTGTTGCGGAATGACTTGAAATATGTCGAGCGCATTCGCGAGCTGGAAGGGCTGATCGAGCGCGATTTCGAGAGGTTGCGGACGCAGAGCGAGGAAGCCGGCCTTAACGATCTAGCAAGGCAGGTCGAGATCGCCCGCGCCGGTTTCAAGACCTACGTTGGTCATTTGATAACCATCGCCGATGCCAAGCGCCGGCTTGGCCTTGATGAGAACGCCGGGCTCGAAGGCGCGCTGCGCGGCTCCGTCCACGCCATCGAAACCAAGCTCGGCGAGGTCAACGAGCCCACCCTGGTCATCAAGATGCTGATGATGCGCCGGCACGAGAAGGACTTCATGCTGCGCCGCGATCCCAAGTATGGCGCCGACATAAAGAAACGCGGGGCCGAATTCACCGCCGCGATGGAAGCAACAAGCATACCGGAAAACGTCAAGGCCGATCTCAGCCAGAAGCTCGCCGCCTATCAACGCGACTTTGCAGCTTGGATGGCCGTCGCGGGCGAAGTCGCGAACGCCCAGAAGGAAACGTCGGCGGCCTACGCGGCGATCGAACCTGTCATTCAAACCATTGAAAAGTCCATCGAGAGCCTGAACGCCAGCGCGAAGGCGGGAAACCTGGAGTCACGCGCCGACACGGCACTGCAGATGCAGATCGCGATCGGGGTGATCGCGATCATGGTCTTGGGATTTGCTTTCTGGATCGGGCGGTCGATTTCGCGGCCGGTGACCTCCATTACCGCCGTCATGGACGAGCTGGCACGCGGGAACCTCGAGGTTGCGGTGCCGGGTGCCGATCGCGGCGATGAGCTTGGCGCCATGGCGAAGTCCGTCCTCATCTTCCGCGACAGCGCCCGCGACCGAATTCGGCTGGAGGCAGAGGCCAAGGATCAGCAATCGCGCAGCGCAGCAGAACGCGAGGCGGCGACCGCCAAGGTGATGAACGAATTCGATCGGGCTGTCGGCGGCATCGTCAAGGCCGCCATGGCGGGCGACTTCTCCCAACGCGTTCCGCTCGAGGGCAAGGACGGCGTCATCCGCAATCTGGCCGACGCGCTCAACACCATGTGCGACAATCTCGGCAAGGCCTTCGATGACGTCGTGCGCATGTTAAGCGCCTTGTCGGAAGGCGACCTCTCAAAGCGAATCACGGCGGAGTATCAAGGCGCGTTCGCAACGCTCAAGCAAAACGCCAACATGACAGCGCAGCGGCTGGCGGAGACGGTCAACGGCATCAAGCTCGCGGCGCACGAGGTTACTGGCGCGTCGGCCGAGATCGCGACCAGCACCACCGACCTGTCGCAGCGCACCGAGGAGCAGGCCGCAAGCCTCGAGCGCACCTCCGCCGCGATGGAAGAAATCAGCGTGACCGTGCGCAAGAACGCCGACAACGCCAGGGAAGCCAGTCAGCGGGCGGATCAGACGCGTCAGGTTGCCGATCGTGGCGGCCAGGTGGTCTCAACTGCGGTCGAAGCAATGGCAAAGATCGAGGGCTCCTCACGCCAGATGGCCGACATCATCAGCGTCATCGATGAGATCGCCCGCCAGACCAACCTGTTGGCACTCAATGCCGCGGTCGAGGCTGCGCGCGCCGGCGAGGCCGGGCGCGGCTTCGCGGTCGTGGCGACCGAGGTGCGCAGCCTTGCACAGCGCTCCTCGCAAGCCGCCAAGGACATCAGCGAGCTAATCACCAACAGCAGCAGCCAGGTGAAGAACGGCGTCGAGCTGGTCAACCGGGCAGGCTCGGCGCTCAACGAGATCGTCGAATCCATCAAGGGCGTCGCGGACATCGTCGCCGACATCGCCACCGCCAGCGCCGAGCAATCGACTGGCCTCGACCAGATCAAGGAGGCGCTGACGCAAATGGACGAGGCCACCCAGCAGAACTCCGCCCTGGTTGAGGAGAACGCCGCGACCGCCAAGACACTGGCCGACCAGTCCGCCGTCATGGGCGAGCAGATGGGCTTCTTCCGCAGTGAAGGCACGCGCGGGTCGGCGAAGCCGACGTCAAGGCCACGCGCGGCGGCGTAGCGGGCGCAGACAGCAGGCGGCGGAGCGGGTAAGCTTCGCCGGCCATCGCTTAGTCCATTGCTTGGCTTCTTCAGAAATGCCGCCGGTTTCAATCCGCCCAGTCCTGCCCACCGACATCGCCGCAATCACGCACATCTACGCCCACGCAGTGCGGCACGGGACGGCGTCGTTCGAGCTTGACCCTCCCGACACCAACGAGATGACGCGCCGTCTTGAAGCGCTCAGCGCGGGTGGCTTTCCCTGCCTGGTGGCGGAAGCGAAGGGCGAGATTCTCGGCTACGCCTATGCGGGCCCGTATCGAGCGCGGCCGGCGTACCGCTTCACAGTCGAAGATTCTGTCTACATTTCCCCTGATGCACAGCGGCAAGGCCTGGGCCGTCTGCTGCTCGACCGGCTGATCGTCGAGTCAGAAGCGCGCGGCTACCGACAGATGATCGCCGTCATCGGCGATTCGGCTCAGCATGCCTCGATCGCGCTGCACACAGCCCTGGGCTTCCGAATGATCGGAACGTTCGAAGCAGTCGGATGGAAATTCGGCCGCTGGCTCGACAGTGTGCTGATGCAGCGGCCGCTGGGCCAGGGGGCCACCAGCGAGCCGTCTTGAGCTCAGAGCTCAAAACGGAAAGTCAGACTCCGATCCGATCGGATCAAAGTCTAGCCAGCCACCACCGCAAGCGAACGATCGATCGATCGCAGCACGCGGTCGAGCTCATGCCCGCGGCGCACGATGAGACCCGTCGCGGAGATCACGCTGTAGACGCCTTGGCGGCGCGCAAGCTTTGGATTCTTTTCGATGCGGTAGATCGGAACTTCGGAGCTGCGGCGAAATACGGAGAAGACCGCGCGATCCTTCAGGAAATCGATCGCATAATCGCGCCACTCGCCAGCCGCGACCTTGCGGCCGTAGAGACCAAACAGGCGATCAAGCTCGCGCCGATCGAACGTCACCTGCTGGGCGGGGACGAGGCTCGCGGCCACCTCGCCCCCAAGGGACTGGCTTGGTTCTGTGTCGCCTGGACCAACGGTCATCAGCGCCTCCCTTCCTGAGCTACCTGAACTGTGTCGACTGGTGTGTTCATCCGAACTGTGTCACCCGACTGTCACATGCTAATGATCGCGCTGGATGCAAGTCTCGGCAAGAGGGCTCGCCGGAATACCTTTGCGACCGCGGCAACCGGTGCGACATCATTGCGCATGTATCACCGTAAGCGCTCACGGGTTCGTCAGCTGAATCATAATGCAGCCTGAATTCGGTCAAGCGGGGGTCAATCTGCCCTGCGATACAAAACACTGTTGCCTCAGGGCCCGGTCTGCTTTCGCGCGACGGATTCCTCAGCCCCCCAGCCCCCCGGAGCCGAAACGGACCGGGCCCAAGAGCAAGCGTACATTCAATCCCCAAATGCTTTAGGGCCGGCGCAAGCCGGCCCTTTTTTTTGCGTGCGCGGCCTCGCAGCTCCGGATCGACGCGCGTTGCCTATGTCCTGGGAGAGGACTAGGATTCTTCGATCAATCGAGCCAGGAGCGCGCGATGGCCCGCGATTTTGAAGACCATTGTTGGATGGACGTCATCGACCCCGACACGCTGCAGATCTACCAAGCCTATCACCGCAGGATTTACGTAGGCGACAACCCTGCCGTTCTGGCCATCGACCTCTACAACAAGGCCTATCTGGGCGGGAGCCGGCCGGTCAAAGAGGTGGACCGGGAGTTCTCCGGCTCCTGCGGCGAGCATGCCTGGAAAGCCATGCCACCCACGCAACGGCTGTTCGCGGCAGCGCGGCGCGCTGGCGTGCCGGTCATTTACTCCACCCGTCACGTCGACACTGGCGGGGTGCAATCAACCAACCGCAATATCAAGGAGCTTGGGAGCGACATCTACGACATCAAGGCAGACCTGGCGCCGGCTGCAGGCGAGCTCGTGATCTACAAGGAGCGCGCCTCAGCGTTTTTTGGCACGCCACTGATTGCACATCTGCAAATGATGAAGATCGACAGCCTGATTATCTGCGGCGAGAGCACATCAGGCTGTGTGCGCGCCTCGACGGTCGATGCCTACTCGTATGGCTTCCACAATGTCGTGGTGGAGGAATGCACTTATGACCGCTCGCCGATCTGCCACAAGGTCAATCTGTTCGACCTGCATCACAAATATGCGGACGTGATGCACATCGAGGAGGTGCTGGCACATCTCGATGGACTGGCGCAGGGGCGCAAGGTCGCCTGATGTGATCTCACGCTCGCGCGATCAAGCCGCGATGCCGGTCAGCGGATCGACGCCATTGCGGCGCCAAGAATGATGCCCGGCTTCTCTATCGTCCCACCCTGAACAAGAACGGCCGCCTGGTTGACACCCTCGCCCTCGATCTCCTTGAGCGGAATGCTCCAAGTCTTGCCGTCGGTGCTGGCAAGCTTGTACCAGCTGCGCGCCACGTTGTGGTAGGTGACGCTCTTCCCCTTGTTCTCGCCCCGGCTGATGGCAACTGTGACGGCCTTCGCCAGGCTCACAACCCAGACTTCGGCGGCCCGTCCATCGCCCGTGAACGATGCGGTCCGCTTCCCGCCTGCGACCGACGCCGTCACCGGCAAAGCCAATGCCGAGGTATTCTGACCGCTCTTGGCGATCATTTTCTCGATCGCGGTGTGGTCGCTGCCCAGGGCGTGGAAGCTGCCGTTGACCACGACTTGCGGCGTATAGACCTCGCGATCCGTGCGCAGCTTCGAATAGGCGCGTTGGCGGGCGGTATTGCGTGGCTCCGCGAGCGTGTCCTTCCAGCCAAGATAATCCCAATAATCGATCGGCAGGCTCATCGACACGAGCGTTGGATCGTTCGCAAGCTCGCCCAGCAGGCGATCAGCCGCCGGACATGACGAGCAGCCCTGACTAGTAAATAGCTCGACCACAGCCCTCGTCTGGGCATGGCAGATGGTTAACGTGGCCGCCGAGGCGCATGCCACAACCGCCACATAGGCGAGGCTACGACCAATCATTCTGGCCTCCATGCCTCTAAGCCTCTAAGCCTCCGCGCGTCGCCCTGTAATGAATGTGTAGTGACCCCTTCGATCACCCGCCACTCACTTCAAGGTGAGGCACCCGGACGGAGGGAGCAGCGGCCCTCAGGCCGCTACCAACTGTCTTAACACATATTGCAGGATGCCGCCGTGCCGGAAGTAGTCAAGCTCGTCCACGGTATCAATCCGGCACATCAGTGGGACCCGCCGCAGTCCGCCATCCGACGCGACGATCTCGGCCATCATCCGCTGCCGCGGCTTGATCTCGCCGTGCAGCCCCCGGATGGTAACCTGCTCGTCGCCCTTGAGACCGAGCGTCTGCCAGGACGTCCCTTCCTCGAAGCATAGGGGAATGACCCCCATGCCGATCAGATTGGAGCGGTGGATGCGCTCGAACGACTGGCAGATGACCGCACGGATGCCGAGCAGGTTGGCACCCTTGGCGGCCCAATCACGCGAGGAGCCCGAGCCGTATTCCTTACCGGCGAACACCACCAGCGGCACCCGATCCTTCTTATAACGCATGGCAGCATCGTAGATCGTCATGCGCTCGCGCGAGGGATAGTGAATGGTCACGCCGCCCTCGACCCCGGGGACCATCTGGTTCTTCAACCTGATGTTGGCGAAGGTGCCGCGCATCATCACTTCGTGATTGCCGCGCCGCGTGCCGAATTGGTTGAAGTCGGCCGGCTTGACCTTGTGATCGGTCAGGTACTTGCCGGCGGGCGAATCGAGCTTGATCGAGCCTGCCGGCGAGATGTGGTCCGTCGTGATCGAGTCAAGCAGGAGCGCCAGCACTCGCCCGTCGACGATATCGGCGAGCTGCGCCGGATGCTTGCCCATGCCGACGAAGTAGGGCGGGTTCTGCACGTAGGTGGACTTCTTGTCCCAGTCGTAGGTGAGGCCGCCCTTCACGCTGATCTTGCGCCAAAGCGCATCGCCCTTGAACACGTCGGCGTATTTCCTGGTGAAGATCTGCTTGTTGATGGTCTTGCGAATGAGCGAGGTGATCTCGCGGCTCGTCGGCCAGATGTCCTTGAGGAAAACCTTCTTTCCCTTCTTGTCGAGGCCGAGCGGCTGCTTGATGAGATCGGCATACATCGAGCCCGCGAGCGCGTAGGCCACCACCAGCGGCGGGGACGCCAGATAGTTGGCGCGCACGTCGGCGTTGATGCGGCCTTCGAAGTTGCGGTTGCCGGAGAGAACCGCCGCCGCCACGATGTCGTTCTCGTTGATGGTCTTGGAGATCTCCGGCGCCAGCGGGCCGGAATTGCCGATGCAAGTGGTGCAGCCGAAGCCGACCAGGTTGTAGCCGAGCTTGTCGAGATCCTTCTGCAGGCCCGACTTGTCGAGATATTCGGCGACGACCTGAGATCCTGGGGCAAGCGAGGTCTTGACCCACGGCTTGACGGTGAGGCCCTTGGCCACCGCCTTGCGCGCCAAAAGCCCTGCCCCCATCATCACGCTTGGGTTCGAGGTGTTGGTGCAGGACGTGATGGCGGCGATCACCACGTCGCCGTGGCCGAGATCGTGATTGCGGCCATTGACCGAAAAGCGCTTGGGCGAGCCGGCCTTGGCGAAGTTCTTGTCGAGCGGCGCGCTCGCGATCGAGGGATGCAACTCGAACACATCCTTGCCGCCGCCGTCGCCGGCCTTGTTGAACTCCTTCACCATCGAGGTGGTGAAGCCGTTCTTGACCTCCTTGAGGGCGATGCGGTCCTGCGGACGCTTGGGTCCGGCGAGCGAGGGTTCGACCGACGCGAGCTCAAGCTTGAGCACGTCGGTGAAGATCGGATCGGGCGTCGACTTCGACCGGTACATGCCCTGCGCCTTGGCATAGGCGGCGACGAGCGCAATGCGATCGGCGCTGCGAGCGGTGTCGCGCAGATACTTGATGGTGTCGTCGTCGACCGGAAAGAAGCCGCAGGTCGCACCGTATTCGGGCGACATGTTGCCGATGGTGGCGCGGTCCGCGATGGTGAGGCCCGCAAGTCCTGGGCCGAAGAACTCGACGAACTTGCCGACCACGCCGCGCTTGCGCAGCATTTCGGTGACGGTCAGCACCAGGTCGGTGGCGGTGACGCCTTCCTTGAGCTTGCCGGTGAGCTTCACGCCGATCACTTCGGGCAACAGCATCGAGTAGGGCTGCCCAAGCATCGCGGCTTCCGCCTCGATGCCGCCGACACCCCAGCCCAGCACGGAAAGACCGTTCACCATGGTGGTGTGCGAGTCGGTGCCGACCAGCGTATCCGGATAGGCGACCTCCATGTTGGCGGCCTTGCCGTCGACCTTCACGCTCTCCTTCCGGGTCCACACCGTCTGCGACAGGTACTCGAGATTGACCTGATGGCAGATGCCGGTGCCGGGCGGTACCACGCGGAAATTGTCGAACGACTTCTGCGACCACTTCAGGAACTGATAGCGCTCCTGGTTCTGCCGATACTCCTCCTCGACGTTCTTCTTGAACGCGCCTGTCTCGCCGAAGAAATTGACCGCGACCGAATGGTCGATGACGAGATCGACCGGCACCAGCG
>Ga0137394_10004450_pt1 | contig 10631 bp, 14 predicted proteins | sample czobulk116metaG_FD_108278 | JGI IMG/M metagenome (GOLD analysis project Ga0137394, IMG submission 108278) | Vadose zone soil microbial communities from Angelo Coast Range Reserve, California, USA - czobulk1.16 metaG | ecosystem: Environmental > Terrestrial > Soil > Vadose zone | place: USA... | reverse complement strand
GGCATTTGTGAGTTGAGACGAGGTGGAGGAGAGGTTATCCGGCTCTGCGAGGATGGAGCCCAAGGGAAGAGTGGTGAGCTGAGTGAGATACGTTGACGCCTTCGGGGACGATAAATCCAGTTTTGAGCGCCCTTCAGATAGAATGTCACCTAAGGCAGCGAGCGGTAAACCAGTGCACGCGTCTGTCATCTGTGTCTCGGTTAACATGGATTGGGAAGTTCTATGCGGGGGGGACGGCTTCCCACTCACTTTCCCAGCGGCAAACAGTCACAAGGCGACGCGGTGACGGATCGCTTGATGGACCCCTTGCCAGTGCACGAATCCCACAAGCTCCTCCAAAAACGGGCTACGTGTTAAGGTCCCGCGGATACGAAGATCGTGAATGGAATGAACATACCCTCTAATACTTCGAAGCTTTAAGTGGGAGTATGGTCAAATACGACCACGTGGACGAAAGACCATGAGTGAGGGAAAAGCCATGGGGCTGATTATGTAATGACATTCTCGCGCGCGACAGAGAGCCACTTCGGAACCAAATTATAAGCAACGGATACAGGCGTAATCGTAGGCATCACCTCACTCTTGAATAGGTGGGGCAGCTCAGCTGGCTGCTGACGTGACTGTCGTTTATCATATCGGCGCCCGTTGCCCTTGCTGGTGGAGAGGCCGCTGGTAAGGTCTGGTATTGCACATTGGCGCGTTACAATATTAATCCTGGCTCCTCTTTTCAACTTGGTGTAGGCTCTTACGATATGCGGTCCTTCAAAGTTGATGCAGTCAGCGTCTGGCACCTCAATACGTAGAGTGAATGCGTATGCACCTCAACAATCCACTGGCCTATCATAAGCTCTCTAGAAAAAATTTCAGGGCGATGTCTACCTCTTGTTTTACAGCACTGTTACAGTAGTCAATGCTCTTGGCAGTGCTCCAACAGCGTCACGAGGATGTTCTGGCCTTATCAGGACCGCCCTGCTGATGATCGCGCGCCTACGGAAAACGAAAAGTAACAGGTAACTGATAGTGGCTTCGCGGTTTGACAGCTTTGCCTTTTTTATTTATTTATTCAATGCGTGGTATTGGCGATACAGTACATGGACAGGTCCATGTTGACATGACTGTGGTTTGCGCTGTCTGCTGCGACAGAATTCGAGATTTGGGTATCTTCGAGTCTTCGAGTCGCCGTCCTCAAAGCTTCATGTGAAATTCTCGGCCTGGCGGGGGCCATGAGGCGAAGAGTATCTGCGCTGAACTAGGTTGGAAGTATAGAGCACGAACATTGATGGTATATCGCAACTCCGCGATGTCATGTGTGTCGATCATGCATGATTGTAATGGCAATGATTTGATCATCATCATGGACTTCACAGCACTACTACCGTGACTCCCTGATACAAAAGCGGTGCAGTCTCTGGGCGGTATCTGCACAGCTCCAACCTGTATCCCCTCAAAGGGGGGCTGCTGCAGGCCATGCCACAACAATGACATACAGCGAGTAATTGAAGCTAGACCTGCACAACCTGACGTACTACAGTAGTAGGGTTGTGTCCGACCACTCCAGCGGCGTTCTCAACGGCTACAGCCATGTCTTTCAATACTTCATACTTATAGGCACCTCCAGCTGTGGTGCGTTTAGAGATTTGAACAGGACTTTTCATTCTGCCTCGTATCCTACCACGGATTTCATAAGTTCAGAGGGTGCGTTGCATGCACCTGGGAAGAGTAAGCTGGACCTTTCGTCATGAATGGACTCGAGTCAGGGTCGACTCGGTCCCCCCTAGTTGAAAGGTTTCCAGAACGTTAGCAGAACCGCGTATCTGCTCAGCTTGGGCTCACAGTCGGCGCCTAGGGATACAGTATACTGTGATTAGATTCGAGAGAAACGACGTCCTGTTGCATCCGGCAAGCGCGTATTCTCAGCGGTGAACATCACATTTGGATAGACCGGAAGTTTGCGAAGTGAAAACTGCCGTGCCTGTCCTTGGTCTAAAGCTCGAGCTCGACTCACCCAAGCTGGGTTACGATAGTAGAAACAGGTTTTCTCCCTCGGATCTGACTTAGATCTTAACCTTTATTTGCGCCACCATGACGATGTTTCAATGTTCCGAGGCATGCGCAAATATTGCGTTCCCGACTGTTAGGGAGCTGAACCAAATATATGAGCTGCGGTTACGAAGGAGATGGATATGAAGCGGCGATGTGCGCGGGGCCCCGCGCACCGATCCTTTGAGTGTTACGGGCCCACGTGCGAGGCTATGATACATGCAGCACCGTACAATGCTGGTACTCACGCCCCTGTTGTTGTCAGGTTGTGGCATTCTTTGATCTCGGTCGTCGGGAACGCGGCCGCCGGTATGAGCCTGAGTCAGACTTACATGGTGTTCTCGTTTGGTAGGTACATTGGGAAGTTTGGGTTAGTCTTTTCGAAACTCACATAAGCAGAATTCATCATGTATTGCGGGGTAGGGCAGGGCAGCGATACCGTAGCTACGGTCATACGAACAGTAATGGCCTGAGGTGGTCAGGCAGTGGTCAGGCACTGACATGTGCGTATGAGCGCTGTTGGGGCAACGCGATCATTCGCACGGGCGGGACTTACGGTACTGTACCTTTACTCCTTTCAGACTCAACCACTGGTTACATTTCGTACCTCCATACCATTCCCCTCCCCCATTGTCACTCTTTTTCTCCCTAGTCACTCTCTTATACTCGTCTTTCCTTTGCCTCGGCGCGGCCCTAAAAAGCTTTTTTTTTTCCGCTAGTTGCCCGACGTTCAAGTTCCCCCCTTAACCCTTACACTCCCACCTTGCTTTCCGCCCGTTTTCTGTCGCTTTCCAACGCAGCAACATCCGTCCTCGATGTTTTCTCTCAGGGCTTTCTCGACAGTCGCCTTGTCCATTGCATTGACTGCTTTGGCGGATGTCACGCCTACATCTCCGAGCCCCGGACAGGTTTTCCAACAGGGTTCCTCTTGCACTATTGGATGGGATCCAGACCAGACTAGAACCTGGAAGACGCTCATCATCCAGCTCATGACCGGTGACAACTTGAATATGGTCCCCCTGACCAGTCCGTGTTGCTGCATCTTTCGAGTGATCGTTGTCTGACCATATCCTCTTTCCCACTAGCTGTCGCTACGGTCGATGGCACCACCTCCCCTGGCACATTCTCCTACACGTGTCCCGCGGTATGTGTTGCTGGATCTACTCCGTTTGCTTTTCTCAATCCAACGTCTTTTCGGTTTTAGGTCAACCCCCCCGCACCTGTTTATTTCTACCAGTTCTCCTCGCCTGCTTCGTCTAACAAGTCGTGGACTGGCCGCTTTACCATCTCCGATGCGTCTGGTAAAACTGTACCGGCGCCCAACCAAAACCAGCTCGACGGCGAAGCTATTCCGTGGGGCACGGGTACCCTCGTTGGCAACACCACCTCGACCGGTACTGGCACGAACGGTACCTCGGCGGCGCCCCTCTCCAGCGCGGTTGTCGTACCCTCCGCGGTGCTGTCGTCGAATGCCCCGGCTAGCACGCCTCTGGTCGCCTCGGCGTCTGACTCCACGACCCCTACGGCCTCAGGCGTGGCTGCAGCAGCTTCTGGTACAACAGGCAGTACGACCACGTCATCCGGAAGCAACTCGGGTGGTGCGTTCGCGCTCGGTGCAGTGTCTGGGCGCGCGGCACAGGCCGGTATTGGGTTGGCCATTATCGCGGTCACATTCACGTTCCTGGTGTAAACCGCGTCCCTCGCGCCGGACAGAGAAGTTCATTTCCCACAGAATGTTCGTTGTTGATATATGGCTCTGCACGTACGCTGTCACGAATCTCACTCAGCGCATATCATTGCTTTCAACTACTGTACCAATTTCAGGATTTCATTTTTTTTAATACCCCTTCGGTTTTTTTTCACTTTTGCTAGGGGTGGATGTTTTGCTTCATATCGGGTTGGTGTTATCTATTGGTGATAGCTAGCAGTTGGTTGCAAGCATGAACTGAATCATCATCATCGCATCGGAATCACCCGTTCACTGAAAAAAAAACATAGTTACGAGCGCCAAACAAGTCATATTTGTTTGGTTTGGGGAACCATCCGCACTTTTGGTCTCGTCAAAGAACCTGCGCAGTCAGTTCAATCAACACGGCTGCATCGTATCTCCATGGCGCCCAGAACAAAGGCTTCAAAGCGAGCAAAGATAGCCAGGGCGTCCAACAACGATAAGACTGCTCCTCCACCGGTGCCGAGCGCTAGGTGAGTAAGCAGAAACACGTCTAGCCACAAGGACCAGAGGTGCTCACCATGTCGCCCGACGACCCCCCAAGCCCGGCTGTAGCAAATGCGGCCTCGAAGGACGCAGAACTGTCCCCGGACTCCCACACACCATCGCCGCCATCCGAGTCGCCACCGACGGTGTCGGACGAGGATGCCCACTCTGAGGCGGGACTCGAACATGCGCCCGACGAGCCTGAGCCTAAGCCTGAACCTGAGCCCGAGCCTGAACCTGAACCTGAACCTGAACCTGAACCTGAGCCCGAACCCGAACCAGACCCCGCAGCGATAGCGGCCGAGGCTGAAAAATTGAAAGAGCAGGGCAACGACTCGTTCAAGCGCGGACGGTACGGCCAGGCAATAGACCTATACTCGAAAGCGATTGGTGCGTCTCCACGCTTACTCTTAGTCGTCCTCCACCCTAGCCCATCCACGTTAAATCCCCCCGTGCCCACCGAGAGAAGGAAGTGCTGATCGACCTGCTGCACCGATCCCACATAGATCTCGTCTCCACCGAACCAGCATACCTCACGAACCGCGCAGCAGCCTACATCGCGATCAAACGCTTCCGCCCCGCACTCGCCGATTGCCAACAAGCCATCTCCCTGCAATCCCCCTCCACACACATCGCACCCTCCACACCCGCCACACCCTCTTCGCCCACCACACCTTCCTCAGGCTTACGCAGCGGCGGCGGTCCGGCATCTCCCACCGCTGCGCCGCCGCCCAAAACGCTCCTGCGACTGGCGCGGTGCCAGCTCGCGCTGGCGCAAACGGCCGCGGCGCTGTCGACGCTGCGCGAGGTCCTGGCGGCGGAGCCGGGCAACGCGCAGGCGACGCAGGCGCACGCGCGCGCGCTCGAGCTCGAGGCGCATGTTCGGATTTTGGACGGCGCGAGGCGGCGCGGCGAGTGGGCTTTGGCGCGCATCGCGCTCGATCGGTGTCTGGGCGTCGTTGAGGCCGAGGGGAGCGAGATTCCGATCGAGTGGCGGTTGTGGCGGGTCGAGATTGAGCTTGCGCGCGGGAACTGGGATAGTGCGAATAGCGCAGCCAAGTACGTCGCGCTCTCTCTGTGTCTTTTTTTTTGTTATCTCCGGCTGATTGTGCTGACTGACGGTCGTGATTGATTGTTGATAGCGATGCGATGCGGTTGCAGTCGAATTCACCGGACGTACTCGCGCTCCGCGGGCTCGTTCTCTTCCTTTGTGGAAGGCTCCCGCAGGCGCTACAGCACGCTCAATCGGCGCTGCGATACGACCCAGGCCACGAGCCCGCGCAACGCCTGCGCAAGCGCGTGAAGGAGGTCGAGCGTCTAAAGGAGGAGGGCAACCAGGCGTTCAAGTTGGGCAAGCTGCAGGGGGCGCTGACATTGTACACTGATGCACTCGAGGTGCGTTTCCTTCTCCCGCCTGCAACATCTTTTTTCATCAGTACTGAATCTGTTCTCGGTTCGGCCAGCGGGTCGGCGAAAATGAGGACGAAGGAAAGGGCGGACAATTGCGCGCGTTGTTACTCTCAAACCGTGCCACGACCCTCGTCAAAGTACGTCGCAAACACACACACACACATTTCTTTTTCGTATCTATCTCTCTCACATCTCTCTCTCTCCCTTTCCTTCTCGTGACCGGTAGCTCTCCAGACACGACGACGCCCTCGTCGACACCGAAGCTTCTCTCTCTCTCCAGCCCGGCTCCTTCAAAGCGCTTCGCACGCGTGCGCGCATCCGGCTGCACAAGGAGCAATACGAAGACGCGATCGCGGACTTCCGCGCCGCGCTCGAGCAGGCCGAGTTCGAGGGCGCGGACGGCGACGTGCGCGCGCTCCGTGGAGAGCTTAAGCGTGCCGAGGCCGCGCTCAAGCGCAGCAAGACGAAGGACTACTACAAGATTCTCGGCGTCCCGCGCGATTGTAACGAGGCGGACATCAAAAAGGCGTACCGACGCGAATCGCTCAAGCATCATCCGGACAAGGTGCGCAATGCGGGCCCTCCTGCTAGCCTGCTTGTTTTTCTTTTTTGGCATAGGGACTGATTCAGAGCCTACCGATTTATTTCGTTTTTGTTTCTAGGGCGGCGATGAGGAAAAGTTCAAGTTGGTCGCCGAAGCTCACGCGGTGCTTTCTGACCCGCGCAGGCGCGAACGGTACGATCTTGGCGAGGACGAGGACGGCACGACCGACTCGTCGCACATGCGCGGCGGCGGCGGCGGCGGCCCACACCCTGATTTGGCGAGCATGTTTGCGCAGTTTAATTCTGGGCCTGGGGGTGGGTTCTCGTTCAGTTCCGGGGGACCCCATGGTTTCCATGGCTTCTAGCTACCGTGATGCGGCAGTGTAGCTATCTTTTGTCCCAAGGGGGTATCTTTCTTTGACGATCTTGCCGATAGATGACAGCATTTACTTTCTCGGAGATACACACCCAAGACATTGGTATGATATCGTACATCATGGCCAAGTTCGAGTACAGTGAATCAAAGTACAATGAATTAATAGACCCTCAGCATGCTTCCTACGATGCTATCAAGACCTGGGAAGACGAACAGTCAGGTTAGACGCAAACCAAAATATACATAAGCACGACGCACAGCAGACGGCGTTAACCCCAGATCACGGAGAGTCCGGGAGAAATCTGACGGGGAGAATTGTTTCCTTTAGGTATTGAATTGGGTCAGCAAGCCATTATCGCGAGCAGGCAGTTTCAAGAGGGGATTACGCACCGGGGAAATTGCTGAGTAAACGTGACAGTTTCAACATCCACCGTCAATGTCTGGCCCGCAACAAACTCTGCCACCTCTCGCAGCGCTAAAGAGCAGCGAATCAGGGGACACAAGCCCTTAGAACCAAAAACAAAAACAAAAACAAAGGACGCAACTGCTATCGCTCGGCAGCGTCGTAGTCAACGGCTGACCACCGCTCGCGAGCCGGATCTGCAAGCGCGTTTCCTTGAACTCACGTCCTGGAATCGAAGTCGTCGCGGGTGCAGCCGCGGCGGATGTAGGGGTCATTGTAGGGGCGGCGGCGGCGGTGGCGGCAGCAGCGTTGCCCTCGCGGAGCGCCTTTTCCTGGGCCGCCTTTTGCGCGCGTTCCTGCCTGTCGGCTTCGATCTGCGCCTTGACTGCAGCACGAGCCCTCTTGTCGTCTTCCTTTTCTGGATGGGGCGCATCGACGTCGCATCATCGCATCATTTAAGCAATGGGAACGATTGAGCACGTACCGCGGCGCTTTGCCTCGAGGTCCTTCAGGACCTGTTTGGTCTTCATATCCTCCTTGATCTGCGCTGTTTCCTGTACGATGATGCGCAGCACGCGTGAGCTTTTGTCGTTTGAAAGGAAGGGGGATTCAGATACGTACTTTTCCTGCTTTGCGCCGGATGAGTTCGTTCGCCTTTGCTTCCTTCGCTTCCTCGGCAGCCTTTCTAGCACGCTTCTCGGCCATTTTGTCGCGCAGCTCGGCCAACTTTTGCTCTTTCTCCTCTTCTGTGAGGGGTTTGATCTTGAGCGTGTCATAAGTAGAAGTAGAATTCTTATTGGTCTAGTAAGAGAGCGCACCTCCTCAGCGGACTCCTCGAACTGATCGTGTCCACTCTTCTCTGCGTGGAAGTTGGCGAGCGCTGTATTTTTGAATATCTTTCCGCAATCTGAACACTTGATACTCTAGCACCGTAATGTCATATATGCATAACCAGCTGCCATCGATGAGTTCGTCTACTCACCCTGGCTTCGACGCCGGCGCCAGAGTCGGTCTCGCCCACAGCGCCCGCCTGACCGTACGCCGCGCGGAGCGCCGCAGTATCTTCATCCTCGTCCTCATCCATCGGCCCAGTCTGTGGTTGGGCAGCAGACGACGCTGCGACCGCTCCGGACGTGAAATCTGGTATTGGATCGTCGTTGTGTTCGAGGATAAAGTCCATGGCGGGTTGAAGTCCCCTGTTATTTGTAGCGCGTAGAGCCCCTGCGTTGTCGTTGAGCTTCACAATCGTTAGACGATCATTTGAACGTACACTCGACCCTTGTAGGATCGAAACCCATTGAGATGAGAGTGTCTTTATCGGACATCGTGGATGTATGCTGTAGAAATGAACCGGGCAGGCACAACCGAGTCCTACTGCCAAGCGCCACCGTCTATTACACGACCTCTAAAGTACAGTACAACTCTCAATCAACTCTCAAGCACTGCTTACTCGAGGCAGACAATGTTATCGTTTTCCCTTCGACCTTGACCTTCTCAATTGGAATACCCGGTCAATCGATTAGTTGCTCATTTGGCATGGAAGAGCTTTCTCGCTGTCTCGCCGCAGGGTCGTTACTGATACATAGCGAGAAAAGCGGCCCTGCACCAAATCTTCGAGCGGTCCTCCTTACGCGACTTACTCAATATCGGGCGCAGCGTGGGTTTCCCGAACACGACTATGGCGACTTCTCGTTAGGGCAAGTACAGGAGGAGACGGCGGAGGAGGCTTTGTCCGTGGTGGAAACCGTTCAGAGAATTCTCGACCAGGAGGAGGGGGTACGTCCAGCTCCGGAAATTCCTCCGCATTCCAAGGAGAGTGCGCCCGGTGAGGTACCACTCATCGGCACAAGAGACATCTCGCAGCTCCGCACACTTCTCTCTATCGTCTTCAAATGGGGTACCGAGCCATTACTTGCGCACATACAAGTTGTTTGGCCATCAAGGGGCGACAGCCGTGCGCAGTCTGGGTCCAAGATACTCGAAATCGATGACGCTCCCCACATGTATGCAAAACTTACGAGTATGACACGGCGATTACTCTCTTTAGTGTTTCCGTACAGCGTGCACGGCGCCCTCCCCCAAACACTTATCACGACCACCCTCTTAAATCGCCATACCACCGATCTCCTGCGTCCTGGGATCGCCCTTGGGTGGGTCCCGAAGGCTCTATCAAACGAGTCCTTCCCGGCTGTGGATGATCTCAGACCTTTACTTATGCGTCTGATGTCAATGTACGAACTTTGTTCCATTAAGGAGTTCTAACGCTGAGTTTAGCCCCTCCCAGTCTCCCGCCATCGCAAACCATTGCTTCGCTCGGTGCCATCATGTCATCTTCCCCGCCGCCTCCGCAACATGTGTACAAATCTTGCGCGTCTTTACTCAGCCGGCAATTGATGCGTCCGAGCGGCGTCCGTGGCCTTTTCGCTGCCGTTTTTGGCGACGGCGAGGAGGAGGAAGCGCCACTTGAGAAACTTTTGCATGTTGCTCGGGTACTTGGTGCAGTCCCGTCAGTGGTCACTCCCGAGGTACGCCTTGGATACCAAACCTGAACTTATAACCTCACCCGGTCACAGGAATACTTCCACTCCGTCATCTCACGTTTAATCGAGTTACTCTCCCCCAGAGCGAAGGCCTTCCCTGCTTACATTCGCGCAACGTCATTTGCGCTCTCGCGCATGATCACTGCCGAAGGCAACCCACGGCATCGCGCCCTCGTATCTAGCATACTCTTTTCGTTGCTTCACAATTCGCTGCTTCTCGTCACGCCTGAAACACCATTGGAGGAAGTCACGATGCTCTCGCCCGTCGAGGCAATCCAGATCATTCAAACCTTCTTGACAAATACAGATCCTGCACCGACTCTCGTTTCCACTATCCTATCACCAATTGCGACTTCGCTGTATGCGCTCCTCAGCACTCTCCAGCGCGTGAAGACAGCAGATCCCACACTGCGGGAGTCCGTACGTGGCTTATTGTTTTCCTGGGGACGCGTGGTTCCCGCAGAAGAGGCAATCGCTATCTTATGGGCGTGCGTAGACGGACAAGGGGGCGACTGGACTGTTGACCCTGCTCGAAATGTAAGACGTGTCGAGAAGTGCGTGTGTCCATTATTTTTCGACCCCGGATTCTTATGTGAAATCAAGGCAGGAGAACGATTCATCAATGGCTTTGTTCACGCCCGATGACCTCAAAAAAGCTGAGGAAAGCGGTGCTCTTGACGTCGATGCCAACTTCTTGGGTCTACGTCCCGACCCTTCACACTTTGTTGACTTTCTGAAGTCGTTGGATAGACCAGACGTGGCATCAGAAGTCTTCGTCAGACTTCTTGAGGGCCATCGTAACTTGAAAGCTGATAGCGAGAGCGATCCTCTAAGGTGAAGCCGTATCAGATTCTGTGTTCTCCATACACTCATCCTGGTTACCACTTAGAACATTACTCTTCTTGCAGATAATCATCCAGGTTCAGACACAGATGTCGAGAGATGGACCCTCATCAAATAATCTACTCAGCAAGCCGGAGCATATCCTTTCATTTATCAAGCATGCCTTGCAAAATGACACGACACAAGACACTGCGTCCATGCGAGTGTCGAAAGGTCCTAGGCCGCAACGAGGGCTGACTATGGACGATCTTCGCATTGTCC
>Ga0137394_10004449_pt1 | contig 10631 bp, 9 predicted proteins | sample czobulk116metaG_FD_108278 | JGI IMG/M metagenome (GOLD analysis project Ga0137394, IMG submission 108278) | Vadose zone soil microbial communities from Angelo Coast Range Reserve, California, USA - czobulk1.16 metaG | ecosystem: Environmental > Terrestrial > Soil > Vadose zone | place: USA... | reverse complement strand
CTCGTCCATTAGCAAAATGCGTGGCCCCAGGATAAGGGTTGCCGCTAATGCCACGCGTTGTTGCATGCCGCCTGAAAGCTCAGAAGGAAATTTCTTCTCAGAACCTTCCAGTCCCACTTTCTTGATCCAATCGTGCGCTCGCCCAATCCGCTCTGATCGCGACACTCCGCGAAGCCTCAGGCCGAAAGCCACGTTATCAATTACGTTCAAGTGAGGCAGCAGCGAGTACTTTTGATCCACCAACCCGCGATCCGGTCCCGGCTCCTGCACTGGCTTCGCAAAAACCAGCACCTCGCCTTTGGTAGGAGGGAAATGGGGTTTCAATGCCGCGATGGTTCGGAGCAAAGTGGATTTTCCACACCCCGATGGCCCGACAATTGTCACCAGTTCGCCAACATCCGGGACGTCCTCCACGGTAAATGAAACATCTTCAATCGCGACCTTCGCATCCGGACCAGTCCCGAAATGCTTGGTGACGTTTTTGAAAACAACAACGTCCGGGCGTGGGGTGCTCGCTCCGCTCGGTTTCTCCGGCGTCACCGCCTGCTTTTTGGGGGTCTCAATGCCTTGTGACGGGTTTTCGCCCGTGTTGGTGGCAGGAGCTTCTCGCGGATTAACTTCTTTTTTGCTTTCACTCATGGCTATTCATCGCGCCGGTAAGGAAAGAGCCACTCCCCGCCAAGGCGCCACAATTGGTCGCAAGCTACCGCGATGAGCACGATCACGATGATGACAGCAAAGATCGCGTCCGTGTGGCTGCGCCTTTCCGAAACTCCGATCAGGGCACCCAAACCGTACTCCGGCAACAATACAACTTCAGCCATAATGATCCAGCCCCACCCTACCCCATAAACTCCGCGGAGATGGTCCCAGATATTTGCCTGCGCCACTGGAAATAGAACGTGGCGAACCAGCTGCCATTGAGACGCGCCTTTGGTCACTGCCACGTCCAGAAAGGCATCAGGGACGTCTGTGATGTCCTTGATAACCAGCGGCAGCAGAGCCACAAAACACCCGATAAACAAAAAGCCAACCTTCTGGAGTTCCCCCGTCCCGAACCAGGTCATGCTCAATGGAATGAACACAATGATCGGAACGTAGGCTCCGGTCAGGGCCAGCGGGCGAAAGAATGCAGCAATAGGTGGAAAGGTAGCCATATAGACCCCTAATGGAATTGCGACAATGGCCGCCAGGCCAAACCCAGTCGTTACCCTGAGCCAGGAAGTCAAGGCGCTACGCACCAACCCCCGCTCAAAGTGCAGCGGACCAAATGCCCGCAAGACTTCCATCGGGCTCGGCAGGATGAGCTGTTGCACGATGCGTTCTCCCGGCTGGCCTCGCGTCAGAAACCACCAAACTAATAACGCGAGTCCCACGAACAAAGCTGTCAGCCCCAGCCCCTTGGAATAACGCAGCCTCCCGCGCACGTGCAAACGCGCGAGACGCACCACCATCGTAAGAATAACTACAAACGTCAGTGCGAACAGGAGGAAAGCGAGGATTCTATTGGTGTCTTGCGTCATTTGCTCCTGCCATCAGTTGAGCGGCTTTAGCGATGAAGCTGTGTCTCATCGCCATTGTCGAGCGGCGCGGCGGCACGAGCCATTTGAAAAACCGCGATTCAAACTTCTCTGCCAACGTGTTTCTCTAATTCGATTCGAGCGGGAAAACCTTAACCTCGACTCGCCGATTTCTTTTGTTGTGCTCGGCGTTGCTTGGGTCAGTCGAAGCCGGCAAAGGATTGTCCCACCCGTTACCCACTACTTTGAACTTATTCGGGTCGAACTTGTATTTGTCCATTATCGATTTCCTCACTGAATCGGCGCGATCGTAAGAAAGTTGGCGCACGAGGTCGGCGGGGACGATCCCTTTCCGGCTTGCGTCGGTATTCCCCTCGATAATGATATAGGCATTGCCAAACCGGCCGGCGAGTTTACCAATCTCTTCCAGGGTTGCGGGAATAGTTGTGTCGTACTCGGGGTTCAGCGTCGCTTTGTTGGGTTCGAAAGATATCATTACTGCCTTGGTCAGAATCTGACCGGGGCCGGCTTCGGCGCTCATCTTTGTAAGAGCATCGGGCTTGAATGTGGGCTGGGACAGATCTCGCACGTCCTTGTAGGCCTCGGACATTCCCGCCAATACTTTGGAGGCTTTGACTTTCGCCGCCGGCACTACCGAGCTTATCGTTCCGAGCGATTTATAGATCGTCGATGCGCTGTTCCAAACGACTTCAAAATTCGCCGGATTAAAAGGATCCAGGAAAAGCTTGGCATTTTCCCGATAGTTGGTCAGATGCGCGTCCCCTTCGGTAATGCCACCGTCTTTCCCCACCATATTTTTACAATCCTCCTCGGGGATTTTAAACGCCGTTGCGAGCGCCCGTGCCGCGTTGGCCGGATCTTTGCGAACAGTGTCAATGCCCTCGAAAATGCCCTGGACCAAGCCTGAAACAATCTCGGGATGATCGCGATAAAAATCGTTTCGCACCGCCCAGACATCCGCGATGAGATGATTGGCCGTGCCGGTCGTCACAACCAGTCGAGTGCCCTTAAGTTTTTCGGTGACATTATAGATATCGGGCGACCATCCGACGAACGCGTCGAAGGTACCATCCTGAACAAAGATTTTAGCCGCTGAAGGCGCGTCTGCCGCCCATTTGAAATCGACATCGCCCGGATCGATCCCTGCGTCAATCAACAGTGACATGATCAGGTAATGGCTGGGAGAGTTTTGTGCCAGAACCACTTTCTTTCGCTTGCCATTTTGAATCCTGAAATCATTGATGCTGTGAATGAGATCGCCACGGGCTACCACCCCGTCGCCTCCCGCGGACCAATCGATTTGTTGGCATACGACCGGGACAGTTCGCGAATCTTTCACTAACTCGGGCGCGAAGAGCGCTATCATATCAAGGGTGCCCCAGAGCACATGGCTTTGGCCGCTGGCGAAAAGGTCGCGCGCTTTCACCGGGTCATCTACAATCGAGAGCTTCACATAGAAATTGTATTTTTTGGCGAAGACGCTTTGGTCATTGGGCTCCAGTCCCGCGTTTGCTACGATAATTGGAGCCCAACCCGGCCACACGTTGATGGGAAATTCCACGATCATTTTGCCATCCTTCGTGGCCTTCGTATAATCGCTTACCCCGGTGACCGAGGGAATTCCGGAGCGCTCAACCAGCGTGGCCGCATTGGTGCCCGCGATGAGTGGAATATCCGCGGATGAAACTTTGGCCTTTTCATTTGCGAGCTCCTGCTTGACCTTCGCCACGTCTATTGATTGGTTTTGCGGCCTGGTTTGGGGAGCGATCTTGTCCCACCACCGGTAAACGCCAAAGCCAACCACGCCGAGCAGCAGGATTGTGAGAATGATTTTACCTCGAGTTGTCATAAAAAGAATCGGGTTTAGAATTTTCCAGTTTTCGACTGATCAAATAGTTTAGATGGGAAGAGCCTTCGCGGGACCAATTCGCCGGCCTTCTGTAACCCAGCGATCCCTCACGACGGCCTTCCTTCATTGTTCCGCAATTTTTTGCCGATCGGGTTGGGCGGCGGCGGGCGCAGGGGTAGTGGTGGCTTCAGATTGCACCATCCCCATCTTCTTTTTGTACTCCTGGAAAAGCGCCGCACCCCGCAACTTGCGCGCCTCTTGCTGCCGAGAGATGCCCGAGCCCATTTCTTTCGCCAGATCGAGCGTGGCCCGCATCTGACCCTCGCCCGATGCCGCCGACTGACGGAGTTGTTGCATCGACTGGCCCAATTCGCCGCCCATCATTCCCTGCAATTCAGAAATGGAGCTCTTCATCATCCCGGCGAGGCTCTCGAGCGACCGGCCAATGGCCACCTTGGCCTTGACCGCTTCGAACTCACGTTGGAACCGTTGAATTTCACGGAGGCTCTCGGCGATTATTTCGGTATTCTGTTTGTAAAGCTGTTCGAGGTTATCGGCCTGGCTCTTGTTTTCGTTGAGATCGCCTTCAAGGGTCGCCAACTCCTCGGCATAATGAGCGCCGTTGGCCTCGTCATTCGCGGCCGCGGCTGCCTGGAGAAGGCTTTGCAAATCCGCGCGCTGGCGCTCCTGGCGTTTGATCTGGTCCTTTAACAAGGCGATCTGCCCGGCCAATTGACCGTTTGCGTAATGAGCCTTGTCCGCCTTCGCTTTCGAATCGCGAATTCCGCGCTCAACCACCGCTTGATTGATAGCATCGGTTTCCGTGGCCTTTTCCGCCATCAATCCCATCCAAATGAACAACCTTTTTATCGCTCTGAACATAGGGTTCCTTTCTATTCTTTCTTTTTGGGTGGCTCTTCTTCCTCCAACAATATTTTCCGCTGGAGGATGTACTGCAGTTGCGTGTCGAGTTGGTTCTCGTTCGCCGCGCCCACGACCGTTGCGCCCTGTCTTTTCACTGTGTCAAATACCTTTGCATCGACGTCAAACGCGACGAAGTGAACCGACAAACTGGTCTGCTTCTCTTGCGCTTGATGTTTCAGTTTCGGCAGCACTGAGCCGGGGGAAGGCCCAGCGGTATTTATGCCATCCGTGATCACCAGCACATGTTTGTGTGGCAATCGAGAATTGAGCACGGCCTGCCCTGCCGCATTGAGCGCGTTCCCCAATGGCGTATTGCCGTTTGGATTTGCAAACTGTTTGGCCCAGTTCTCAAAACCGGCAGCCTCGAATGGTCCAAACTTAATGGCCTCCCGCGCTCCCGACCCTTCGAAGATGAAAAGGCCAGCCTCGATCTTGCGCGGCGCGGCGGCGTTTTTCGTGGCAAAGGTTTCCACCTGTTTGGCTATGGAAATCAATGCACGGTTGGCAATGACATACTTTGGGGAAGATTTCCCAGCGCTGTCCGGCACTAACTCCCTCATGCTGCCGGAGGTGTCATAGATGATCGCCAACGCTACGCCGTCGTCCTCCGCGGCTAGACTCCGCGGCGGACCAGCGACAATGGCTGCGAGTGCCAAGACGGCCGCAATGAACGAGATGGTCTTCAAGCTGTTATTATTGCCTGCCCGCAACGACGCATCGTTATCAGAAACTTTCATACGCTGTCAATATATCGTTGAACGGCATTATCTTCGCATCTATAAAACTCTAAGGCATTTGTAACAGGCCAGCGTCGGGCCTGTCGGCCGATGAATCGATTTGGGCGGAAACCGCGTGCATATTTATTCCATGATGAAGCTCATTTGGGTTGCGGCGATCCTGTTCCTATTCTCCGGCTGTGCGTCTATCTCGGTGGACTCAACCTGGAAAGATTCTAATTACCGAGGAGGCCCGGTCACAAATATAGCCGTCCGGGTAATCGATCATGACGCCATAATAGGCGCATTCCTCGAAGATAAGTTTTGCGAAGAATTGAGAAAGCGCGGATTGAAAGTTTCGCGTCTTGCTCGAACCGCTGTGCTTGAGCCAACAGCCCAGGATGAAGATTCTCCTGCGCGGCTTGCGGAGCCAGGCGTGCAAGCTGTTCTCGTTGCTCGCGAGGGCGATCGCCAATTGACGCAAATACAAACGGAGGGAAACGCTCGGGGCGCTCAATACGCCGGCAGTGATCCCACCAAAACGAGACGCATGCTGAGAGCGGCCCAGGACCTCGAACGCTGGCAGTGCAATCTCTGTCTGATTAAGGACATGAATCCGATCTGGACTGCTCGAATCGACATCCGCGTCGAGGAAGTGGCTGATCGTGCTGAAAAGCTCAGGCCGGTTGCGAAAGCAACAGTGGACCGCCTGCAACTCGACAGCATGACTTCGGCAACTTCGCGCTAGTCCCCTGCACTTTCAGTAATGAGAATTTGCCAATTCTATCGCGGCGACTTATGTGAAATGGGGACTCGATGATTCAGGGTTTGAAAAAAATGGGCCGAGGTCGTAAATGGGTGATCGCTTTTGCACTCGGATTAGTTCTTTTGGCACTTTCGGGGTGTCAAACATTCAGCTTTTACAAACAAGCAATTAAGGGCCAATACGAACTCCTGGCCCATAGGCAGCCTATTGACAAACTAATTGCAGATCCTCAAACCGCTTCGCTGCTGAGGAAAAAACTCGAACTGCTTCAAAAGATTCGCTCCTTCGCTGAGCAAAATCTCAAGCTTCCCGTCGATGGACATTACACCAAATATGTGGACGTCCATCGACCCTTCGTCGTCTGGAATGTGGAGGCCGCTCCGGAATTTTCCATGGGACCAAAAACCTGGTGGTACCCACTCGTTGGAAGCCTGGAATACCGCGGATATTTTTCCGAACAAAAGGCCAACGAGTACGCCGCGCTGCTGAGGAGGAAAGGCTATGATGTTTATGTGGGCGGGGTCGAGGCTTATTCGACTCTGGGTTGGTTCAAGGACCCGGCACTAAACACGTTCATTTTCAACAGCGAACCGGACCTGGCCGAAACTGTTTTTCATGAGCTGGGTCACCAACGTGTTTTTGCTCGGGGTGATACTGACTTCAACGAGGCCTTCGCAACCACAGTTGGCCAGGAAGGGGCACGACGCTGGTTGCGCGCGAAAGAAGATCAAACAGCGAGTGAAAAGTATTTGGCTGAAATCCAGCACACCCGGGAGTTCGCCGCCTTGATTGCGGCTACGCGCGAGCAACTTGAAGCCATTTACGGCGATGAACGTAACGAGGAGGGAAAAGTCAAAGCGAGCGCCAGGAACCGAGAGATCTCACCCCTTTTGCGAGAACAAAAAAAGCAGATCCTCGATGAGCTGCAACAGAAATTTGTGGTATTGAAACAGCGGTGGGGCGGGGAAAGCGACTATGATCCGTGGTTTGCCCGCCAGGTAAATAATGCAAAACTCAATTCGGTCGCGGCCTATTACGACCTCGTGCCGGGCTTTGAGCATTTGCTCGCATTGAACGGCGGCGATTTGGAGAAATTCTACCAGGCTGCGGAGCGTCTGGCCCAAAAAACAAAAAAGGAAAGACATTTATGGCTGAGGACCCTGGGGAAGTAGGCTTCCGAGGCGCAAAAAAAGGTTGGAAAGTAGAGCCTTATGTATCATATTCGCAAACATGATTCAGCCTCGCTTTCCCCAAAACGATTCCTGCTTTCCACAACCGCGCCGGCACTTTTTGAAACGGCTCGGTCTAAGCGCCGCGCTTTTCACGGTTCCTGGAGCATTTGCGGCGGAGTTGATGCGAACGCCAGCCCAGACCGAAGGGCCTTTTTATCCGGACAAGCTGCCGCTCGACACCGATAACGACCTCATCATTGTCAACGAAGGACTCACACCCGCGGTGGGCGAAATCACTCATCTGAGCGGGCGCATTGTGGATGCCAAGGGTGATCCGATTCGCGATGCGTTGGTCGAGATATGGCAAGTCGATGGTCAGGGTGTTTACTTGAATTCGCACGACACCCATGCGACGCGCGACCGGAATTTTCAGGGGTTTGGACGTTTCCTGACAGGATCGAGCGGCGAATATTACTTCCGCACTGTCAAGCCAGTGCCTTACCCCGGTCGGACCCCGCATATTCACTATAAGGTAAAAAGGAACGGCAAAGAGTTGCTGACGACCCAGTGCTACATCAAAGGGCATCCAGGGAATGAGAAGGATGGCGTCTGGCGGGGGCTGCCTGACGAAAAATCACGCGCGGCTGTGAACGTGGACTTTGCGCCGGTAAAGGGTTCGCGGATTGGAGAGTTGGCGGCCCGGTTCGATATCGTTTTGGGATACACGCCGCCGGCATGAGCCCAGGTCAAAGTTAAGGGCTAAAATGAGGCAAACCTGTTGAAAGCGGATGTATTATACTCAAACCAAACCAAGTCGAAAGGAAGCGATATGAAACAACAGATCACACTCTCCCTCGTAATACTAGCAATGGTTGCGACTGCTACGGCTCAGGATTGGGCGAAAGCGCGCCTGGACAAATCTCCGCGTCATATCGAGTGGGTCAAGGTCAAACATGGCGATCGCGAAATCAATTGCTCGATCGCGTACCCTGAAGTGAAAGATAAAGCCACTGCCGTGGTAGTGATTCACGAAATCTTCGGGCTGACTGATTGGGTCCGGAGCGTCACCGATCAATTGGCTGAGGCCGGGTATATCGCCATCGCGCCGGATCTGCTTAGCGGCATGGCCCCGGGCGGAGGAGGCAGCGCTGAACTGGGCGGCCCGGATGGGGCGCGCAAAGTGATCTCGTCGCTACCAGCCGATCAAATCACCGCTGACTTAAATGCGGTTGTGGATTACGTCGCAAAGCTGCCGGCTTGCAATGGGAAAGTCACAGTCGCTGGTTTCTGCTGGGGTGGCGGCCAAACCTTTCGCTTCGCCACGAACCGCAAGGATATTAAAGCGGCGTTTTCCTTCTATGGCCCCATGCCGGATAAAGAAAGCGATATCGCCCGGATTAACTGTCCCGTGTATGGATTTTATGGAGGTAATGATGAGCGGATAAACGCGAATATTCCCAAGGCGACCGAGATGATGAAAAAAACAGGCAAGACCTACGAGCCTGTCACCTACGAAGGAGCCGGCCATGGTTTCATGCGCGCAGGGGAGGATCCCACCGACACGAACCCAGCAAACAAAACCGCCCGGGACAAGGCTTGGACGCGGCTCAAGGATCTGCTCAAAAAGATTTGATCTGGCCAGGCATGACCATGATCAAAACACCTTTGCGAGCAACACCATTAATTCATTTGATTGTCATCCTCGGGTTCGGAGGTGTGAGCCCGATAATGTCCTGGGCCCAATCTACCAACACAACTGGCTCGCCACTGAAGTTCGAGGAGCCGAAGTTTCTCACGGCCGCGATTTACCAGGCGGATCGCAAAGAATTGCAGTTCCGCTTTACTCGACAGGCTACGAGATCGGGCTCTACGGTGAATGTGTTGCGGGAATACACGTATCCCAACGGAACAGTCGCCGTGCGTGAGAAAGTGGTCTATCAGGGGGACGATTTGGTTTCGTTTACACTCGAGGAATTGCAGACTGGCGGAAGCGGCAGCGCCAAAATCGCGGGCAAACCATCCGCAGGAAATATTTCGTTCAAATACACCAAGGAGACGGGAGCGAAAGAAAAGTCTCACACGGAAGAACTGCGGCCAGACACAATCCAGCCCGACATGCTCGCCCCGTTTCTGGTTTCGCACTGGGACCGCCTAATGAAAGGCGAAGCTGTGAAGTGCCGTTACATCGTCGTGCCGCGCAGAGAAACAGTCGGATTTTCTTTCTCGAAAACGTCCGAGACGACGAGCGGAGGGAAGCCAGTAGTCGTTATCAAAATGGAACCTTCCAGCCCGATCATCAGTGCCCTGGTGGGTCCATTGTTTTTCACAATGGAAAAAGGCGGGCAGCATCACGTGCTCGAATACACAGGACGCTGCGCTCCAAAAATTCGTGACGGAAAAAATTGGAAAGACCTGGACGCAGTCACGGTCTTCGATTGGAGCCGGTGATTCGGGAAATCCAAAGCCGTTAGACGTCCGCCAGTCTTGCGGTGGAATCTCCAAACCGCTCGAGGCCCTGGATCCCCATCCGATCGGCCAAGCTCAGGAAGAGATTGGTTGTCGGCTTCGAGCCGAATTTCTTGAACCGACCCGTCGTCAGCGAACCACCGCCCGCGCCCGCCAGGATGAGAGGCAGATTCGTGTGAGTATGGCGGTTGCCGTCCGCGTTGCCGCCGCCATAAATGATCATCGAATTGTGGAGCAGGGAGTTTCCGTCCACATCCTTTGTATCCTGGAGCTTTTGAAGGAATTTCGCGAATTGCTGCACATACCAGAGGTCGATTTCGGCAACCTTTTGAATCTTCTCCGTGTTATCGAAGTGATGTGACAAGTCGTGATGGCCTTCGGGGATCCCTATTTCCGCGAACGAACGGTTGCTGCCGTCGTGCGCCAGGAGCAGTGTGGCGACGCGGGTGGAATCCGTTTGAAACGCGAGAGCGAGCATATCAAACATCACCTGGACATACTCCGCGTAGCCGGTAGGAACCCCGGAGGGAGTGTCAATGCCGGGATCTTTGGCCGGGCCTAACCTTTCAGCCTTTTGAATGCGGATTTCAATTTCGCGGACGCCGGTTAAATACTGTTCGAGTTTGTCCTTGTCCCGGGAATCCAACCGGCGTTGCATATCGCGCGCGTCATCCATCACGAAATCGAGCAGCGACTGCTGTTCCTGCTGGCGTCGTTTGAGGTTTTCACATCTTTCGCTCGGCGAGCCCGCCCCAAATAAGCGTTCGAAGACCAGGCGCGGGTTATATTCCGCGGCCATAGGTGTCGTCGGTGAACTCCAGGATATGTTGTACTGATAAGCGCAGGAATAACCGGAATCGCAAGCGCCAGTCTTCCGGCCATAATCGCAGGTCAACTCCAGCGATGGAAATCGGGTCAGATGACCAATCTTGCTGGCCATGGCCTGATCGATCGAAAGACCCGCCTGGACGTCCGCCGCGCTCTTTTTCATCCGCACACCGGTGAGAAAGGTGCCATTGGCACGAGCGTGATCGCCAGCGCCGTCGGGACCGGGTTCAGCGTTTCTGTGATCCAACCCCCCAAGGATTTGAATCATCTGTTTGCTTGGGGCTAATGGCTTCAGGGTGCGACTGAATTCAAAATCTGTGCCTTCGGCCGAAGGCCACCAGGCCGAGGGAATCGCGCCATTCGGAAAAT
>Ga0137394_10004448_pt1 | contig 10633 bp, 9 predicted proteins | sample czobulk116metaG_FD_108278 | JGI IMG/M metagenome (GOLD analysis project Ga0137394, IMG submission 108278) | Vadose zone soil microbial communities from Angelo Coast Range Reserve, California, USA - czobulk1.16 metaG | ecosystem: Environmental > Terrestrial > Soil > Vadose zone | place: USA... | reverse complement strand
GGCGCACCCGATGAGGGAGCTGTAGCGCAGATCAAAACGTGCGCGAGGACGGCCGATAAGGTGGCGTTGATGGCAGACCACCACAAGGGATATGCCGTGCCCATCGGCGGAGTGGTGGCCTACCGGGATTCCATCAGCCCCAGCGGCGTTGGCTACGATATTGCGTGCGGCAACAAAGCCGTGCTGCTCGACATGCCGGGAGCAACGCTGCGCGCGGACATCAAGAAAATCATGGACGAGGTTTGGAACACCATCAGCTTTGGTGTTGGACGGCGCAATGCGGAGAGGGTCGATGACTCCCTGTTTGATAGCGGCGCCTGGAAATGCGAAGCGGTGGCGCCACTGAAGGAAATGGCGCGGCAGCAATTAGGCACCGTGGGCAGCGGAAACCACTACGTCGATCTCTTTACCGATGAGCAGGACCGCGTGTGGGTTGGTGTCCATTTTGGTTCGCGCGGATTAGGGCACAAGACGGCAACGTGGTTTTTGAAAGAAGCGGGGGCGAAAGACGGTATGGATGTGGAGCCGTGCGTTATCTTCGCGGGCTCCGACCTCGGCGCTCAGTATTTGGAATGCATGAGCTTGGCCGGAGAATACGCCTACGCCGGACGCGATTGGGTGTGCGAAAGAGTCGCGGGCATGCTAGGTGCTTCCATCCTCGAGGAAGTTCACAACCATCACAATTTCGCGTGGCGGGAGAAGCACGGCAGCGAAGAGTATTGGGTGGTGCGCAAGGGAGCGACTCCAGCGTTCCCTGGCCAGAAGGGATTTGTCGGCGGAACGATGGGAGAAACATCGGTGATCCTGGAAGGCGTCGAAAATGAATCGGCGAAGTATTCGCTTTACAGCACGGTCCACGGCGCGGGCCGCGTGATGGGCCGGATGGAGGCCAGGGGAAAGGTGGATAGGAAAACCGGAGAAGTGACGCGAGCCGGAAGGGTGACGCGGGAAATGATGGACGGCTGGCTCAAACGCGCGAATGTTGAATTGCGCGGAGCGGGTTTGGATGAATCGCCGGACTGCTACAAGCGCCTTCCAGAAGTGTTGTCCGAGCATAGAGACTCCATCAAGATTTTGCACACGCTTACGCCGATCGGCGTGGCAATGGCCGGTGCGAATGAGTTTGATCCATACAAGGATTGAGCGGGGACTGCGGAAGAAAAAAGTTGGCCTGCTCCGTTCGATCCCGCAAATTCGTCCGGGATGCAAAATGCGCAAATGACGGTGGTGTAAAGTGGGCGATGGGTGGATTGAAAGGTGTTGCGGGTGCGAGAGGAGCAAGAAAAAGCAAAGTCAAAGGCCCCGCCCTCCAAAACCGAGGACCGGGCACACGGCACTCACAAAGATGACCGTGATGCAGGTCACTGACAAGGAGCTATCGTCCTTCCGCGAAGACCGTCAAAACCTCCATGAGATCAGGCATTCTTTTCATCCTTGTCGTCCTCCTTGCGTCCATTGCTTGCTCCCAGGAGTTGCGGTTCATCTATCCTATACCCGCGCCGAGGGACTTTACTCAGCGCAAACTCATCTACAAGCAGGCCGGCCAGATTGGGTTGTCTCTCGACCTGTTTCTGCCCACTGCCTCCGCTCGCTTAAAGCCATTGCCCCTGTTCATAATTTTCAATGGCTTTGGCGGGGAGTTCATGCGGACTTCGGCGCAAGCTCAAGGTTGGGCGAAAGCGGCGATTGCACATGGGTTCGCAGCGATTACGACCGAGAGTACGGCTGAACACGTCGCCGAAGACTTTGACTCGCTTGCCTTGTACGTCAGACAGCACGCTGAGGATCTGCGTATCGACCCTGAGCGCCTTGTGGTTATCGCTTGGTCCGGCAATGTGTCCGCAGGACTCCCAGCAGTCGAGGACCCGCAACGCAAAGCCATCAAGGCCGCGGTGATCTATTATGGATCGGCGGAGGTCTCCCAGGTCCGTCTCGATCTGCCTGTTCTTTTTGTGCGCGCGGGCCTTGATCAGCCATTAACAAATCAATCTTTCGATAGGAGGATTGCTGCGGGCATCGCCGCGAACGCGCCCTGGACTGTGCTGAATTATCCTGGCGGCCACCATGGCTTTGACGTTTTAGACGATAACGATCTGTCTCGCGAAATTATCAATGAGACGTTCCGTTTCGCCGAGCTCGCAATCTCCGGCTCTCACCGATCCGCCATGCGGGATGGGCTCGCCGAAGCGAGTGCGGCAGGGGCGATGTTCACCGGAGACTTTGCCAGGGCGGCTGCACGCTATCACGAGATCGTCGCTGTCCATCCTCAGGATGCTCGCCTGCTGCTCGCGTATGGAAACGCTCTGAGCGGGTCGAAGCAGTACAAAGAGGCGCGCGCACAATTCGATCGCGCAAAAGCGATCGGTGGTCTTGGCCAGCGCGATCTCGGCTTACCGGCAGCCAAAGCCTGCGCGCTCGACCACGATCCGGAAGCCGCCATGGCTTGGCTCAAGACGATTTCTCCTCAGTTTCTCCCGGCATCTATTCAGTCGGATCCCGACTTCGCCTCTTTAAAGGACCGCGCGGACTTTCAGTCGCTGTTCCATAGCCACTAAGCTGAGACTTTGCGCTAACTGGTTGGTCGGACAACCGCATTTACCGAGGCCAACTCATCCTGCTTTTGTTGAACGCAGGTTCGCCGAGCCGTTTCTCGCCTGCAAGTCTCTCTAGACACGCAGTTGAAATCTCGATTTGCCCAGTCATTACACAAAATAAAGGGCACGAGGAGCGTCCGGAGAGCTGCAGCTGTTGAGGAATTATTTTGTTGTGGTGACGAGTTTCGAGGCGGAGGAAGTGGCGCGTTGTTCGGCGCGGCGTTCTTGTTCGACGTGCTGGGTAAAATCGGCAATCTGGTCGTCGAGGTCTTTGATTTCGCGAGCGAGATGGATATTTTGAGGGTCTTTTGTGTAAGTTTCAAAGAGAGCGTTTCTTTTTGATTTCAGGTCGTCGCGTTTCTTTTTCCAAACACTGGCGGTAGCAACCATGGGTATGACCTCGGGACTAGTGTGCGCCTTTTTGGGGCCTGGCGATAGAGGGGGATTGAGAGCGTCGTAGATTTGTACACCGGCGATAACCGAGAAGCCTTGCGAGCTGAAACCTTGCCAAGCAGGGGCGCCGGCCATGGCGGACGCCCCTACGAGGAGGGAAAGCTAGGAGCGGAAGAGGACGGATTCGCGTTGGAACATTTTGATGGCGATGAAGAGGGCGGCGGCGGCATAGACACTGGTGGACGCGAATATGATGGCGATGTAGTTCCAGTGATAGGTACCGGCGACGAGTTCTTTGCAGAGCAGGCTGACGTTCAGAATCGGGATGAGCGAAAGCTTCGGAGTGAGTTCGACACCGGGGAGCATGGCGGCAATGGCGGGGATGATGACGACGAAGGTCATGGGCGTCAAGTAGCTTTGCGCTTCTTTGTACGTCTTGGCAAAGAGGGCGATGGTCATGAGAACGGCAGAGAAAAGGACGGCGACAGGAAGGGCCATGAGGAAGACCGACAGCACCGTTTTGGGGCCAAGTTTGAGTACGAGGGAGGCCGCCTCATTGCCGCCTTTGCCAGCTTGCCCGGTGTAGTGACCTAAAACGTTGAAAGAAAGGCCCATGGACAAGACGGAAAGAGCCGCGGTGCTCAGAGCCGCGGTGAGGATCAGAAAGAATTTGCCGAGCACCAGGTGCATGCGGGAAATGGGGCTGGAAAGTATGGTTTCCATGGTGCCGCGCTCTTTTTCTCCGGCAGTAAGGTCCATGGCGGGATACATCGCGCCGGTCATGCAAAGAAGAATGACCATGTAGCCGATGATGCCGCCGAAAGCGGCGCCGCTGACCTTTTCGGGCGGGGCCACGTTTTCGCGCGTTACTTCAAATGGCTTGAGGACAGTTTCCGGCAGATTTTTGGCGGCGAGACGGTCTTTGACGACGCGGTCGCGGTATTCCTTCATGTAGGTTTCGACCTTCTCGGTGGCAAACTCGGATTTCATTTCTCCTTCATAGTTGTAAACCTTGACGGTGTCTGATTTTTGTTCGGCGACGTCGGATTGGAAGCCGGCGGGGATTTCGACGGCGGCGCGGATTTCCTTGTTGATGATCTGGTCTTTCCAGGCGGCGGTATCCGGAACGATCTGGATTTTGTCGAGTTTCTTGAGGCCTTCGACAACGGCGGGAGAGTCGTTACCGCCTCGAAGCATAACTTTAGGGACTTCCTCTTTTGCTTTACCAACCAGGCTGACGGCCAATGCGCCGAAACCCACGCTGAGCACGGGAAACAGGAAGAGCGGGACAATGATGGTGGAGATGAGAGTGCGGCGGTCGCGAAGGGCTTCGGTCAATTCCTTTCGATAGACGATGCCGACGCTGCGCAGGGACATGTCAGTTGGCCTCCGCGGCCGTGTAGTGGGGAGTGACGACTTTGATAAAGATCTCTTCGAGGTCCTGTTCGTGATGCTGGTCGCGAAGCTGGGCGAGAGTGCCTTCGGCGAGGAGTTTACCGGACTGGATGATGCCGATGGTGTCGCATAGCTTTTCGACTTCGCTCATGATGTGAGTGGAGAAGATGACGGTCTTACCGTTGTTGCGGCATTCGCGAATGAAGGAGGTGATGGTGCGGGCGGTCATGATGTCGAGGCCATTGGTAGGCTCGTCGAAGATCATGACTGGGGGATCGTGGACGAGAGTGCGGGCGATAGAGGTTTTCTGCATCATGCCGGTGGAGAGCTTGTCGCACCGGCGGTCGCGGAAGCCGTTCATGTCGAGGCGATTGAAGATGTCATCCACACGCTTTTTCAAGGTGGCTTCGTCTAAACCATTGAGGCGGCCGAAGTATTCGACGAACTCCTGGGCGGTGAGGCGGCGATAGAGGGCGGTGGCGGTTGAAAGGAAGCCGACGTTGGCGCGGACTTTTTCGGGCTGCTCGACGACGTCATGGCCGCAGATGGTGGCGGTACCGTCGGTGGGCTCGAGAATAGTGGCGAGCATGCGAAGAGTGGTGGTTTTCCCGGCGCCATTGGCGCCGAGGAGGCCGTAGATTTTGCCGGGCTGGCAGGTAAAGCTGACGTTATCCACGGCACGGATTTCACCGCGCTTTTTGTCCTGGAAGCGTTTGGACAGGCCACGAGCTTCGATCATTGAGGAACCCCTTGATGGGAAATCATGAGACAGGGCACAGAGCGTTCACAGTGTACTACGCAGAGCGCGAGAAAATGTCACCGGGACAAGACAAAGGAGAATACGAAGCAGGAACGGCCCGGCTGTCAACCCTTGTGACAGGCGGGGCACTGCTTGGCATCAAATCTATCGGGAGTAACGCGGAACATGTTGTTGCACTGGATGCAGACGCGGTGGATGACGGGGCTGACAACGGCACCGGGTTGCAGCGGTTTGGGCGAACCACCCGGAGCTGGAGCAGCGGTTTTTTCCGAGGCGCTTTCAGCGGACATGGGCGAATTCTAGCATGACGAGGCCGGGCGTCCATAGGGAGTCTACGGCATCCCATGGATAGAAAGGACGCATCTCCTAGAAGGGAATGGTGCCCCATCGAGGGAATGGTGGAACAGAGCAGGGCGCAGGATAAGCAACGTCCGCAAGGAATGTATAGAAAGCCGCACTGCTCTTGCTAGAATGAAGGCCTTGGCGCCTACCTGACAGGGGTCAAGCAAGCCACGGACAAGTAGGAGAAACGCTGCGCCAGAGGGATGCGCCCTTGCGTCTCGCGGAGTGCGAAAAGCGGGACCGCGCAGAATAGGAAAATATGGATCGCAGGCTGCGAAACCGGATTTTGCTCTACCTGGCGCTGGCGGGAGCGCTGGCGTACGCGGGAATTGAACTTAGCGGGCGAAAGCCGGTGCCGAAGATTTCGGCGGTGATGCCGATGCGGGAAAATTTGGTGTCGTCGATCAGCAGCAATGGAAAGGTTGAACCCATCGCGCCATACGTGATGCGGGCGCAACTCGATACGTTTGTGGATCGAGTACGGGCGACGGAAGGGCAGAGCGTCAAGAAGGGGCAAGTGATTCTGGAATTGGACGTGAAGGATGCGGCGGCGCGGCTCTCCGAGGCCAAGGGGAAGCTCCTGAAGGCACAGGATGATTTGCGGGCCGCTAAAGCGGGCGGGAGAGCAGACGAGGCGGCACGGGTTGCGGGGGATCTTGCAAAGATGCAGGCGGAACGCGACCGTCTTCAGAAGAATCATGAGGGGCTGCAGCGGCTGATTGCGCAGCAAGCCGCGACACGAGACGAGCTGGCGGCGAACGACCTGGCACTGACGAACGCACAAGCGGAAGTGACACGGCTGACCGCGGCGAAGCAGGAGTTTGAACGGAGCGTGAAGCTGGACACCGACCAGGCCGCGCTGCGCGTGCAACAAATTCAAAATGAAGCAGCGGCGCTCGAAGAAAAGGTGAGGCAAGGACGAATTACCGCGCCCGCGGATGGAACGCTGTATTCCATGCCGGTGAAGGCCGGAGATTACGTGAAACTGGGAGATCTGCTGGCGGAAATGGCGGACCTGCACAAAGTTCGCGTGCGAGTGTTTATTGATGAGCCGGAGCTGGGGGCGCTGGAAGCGAATGAACCGGTGAAGATCAGCTGGGATGCGCTGCCAAGCAGGACGTGGATGGGAAAAACCGAAATCATTCCAAAACAGGTCGTACCGCATGGAACGCGAAGCGTGGGCGAGTTACTCTGCGCGGTAAACAATGACAAGCTGGAGTTGCTGCCGAATATTAATGTGAACGTGCGCATCAATTCGCGCGAGCGCATCGGGGTTCTGTCCGTACCGCGCGGCGCCGTGGCAGCGGAGGGCGGAAGACGCTACGTTTTTGTCGTGAAAAGAAATCAGCTGGGCGTGAGCAAAGGCACGCTGGAGAAACGCGAGATTCGCGTAGGTATCGCGGATGCCACGAACTACGAAGTAGTGAGCGGGCTTCAAGAAAGCGATCTGGTGGCGCTTCCAGGGGATGTGGATTTGCGCGATGGAATGACGGTCACGGTGATTACTACCGAAGTTTTCGTTTTTCCAGGAAGGATGGAATGGCTAGCAGGATGACATGGCTGCTCGCAGCCCTTTGCATTGCGAGCACGGCGATTGCCGGAATAACGGTGAAGCAGGATGGTGTTTTCGAAGCAGGACGGCGTGCTTACGAAGCCAGCGAATACCTGCAGGCCATTCAGGCGCTGCAGACGGCCGCGGCGAAAGATCCGCAAAATGGCGACGTACAACTGCTGCTGGCGAAAAGTTACCTCGAACTGCAGGAGCACGACCCGGCGATCAAAAGCGCGGAGAGGGCCGTGACGATCGATCCGCAGAATTCGATCTACCACGAATGGCTGGGGAGAGCGTACGGCGAGAAGGCGGATCACGCGAGCTGGTTCTCCGCAATCTCGCTGGCTAAGAAGACCCGCAAGGAATTCGAGACGGCGGTACACCTTGACGAGAAAAATTATTCGGCGCGGCAGGCGCTGATTGAATTCGATTGCAGCGCTCCGGGCATCGTGGGGGGCGGCGAAGACAAGGCCCTGCCGCAGATCAAGCATTTGGCGGAACTGGATGCCGCTGAGGGGCACTACGCGGCGGGGAATTGCCGGCGGCAGAAAAAAGATTTCGCGGCGGCGGACGAGGAATTCACGAAAGCGTTGGAGAGCCATCCGAAATCGGTCGAACTCATTTACGACATTGGGGATTACGCCGTGAAGCGGGGCCAGCCGGACAGACTGCTGGCGATCGCCGAAACCGGGGAGCGCATGGCACCCGCCGATCCCAGGGCGAAGTTTTACCATGGTGTGGCCCTGGTCCTGAAAAAAGAAGACTTCGTGGCAGCCGAACGATTGCTGAAGGAATATGCCAGGAAAGCGCCGACGCGTTCGGGATATCCAAGACCGGCCGCGGCGCACGCGTGGCTGGGGCGCCTCTACGAAGAGCAAGACATGAGAGAAGAGGCCCAGAAAGAATTTGAGAGCGCTCTGCAACTGGATCCCAAAAACAAAATGGCGCAGGAAGCGTTGAAGCGGCTGAAGAAGGGCTGAGAATTTCAGCGCTGCCGCCGGAAAATTCCAGCCAAGGGTCAACGATGGACATCCGCGAAACGATATCGGTGGCAATCGACGCATTGCGCGCGAATAAGTTGCGCGCGATCCTGACTTCGCTGGGCGTGATTATCGGGAGCGCTTCCATTGTTCTGGTCGTTACTGTGGCCCTCACCAGCAAGACTTTCATCCTTGCGCAAATCGAAAGTGTCGGCTCGAACCTAGTGTGGGTGGAACTGGTACAACGGCCGGATAAACCGCAACCACTCAGTTATGAAATGACACTAGAAGACCTGGACGCGGTCAAGGCTATTCCTAACGTTATCCGGGTGGCCGGAACGCGCGAACTGCCCATGAGCGTTGTCGCCGGCGGCGTGGAACTTCAAGTGAACCTCGTAGGAGTGACGGAAGGGTATCAGGAAATTCGCCGGTTGCTGATTTTGAAGGGAAGATATTTTGATTCCGCGGACATGGAGATGCGAAGCAAGGTCTGCCTGATTACGACGCAGCTCGCCGACCGGATCTTCGGACAGGAAAATCCAGTTGGCAGGCCCGTGCGTATGGGCGAATTGACGTTCACGGTAATCGGTGTGTTCCGCGAGCGCGTCGAGACGTTTGGGCTTTCCGACATTCAGGAAAATTCCGTACTGATTCCGTTTACCTTGATGAAGTACTACACGGGACTAGAAGTCGTCCGTCTGCTGGACGCGCAGGCAGCGCGTGCCGAGGATATGCCGTCCGTGGAACGGCAGGTGGGGCAGGTGCTGCGGAGCCGGCACCCGTCCGGGGCGGAATACAGAGTGCAGACGCTGACGGCAATTTTGGATGCGGCGAGGAGCATTTCGCTGGCGTTGACGATCGTGCTGATCATTATTGCGTTTATCGCGCTGGTGATCAGTGGAATTGGGATCATGAACATCATGCTGGTGACGGTGAAAGAACGGACGCGGGAGATTGGAATCCGCAAAGCGATCGGAGCGGCGCGGCGCGAGATCATGTATCAGTTTTTGATTGAGTCGTTCGTGATCAGCGGAGGCGGGGCGGTCATCGGGATTTTGATTGGGATCGCGATACCGGTTGGCGCCCAGTTTTTTCTGCCGGGGAATTTGCGTGTTCCGGTTTCGGGGCTGAGCGTCGTGATCGCGTTTGTGGTGTCATGTTCCACTGGATTGTTCTTCGGGTACTTGCCGGCAAGCCAGGCGGCGAGTATGCAGCCGGTGGAGTCGTTACGATACGAGTGAAGCGGCAAGGGAGCATGAAAATGAAACTATGGGCACGGATAGCGGGAATTGTGACGCTGACGACGATGTACGGTGGCGTTGCAGTCGCGCAAGAGCCGGTGGCGCTGACGCTGAAACACGTGATCCAACTGGCGCTGCAGAACAGCAAAGAAATTCAAGTGGCGAAGATTCAAGCGAGCGTAGCCGACCGCGCCGCAGAGATTACCAAGTCGCAGTTCATGCCGAATCTGTATGCGGGCTCCGGTGCGGGGTATACCTACGGGATACCGGAAACGCCGGGGGGGCGGGCTCCAGCAATATTCAACGTGTCTTACACGGAGCAGATATTCAATGAGCCGTTGCGAGGCCAGGCGAAAGAGACGCAAGAACAGGCCAAAGCGCAGAAGATTATGCTTGAAGATACGAGAAACAACGTGATCACGAGAACGGCGATGGCCTACCTGGAACTGGGGAAAGTGCGGCATTCGCTGGAGCTGCTGCGCAAGGAGCAGGAGAGCGCGGAGAAGATTCTGCAAGTGACACAGGAGCGGCAGGGAGAGGGTTACGAGCTGCCGGTGGAAGTGACGAAGGCGCAGCTCACAAAAGCGCAGGTGATCGAGCGAATTTTGCAACTCGAGGGCCGCGAAGATGAGCTGGAAGTTTTCCTGAGGTACCAGCTCGGATTTTCGGAGGCGCAGGCCGTTGAGGTTACCCCCGAAGAATTGCCCGGGGAAGCGGAGCAGGCGGGAGACAACCTCGTGGCGATGGCGATGACACACAATGCGGGATTGCAACTTGCTGAGTCCGATGTTCGAGCGAAAGAGTTCCGTCTGAAGGGAGAACGGCGAGGCTACTTCCCGACGCTGGAACTCGTCAGCGTGTACAGCGTGCTGGCGAAGTTCAACAATTACTCGCAATTCTTCAGCGCGTTTCAAAGGAATAATTTCAATGCCGGGATAGACGTGCGCGTGCCGATCTTCAGCGCGCAGACAAAAGCGGCCATCGGTTTGGCGCAGATCAACCTGGAGGCAGCCAAGGTTAATCTGACCAACAAGAAGACGGAATTGAGCGCAGACGTCCGGCAAAAGACGCGCAGAGTTCGCGAGAGGGACGCGGCGAAGGAAGTGGCGCGGCTGGAATTGCAACTGGCGCAGCAAAACGTTGCAGTGTTTCAATCCCAGTTCGCCGAGGGGAAATTGAATTTGCGCGAAGTCGAGAAGGCCCGGCTGGAAGAGAATGAAAAATGGATGGCGTACCTGGATGCAAGTTTTCAGAAGCAGCAGGCGCAACTGGAATTACTGAAGACGGCGGGACAACTGGATAAGGTGTGGCAGTAGGGAAGCGACTGGTGACCCCGACAAGGTCGGGGCAGGCTGGTGATTGCTGATGCTGGATCG
>Ga0137394_10004447_pt1 | contig 10634 bp, 4 predicted proteins | sample czobulk116metaG_FD_108278 | JGI IMG/M metagenome (GOLD analysis project Ga0137394, IMG submission 108278) | Vadose zone soil microbial communities from Angelo Coast Range Reserve, California, USA - czobulk1.16 metaG | ecosystem: Environmental > Terrestrial > Soil > Vadose zone | place: USA... | reverse complement strand
GTGATCCCGATGTCACGGTGGACACCGGCGGCAACCCGGTCGTCACCTGGTCGAGCAAGAGCCTGATCGCACCCCGGCAGGTCTTCGTGAAGCGCGCCGACTCCGGCTTCTTCACGGAGATGGGACAGGACTCCGCCGACGGGGCCGGCATCAGCGACGCCGCCATCAACGCGTTCACACCGATGGTTGCCGCCCCACCGTCGGGCACCGCCGGCCCGGCCGTGGTGTGGATCGATCAGAAGGCTGGGAACACGCAGGTCTTCCTGCGTCAGTTCACCACCGCCACCGCGTTCACGCTGAACGTCAGTGTGGTGGGTAACGGCTCGTCGGTGAGCAGCACCCCGATCGGCATCGCCTGTCCGGGCGACCCGGACGGCTGCAGTGGAACCTTCCCGAGCGGGCAGGTCGTCTCGCTCACGCCCAACCCCGGGCCCAACCAGAAGTTCATCGGCTGGGCCGGCAACTGCACGGGCGCTGGAGCCTGCAACGTGGCGATGACCGCGAACCGGACGATCACCGCCACCTTCGCGAGCGGCTTCACGCTGACCGTCAGCAAGCTCGGCAACGGGGCGCCCTTCGTGACCGTCACCAGCGGCAACGGCATCAACTGCGGCACCGATTGTTCGGAGGTCTACCTGCCGGGCGCGGTGGTGACGCTCTCCACAACGCTGCCGACCGGGACGCTCTTCGGCGGCTGGGGTGGTGCCTGCGGCTTCCGCGGCACTAACCTGAGCTGCCCGCTCACCATGAACGCCGGCAAGAACGTGTCGGCGACGTTCACGCAGCGCAAGCAGCTCCTGACGGTTCAGCCGGGCGCCGGGCAAGGCTTCGCCCTCAGCAGCCCGGCCGGCATCGACTGCGGCAACTTCGGCGGCCATACCGACTGCACCGAGCTCTACGACTACGGCACCACCGTGGCCCTCACGCCGGTCACGGGCATCGACAGCAGATTCGAGGGCTGGACCGGATGCTCGCGTCTGAACGGCTCCGTCTGCCTGGTCGACATGACGGCGAACCGCACCGTCGCGGAGCGGTTCGGCAACGCCCGCACGCTCAACGTCGCCGCCTCCGGCAACGGCGCCGGCAAGATCACCGCCAACACGACCCCGCCGCTGGTCTGCACCAACGGCATCACCGGCTGCGCGGTCTCGCAGCTCGTGCCGTTCGGCCAGTCCGTCATGCTGACCCCGGCCACGACCACCGGCTCCAACTTCCAGTGGGCCGGCGGTGTGTGCATCGGCTCCAGCACCTGCACGACGGTCATGACCCAAAACCGCTCGGCGACCGGTCTGTTCACCCTCAACCGCCACCGCCTTGACGTCACCCGGCGGTTCGACGGCACCGTCGTCTCCACCAACCTGATCGGTGATGTCGTGGACTGCGGCACGCTCACCAACGACTGCTCGACAATCCAGGACTTCAACACCCTGGTCCACCTGCAGGCCACCGCCGACACCGGCCTGGTGTTCGTCAACTGGACCGGCACCTCGCCCTGCAGCCTCGGCGCGCGAGCGACCAACGCCAGCTGTTTGTTCCAGATCCAGGGCAACGTCACCGCAACGCCGAACTACCGCCCGGGCACCGTCGTCACCCTGACCAAGAGCGGGAACGGTAAGGGCACCGTGGGCGCCACCGGCACGCTGTCGCCGTCGCCGGTCAGTTGCGGCCCGGCCTGCACCCAAACGACCTTCACGGCCTTCGACGGCGACCCGGTCAACCTGACGGCGACGCCCGCCATCGGCTCACGCTTCGTCAACCTCACCGGCGACTGCGTGTCGAATTCCCCGCTGTGCTCGTTCATCCCGGGCGGGGCCGGCGACACGGTCAACGCTCAGTTCGTGCTGGAGCAGTTCACGCTGAGGGTGGAGAACAACCAGGACGGCACCGTCGTCAGCGGCACGCCGTCGGGTATCATCACCTGCGGCCTCGGCGGCAGTGACTGCACCGAGGAGTTGGACTTCGACACCCAGGTCCGCCTGGTGGCGACGCCGAACGCGGACGCCGTCTTCATCAACTGGACGGGCACGGTCTGTAACGGCTCCGCCAACGCCACGTGCCTCTTCAAGGTCCCGGCTGGCCAGGTCACCCTGACGCCCAACTACCGGGGGCGCACAGTGGTCAGCGTGGTCAAGACCGGCAACGGCTCGGGCCTGGTGACCTCTTCCTCGGGCGGTATCAACTGCGGCACGGGTGCGAATTGCAGCAAGCCGATCTTTGACAACATGGCCGTGAAGCTCACTGCCGCGGCCGGCCTCGGCTCGAGCTTCACCGGCTTCTCGGGCGCATGCGTCTCGACCACCACGACCTGCACCTTCGTCCCGACCGGCGCCAACCAATCAGTCAGCGCGAACTTCCAGAAGGCTGCCGAGACGCTCACGACAACGGTGACGGGCGATGGCTTCGTGACCGTCGGAAGTGTCACGTGTCAGCCCACCTGTCAGTTCCCGGCCCTGTTCGGTGACACGCTGGTCGTCCTGGCGCATCCGAACAACGGCAACAAGCTGTTGTCCTTCACTGGCTGCACGAGCACCAATGGGTCCACCTGCTCGGTGCTGATGACGGCCAACAAGACCGTCGCCGCCACGTTCTCGACGATGCTGACCATCACCAAGACCGGAAACGGCACGGTGACTCCGAGCCTACCCGGAGCGCCGTGCGGCCCAGGCTGCTCCACCTACACACCGGGAACATCGGTGACGCTCACGGAAATCCCGGGCAGCGGCAGCGCGTTCGCCGGCTGGGGCGGTGATTGCCTCTCGCGCGGCCTCAACACCAGCTGCACGGTCGTGTTGACGCAGAACCGTGTCGTCAGCGCCGCCTTCTCCCTGCCGCTGACCCTCACCGTCACGAAGCTCGGGTCGGGCAACGGGTCGGTGACGAGCAGCCCGGGCGGCATCACGTGCCCCGGCGATTGCAGCCAGGCCTATGCGGTCGGCACGCCGGTCACGCTGACGGCGACGGCGGCCAGCGGCTCGATCTTCAGCGGCTTCGGCGTCGGCAGCTGCGACAGCCAGCCGTCGAACGTGTCGTGCCGGGTCTCGATGACGAGCAACCGGACGGTCACCGCCTCGTTCAACGTGCCGGCCATGGGCGTCTCCCTTGGATCGGCCGCAACGTTCGCGGGCCTGGGCGGGTCGGCCGGGATGACCAACCAGGGCCTTTCGACCGTGGTCAACGGGAATATCGGGACCACGGGTGCGTCGACGTTGATCACGGGATTCCACGATGCCAACGACCCTTATACGGAAACGCCCTTGAACGCCGGACTGGTCACCGGGACCATCTTCTCGGCTGCCCCCGCGCCCGGAACCATCGACAGGGCGGCGACCGCAGCGGCGGCCCTGGCCGACGCGACTACCGCGTTCAATGCGCTCTCTCCTGCTTCGATGCCGGGAGGGATCGACGTGGGGAACGGTGAGCTCGGCGGTCGAACCCTCGCTCCGGGAGTCTACAAATCCGCGCCGGGGACCTACGCCATCACGCTGGTGGACCTCGTGCTCGACGGCCAGGGCAACCCGAATGCGGTCTGGGTCTTCCAGATGGCGAGCACGCTCACCGTGGGCACCCCGACCGGCGCTCGGAGCGTCATGCTGATCAACGGCGCCCAGGCCAAGAACGTCTTCTGGCAGGTCGGCAGCGCCGCGACGATCAACGCGGCGGGCGGCGGAACGATGGTCGGCACCATCATCGCGTCGTCGGGAGCCGCCTTCTCGACCGCCGGCAACAACCTGCCCGAGCAGGTGGTGACGCTGAACGGCCGCGCGCTGGGCCTGAACGCCGCGGTGACGCTCGTGAACACCGTCATTAGCTTGCCGTAAGCCCTCGGCCCTTTGCCGACTGGATGAGGCGATGGAAGAGCGCGGCGCCCACGACGGCGCCGCGCTCACGCGTTGACCACTCGCGAGGAGGGCGGATGAATCCACACCCGATGAACCTCGCCCAACGCCTGGCCGTTCGCGACTCGGTGACGCACCTGCTCGAGGAATCGCCGACGCTCGAAGCGGCCGCGCGCGGGGCCCTGCAGACCGTGTGCGAGAGCCTGACGTGGGAGTGGGGCGCGCTGTGGGTGGTCGATCCGCGCGGCGACAGCTTGGTCTGTATCGAGACCTGGCACGCGCCGTCATCCCGGTTCCCGCTCTTCGAGGCGGCGTGCCGCCAGCGCACCTTCGCGCGCGGCGTCGGGCTACCCGGGCGCGTCTGGGCGGACGCCCGCCCCGCCTGGATTCCGGACATCGTTCGTGATCCCGACCTCCCGCGCGCGCGGATCGCGGCCGGCGAAGGACTGCACGCCGCCTTCGGATTCCCGATCCTGCTGGGCGGCGAGGTGCTGGGGGCGATGGAGTTCTTCAGTCGCGAGATCGCCCAGCCGGATGCCGATCTGCTCCAGATGCTGGGCTCGATCGGCAGCCAGATCGGGCAGTTTCTCGAGCGCCGCCGCGCGGAGAAGGACCGGGAGCGCCTCGCGCGCGAGAAGAGCGCCTTGCTGGAGTCGACCAGCGAGGGCATCTACGGGATGGATCTGGCCGGCCGCTGCACGTTCATCAACCCGGCCGGCGCCGCGCTGCTGGGCTATCAGCCCGAAGACCTGCTCGGCAAGAACATGCACCAGACGATGCACCACAGCCGGCCGGACGGCTCTCCGTATATAGAAGGGGAGTGTCCGATCGACCGTGACATGCGCGCGGGGAAGGGAACCCGGGTGGACGGCGAGGTCCTGTGGCGGCGCGACGGCACGCCGTTCCCCGCCGAGTATTCCTCGTCGCCGATCTGGGTGGACGGCCACATCGACGGGGCGGTGGTGACCCTGACCGACATCACGTTGCGCAAGGGCGTCGAAGAGGTCCAGACCAGGGCCAAGGAAGCCGCCGAGGACGCCAACCGCGCCAAGAGCGACTTCCTGGCGCGCATGAGCCACGAGATCCGGACGCCGATGAACGCCATCATCGGCATGGCCGATCTCTTGTGGGAGACCTCCCTGAGCTCCGAGCAGCGCGAGTACGTCCGGATATTCCGGAAGGCGGGCAGCCAGCTCCTGGACCTGATCAACGACATCCTGGACCTGTCCAAGGTGGAATCCGGCCACCTGGCGCTGGAGAGCATCGACTTCGATCTCGGCGAGGTCCTCGACAAGACGCTCGAGATGATGGCGATTCGCGCCCACGAGAAAGGGCTGGAGCTGGCGCTCCGCATGGCCCCCGAGGTTCCGGCCGCGCTGGTCGGCGATCCGGCCCGGCTTCGCCAGGTCCTCATCAATCTCATCGGCAACGCCATCAAGTTCACCGAGAAGGGCGAGGTGATCGTCCGCGTCGATCGTGAGCCCGACCCGGCCGGCGCCGTGATCCTGCAATTCGCGGTCTTCGACACCGGGATCGGTGTTCCCGACGCGGCACGCGAGCTGATCTTCGCGCCCTACACCCAGGTCGACACCTCCACGACGCGCAAGTTCGGCGGGACCGGCCTCGGACTGACGATCTCACGCCGCGTCGTCGAGCTCATGCACGGACGGATCTGGGCGGAAAGCCGGATGGGCGTCGGCAGCACGTTCTCCTTCACCGCGCGATTCGCGGCCGCCAGCCGGCTTCCACCCAGGGCCCCGTCCGGCCCGATGGATCTCGAGAACGTGAAGACGCTGGTCATCGACGACAACGCGACCAACCGGGTGATCCTCCGGGAGATGCTCTCGCGCTGGGGCGCCGTGGTGACGGAAGCGGACGGGGGCGAGCGGGGGCTCGCGGAGCTGCAGCGGGCGTACCAGGCCGGCGGACCGTACTCGCTCGTGCTACTGGACCGCCGCATGCCCGGCGTCGACGGATTCCAGGTGGCGGAGCACATCTATCAAGATGCCGCCCTGGCCGAAACGATCATCCTGATGCTGACGTCGGACAATCGCGCCGGGGACGTGGCCCGCGGCCGCACCCTCGGCGTGGCGGCGTACCTGGTGAAACCGGTCAAGCGCGCGGAGCTGCTCGAGGCGATCCAGGAGGCCCGCGCCGGGGCGGTGCCGGCGTCGGAGCGGACCGTCGCGCACCCTGACGCCGTGTCGGTTGGCTCGCCCGGGCTGCGGATCCTCCTGGCCGAGGATTCCCAGGACAACGTGCTGCTGATCCAGTCCTATCTCAACGCCAGCGGGTGGAGCGCGGACGTGGCCGGCAACGGGGAGATCGCCGTCCGGACATTCATCGCCGGCACGTACGACGTCGTTCTCATGGACGTCCAGATGCCGGTCATGGACGGCTACGCCGCCGCGCGCAAAATTCGTGAGTGGGAAGCCGAGCACCTGGCCACGCCCGTGCCGATCCTCGCGCTGACCGCGCACGCGCTGCCGGAAGAGGTCCGCAAGAGCCTCGCCGCCGGCTGCACCGCGCATCTCACGAAGCCGATCCGGAAGGCGACCCTGCTGCGCGCCATCGAGGAGCACGCGACCGGAGTGGTCCACGTCGACGCGAGTCTCGCCGGGCTGATTCCCGACTTCCTCGACAACCGGCGGACCGACGTCGACGCGATTGCCTCGGCGCTGGCCCGCGCGGACTACGACAACGTGCGCATCCTGGGGCACAACATGAAGGGATCCGGCACCGGCTACGGCTTCACCCGCATCACGGAGCTCGGCGCCTCGCTGGAGCAGGCGGCCGGACGATGCGCGTCGGAAGAGATCCGGGCGCGGGCCGCGGACCTCTCGCGCTACCTCGACGGCCTCCACGTGAAGTACGAGTAGCCGGGGCGATGATGCGAGCGCGATTCTGGGGCACCCGGGGATCGATCGCCGTGCCGGGCCCGGACACCGTCCGTTTCGGCGGCAACACCTCGTGCGTCGAGGTGACGACGAGCGGGGGCGGCTGCTTCCTGTTCGATTGCGGGACGGGCGCCCGCGCGCTCGGCGCCACGCTCGCGGCGCAGGCGCCCACGCCCATCGCGGCGACGATTCTCCTCAGCCACACGCACTGGGATCACATCCAGGGCTTTCCCTTCTTCGCGCCGCTCTTCATTCCCGGAAGCCGGATCACGGTCTGCGGCCCGGAGGGCAGCGGCGGTTCGCTGCGCGACGTGCTGGCCGGCCAGATGGAGTTCACCTATTTCCCCGTCGAGATCGGCCAGCTGCCGGCCACCATCACCTTCCGGGAGCTCGGCGAGGGCACGTACGAGATCGGCGGCGCGCGGATCGTCGCGCAGTACCTCCATCACCCGGCGATGACGCTCGGCTACCGCGTGGAGGCCGACGGCGCCGCCGTCGTGTACGCGTGCGACCACGAGCCGTTCTCCGAGACGCTCTGGCACGACGACCTCGCCCGGAGCCATGCGGAGTCCATCGTGCACGAGGGGGACCGGCGTCACGCGCGGTTCATGGCCGGCGCCGACCTGGTGATTCACGACGCGCAGTACACACCGGAGGAGCTGCCGTCCAAGAAGAACTGGGGTCATAGCACCTACGAGTACGCGGTGGGGCTGGCCGCCGCGGCCGGGGTGCGCCGCCTGGTGCTCACGCATCACGATCCCACGCACGACGACGCGTTCGTCGCGGCGATCGAGACGCGCGCCCGCGAATACGCCGCCGGCCTCGGGTACCGTGTCCAGGTCCGCTGCGCCTACGAGGGTCTGGAGCTGGCCCTCGAGCCGCGGGACATCCACCACGTGGGCGACGCGCCGGCAGCGGGGCACGTGGCGCCGGACGCGCAGCGCGGCAGCCACATCCTCGTCGTGGACGACGACCCGGACATCCGCGCGCTCGCCAACCAGGCCCTGAGCCAGGACGGCCACGTCGTCGTCGAAGCCCCCGGGGGCCGGGAAGCCCTCGCGATGATCGACGCGCACCCACCCGATCTTCTCGTGCTGGACCTGCTGATGCCGGACCCGGGAGGGCTCGAGGTGCTGAGGATCCTGCGCTCCCGGCCGGCGACGGCCACGCTGCCCGTCGTCGTCCTGACCGCCCTGGACGATGAGGCCACCACGCGCGCCGGCTTCGAGCTCGGCGCCACCGACTATCTGACCAAGCCCTTCTCCATCCCCCAGCTGGCGGCACGCGTACGGGCCTGTCTCACGCGCGCCGGCCTCGTGGTCGCGGTGGACGAAGGCTGACGTCTCACCCACAGCAAGCCCAGGCTCCACGCGCATCCCGTCACCGACGTATAGAGGGCGGCACGTGCGCGTGACCATTGGACCGAGGGCCAGTGAGACCATTGGACGTTGGTCCAACGGCACTGCCGGGGAGCACGAGAGCGGGGAGCCGCACCGTGAACGTGGCGCCTCGCTCCGCGCCTTCGCTTGCCGCCTGAACCGTTCCGCCGTGACGCTCGACGAGCGCCCGGACGAGGGCCAAGCCCAGTCCGAGCCCGCCCTGCTGTCGCGTGCCGGGGTCGTCGGCTCGGGCGAAGCGATCGAAGACACGCGGAAGGAAATCGGCGCTGATGCCCTGGCCGGTGTCGGAGACCCGAAGCTCGACCCCGGCGACTCCGGCGCCGAGCTGGACGTCGATGTGCCCGCCCGGCGAGGTGAACTTGACCGCGTTCGAGAGGAGATTACCGACGATCTGCTGCAATCGGAGCGAGTCGCCGGCAACGGCAACCGAGGCCGCCCGGCACGTGAGCGTCAAGTGCAGGCCCGCGTCTTCGGCGGCCGGACGCACGTCGTCGAGCGCGCTGTGGATCACCGCGACGAGATCGATCGGGTCAGGCTCGATGCACACGTGGCCGCCGATCGGCCCCGACATGTCGAGCAGGTCATCGATGATGCGGCGCATAGCCTTCGCGTTGCGCTGGATCGTGGCGATCGCGCTCGTCGTGCGGACCGAATCCAGTCGGCCGCTACCGAGCAGGTGGGCGTAGGCCAGGACGGCCCCCAGGGGCGCGCGCAGCTCATGGGACACCATGGCCAGAAGCCCGTTCTCTGAGTTGGTCATCACCAGATCTCCTTGATGAGCGGCGGGGTAACCCGGTGTAATTGCTTCATCGGACGAGGCGGCCGCGGCTCCCCGGGAACGAAATGTAGACGCCGTCCGGGTCAGGCCGCTATTGGACCTTGGGGAATGCCGTCCGCATGATCGTCGGGACGTCATCATCGCCATGTATCGCCGCACGCTGAAGCCGGCCGATACTATCGAGAAGCGGGGTTCGGCCGCTAGCTGGTGACGGAGCCGGGCACGACCACGCCCACGGCGTCGGCCAGCCGTACGAGCTCGGCCAGCGAGCCCGCCTGCATCTTGTCCATGACCCGCGCGCGGTGCACCTTGATCGTCTTCTCGCCGACGCCGAGCTCCGTCCCGATCTGCTTGTTGAGCCGGCCCGTCACGACGAGCGCGAAGACCTGGATCTCGCGCGGGGTCAGCGTCTCGACGCGCTGCCGGATCGCGGCGATGCGGCTGTGTCGACGCAGACTCTCCGTATCCCTGGCCAGGGCCCGTGCGATCGAAGCCAAGATCTCCTCCCGGGCGACCGGCTTCATGAGAAGGTCGACCGCCCCGTCCCGCATAGCCTTGACGCTCGTGGGGACGTCGACGTGACCGGTGACGAAGACGATGGACATCCGGCGCCCCGCGGTGACCAGAGCCTCCTGAAGCTCGATCCCGGTGAGGCCGGGCATCCGCACGTCGAGCACCACGCAGCACGGGCCCTCGGCCGGCTCACGCGCCAGGAACTCGCGAGCCGACTCGAACAGCTCGACCGCGTACCCGGCCGCGGCCAGCAGTCGGCCCAGGCTCGTGCGCACGGAAGGATTGTCGTCGACGACAAAGACGAGCGGCGCGGCTGTGGTCAGCATGCGTCTTTCCTTTCCACCGGGAGTGTGAAATGGACGGTCGCCCCACCGTGTTCGTTGTTGGCGGCTCTCAGCCGTCCGTCGTGGGCATCCACGATGGTTCGCACGATGGCCAGGCCCATGCCCAATCCGTCGGCCTTGGTCGTGTAGAGGGGCTCGAAGATTCGCTCCATGTCTTTCTCGTCGATCCCGGTCCCGGAGTCTTGAACCGCGACCGTGACGGCGGCGGCCCCATCGCGGCCCGTCCGAATGACGAGCGTGCGGGGGCCCGCCGAGGGGGGCCGCAGGGCTTCGAGGCCGTTCTGTACGAGGTTCAGCACCACCTGCTGCAGCTGGACGCGGTCGCCGAGCACGCTCGGCAGATCGGGGGCGAGCTCGAGGCTCATCGACACGTTGCGGATGAGCACGTCGCTCTTCACGAGCCAGGCCACTTCCCCGACGATCTCGTTGACGTCGAGTGGGGCGAACTCGAGGTCGCCCTTCTTGATCAGGATGCGCAGCCGCTCGATCACGGCGGTGGCCCGCTTGTCGTCGGCGACGATGTCGCTCAAGATCTCGCGCACCGCCTCCAGATCGACGGCGTCGGCGGCAAGGAGATCCTGGGCCGTCTCCGCATTGTAGAGGATCGCGCTCAGCGGCTGCTTCAGCTCGTGGGCCAGCGACGCGGTGAGCTCGCCCATCGCCGACACGCGGCCGATGTGCGTCAGCTCCTGCCGGAGCCGCTGCGTTTCGAGCTCGCCCTGCTTGCGCGACAGCGCGTTGGCGAAGACTTCTCCCAGGAGGTGCAGCTGCTGCATCAGCACCAGCTCGTCCGACTGCGGGCGTTCGGCCTCGCCCGTGCTGAACACGAGCCCGCCCACCACGGTGCCGCCCGCCATCAGCGGCAT
>Ga0137394_10004446_pt1 | contig 10635 bp, 5 predicted proteins | sample czobulk116metaG_FD_108278 | JGI IMG/M metagenome (GOLD analysis project Ga0137394, IMG submission 108278) | Vadose zone soil microbial communities from Angelo Coast Range Reserve, California, USA - czobulk1.16 metaG | ecosystem: Environmental > Terrestrial > Soil > Vadose zone | place: USA... | reverse complement strand
GCCGTCCACCTGGCTTGGGCACATGGCAATCCCGGGGACGTAACGACCCCAACCGGATACATGTATTCTTTGGATTACGGAACCAACTGGAGCCGCTCGGAAATTGCCATCAGCACGGGAAATGCAGGCAACCTCCCGCACAGTATTGTTGCGGATACGAATTTCGTGCACATCATTGCCGAGCCGGGCGCGGGCACCTACGCCCGCCGCGCCGCGCCTCGAAGGCCTCAGTTTACCTCCATCGAGCAACAGCCTGACCGCATACTCCTGAAGTGGACTGGCCAGGGGACGTTGCAGCAGGCGCAGGATGTTACTGGACCTTGGAACTCAATCTCGAACGTAGCGAGCCCATATCCTGTAAATCCGCAGTCGGCCAGCCGTTTTTTCCGAATCAGTCTTCCATAACCGTGCGATCTACTCTAAATAGGGCATGGCTCCCGGGGGACTTGGACCCGAAGGAGCCGCAATGAAAGGAACTATGGAAGAGCACGAGACGATTATTAAGAACCAGGAGAAGATTCTAGCCAACCAGGAGCAGATCAAAAGCAACCAGGCGAAACTCGACCGCATCCTCGCCAACCAGGAAAAGATTCTTGGCAATCAAGGCAAGATCCAATCGAATCAGGAAAAACTCGATCGTATTCTCGCTAATCAGGAGAAAATCATGGCGAGGAAATAACAGTTCCGTATGACCGCTCATTGCTTGACCACACCGCGGTAAAACTGGTGATCGAAGAGGGGAGCGTTCGTATCGAACCAGTCGTACAATGCGGCGCCGGCGGTATTGGTCGCAAAAGGAAACCAGTTCTGCAAATCGAGCGAGCTTTCTATGGTCTGTCGCTGGCCGTTCGTGCCGATCAGTTGGCCATGGAAATAGTGGTTGCTCGTGGATGGAGGCGAAACTGCATTCAATCGAAACGACGGCGCTGCTGCCACATGGAAAGTGAAGCTTCGGCTCACTCCGGAAGCGTTTTCCCGGTAATCGCGTAATCTCAGCGTGAAATTAAAAGTCCCGCTCTGAGCAGGCGTTCCAGAGATCTGGCCAGTAAATGGGTTTAATGAAAGTCCCGGCGGCAATGCGCCAGCGGTGATCTCCCAATTATAGAACGGAATTCCGCCGTGAGCGGTGGTTGGCTGTGAGTAGAGCACCGACACTGCTCCGTCTGGCACCGTTGTTGAAATGAGTCTGAGCGGGATAAAAGCGGAAGTGGCCCGCATCTTGTAACCGATGGCCTGTCCGCACAGCAGATCGAGTTTGGTGAACAGCCACCTTCGCCGCGGCATATCGCCAAAGTATTCGTAACCGAACGCGCCCTTGCGGCTGGCGTCATCGATTTCGCCGTTGAAATGGTCGGAAGCGTCGATGCGCGGATTACTTCCGTGGTAAGCAAAGACAGAAGGGTCCTGGATGCCCCCATTTGTCTTTGCCTGTGCGAACAGCGGGTAGGACGTGTGGAACATCAGCGCGTGGCCGATCTCGTGATGCGCGATGGAATAGAAGTCGTTGGTTTCGCCGCCCAGGTTGCCCGTCCTCCACCAATCGTCGTCGTTCGAGCTGAGGAACCAACCGAGCGTGTTGTAGTTGCCCTGAGTCTCAGCTTCGAACCCGCCCGAGCGCCGCAACGGCAGTTGTCCGGCGCTGCTGCTTTGAAAACCGCCAAAAGATCCCTCACCGCCAGACCGCAACGCTGCGCTATCAATGCCGTAGCCGTAGAGCAGGAAGCCAAGGTAGGCGCTGCCGTTTAATATGTATTGGCCGCTGACGAAGCCGTTGGTGTCCCAGATGTAGGTATATTCCGATCCGGCGGCTGTCTCGGCAAAGTCCGTTCCGTCGAAAAAGTAGGCCCAATCGCTCGCGGCCTGCTCGGCGATCTGTCGTTTGCGGGCGTCGGTGAAGAATCCTGTTTTGTCCTGCGAAAAATTCAGGGTCACATTGAGGAGATTGGTCTGCGTCGTGTCTTGATCGATGACATGAATCGGCAGGTTTGTCGATTGAGTGGCGCCGTTGCCACTGCGGAACTGCACCGAGAGCGAGTAATTCTCATCCAGCGTGTCACGATCGGGGAAGATCGAGATTTGGACGGGCACGCGTTGCGTCGCGTCACTGAACGACAGACTCTTGGCTGGCCCATTTGACCCCACCGTACTCGGCAGGTCGAAATAGAGGCGAACTCCATCCGCGCTTAGAGTAGCGGTGGCGGGAAAGGTGGCGTTTGTAGGAGGAAGGACAAAGAACTTGATGGCTGGATTCGCGATGTATCCTTCCCAGTCCACGAGCACGAGCCCTTGTTGTGTAATGGTCCGGCCGAAAATGTCCTCAACCTGAACTCGCGTCCGATCGCTGGAATAGGTTTTGTTGATGACGCAGCCGAAAGTGAACGCGAGCCACAAAAGACGGCAAAAAGAGCCAAGGCAACGGTTCATGCTCAGGCCGATCTTAGCGGGTTTCCGCCATAAATCCATCGCAAAACGATGAAACCGATGGAAAAATGGCTCCTCTCCCCAGCCCTCTGCGTTGAATTTCGTGCTCTCCCCGCCGATCAACTCTGCTTCGTTTCGGTATGTCCGTTGCTTTGGCTGCGCAGCATCAAACCCAGCAGGCCATCGACCATTCCGGTGTTGCCATTGGCGCCAGTGACGGCCACATCAGGCACGATCCGCACGTTGCGCTCACCGACGATCTGCATCAGTTGCATCACGGTGTAGCCTTGCGCGCCCAGGGCTTCGACGCCGACGCGATAAGCTTCCGATTTGGCCTGGCCGGTCGCACGAATGGCTTCCGCTTCGCCCATGGCGCGCAAGCGGACCGCTTCCGCTTCGCCCGTGGCCTGCTTGATATGCGAGTTGGCGTGCAACTCGGCGATGCTCACGCCTTGCTCGGCAGTGACGACTTGCTGCTGAATGTCAGCCAGTGAGGTCTGCCGGACCAATTGCTGCCGCTGGACCTGCGCAGCTTCCTGCACTTCGTAGGTTTTTCGCTGTTCTTCCGCGATTTTTCGTTCGGTCTGGGTTTGCATCAGTTCCGCCGGCGGATGGATGTCGCCAATCAAGGTGTCGATGGCCTGGACGTCGTAGGCTTGCAACGCGACGCGAATGTGTTCGGCCGCTTCGGCCTGCCGTTGGCTGCGAGCACTCAGAAAGTCCAGCACCGTGAAATCCTGCGCCGAGTTGCGGAAGTAGTTTCCGACTATCGGCTGGAGGACGTGGTCGACGAGATTCTGCATCGAGCCGGCGCGCGAAATCACCTTGGGCGCATCCAGCGCGCCGACGTGAATGATTTGCGAGACGTCCAGATTGAAGGCAAAGCCGTCTCGTGAACGGACTGTGATGGACGAGAGCTTCGCGTCATAGTTATGCGATTCAGTGCGCGATGCCCAGTTGAGCACGATGTTCGTCGTAGGCACTAACTCGACCTTCATGACAAACGTATTGCATGGATGTTTGCCCGGATAAAGAGGCGTCACCCAGACGCCCTTGTGCCCGGTATTAACCAGGTCGCCATGCTTGAAATCGAGCCCGCTTACATCTTCGTGCGCCATCCCGACATACGAAATAACCACGCCGACGTAGCCGATCGGTATCTGCACCATCGGCACTTGTTCGACCTGCACGAACCAGGGAGTCAGGTACCACGTGCCGGACAATAGGATCTGCTCCTGCAAACCGCGCCGCCCGCCGCCATCCAGGAACGCCTGCGCATTCTGGAAATTGTCATGGCCCGGGATCGCCGGCCCGGCAATCTCGCCCGCTTCAATCGGCAGCCCGTCGAGCGTCGTCACGATGCCGACCCTGTCGGGCTCGACGCGATGCAGCCGCAGCCATTCAGGGGCCATTCCATGGTCCTGCGCATCCGCAGACGTAATGACCGTGAACAATGCCGTATTAATACGATAAGTCCCGCCGGTCAGAATTCCAACCTGGCGGCCTTTTTCGCCACCGTTTTGGAGGAACTTCCGCGCATCCTGAAAGCTATCGCAATCAACCACTCGGCCGAGAATGCGTTGTGGCGGGATCGACATTCCATCGGCGGCTATAACGAGAGCGATCTCTCCCTGCGGCACGGTGATGACCGGCACTTTGAAGATCCGATACTGCAATCGCCAGTAACCGAAATGGAGTCCCGGCGCCAGAGTATCGGCCTGATAACCAGCTTCACCCGCGAGCGCTACCAGCCGTCCTGGTATCAACGCGCGTGTGGAAAACTTTTTCACAATGATCCCGACCTGCCGTTCCCTGATCACGACCGATCCAAGAACAAACGGCCCAAACAGAATGAGAATCAGAAGACCGACTCCGATGAGACTAATTTGGACGGGAGTAATCGCGCCCAATACCATGACGTTCATAGCCAACTCCGATGTGGTGGCACACCGCCGGTTTATCGCCGCGCAACTATGCCACGCGTCTTTTACGGGGAGACCATGTGGGCCGCGACTCCGCGGTCCTAGAGGATCGCCCTTCCATTTGCCGGCGAGGTTAGCTGACGGGCTCGGTCCTGGAAGTGACCTTGGCCACGGTTACCCGCGGCCTTGCGCCCCGTCCTCGAACTGTATCGAGGAATCTGGTTCCCCCGCGTTGGCTCTCAGGAAGGAGAGTCAACTTAGGCTGCTGGGATGAGTATCGATACATCGCCGCAATTGTCAAATTGGGGCCGCGTAACACGAGCAACGGGAGGCATTTAAGTCGCGCTCGGGATTTTTCTCATGCGAGGCGGAAGCTTAAACCGCACCACTTTGTTAAAGCAACGGATCGTCGATACCGCCAGGTTTGGAGTGCGCCAGTCCTCTGGCGCTTTGGCACTTACGGCGCAGAAGTCCCGACGCGTTTCGGCAGTCGAGGCAAAAGCGCCAGAGGACTGGCGCACTCCAAAACCTCGTTCATGGCCAAGCCTGAATTGAAGGCGGCTGCGGTGACCAATTCTCTGGGCAAGGCTGCCGCTCCCGCTTCAGGCTTTTAGCTACTCCCGAACCAGCTTGATCGATTCCGCATCGAACCGCGCTTCCGCGTTGGCCGCGCGTAGCTCGCAGACGAATTCGATCTCTTCGTCGCCGGCGGAAACGATGAACGGGTGCATGGCGTTCGCCCACGTGTCATTGGAGATGATGCGCTTGGGAGTCGCGTACATTTTGAAAGTTCGAATGGCGGCTCCGTTCAGGCTGCTCCCTTGCTGAGATGCGTTGCTCGTCTGCACCCGGCCACTCACACGATAGCGGCCTGGATCGAGCAGCGCGCGCATTCGCCAAACGCCCAGCGACAAGGCAGGGCCGGTCTTTACATACAGCACTGAACGGTCTTCGAAGGTTTGCTTCTCCATCGTTGCGGCGCCTTCGTCGACTTCCGGCTCCCAGCCCGTGAGCTGAACTTCTTTTCCAGATTCAATCCGGATTCGTGACGGCTCGGGCTGCGCCAGTTGCTTCGCCACATGCTCGTGCCGTTGCGAAATTCGCCGCAGAAAGTTGGTGGTCCTTTCCGCAATTTTTACCCTTTCCATGTCGGTCAACGCCGCCGCTTGCAGTCGCGTCGTCGCCTTCGCCAGCCGGTTTGTAATCAGCTCCATTTTGAATACGTTCGTGAAGAGATCAGCGATTCTTTCGCGATACTTCTGCCGATCCTCCGGCCGCTCCAAAACTGCCTTCGTCAAAATGTATTTCGCTGGCGGTCGTATCGAGATGTTGTTATCGCGGAAAGTGCCGTCGATGCCGTGGGCGATCATGACGAACTGGCGTGAAGCCGGATCGTGATAGATGCGATAATTGTTGCGATTGAATGGATAGCTATCGTGCTGCGCGATCATGACGCTCACGCCGAGGAAGGAGTAGAAGCGCTCCACGTCAAGGAGCTCGCGCAGCCGCGTCATTCGTTCGCTGCCCGAAAGGCGGGCCGCAGCGACCAGGGCGCTTAAATCGGACTGGTTGCTGGGTGGACCGCTGTCGTTTTCGAGCTTCTGGTCAATATCCTGCGCGTAGCCTTCGTAGAGGTTGCCATTTGCGTCTGTGAAGTGCTGCTTGAGGAAAGTTTTGTTCATCGCCTCAATGAGCACGTAGAATCCAAGGTCGCGTCCGTTAAGCGTTACGCGGGCATGGGTGACTCGCGCGGCCGGAACGCCTGCATCCCGAAAGAGACCCGTGCAGAGATATTCCGAGAGAAGCGACGAGTCCTGGACGCTGTTGTTGAGCATAATCTTCGTCAGGCCAAAAAACTTCTGCTGCGGGGTGAAGGTGTCGAACTTCAGGGCCAGGCTCGGTTTCTGGTTCAGGGGTTGGAAGCTTCCGCGTCCTTTCAAGCGGACGCCCACATTTTTGAAGACCTCCTCTCCGACAGTGACTGTCGCGGTCACATAGGAGCGATTGGCGCGAGCCAATCGAAGAAGCTCGCGGTCGGCGATCTCGATTCTGAAGGCGAGAATCGGCGCATCCTCGGCGAAGAGTTTGCTTCCTGCGGGCAGAGCGCCAAAGGTCAGACAGGGCGAGGCCAGGGCCAGCATCGACATCCAATGGCGCAGTGAAGTCTTCAAGCGTCGCAGTTCCAAGGCTGGTCAAATTCGAGAAGATTGTCGCGCAGAAAAGAAACCAAATGGCGGAGAGAGGGGGATTCGAACCCCCGGAACGGTTTAACCCGTTCAACGGTTTAGCAAACCGCCGCTTTCGGCCACTCAGCCATCTCTCCCGCGGCTTGGACATGTAAGATGCGTTACTTCGGCCACATTTCAACCGCCCTGCATCTTTTATCCGCGCGTGGGATTTTCCCCAAGCCTTTGCCCTCAAGCAAGTTTTTTAACGTAGGTTTATCTACCCAGCGCGGCGCAAGATCCTTCCCGTAGCAATCGAGCTTAGAAGGTCACGGGATTTCTGATATTGTGACCAGATTGATAAGCGAATCTGGTGACGTGGCCCAACCAAAACTAAATTGTCCAACCTGGCCGAAACTCCGGATGGATGAATGGGTCAGCTTCAGGACAGTTTTTGGCGCGCATGTTCTTTGCGTCCCACTCGATTTCTTTGCCGGTGCGAAGGGCCAGCATTCCGACAAGCAGGGCCTCCGTGAGAACGGAAGCGTAGGCGAAGCTTGATTGTGCTTTGGGTCCGCCTCTGCAAGCGTCGGCCCATTCGATATGATGTTCCTTTGTGCGTGGCAACGTGGGAGGCGGCGGAACATAGCCTTCAAAGCTTTTCGTCGGCAGTAGCATGAACATGTCTTTGCGGGAGGCGCCGCCGTGCCAATCACGGGTAAATAGAGTCCCTTTGCTGCCCACCACGAGCGAGCCGTTACCGGTGATCTTTTCCCCGTGAAACAGCTCCGCCGGCGGAAGTTTCTTGCCGTCATACCACGTGAGCTTGAGAGCTGGATGGCGTTTCCCGGCCGGAAACTGAAGTTCCAGAATGCTCCACTCAGGCGGGCAATCGGCAGTGCCGCGGCCTGAATCGACTACGCGGGCTGAAGTCGGCAGGCCAAGTCCGAGCGCCCAAAAGGCCGTATCAAGATTGTGCACTCCCATGTCCCCGATCGCGCCCGTGCCGAAATCCCAGCGCCCCCGCCATTTGAACGGCACGTAGATGGGATGGTAGGGACGCCAGGGAGCCGGCCCGAGCCAAAGGTCCCAATCGAGCGTCTCGGGAACAGGCGGTGTCTCGGTCGGCCGGTCAACACCTTGGGGCCACCAGCCGGCGGGGCGATCGGTCCAGACATGCAGTTCCCGAACTTCGCCGAGCGCGCCGGAGCGAATGACTTCCACGGCCTGGCGCGAGCCTTCCATGGCGTGGCCCTGCTGGCCCATTTGCGTGACCACGCCAGTCTGCGCCGCGATCTGCCGCATGCGGCGCGCCTCATAGATCGAATGAGCGAGCGGCTTTTCGCAATAGACATGTTTACCATGCTGCATGGCCGTGATCGCCGCGATCGCGTGCAGATGATCCGGCGTGCTGACGACGATTGCATTGAGCGATTTCTCCTTCTCAAGCATCTCGCGAAAATCGCGGTAGCGTTTTGCTTGCGGATATTTGGCGAAGGTGGCTGCGGCGTTCTTGTCGTCCACATCGCAGAGCGCGTAGATGTTTTCTTTGGTGAGCGCCGAGATATTCTCGTTTGCGCGCCCGCCCGCGCCAATAAAGCCAATGTTCAGTTTATCATTGGGAGAGACCCGGCGCCCAGTGCGATGCACACAACTGCCAATGGTCAATGCGGTTGCTGCGAACGCTGAAGTTCCCAGAAAACAACGGCGAGTAATCCGACTGCTGCTCTTTGTCATAATCTTATCGTCCCATGAGTGCATGAAAGCCCGGTCTCGTTTACGGTCCCCATATATACTCCGGCTCATTCAGCAAATGATTACCGTCCCGCCCGCAGAGGATACTTCGGTTTTTTCGGCTCCGTGGGAGGATTTTTCTTCAACGATTTTAGCAGTTCCTGGACAGCGCGGTCGAGTTGCGGGTCCTCGCCTTTGGCCATGAGCGAAGGATCGTCCACGACTGCAATGTCGGGATCGACACCGTGGCCTTCGATGATCCATTCGCCTTTGGTGCTGTAGATGCCGAAGGTGGGCACACTCACAGATCCGTTGTCGATCAGGCCGGGCGAGCCGGATAGTCCAATGAGGCCACCCCACGTGCGAGTGCCAATCAGGGGACCGAGGCCGGCTTTTTGAAAGTAGAACGGGAAGCAATCGCCTCCGGAACCGCTCCAGCCGTTAATGAGCATCGCTTTCGGGCCATTGTGGGCGGTTTGCGGCCAGGCCCAGTCCCGTCCGTCGCGCACGCCCCAATAGTTGAGCGTCTTGCGGCTGAGCATTTCGACAAAGCGATCGGGGATTTGCCCGCCGCTGTTGAAGCGTTCGTCGATGACGAGCGCCTGCTTGTCAAACTGCCCACGGTATTGGCGGACCAATTCTGATTGGCCCTGGCGGCCGGTATCCGGGACGTAGACGTAGCCGATCTTTCCGCCGCTGGCCTTTTCGACACGGCGCCGATTGGAATCAATCCAGGCCAGATTGCGCAGACGAGATTCGCTCGCGAGCGTTTGCACGAGCACTTCGCGCGAACCTTCCATGCTGGGCTTATCATTTACGGTCAGGAAAACGGGTTTGTCGGATAGCCCTTGAAAGGCGGCATACGGTTCCTGTGTCGGATCCAGCGGCAGTCCGTTGACCGCGAGCAGGTAGTCGCCTTCTTTGATTTCGACACCCGGCTCTTTCAAGGGAGAACGCGCTTCGCTGTCCCAGGGGGCGCCATCGAGAATCTTTTTGATCTGGTAAGCGCCATTCTTAAGCGCGAAGTCTACGCCGAGATAGCCGACCCCGCGTTGCTCGGCAGTCTCCGTATCGCCGCCGCCGCGATAAGTATGCGAAGAGTTCAATTCGCCGATCAACTCGCCCAAAATATAATTGAGATCCCAGCGGGTCACCGCATCGGCCAGCATAGCGCCGTAGCGTTGACGCATGGCTTTCCAGTCCACTCCATGCATGGCCGGATCGTAGAAGTAATCCCGTTCGATCCGCCACGCGTCGCTAAAGAGCTGCTTCCATTCGGCCGCCGGATCGACAATCGTTTCCAGGCCCGTGGTTTTGACTTTCGTATCGAGCTTTTGTCCTTCCTTAACATCGATGATTGAGTAGCTGCCGGTCTTGCGCACGAGCAACTTTTCACTGTTGGCGGAAAGAATGGCATCGTCCACATCATCGGAAATAGTCTTCTCCTCGCGCTTCTCGAAATCGTAATAAACGAGCGGCGTTTTGTCCTCGCCTGAACCGGCGCGGGCCAGGCGGCGGTAAATGAGCTTGCCGGAAACGGCGGAGACATCGGAATAGTAACCGGCTTTTGGCGGAAGGACCACGGCGCGCCGTTCGAAATCGTCGAGGTCAATGTCGACTTGCTTGGCCGGTTTGGTATCGGACTTCGTTTCAGATTTATCGGAGCTTTTGTGCTCCTTCTTCTCGTCCTTCTTGTCATCCTTTTTCTGATCGGCTTTGCCATCGCCGGCGTCCTCCTTCTTTTCGTCCAGTTGAGGCGGTTCTTTCTTTTTCTCGGGCTCGTCAGCCTTCTCTTTTTCTTTGCCGGCCTTTTCCTTCGCTTTTTGTGGCTCGTCATCGTTTCGGGCGGCGAGAGGGGAGGGGACATCTTTGCGGAGCGCGACGGCCAGGAGTTTCTGGGTATTGGGATAAATCCAGGTTTGGTCCAGATCACCGTAGACCGGTTCGAAATTGCGCCCGCTCCGGAAGTAAAGGTATTTGCCATCCGGATCGAAGACAGGCAGATCGTCGTCGTAGAAGCCGGCGGTCACCTGGTGGCGGGCCTTTTTCTTCGTGTCGTAAATCACGATCGCGCTATTGAGGTTGGTTTGATCGCCTGCATAAGCCAGCCAGCGGCTGTCGCTCGACCAGGAGTAGGTAAACGCGGAGAGGGCGCCATGAAAGAGGGCCAGTTGCTTGTCGATCTGGAGGGTCTCCTTTTTCTCCAGGTCATGAACGCGGATACGCATCGCCTGGTCGATGAAGACGATTTTCTTGCTGTCGGGTGACCACGTTGGATTGTAGCGGAATCCTGGCCCCAGCTTCGTCAGGATCTCCTCTTTGCCGGAGCCATCCGGCGGGCGGATGGCTAATTCGTACTCACCGGTGCGGTCTGTGAAGTAAGCGATCCATTT
>Ga0137394_10004445_pt1 | contig 10637 bp, 11 predicted proteins | sample czobulk116metaG_FD_108278 | JGI IMG/M metagenome (GOLD analysis project Ga0137394, IMG submission 108278) | Vadose zone soil microbial communities from Angelo Coast Range Reserve, California, USA - czobulk1.16 metaG | ecosystem: Environmental > Terrestrial > Soil > Vadose zone | place: USA... | reverse complement strand
GCGAAGCAGCTACAGGAGCATTCAAATTTTCCGAAAGCCGGCGTGTATGACCCGCAGGGAGTCGGCGGCACCGGCGTGATCTACGTGTTGCATGACGCCAGCCGGCCGGAACTCTATGGCGGATTGCCGGCCAATCCTCAGGTCCCGTGGACCGTCAAGCTCTGGAAAGGTCCGCTGAAGTGGCTGGGCAACGTCGCTATGGTCGGCGGAATAATCGGGCTGTTCGTGCACTACCTGCGGTTCGGCCCCAAGGACCGCGACGATGAAGAGATGAACGCGGGGGGAGCGAAATCGTGAGCCAATCCCGACCAGTGCTTTCTCACGGCCGCATTCTCCGGTATGCGCTTCACGAGCGCCTGACGCACTGGACTGCGGCTTTTTCCTACATCTATCTTCTTCTGACCGGACTGGCCTTCTACTCGCCGTGGTGTTTCTGGCTGGCCATCGCCCTGGGCGGCGGGCAGATTTCGCGCATGCTGCATCCGTGGGCAGGGCTGGTCTTTTTCGGCGCGGTGATCAAGATGTACAGCATGTGGGCGGCACAGATGCGCACGACGGAAGTGGATAAGGCGTGGTGGAATGCGATTGGGCATTACATGCGGAATGAAGACGATCAAATGCCGCCGGCAGGCCGCTACAACGCGGGACAAAAGCTTCTTTTCTGGGGCTTTTTTTGGTGCAGCCTCTTGCTGCTCCTTACTGGCGCCATTCTTTGGTTCCCGGAATTTATTCCGTGGAGTCTTCGCTTCCTGCGGTATATCGCCGTGCTGATCCACCCGGCGGCGGCATTGCTCACGATCGGGCTCTTCTTGATACACATCTACATGAGCGTCTTCGCGGAACGCGGAGCCTTTGGCTCCGTGATTCGCGGCGATGTATCGGAGGCGTTCGCCAAACGCTACCATCCGGGCTGGTACAAAGAGATCGCGGGCGATTCTTCCTCGCCGCGCAAATGAATACAACACATACCGGTGGGTCCGAGTATGGCGCGCGCATCCGGCGCGCGGAACGGCTGTCCACGACACATCCCTTCGCTTCGGAATTCCTCGATTTCTACGGGCGGGTGGCGTCATTCCAAGCCGAGCTTCGCGCGGGCTTTGCCGCATCGAGCGACGCGAAGTCGAGCCACAAGTTTGCGGATGGCAGCCGCGCGCCGCTCAACCTGACCGTGCTTTTGCCTCACTACCGGCATTTTCTGTCTGTGATCGAGAGGCACGCTCCGTCGGCGCTCCGTGAAGCCGCGCGGCAGATGTCGTTGTTGGCATCCGATTCCTGGATTGCCAGCTGGAACGCCTACTGGGAGCATGCTGGGAAATTCGACCAGCAGATTGGCGCGTTTGCCCAATTCCTACCTCGGGCATTTCTGCAGCCTTATGCGGAACTTCTGGCGGGGAGCATGGTGATGCCGCCGCCGGTGACCACGCCGCACGTCTGCCCGATTTGCGGGGCGCGGCCGATGCTGGGTGTGCTACGGCCGGAAGGAGATGGCGGGAAACGATTTCTGCTTTGTTGCTTTTGTTGCCGGGAATGGGAGTTTCGGCGAATCTTGTGCCCCGCGTGCGGAGAGGAGGCGGAGGAGAAATTGCCAGTGTACGTCGCCGAGCAGTTTCCACAGGTTCGGGTCGAGGCCTGCGAGACGTGCAAATTTTATCTGCAAACCGTCGATCTCACCAAGGATGGAAACGCGGTGCCGCTGGTGGATGATCTGGCGGCGATTCCACTGACGCTGTGGGCGCACGAACACGGATATTCGCGGCTGCAGCCGAACCTGTTGGGGACGTGAGCCCTGGCTGCGACTCATTCCGTTGCAAACTTCGACCCGTATGCCTGCCACTTTCGCTGCACGGTCCTGAGGTCTCGGAAGGAGCGGGAACGAGGATGTCGGCTTCGGGGAAACAGGTGGCCGCATGGCGGCGCGGAATGTCATCGGGGCGTCGACTTTTTCCTCTTGACAGTAGTCGTTATAACAACTATGCTGGGGGCATGAGTTCGCCCTCCAAATCTTCGAGCGTGTCCTTGCCCGCGCAAGACCGGGTTTTTGTCGCTCTCCTGCAAACCGCCGACGCTCTCTCCCAGGAGGCGGAGCAGTTGCTGAAAGCCGCCGGCCTCACCGGCACCCAATACAACGTCCTTCGCATCCTTCGCGGTGCCGAGCCCGAAGGCCTGGCGTGCCGTGGAATCAGCGACCGGATGATTTCTCACGATCCAGACATGACCCGCCTTCTTGACCGCATGGAAAAGCACGGCCTCATCACCCGCAAACGTCAAATTGACGATCGCCGCGTCGTCAAGACGCGCATCACGCCGCGCGCCCTCAGTCTCTTGAAAACCCTTGACCAGCCAGTCCACGAACTGCACAAGCGGCAGTTCCGGCACATGCCGGCAACCCGGCTTAAAGTTCTCGGCCGTCTGTTGGAGGAGATTCGCGCGCGCAAGCTTGAGTAATTGATCTCTGGGGACGAGTTTCAGAAATGCAATCAGCCACAAAAGGGGAACACAAATGGGGAACATTTTTTCGCGTATCGCTCTAACCGCCGGTCTTGCAGCCACTCTTTCGCTGCCTGCCGCAGCGGCCAATTCCAATTGGCAGATCGATCCTGCGCACTCTTCCGCGCAGTTTTCCGTCCGCCACCTGGCCATCTCAACGGTCCGCGGGGCCTTCAGTAAAGTGACCGGCTCCGTCATGTTTGACGACAAGGACGTCTCCAAGTCCACCGTCGAAGTCACCATTGACGCCAACTCCGTGGACACCCGCGTGCCCGACCGCGATAACGACCTTCGCAGTGAAAAATTCTTCGATGTCGCCCACTACCCTTCCATTACTTTCAAGTCCAGGAAGGTGGAGCAAGTTGCTCCCGGCAAGCTCAAAGTCACCGGCGACCTGACCATCCGCGGCACGACCAAGGAAGTTGTTCTCGATGTGGAAGGTCCAACTGCTCCCCTCAAGGACCCCTGGGGAAATACCCGCAACGCCGCGACCGCGAGCACCAAAATCAATCGCCAGGACTTCGGCGTGAAATGGAACGCTACTCTGGACAACGGCGGCGTCGTGGTCGGCGACGATGTGTCCATCATCATCGACGTCGAACTGGTCAAGAAGGACAAGTAATCCGCTCGGTTTCAGTCCATTTGCAACTCGGGGAGTCGCGCGGGCGGTGCGCTTGCACCGTCCGGGCGCGCTCCGTCATCCAATGAAGTTCAGTTCTCAAGGAAAACTATGCAAAAGCTTGCACCCGCAGAATCCCCCATTCATGACTTGATCCGCGAACGCTGGAGTCCGCGCGCCTTCGCTGACAAGCCGGTTCCTCCTGATGTCCTGCGCAGCCTCTTTGAAGCCGCCAGGTGGGCGCCCTCAAGCAACAACGAACAGCCCTGGGCTTATCTTGTCGCCACGAAAGACGACAAAGAAAATTTTGCCAAAGCTCTTGGCGTTCTCGTGGAATTCAACGTGAACTGGGCCAGGAATGCGCCCGTTTTGGCGCTAGCCGTTGCCAAGCTCACGTTTTCGAAGAACAACACTCCGAACCGCAACGCTGCCTACGATCTCGGCGCAGCAACAGCCTTTCTCACCGTCGAAGCCACCTCGCGAGGGCTCTTCGTTCATCAAATGGCGGGCTTCGATGCGCAGAAAGCCCGCCAGATGTTTGAAATTCCAGCCGATTGGGATACCTTTGCCGCATTGGCTCTCGGCTACCCCGGCGATCCCGGATCCTTGCCACCATCCTTGAAGGATCGCGAGGTTGCCCCCAGAACACGCAAGCCCCTCTCTGAATTTGTGATGACGGGCAAATGGGGGCATACTGCTCCTTTCCTTTCGAAATAACCGGAGACCGCAGCCGCCCAGTCATGCACCGCACCGTCGAATTTCTTCTCCAACATGGATATACGGTCCTGCTCGGTTGGGTTTTCGCCGAGCAGATCGGGCTGCCCATACCTTCCATGCCGTTGTTGCTGGCCGCCGGCGCACTCGCAGGGACCGGCCATATGAGTCTGTTCGCCTCGCTGGTCTACGTGGTGTTTGCTGCGGTGACGGCGGACTCCGTGTGGTACTCCCTCGGCCGCCGCAAAGGCATAAGAGTTCTACAGCTGCTGTGCAAGATCTCCCTCGAACCGGATTCCTGCGTGCGGCGCACCGAAGGCGTATTCGCGAAACGAGGCGCCCGTTCGCTGCTCCTTGCCAAATTTCTTCCGGGCTTGAGCACCGTCGCCCCTCCGCTCGCCGGCGTCTTTCACATGCGCGTTGGTCGCTTTCTTCTCTACGATGTCGTGGGTTCCATCTTGTGGGCAGGCACGTTCCTCGGCCTGGGCTTCGCGTTCAGCGGCGAGATCGAACGCATCGCGGAACATTTAGAACATCTCGGCGGCGGGCTGTTGGGCTTGGTGCTGGGCGCTTTCGCTGCTTACATCGGCTACAAGTTCTTCGCCCGGCGGCGCTTCCTTCGCGAGTTGCGCATCGCGCGGATTACAGTCGACGAACTCAAGAAAAAAATCGATGCGGGCGAGGAACTCGTCATCGTCGACTTGCGGCATTCCATGGATTTTGAAGCGGAGCCCGAAATCATTCCCGGCGCGTTTCGCATGGACGCCAAGGAGTTGGAAGAGAAGAACGACCGCCTACCGCGCGATCGCGAAGTCATTCTTTACTGTACTTGACCGAACGAAGCCACGAGCGCCCGTGTGGCGCTCCTTCTCAGAAAAAATGGCATCAAGCGGATTCGGCCGCTCCAGGGAGGCCTCGAGGCCTGGCGCCAGCGCGGCTATCCGCTGGATACCAAACACTCTCCAGAGTTGACTGGAAAAGAAGTCTAGCGATTCTCGAGCAATCTCCTCAGAGCCGCGGCAGCACGATCCCGCTCTGCGCCTGGTACTTGCCCTTCTTATCCTTGTAGCTCACTTCGCATTCCTCGTCCGATTCGAAGAAAATCACCTGGCAGAGTCCTTCGTTCGCATAGATTTTCGCGGGCAGCGGCGTCGTATTGCTGATTTCCAGCGTCACGAATCCCTCCCACTCCGGCTCGAACGGCGTTACATTCACAATAATCCCGCACCGCGCGTACGTGGACTTCCCCACGCAAATCGTCAGCACATTCCGCGGAATCCTGAAATATTCCACCGACCTCGCCAGCGCAAACGAATTCGGCGGAATCAGGCAGACTTCGCTCTTGATGTCCACCAGCGACCGCGCATCGAAGTGCTTTGGGTCGACGATCGTCGAATTCACGTTCGTGAAAATCCGGAACTCGTCTGCCACGCGAATGTCGTACCCATACGACGACACTCCGTAACTGATCACGCCTTCGCGCACTTGCCGGTCCGTGAACGGCTCGATCATCTTGTGCTCCAGCGACATGCGCCGGATCCAGCGGTCGGGCTTAACGGCCATCCATTCCTCCCTGATCCATTTTCTCAACGAATGATTTTTTTCGGCGAACTGCATGAACAACTTGGAGAGTGCCCGCCCAAAAGAGGTTCAGTGTAGATTACCCCTCACGTCTTGACAACCCACGTTGCACCCTCTAGCATCTGCCCACGGATTCTTCGGAGGCTCGTGTGATTAAGTTGGATATCGTAAATGCCGTCGTTTTCTCGACCAACATCAGCCGCACCAAGGCCGAGCAGGCCGTCGAAACCGTTTTCGAATCCCTCAAGCAGGCCCTCGGGCGCAGCCAGCGCATCGAGCTCCGCCGCTTTGGCGTTTTCAGCGTCAAGCCGCGCAAGACCGGCATCGGCCGCAATCCCCGCACCGGTGAAGAAGTCAACATTCCTCCCGGCAAAGCCGTGCGCTTCAAGCCCGGCAAAGAACTCCAGGGCCTCGAGGGCGCCAAGAAATCGGAATAGCCCATTCGAATTGTTCTGCTGGGTGCCCCACCTACCCGCTACAATGAACATTTTGTGAACCCGCCACTTCCAGAAAATCCATCAAGCCCTACTCCGGTCCATTTTGACTGGCGCGCCGAGCCCTTCCTCCGGTCGCAATACTTTCCCGTTCCTGCACGCCCTCCAACCAGAACTCTTATACTCGCCGGCGTTTTGTTTCTGTTCACGCTCTGCACCTGCCTCGCCGCCGGCACTCAATTCGCCAATGCCTATTCCCAGAATCTAGCTGCCTCTTTCGATGAGTTTGTCCGCGCGTACAAACTTTTTTACCAGCATCCTGCCGGACTCCTTGCGGGCCTCCCCTTCGCCCTCACGCTGCTCACCATTCTTCTTGCCCACGAACTCGGCCACTTCTTTGCCTGCCGCCATCATCACATTCGCTCCAGCTATCCTTACTTCCTTCCTTTTCCTTCGCTCATAGGCACGTTCGGCGCTTTCATTCTGATCCGCTCCTCCATCCGCACCAACCGCGCCCTCTTTGATGTTGGGGCTTCAGGCCCGCTTGTGGGCTTCGTCTTCGCCGTTCCGGCTCTTCTCTACGGAATCGTTCATGCGAAATTCGTGCCGGGTCTCGCGAATCTCCATCACGCCGACGTCGCTTTCGGTATGCCTTTGCTGTTGCGATTTCTCGACGTCTTCCTGCACCCCGGCGCTGACGCCGGCTCGCTTCTCCTGCCGCCCATCGGCCGCGCCGCGTGGATCGGTTTGTTCGTGACTTCCATGAACTTGCTCCCCGTGGGCCAATTGGATGGCGGCCATGTCCTTCGTTCGATTAGCCCTCGCCTGCATCGCTTCACCTCCCTTCTTGTACCTTTTGCTCTCATCGCCTTGGGCCTGCTTCATTTCTGGCAATCCTGGTACATTTGGGGCGCTATGCTTCTTGGAATGCGACTCCTTCGTGTCCCGCCCATCTACGACCCAACGCCACTCGATTCCCTTCGCCGCCTCGGGGCCTTTCTCACACTTCTCATCTTCCTCCTCTGTTTCATGCTCGCCCCCATCCTGGTTGGTTCCTAGGCAGCGTCGGCCACCATAACTTTCCATTGACCCTTCCCCCACTCCGGTTATGATGCCTCCCAACTGCTGGCTCAGGATCGCAGCAGCGCTCCCATGCCACCGCTTCTTCGCACACTTCGCTTCCGTGATCTTTTGCTTCTCTTCATCGGCTCGGTCATTGGCTCCGGCATCTTTCGAACGCCCGGCCCCATTCTTCGCCAGGTTGACGGCTCCGTCGGGCTCTCGCTCCTTGTCTGGACCCTTGGCGGCGTTCTCTCTCTGCTCGGCGCGCTCACGTATGCCGAACTTGCTGCCGCCAACCCCGAAGCCGGCGGCCTCTATTGCTACATTCGCGATGGATTCGGCCGCATCTCCGCCTTCTTCTACGGCTGGTGTCTTTTTCTCGTCATCGCCAGCGGCTCCGTGGCTGCCCTCGCGCGCGTTTTCAGCGAATATCTCGCAAAAGTAGTTCCGATTTCTCCCGTAGGTCAAACGATCGTTGCCGTCGTGATGATCGCCGTCGTGACCGCCGTAAATGTTTGGGGCACACGCAAGAGTTCCGATCTTCAGAATTGGACCACCCTCGTCAAGGTCGGCATCATCGTGCTCCTCAGTGCCGTGCTCCTCTCCATCGGTCAGCACGCCCGCGAAATTCCTTCCGCCCTGGGCGCCACCCAGCATGGACTCGGCCTTTGGTCCAACTTCGGCCTCGCGATGATCGCGGTTCTTTGGGCCTATGAAGGCTGGCAATTCGGAACCTACAGCGCCGGCGAAGTCATTGATCCGCAGAAGAATTTTCCCCGTGCGTTCCTCGCCGGCTCGTTGATTCTTGTCGGTCTCTATCTTCTCGCCGTCGTCGCCTACCTCTTCGCCCTCGGCCCTTCGGGCATGGCCGCCAGCGACACCATCGCCGCCAGCGCCGTCGGCCAGGTCCTTGGCGCGTGGGCCGGCAAAATCGTCGCCCTCACCATCCTGATTTCCACCTTCAGCGCCGCCAATAGCGTCCTGCTCACCGCGCCCCGCGTCTTCTACGCCATGGCCAACGACAATCTCTTCTTCAAGAGACTCGGCGAAGTTCACCCGCGCTTTCAAACCCCCGCCGCCGCCATAATCGGCCTGGGCGTATGGTCCTGCGTCCTGGTCTCTGCCGGTGAGCTCGGCTCGTTCAGTAAACTAATCGGCGGCGTGATTTTCATTGGGTGGATCTTTTATGGCCTCGGCGCTGCGGCCATCTTCCCCATCCGCCGCGCCTCGCAAGGCCAGCCCATTCCCTATCGTGTTCCAGGTTATCCCTGGACGCCACTCGTCTTCGTCCTCGCCGCAGCAGCCATCGTTGGCAATGCCATCTTTCTCGCCTTCCGCGACCCGGACCAATTCAAGAATCTCACCGCCGCCCTCGTCATCATGCTCCTCGGCCTCCCTGCCTATTTCTTCTGGCGCAAACGCGCCACTTTCTGAATCTGTAATGCCACTTCCTATCTTCAAGCAGGAGAGAATATGGGTAGGAATCGGGTGTATACTCCCGCTACCCAGAAGTCCCAGCGGGACCTTCGGACAAGGAGTTTCTCGCACAGGAATGCACACATTGATTTGAGCCCGGCCGAGCGCTAGGGCTTCGTGGACCGGCCGGCACTCAGTTAGAGAGGATGTGATGAAGCAAACCTTCGCTATCAGTATCGGAGGCGCGGCCGGCCAGGGAGTTGCCACCCCGGGCGACATCTTCGCAAAAATCTTTAGCCGCCGCGGCCTCCACCTGAATGCCTACAATGCTTATCAATCCATCATTCGCGGCGGCCATACTCTTCTGACAATTCGTACGGGCCCGGAAAGCGTCACCAACATGGGTGACCGCATCGACCTGCTCATTCCTCTTAACCAGGACACCATGGATCGCCACCTGACGCTGCTGACTGCCGGCGCGGCGTGTATCTACAATTCGGACACGATCAAGCCGGGTTCCGCTGCTGACGGCGTGCAGCTCTGTCCGCTTCCGGTTTCAGAGTTGGTTGACATCACGCGAAATAAGGTCGCGCAGAACACACTGGCAATCGGCGCTGGCCTTCACATGATGGGCATCAGCTTCTCCGCGCTAGAGGAAGTCCTTCGGGAACAGTTCAAGAAAAAAGGCGAGGCCATGGTGGCCGAAAACGTCGGAGTCGCGCGGGCCGGCTATGATTACGCCGCCGCGCACTTTACGGCTTTCTCGAATCCAGTTCCCAAGACCGAAAATCGCTACGCGATTCTGAGCGGCAATGCCGCGATGGCCATGGGTGGGGCGGCAGCAGGCGTGAAATTTTATTGCGCCTACCCCATGAGCCCTTCGACTGGCGTTCTGCACTGGATGGCCGCGCATGCGCGTAAAGCCGGCATCATGGTCCGGCAAGTGGAAGACGAAATCGGCGTGATCAACATGACCATCGGCGCCGCACACGCCGGTGTCCGCGCTATGTGCGCCACATCAGGCGGCGGCTTTGCTCTCATGAGCGAGGGACTCGGCATGTCCGCCATGATCGAAACTCCGGTGGTGGTCATCAATTGCCAGCGTGCCGGCCCGTCCACCGGCGTCCCCACCAAGACCGAGCAGGGCGACCTGTGGCAAATGCTCGGCGCCGCTTTTGGTGACTATCCGCGAGTGATTGCCGCTCCGTTGGACATCGGCGATTGCTTTAAGCTCATCCCCGAGATTTTCAATATCGCTGATCGCTTCCAGTGTCCGGGTCTCGTGCTTTGCGATCTGCTGCTGTCGGAAGGCAGGCTCAGCGTACATCCGAAAGATCTGGATTTCAGTCCCTCCATCGACCGCGGCGAACTCATCACCTCCGCCAACGGAAACGGAGCTCATTCCGCGGTGGCCACGAACGGGGGTTACAAACGCTACAAAATCACCGAGAGTGGCATTTCACCGCGCGCGATTCCCGGCGTACCCGGCCACATCCACACCGTCGCCACGGACGAACACATGGAAGACGGCGTACTGATTAGCGACGAATTTACCAATCCTATCAAGCGCCGCGCCATGATGGAAAAGCGCATGCGCAAGGTGGCCGGCATCGAGGCTGCCGTCCCGCGGCCGGCGCTGTTGGGCCCACGCGACGCCGATGTTACGTTGATCGGCTGGGGTTCAACGAAAGGGGTGATCGAGGAGTCCTGTGAAATTCTCAATGAACAAGGGATCTCTGCCAATCAGCTCCAGATTCGCTGGCTTGTGCCGCTGCATGGCGATGCAATTCTCGAAATTCTGAAACACTCGCGGCACACCATCATCGTGGAGAACAATTACAGCGGTCAGTTTGCGCGCTACCTGCGCAGCGAGACCGGCTTTGTGCCCGACGGCCACATTCGCAAATACGACGGCGAACCCTTCATGCCGCATCACGTTGTGGAGGCCGTGAAGGAACAGCTCGCCGGGCAAACGAAGCTCTCCGTTCCGATGCACGAAATTATGGTCTGAGGAGGATACGCATATGGGGACAGGCGTACAGCGTGCCAGTCAACTGACCATGGCCGATATGAAAGGCCGAGTCGATCCCGACTGGTGTCCCGGATGCGGCGATTTTGGCGTGCTCGCGGCCGTTCAAAAAGCCCTCGTCGAACTGCGCATACCGAATCATAGCGTGGTCACCATCAGCGGCATCGGATGCTCCTCCAATTTTCCCGGGTACATGAATACCTACGGCATGCACACCCTGCACGGCCGGGCCCTCGCCGTGGCCACTGGTCTGAAGCTTGCCAATCATGAACTCACCGTGCTGGTGACGGGCGGC
>Ga0137394_10004442_pt1 | contig 10641 bp, 9 predicted proteins | sample czobulk116metaG_FD_108278 | JGI IMG/M metagenome (GOLD analysis project Ga0137394, IMG submission 108278) | Vadose zone soil microbial communities from Angelo Coast Range Reserve, California, USA - czobulk1.16 metaG | ecosystem: Environmental > Terrestrial > Soil > Vadose zone | place: USA... | reverse complement strand
GGTACCGGGCTCCGATCATGATGGGACTTTCGGTGCTGGTGGTGCAGGCGGCAATGATACTGGGTTTGGTATTGAACCTGGGGCGGAGGCGGAGGGCGGAATGTTCGCTGCGCGAGAGCGAAGAGCGGATGAAACTGGCGGCCAGCGCCGGGGAGCTCGGGATGTGGGAGTGGGATTTGGCCAGCAACACAGTGTGGTTAGAGGGACGAAGCCGGGAGAGAATCGGAAGAGGCAATAGCAACGATTCGGGTTACAGCCTTTATATGCGAACGGTCCACCCGGAGGATCGCGATGGCGTGGCGCTGGCCGTGGCCAAGGCGATCAATGGGGACGGCAACTATGAACATGTGCACCGCCGGGTGCTTCCGGACGGGCAGGTGAGATGGATCGCGGCGCGGGCACGAGTGGAATTTGACACGGAACACCGACCGGTGAGAATGCGGGGAGTAGGAATGGACATCACCGCGCGGAAGCTGGCGGAGGAGCGGGCGCGGGAGAGCGAAAGACAGTTTTTACTGATAGCGAATTCAGCGCCGATACTGATTTGGACATCGGGATCGGACAAGGGGCGCACATTTTGCAATCAGGTATGGCTGGATTTCAGAGGGCGAACAATAGAACAGGAGCTGGGCGAAGGTTGGGCGGAAGGTGTGCATCTGGAAGATATCACAAATTGCCTGAAGGTATATACGGAAGCGTTCGATGCCCGGCAGCCCTTCACGCTGGAATACCGGCTGCGGCGGCATGATGGCCAATACCGATGGGTGTCGGACCATGGGGTGCCCTGGTACGATGCGGAAAAGAAGTTTGTGGGTTACGTGGGGTCCTGCGTGGATGTGACAGAGATAAAGGAGACGGAGCAAGAGGCACAACGTTTGCAGCATGAGCTGGCGCACGTAAGCCGGGTGTCGATGCTGGGTGAACTGTCGGGTACGCTGGCGCATGAGCTGAACCAGCCACTGACGGCGATTGTCAGCAGTGGGAAGGCGGCGCAACGATTCATGAGCGGCGGCCGCCGGAATGATGGCGAGGTTGGCGAGGCGCTGAAAGACATCGTAGAGCAAGGGCAACGGGCGGCAGAGATCATCGCGGGGATTCGCGCGATGCTAAAAAAGGACCCGGGACAAATGGCGGCGCAGGACATGAATTTAGCGGTGAAAGAATTACTGGAAATGTTACGCAGCGAACTGGTGATCAGAGGTGTGACGCCGGTCTTGAGGCTGGACCCGCACCTGCCGCCGGTGAAAGGCTATGGCGTGCAGTTGCGGCAAGTACTGCTGAACCTGGTGATGAACGCGTGCGATGCGATGTCCGACGTGCCGGCGGACGGGCGCCGGCTAACCATTGAGTCGAGGCGCGCAACGGCGCGGGAAGTAGAGATTTCGGTGGCGGATAGCGGGCCGGGGTTTTCGGAGGAGATGTTGCGCCATGTGTTCGAGCCGTTCCGCACGACCAAGGCGAAAGGGCTGGGATTGGGGTTGGCGATCTGCCGCTCTATCATCACAGCCCATGGAGGACATTTAATGGCGAACAACAAGAGCGGTGAGGGGGCGACCTTGCGGTTCACCCTGCCGGTGTAGAACGAGAGCAATATGAATGAACAGCAAACAGTTTTTTTGGTGGATGATGATCCCGCGGTGCTGAAAGCGCTCTCGCGGCTGCTGCGAGCGGAGGGGTACCGGACAGAGACGTTCAACTCCGGGCGAGATTTTATGGATAAGTACAAGCCGGGCGTGGGCGGTTGCCTCGTACTCGATCTTTCGATGCCGGGAATCAGCGGGCTGGACGTGCAGGAATGGGTGGCGAACTCGGGCCATCCGCTGCCGACAATTTTTCTCACAGCGCAGGACGATATTCCGGAGCAGATGCAGGTGATACTGGACAGGGCGGCGGGCGTTTTGATGAAGCCGGTGAGCGCGAGCACTTTGTTGAGGTCTATTGAAGAGGTGATGGGGCGACGGCGAGAACGGGGGGCGTGATCCGGGCGTGATCCTGGGGGAGAAATCCATTGGTCCGTTGCCCTTTGGTGCAAGAGCCATTGCCTTTTGGGGCGGCGGGGTTTAGAGGAAAAAGGTGGCAGCTTCGGGTCAATCAAACACGCCGCCGGAGCGGCGCAATGCAATCGAGCCCCCGGGCACTCCGCCTGAATCCGCGCTTGATTTGGGGGAAAGCGAGGCGCAGTTCCGGGCGATTTTTGAGGGAGCGGCTATCGGGATAGTCCTGGTGGATGCCAAAAGACGGCCCGTCCGGTGCAATCCGGCGCTGCAGCGGATGCTGGGATACACCGGAGCGGAACTGTGCGCGATGAGCTTTCCCGATTTCACACCTCCCGAGGATTTGCGCGCGGACCTGGAGCATTACCATCAGACGATCGCCGGTGAACTGGACCATTATCAGCTCGAAAAGCGCTACCTGACAAAAGCTGGAGAGGTGGTATGGGGCCGTTTGACGGTGTCTCTGGTGAATCCCAAGGCCGGCAAGCCGCAGTATGTGATCGGCATGGTGGAGGATATCACCGATCGCAAGCGACTGGAGCAATCGTTGCAGGAAGCGCAAGAGTGGGAGCGGACCTCACGGGAGGAATTCGCCCACCAACTCCTCCACGCGGAGGAACAGGAACGGCAATCGCTGGGGGCGGAGCTGCATGACAGCCTGGGCCAGAATCTGTCGATCATCGCCAACCGCGTCTATCAGGCGATGGCACAACCAGAGCTGTCTCCGGTTCTGGTGGAACATCTGACAGCGATTTCACAGTCTGCTGCGGAAGCGATCAGCGAAGTGCGCAGTCTCGTGCGCGATCTTCGTCCTATGCAAATCGAGGAGTTTGGATTGACGGATTCGATCCGCGAGCTAGTCACCCGAATGGCTGAGACCGCGCTGGCGCACATTGATATCTATATCGACAACGTTGATGATGAAATCAAAGGACGGTCGGCGACGCACTTTTACCGGATTGTTCAGGAAGCCCTCAATAACGTCATCAGACACTCCAAAGCGGACCGTGCGCGATTCAGTCTCGAGCGAGATATCAAGTGCATCCGCTTGCGGTTAGTGGACAACGGCTGCGGATTCGAGATGAAGCCGGAAGTACACCAGCGCGGGCTGGGTTTAACCAGCATCGCGAAACGGGCGCAAATGCTTGGTGGCAACGCAGAAATAAAGAGCGCTCCTGGTGCGGGCACGCACCTTACGGTGGAGTTGCCGCTGCGGTGGGGTTGAAAGCAGCGTGAGTCTTGATTTTGACCGCCAATGACACGATTCTACTGACCCTTGCAGACGTCGCAGGACAAAAAAACACGCGTGGTCATTGTCGATGACCATCCGATATTCCGGCAAGGTTTGCGCCAGGCCATCGAAGGCAATCCGCGCTTCGAAGTTGTCGGCGAGGCGGGCCGCGGCGAGGAAGCCGTGGATACGATTGTGCAGGAAAGTCCTGAGGTGGTTGTTCTGGATCTCAACCTCTCGGGAGCCAGTGGTTTCGAGGTCATCCACGCGCTCAAAACGAGGAAATGCAAGAGCGCGATCGTGATTCTGACGATGATCAAAGAGGAACCTGCCTTCAACAGCGCGCTCAATCTGGGCGTGAGAGGCTACGTTCTCAAAGAAAATGCATCGGCCGAGATTCTTGACTGCATTGCCGCCGTCGCTAATGGCGATTCCTACGTTTGCCCGGCACTAACAGATTTTATGCTGCACCGGCGCAGCCGCGCTGCCGTTCTTGCCCAAAAACGTCCGGGCCTCGATGACCTTACGCTCGCAGAACGGCGGGTTCTCAAGCGCATTGCCGAAGGGAAAACCTCGCGCGAAATCGCCACCGAATTCTTTATCAGCCCGCGGACGGTCGAGTCGCATCGCTCCCACATTTGCGAAAAGCTCGATCTTACCGGAAGCAACCGCCTGCTTCAGTTCGCCGTGGCGAATCGTGACGCGCTAAGCGGCATGGAGTGAAGGCCTGGCAGTGCCAGGATGCCACCCGCTAAAGGTGGGTGGATCCAGGCGCTCTTCCAGCGTTTGAATCATTCGGACCTGCTGTGGAGCCGTACATCCCCGCGCTCTGGTGCCTTAGACTCCGTATAGATACCGATAAAAATCGTTGTTCACACGTACTCATAAATGCGTGCGGTACTCCATTTACGGGAGTGTCGGTTCTTTGGAACTTAGGCGTCCAACGCCGCATGCGACCAAGACCAGGAACCGACCGAAAAAGACGCCAGAATTCGGGCCGCACCGAAGGACCGCGCGGACGAGGAATCCGTGTGATCATAGCGGGTGAAAACCCGATCTGTCGAAGAGGCTTGCGTCACCTGCTGACTGAGGCGGGTTTCGAGATCATTGCTGAAGGCGAAAGCGGCGAGACTGCATTCAATGCGATTCTCGAACTGAAACCCGACGTGGCAGTTTTTGACAGCAATTTGTCCGGGGTCGGCAGCCTTGAACTTGCCGCTTTGCTCAAGGCCAGGCGAGCCGCCACCAACCTGGTCATGGTGGCCTCACAGAGCGACGAACACGGCTTTAACCAGGCGATCAATTTCGGGGTAAAGGGTTATGTGCTAAAGAAAAGTTCCGAGCGCGAGATCCTCGATTGCGTCCTGGCGGCAGCCTCCGGCGAAGCGTATGTGAGCCCCGCGTTGACAGACCTCCTTTTGCGCCGGCGGAGCAGCACCGAAAAATTGCGCCACGAGCAACCCGGCCTTGCCCGGTTGACGCTCTGCGAGCGACGAATCCTCAGGCGCATCGCTGAAGGCAAAACGTCCCGGCAGATCGCTATCGAGTGTGGAGTCAGCCTGCGAACGGTCGATTCACATCGGGCCAATATTTGCGAGAAACTGGAGCTGAAGGGACGAAACCGGCTGCTGCAATTTGCCCTCGAACATCGTGATGCTCTCAGTCATCTGGATTGAACGCCTGGTGACTTGAATCCGAAAGCGACCATTATTCTGGCAGACGACGATACCGGGTTGCGGCGCGCTCTCACTCGTCTCCTGCGGCACAACGGATACAGGATCCTCGAAGCCGGTAATGGACGCGGTGTCCTTCATCACCTGGCTCACGAACCTGCAGACCTCGTTATTACGGACATGCTAATGCCGGAGATGGAAGGAGCAGAGACGATCACATTAGTTCGCCGTTCTTATCCGGCAGTAAAGATCATCGCCATCTCGGCCGGCGGTATCAATTCATCCGAGGATTACCTCAGTCTGGCCCGCGCGCTCGGCGCCGATGCCACTCTCGGCAAGCCTGTGCTCGCCAGCGAGCTATTAGCAACCATTGCGAGGCTGTTGACGCTCCCCGAACCCGAGAACCCGCAATAAGCGAGGCCGATCGCGTGGAACGCGGGGGGTATCTTGGGATAAGCATGGATTAGCGTCGCTAATTGTTAACTCTTAGCGCGGGTTATTTTTCTCTTTGCAAACTCCTTTTGCCATCTAGCATAGGGGCAATTCCTAGAGAGAGATAACCGTCGTGAGCTTTAGAAGACGGGCACCGGTGGGATTTCTGACCAGCACGTTGTTTGGCACTGGAGGGTGGGATTTGTCCGTACGATGCCCGACAGTGCTGGCGGGTTTGTCGGTTTTTCTTACATATTACGTTGGGGCACAGCTTGGTTTTGCTTTGACGTTTCACCCGCGTCCCGTGGCAGTGTTGTGGCCGCCCAATTCAATTCTCCTCGCAGCGCTGCTCCTGAGCCCCTATCGGAACTGGTGGTTCCTGATCCTCTGCGCGTTGCCGGCGCATTTGCTCATCGAAGTGGGGGCTGGGGTGCCTCTTAAGATGGTATTGTGCTGGTTCGTCAGCAACGTGTCGGAAGCTGCCATCGGCGCCAGCGCCACCCGGGCGTTCGTCGGCCCTTCCGCGCGTTTCAACCGCACCCGGACTATGGGAATTCTTCTGCTCTGCGGCGCGCTGATCGGGCCGCTTCTTTCCTCGTTCATTGATGCGGCATTTGTGTCATTAAACAAGTGGGGACAGCAAAGCTATTGGCAAGTCTGGACTGGCCGAACCTTTTCGAATGTTTTTGGCGCGGTTATCATCGCGCCCGCAATTCTGACCTGGGGAACGACGCGCTTCCGCAGGGCGGGTCGAGCGGCAAGACTGCGGCAGGTGGAAGCGGGTTTGGTTTCAGTCGGAATAGTGGTGTCGAGTGCCGCGGTTTTTTACTGGCAGTCCGCCGGCCCGGGAACGCATCCCACTCTGCTATATGCTCCGGTGCCTTTTCTGCTTTGGGCGGCCGTGAGGTTTGGTCCCACCGGCGGGAGCGCCGCGGTACTCTGGATGGCGCTGCAGGCCATTTGGGGGGCGGTTCATGGCCGCGGACCTTTCACTTCCGATTCGCCGGAGCAAAACGCGCTTTCGATCCAGGTCTTCTTCATGACGGTTTCCTGCCCGCTCATGTTTTTAGCGACGTCCATTTTGGAACGCCGGCAAGCCGAAGAACGGTTTGCAAAGGCTTTCGGCTCGAGCCCGGACGTCATGGTTCTGACGCGGCTGGACGATGGGCGAATCATCGCGGTCAGTGAACGCTGGGAGCAATTGCTGGGCTACCAGCGCAACGAAACGGTGGGCCGAACCATTTTCGACCTGCACATCTACCGTTCGCCGGCAGACCGCGCTTTGCTTGTAGCCAAAGCAGTGAAGAACGGGCAGTTGCACGACCTCGAAACTACATTTCGTTCAAAGACAGGAGAATTTCGAAGCGTGCTCGTCTCCGGCAACACAGAAGAGATTAACGATGAACTGTGCCTTATCGTCACGATCCGGGACATCACGGACCGGAAGCGCGCCGAGGAAGCGGAGCGAAAACTGGAACAGGCGTCGCGGTTGGCGATGGCAGGCGAACTCACGGCCATGGTGGCCCATGAAGTCAAGCAGCCGCTGGGGGCGATTCTCAGCAACGCCGAGGCGGCCGAGATTCTACTGAAATCAGAGAACCCGCCTCTCGACGAGATTCGTCAAATCATTACGGATATACGCGAAAATGACCTGCGCGCGGATGGCGCAGTTCGCCGTATCAGCCTGCTATTGCGCAAGCGCGAATTAGAAATTCAGCCACTGGATGTCCACGAGCTGATTGAGGGCATGCTGCATTTGACCGCGTCGGATGCCGTGCGGCGGCGAGTCTCCGTTCAGTTCGAGGATAATGGTCCTTTGGCGCCGGGCATGGGGGATCGAGTACATCTGCAACAGGTTCTGTTGAATCTCATCCTCAATGGTATTGATGCCGTGCAAAACCAGCCGGAGCAGCGGCGCCGGGTCACTATCGTCGCAAAACAAACGGGCGCCGAAATCCGGATCTCGGCAGCCGACGCAGGCGGTGGGATACCACCGAACAAAATGCATCTGATCTTTGAGTCTTTTTTCACGACCAAAGAAGAAGGGATGGGACTGGGCCTCGCCATTGCGCGCTCGATCATCGAAGCGCATAAAGGCCGGATCTGGGCGGAGAATAATTCCGAAGGCGGCGCCACCGTACATTTCACCATTCCGATCGCAAAAAGTACGGAGCAATAAACGCTGGAAAAGTCAATGCACGGTGCCATGTTAAACATGCTTGGGGCGAGGGGGCTGCAAATCTCGGCAGCCGAGCGTGACTTATTCGATTTCGATTGGGGCGCAAGAACGTCAATGAAATTACTACTTTGATCTTATGAATCACGTTGAGCGAAAGCAATTCGAAGACTTGCCATATTACAAGACGGCAGAGAACAGGGCGCGACTGGAAGGCTCTGCCGAGAACGCGAAGGCTCTGCGAGAAGCCGGGACATCAGGAGGTCCGATCATCCATGTCATTGACGATGACGAGCCGTTTGGCACAGCTATCCGCCGGCTGTTGACAGCCAGCGGCTACGGTGTGCGCAACTACGCCAATGCCGGCGATTTCCTGCTCGCGAAAATACCGGATATGCCGGGCTGCATTTTGATGGACGTTTGTTTGCCGGGCCCGAGCGGGCTCGAGTTGCAGGCAGCACTCGCCAATCGGCCTGCACCGTTGCCGATTGTATTTCTGAGCGGCCGCGCCGATGTGCCCACCTCCGTTCGAGCCATGAAGGGGGGCGCCGTGGATTTTCTGACCAAACCTGTGGATCGCGAGACTCTGCTGGAAGCAGTTAGAAGTGCCGTGGCTCGATCCGTCGATAACCGGGCTCTTCGCGACCGGTTGCGCGAACAGCGGACTTGTTTCGAAAGGCTGACCAAACGCGAAGTGGAAGTTTTTGAGCGCGTGGTGGCCGGCAAAATGAACAAAGAGATTGCCGGCGAACTAGGAGCAGCCGAGCGAACGATCAAGGCACATCGGGCGCAAGTGATGCAGAAGATGCGCGTCTGCTCCGTGGCCGAACTCGTGCACATCGCCGACCAACTTCAACGCAGCCAAACGGCCAGGATGAGCGCGTCGGTTTAGCCAGCCTCTGTGGAGAATCGGTCAAGGCGGCCATGCCACCCGGGCGCTGACTCGTTGCAACGCGGCGAATCCACGCGTGGAATTTTACGTGGATTGAGCGGCAGGTTCAGGCGCGCTCTGTGACGCTGGAGTCTCTTCCACCGGTGCGACCGGGAGGGTGAAATAAAACGTTGCTCCCTGGTTCGGGGCGGCTTCGCACCAGATTCTTCCACGGTGCTTTTGAATAATCTTGCCGACATTGGCGAGGCCAATGCCGATGCCCTCGTATTCATCCTGTTGGGCAAGACGCTCGAAGGGATCAAAGATCTTTTTGGCTTGTTTCATGTCAAACCCAATGCCGTTGTCCCGGACGTAAAAGATGACTTCAGAGCTTTCCGCGGACGGGGGCACGAGATCGATTGTAATTTCTGGATGGGGTGTTTGACGGGTGTATTTCAACGCGTTGTCCAACAGATTCATGAGGGCGAGACGGAGGAGATTGGCATCTCCGTAGACATTGCCGAGTTCGCCCACGTTCCAGACGAGGCGACGCGTGGGGACCTGGGTTTGAAAATCCTCGATTACGCTTTTGACCAGGTGGTTCATGTTCACGCGCTGGAGGCGTAACGCGCGCTGACCAAGCCGGGCCAGTTCCAGGAGGTCGTGGATGATCAAATCCATCTGTTTCGATTCCCTGACCACGAGCGCCAGCCATTCCGAGTGCGGCTTGGAGAGGAAAACGCCGGCTTGTTTTTGCAACAACTCGGCGAAGGAGCTCATACGGCGCAAAGGGCCCCGGAGGTCATGAGAGACCGAACTGGCGAAGGACTCGAGATCGCGGTTGGCCGCGCGCATTTCTTCGTTGAGCCGTTCGACTTCTTTGACCCGCATAGCCAGTTCACGGCTGCGTCGCTCAAGGTCTTTGCGGACCTCGTGCAATCTCGCCGCTGCGGCTTTTCGAGTGCGGATCTGCTGTTTGAGATAGAAATTCCAAACCAAAAGAAGAAGCCCCACCGCCATTCCAAGGCCCGCCCCGTACGAGGCTCGGCGCCGCCACATCCCCCAGTCACGAGCTTTGCCAATGTCGGGCGTGAGATGGGCGGCATAGATCGTTTCCTGCTCTTCGGGAGTGATGGTCGCCAGGCTCTTGTCAAGAATCGAAACCAGTTCCGACTCATCTTTGAGGACCGCAAATCGCAGCGGAAACTCATATCGAGTGACCCCTGAAATTTTCAAATTCGTGAGGCCGTTGAAGCGGATAACGCGGCAGGCGACGGCGAGATTCTGAACGGTCGCATCCGCGCCGTGATGGGCGACCATCTTCAACGCCGCTTCGGCATTATCGGTAAGAATAAAGCGAGCCGAGGGAAGGTCTCGCCTCAGGCGCTCAGTAATGACATGGTCTCGCGCAGCGGAAATACTCAGCGATCCGAGATCGGGCATTGTCGTCAAAAAAGGCGCTTCGTTTCTGGTAACAATTACTACCGGAAATGTTCCATAAGCGTGCGTGTAATGAAAATCAGCTGCTCTTTCGGGACTCTTGGCCGTCGCGGAAAGGAAGTCCACTTCTCCTGCTTTGGCTTTGGCGTACACCTCCGCCCACGACGCGCCGGAAACGATGGATAATTGAAAACCGGCGCGCCGCGCCACCAGGCGCGTGAAATCGACGTCTATACCCACGAGGCGCTGGTAGGAGTCGTAACTGGAGAACGGCGGCCAATTTGGGTCGAAGCCCCAGCGCACTTGCGGGTGTGCCTTGATCCAACCCTGCTCTGACTCGGTAAGAGCGATCCGAACGTCGCTTCTGCGCTCGAACGCGGAAGTGCTCGCGTGGGCCCGCGCGGCTGCGAAACACGCGAGGACGACGAGAATCAGTTCCTTCATACGCCGAACTGGCGCGGTTCCAATGCATCACATTCCGGCGCGAAGTTGATACCCAGCCAGTAGGCCTGGAGGTGCTCCACCAACTTCACGAAGTGTTCGTTGCTGAACGGTTTTACGAGATATGAATTTGCCCCAAGATCGTACGCCCGATTGATGTCCATGCGCGCATCCGAAGAAGTCAGCACTGTCACCAAAAGCCGTTTCAGCCCGGGTTGCCTCCGCACCCATTCCAGGACGCTGAATCCGTCCACCCGCGGCATTTTAAGGTCGAGCAACAGCAGGTCCGGCGTGGGATGTTTCTGTTGGTCCACCGATTGCAGGTAGCGGATCGCCTCTTCGCCGTCGCCGACGAATTGGAGATTGGCGTTGATGCCCGCCTT
>Ga0137394_10004440_pt1 | contig 10646 bp, 8 predicted proteins | sample czobulk116metaG_FD_108278 | JGI IMG/M metagenome (GOLD analysis project Ga0137394, IMG submission 108278) | Vadose zone soil microbial communities from Angelo Coast Range Reserve, California, USA - czobulk1.16 metaG | ecosystem: Environmental > Terrestrial > Soil > Vadose zone | place: USA... | reverse complement strand
GATAGAAAGTGATCGCGCCATAAACTTGCTCCAGTGAGAGGGTGTCAAAGTTATCCGTGATGCTCTCGGGAGAGAGTCCGCTCAGATAATCATAGACAATAGAATCAAGCGACACGCGGGTGCCGGTGATTCGATAAACATCGTCAACGACGCTGACGTAATTGTTATCCATTGCTCGGCCTCCGTATTGATTCTAGACATGGGCCGCAATAATCATCAAGGCCCGAAGACTAAGAATTCACCGAGGTTTCGCCCTCAACCCAAACCTCGCCGTCCTCGAAAATCTCTTTCTTCCAAATAGGGACAGTACGTTTCAGTTCGCGGATGGCCCACTCGCAGGCTTCGAAAGCCGCGCGCCGATGAGGGGCGCTCACCGAGATCACGACGCTCGTCTCGCCAATTTCAAGCCGGCCGGTTCGGTGAACAATGCCGATGTGTGCAATCTCGAAATATTCGTGAGCTTCGCGGCCCAGTCGCTCGAGTTCGCGTTGGGCCATCGGGACATAGGCTTCGTAGACCAGGTAAAGGGTCCGGCGCCCGCGCGTCCACTCGCGTGCGTATCCGTCCAGCGTGACCGTGGCTCCACATTCAGGTAGCACAACTCTACGGGCGACAGCGCCAACGTCGATGGGATCGGTGGTTAGTTCGAAGAAGTCGTGAATGTTCGTGTCGGCCTTAGTGCCGTCCAACCTTGAAGCGGGCGAGGCGCCCGCGATCCCAGCGGTTGCGTCTCGGTGTTCCCCAGTGTTTATGGCCCTCGAAGCTCCGCCACTCACCGGAGGAAACACTGCTAACTCGTCGCCCTCACGCACGGCGCGATCTCCCAAGTCTCCCTGAACGTATTCCTGATTTACTGCAAACAGGAGCGAGCGTCCGAAGCGACGCAGGTTGGGATATTTGTCCAACACCTCCGCGAAAGCATTCGCGGCACTTGAAGCATCCTTCAACACTAAGTCCACTTCGCTATGCCCAACTGCATCTCGAGCCGCGCCAAAAAAGAGGACCCTAACGGCTATTTCGTTGTTAGTGTTCTGTGTAATCGCGCTTCGCCTCAGCCCTTATAGGACCTATTGGACCTATACGACCTATATTCCCACCCATCATTCAAGCTCAATCTTCCTGCCGCTATGCCCATTGCTTTTGGCCATCTCGTGGATTCGGGCTCGCTCTTCGTAACCGGAGACCGCCCGCGAGAGCATATGGCGCAAGCGCCCCAGCCGCTCAGAAGTTGAACGCATTTCGAGGAACTCCTGTTTTAGATCAGTATCCACTTCCATCGCAGCCGCAACCAAAAACGAGAGACGCTGAGGCTCGGTGTCGGAAATGTCAGGCAAGTGCGCGCGCTCATCGTTGATTGTGCGCACTGCGCGGGCAATCCGCGTGAACGTTTCTGCAACTTCACGCGAACTTTTGCGAAGCGCCTCATTGTCCTCTTCCTCGTCTTCAAAAAAGCTGACTCGAGCGACCAGATATGGATCGCCTCGCTCGACATATTCTTCAATGCGATATCGGATCACACCTACCGTAATAATGTTTGAACGCCCATCCGGCAAGGTTTGGGTTTCGCTTACTTCAGCCACACAGCCGATGTGTCCCGCCGGCGGAAGTTCCAGAGCTGAACTGGAAGCGTCAAAATAGGAAACGCCGAAAAGACTATTGGTAACTCGAATATCGCCGAGCATCTGCCGATAGCGCGGTTCGAAAATATGCAGAGGGAGAGGCACACCGGGAAATAAGACTACTGCCAGCGGAAAGATGGGAAGGTCCTTCACGCCAATCACTTTTTCACTTGCTTCACTCATAGGCCACTGTTGCCGCTACTAAGAAATTCTGTTCAAAGTAGAGAATTAAAGCTGACTATTGCGAGTTGATCATTATCGCAGACGAAGGAGGAGAAGTCAGCAGAGGGGTGGGTAGTGGGTCAGTTTGATAAACGAGGAAGCGGTGCCATTACAGAACCGAGCGCGGTAGCGCCGGATCCTAGAGGCTACTTCAAATACCCCGAATGAATCTGCGCGAATAATAGTCATCCGAACCTGCCTCCAGGATCCGGCGCTACCGCGCTCGGTTCTGTAAAAGCAACGACAACGTTCGCTTTTATTCCTGGGTCTATAATCCGCGGTGAGACGGTCAAAGACCGTGAAGGTTATCGGAGCTGGCGGCAAGTCTTCGACTTGCCGCGCACCAAATTGGTGGAGCCTCAGGGGCTCAGGAGCGCCTCAGGGGTTGGGAGTCTCAAACAAACTCCAGCGAACGCGGGGCCAGGCGGCGAATCGTCGATAGCAGTTTTTCCGTCTCGAAGGGTTTATCCAGGAATTCATCAGCGCCCGCGGCATAACAAACTTTCCGGGTTTCAACGCCGCCTTCAGAAGTCATGACCAGTACCTTCGAATCAGGAAAGTGAGTTTTGATGTAATCGAGAATCCGCAACCCAACTGCGGGTGAATCGACTTCGGGAGGCAGATGCAGATCTAGCAGCAACACAGCGGGTTGATAAAACGTGACGCGGCGTATGGCGGTCTTCATATCATTCGCGATCACCACATCATAATCTTCATTGAGGGTCCAAAAGAGTTGTTGGGTAATGGCTTCATCGTCGTCCACGATGAGAATTCTGGGCTTCATTGGTGGGAGTCTCCTTAACTTCAAATTACTCGGATTGGCCTGCAACAGAGCAATGCCCATTCCCAACAGATTTTTATCGACGATTCAATGCGCGATATCGGGATGCACACCGTTGCAAGAAAACTTCCCTGGGGACACGGGTAACCAAACGGATAGAGAGGTGTCTACATATGAGTACGCTTTGCAGTAGGGAATTAGCTCAAGCTCTTCACCGGGACCGCAGGCGTCTCGCCCGCAGCGAGCGCGAAGCGCGAGCCAGGTCGGCAGTTGGTCAGTTGCGAGTCATCGCGCCTGACGGCGCTCCATGCGGGCGGGACGCCTGCGGTCCCAGTGGAACTACTTCGCAGGTTCCGTCCTCAGAAAATCGATACCCGCCGCTCCCTCCGCAACGTCTACACTCGCCACTATCTTAAGCATCGCCAGATCGATGATCTCAACGGTCCCAGGTTCTGATCCAATGCCTTCGACAGAAACAAATGCGTACCGATCGTCGGGTGAAACGACAACGCCATGCAAAACTTTTCGACGCGTCGGAAGTCTCGCGAGTTCGCGACCGCTTTTGATCTCAATCACTGAGACTGATTGATCGCGTTTGTTGGTGGCGAGCAATCGCGTTCCATCTTTAGTAACAGCAAGATTGTAGACGCCCGGGCGCGCGGGAATCCGCCGGTTGACCTTCCACTTCAGCGCATCCACTTCAACAATCTCGCTCGACTTATTGCAGGCCACGAACACAGACGAGCCATCGATAGTAGGCTGCGCCCAGGTAGGCGAACACGAGACATCGCCCGCTTTCGGCGGCTCCATACCATGCCCGCCCATATCGTGTTTCATGCCGGGCATCGCGGGTGTCTTGGTCTTCGCGACTACTGATGGCGCGCCGCTCATACCCATCTCTCGCCCTTTTGTTAACACGAAGTGTCGCGAAACTTTCATCGTGTGAGTATCGATTTCCACCAGCAGATCATCCATCATGCAGGCTGAGTAATGCCTGGTTCCCTGCGTATTCAAACGCGAGCCATGCGGCATCGCACACGTCTGAATGCGCGCTACTTCGAGCATTGGTTCGGTAGCTACCACGGACACGGTTGAGGGCACCATATCGCCATGCAGATTGAAATTAACCACATAGAGCAGGGTCCCATCCGCAGACAGGTCCATGGTTGCCGGAAACAGCGAGAGCGTTACCAGGCCCAAAACCGAATCGTCTTTGGTTGAATACTTCCAGACGGATCCAAACGGCCGGCCATGTGCAAGGGAAACGTAATAAAACTGCTGGTCGCGTGAGATGGCGATCCCGTGTGGCCCATCAATGTCGGCCGGCATGCTGCCGGTCAGGAGTTCATGGTCCACGCGTGCGCCGTTTGGACCGAAACGAACCAGCGAGATTTTGTCGGCGGCTTCGGATAAAACGTAAACGAGATAATCCTGAGAGGGCTTTGACTGAGCAAAGGTGGGAGCGATTGCCGCGGAAAAGATGACGACGACGGCGAGCAGCAGAACCTTGGCAGCATGTGATCTCATGAAGCGTGCTTTGAGAAACTCGGGGCGCGTTGGGTTGCCGCTCGGCCCCTGATGTGCGGTGGCGGACCAGCACCCCACGCGGGCTGCCCGCGTGGGGACCCCGCCCTCTGCCCCACCGGACGGGTTATCCTTATCATTCCGGGGCTACGCCCCCGCCAGGGGCGCAGCCCCAGATTCAATCTGGTCTTGCCGGAAGGGCACAGCCCTTCCGCACATCGGGCGGCACAGCCGCGCTACGAACTTCTGTTCCGCGGTTCGCCGTTCTAGTTTGGCTTCTCAGGCTTCTCCGGTGGAAAATCTTTTTCGTCGATTTCATCGATCACCTTTAACTCCGCGCCAAACTTCTGATAGCCACGGAAGCGAATTTCGTTTCGACTCTGCAGCGTCATTCTTCGGTTAACACTGGTGAGCAGCACCTCGGAGTTTGTGGGCAGCAAATACTTCTTCTCGCCGATCACGACCCAGTCGTAGTCGATGATGGACGTGGCGGCGGTGATCGGAAAGTCGCCGGGAATTTCAGTGGCGATCTGCTCAAAACGCAGCACGCGATTGGCTTCGCGATCGATCCAGACGCGTCCCCGCGAGCCGGCATTCGCCGATGCCTCCCCGGTCGAGAGGGTTAACTGCGAGAAAGGCAATTTGATCAGGTATTCAAAAACCAAGGTTCGGCGTCCACGTATCAGGTCGGTATCCGCAAGTTTGAATTCAGTCCGCGATTCCGGTTTGAAAAGGTCCGCCAGCGCGGAGATGTATTCCACGCCTGTGGAAGTGGTACCTCCCACATACTTGCTGTAACTATTGCTTTCCTTCACCTCCGGCCCGGAGGGAATGCCGTTGATGGCGAGCAGTTTGTATTGTTCGCCCTGATTGGCCCGATAACCGACAGCAATGGTGAGATTGTCCTGCGGCAACCAATTGTTGGTGGTGCCGTAAGCAACTGAACGCTTAATTAATTGCTTCACTATGAAGTCGGGCATCGCAGCGGCGGCTGCCAGGGTTTCTTCACGCGCCCGCTCCAATAGAGCGTTGCCTTCCGCTTCGGGGGGCCGCGCCGACGCAGTTGGGTTCACTCTTCGGCGTTCCGCCTCTTCGAGTGTGCGGCGAAGTATTGCGTCGCTGCCACTCTTGCTCGCCACCAGTGAACGCATTCCATCAGTAAGTGGAAAGCCGATGCCGCGCTTGCGAATCTCGTCGACGATCTCGTCGCGACGCTCGGGGTGCTTTGGTAATTCATAAGCTAAGGCCACAACTTCGCGGCTGGTGAGCGGAGTAGCCTGCGGTGATTGCGCCTCCGCGCTAGATCTAAAAACTACAGCGAATGCGAGAATCGCGATGACGGACAGGACGTTCTTATTAGTGCGGTTCATATCTAAAACGGATCATTAAGCTCAAACTTGCGAACAGTTCCGATGGAACTAAGCACGCCTCCGTTGCCTTGGGGTTCAAAACCTGATCTTAACCTGACGGGTCGGGAAAGCATAAAGGCGGGCACGAGGTGAAATTTAGCGGGGCAGACTCCACTGATTTGGCAGGCCCATTTACAAACACAGCGCTCTTATCGACTCTTGCAATATCCCCACACAACGCTCGAGTTCTTCAACCGGCACAAACTCTCCCGTCCGATGTGCAACGCGAATATCGCCTGGCCCCAGCACGACAGCTTCCGCGCCCAGTTGAGTCATCTGAGCAGCTTCCGTTCCGAAAGCAACGGTGCCTGAATGCTGCCCGGTTAATTCTTCCAACATCGTAACCAGTCTCGAGCTGGGTGGCGTTTCAAAACCCTCGTCAGCGCGGGCTGCATCCACCTCGCACACGAATTCCGGATCGCGTTTTTTCTCCGCCTCGATTGCTTCATCTAACAGGTTGAGTAAATGCTTTGGATCCTGCCCGGGGATGGGCCGCCATTCGAGCGTGAACCGGCACTCACCGGCCACAACATTTTTGGCCGTGCCTCCTTTAACAAGACCCACATTCAGAGTAGTGAATGCAGGATCAAACGCAGCGTGTTGTTCTGTCTCGAGCGTTTTCGCCAATTCTTCAATAGCCGCAATCAGACGCGCGGCGCCAAACACAGCCGACGAACCAAGCGCCGGATAAGCACTGTGCGCTTCGCGGCCCTTGATCGTGATCTCCGCAAGACAGTAGCCCTTGCCTGCGCGCATGGGATGCAGCGACGTAGGCTCGCCGACGATTGCGTAACGCGGATGAATAGCACGTGCCTTTGCTAAACGCTTCGCGCCTATTAATCCGATTTCCTCGTCGGCGGTGAAGACCAGAGCTAACGGCCGCCGCAGATTTTTCCAGTCAATGAGTTTGACCGCGCTAAGCGTTGCCGCGATAAACGCCTTCGTATCACATGCGCCGCGACCGTAAAGTTTTCCTTCGCGCCTGGTGAGACTTAAGGCTTCTGCCCAATTTGGATCGTAAGGAACAGTATCGGTGTGGCCGACGAGCGCCAGCTCAACCGAAGGTTCGCCGGAGAACTCAGTGCCCGCGATCGCAATCAGGTTTACTTTTTCAACACCCTTATCATCCGCGTAAGGAAATCGTTTCACTTGAAAGCCGATAGCCTCCGAGTGTTGTGCTAGGTAGTCAACAATCTCAACATTCGATTGCGATGACACGGAATCGATTGCAACCAGTTGGGCCAGTGTTTCTTTGACGCTCATTTTGGAGTGCGGCGGCTTGACGCCGCTTTTCCGCTGAACTTTGACTATTGTTAGTTGAACCAGATCTGTTGCGTTAAGAAAGCGGCGTCAAGCCGCCGCGGACCAAAGCGGCGTCGAGCCGCCGCACTCCAAACTATCCCCACAGCTTCTTCTGTAACGCCTTGAACCTCTCAACAATCTCATCTTGGTGCGCGTGCCGGCCATCCTCAACAATTCGTCTCCCGCCCACTACCACATCTTTCACCGCTCGCTTCGACAGAGAAAATACGATAGCTGAAAGAAGGTCGTCTGACGAAGCACCGGCGATTGATGGATCGTTGAGATCAACTGTGAAGAAGTCTGCGGCGTGTCCCGGCTCAAGCGTTCCGAAGGGCGCGCCAATGCTCTCCGCGCCGCTCGTCGTCGCGCTCGCGAAGAGTCGCGCAGCAATCGCCGATACGCCGTTGTCCTCAGTCGAACTCAGAACCGCGCGTTCCATTTTTTGAAGTCTCAGGTGGTATTCCAGTTCGCGTGCATCCTCGAGCAAATCAATCTCGACGTGACTATCAGTTCCCAGCGCCACGCGCAGACCGTGTTTGAAAAAACTGTCCGCCGGAACAATCCCGTCCCCAAGGTTTCGCTCGGTAGTCGGGCAGGCACAGATCATGGCGCGCGCGGCGGCGAGCATGCCAACGGCTTTCAGTGTCACATGAATCACGTGAACTCCGGTGAAGCGCTCGCTAAGCAAACCCTCGGTCTGAAGCAACGCGACCGGTGATCGGCCATACTCCTTGATGCAGGCAGCAACCTCAGCCTGCTGTTCCGCTACGTGCATGTGAACCGGCAGCTCGCGTTCGCCGGCGAATTCCACAACCTGTTTCAGATAGGCGAGTGGTACCGCGCGCACGCTGTGCGGCGCCACTCCAACCCAGGCCATCGCAGCAGCCGGAGAAGTTGGACTACTGTCCCGGCCCAGATCGGCAATTAGTTGCTCCACATTCTTCAGATAGACTTCCGCGTCTTTTTCGATGAAGCGCTGCTGCTGTGGATTGGGTTCAGTCTCGTAACCCGAACGCGCATAAGCCACTCGCAGCAGTGCTATTCGCAACCCGATGTCGTTGGCCGCGCGCAACACTTCTTTGGCGAGCAGGTTTGGATCGTCATAACCACTTCCATCTGGTCCATGATGCAGATAATGAAACTCGCCCACCGCAGTTATCCCGCTCAGGGCCATTTCAAGGAAGGCCATGCGCGAAGCATCGTAGACATCTTCCGGTGTCAGGCGGGTAGCGGCGCTGTACATCATCTCGCGCCAGGTCCAGAAACTGTCTTTGTTGGTTGACGTGCGGTATTCGGTGCGCCCGCGAATCACGCGTTGGAAGGCGTGTGAGTGAGCGTTGATGAGGCCGGGAAGGATCGCGCGGTCTTTGAGGGTTACTGGCGTTTCAACTTCATCGGCAGCCGCAACACCATTCAATTGACCGCCATCGTCGCCGACCACCGCCAACCTGGAATTGAAGCGGCCGTTTGTATAGACCAAATCAGCCAGCCAGGTTGTTTGCTTAGGATCACTCAAGTTGAGTAGTCTCGGGGTTGGGAAGGGGGCATGCCCCCGCTCTTTCTTGAAACACCACTCACCAGGAAAAGCAATAACAGTCTTAGAAGAGGACCTGGTCTCTATTCCTTAGTTTCTCTTCTCAAAAGTTCTCCATCCTAACTCTTTCATTGCCTTTGATAGCTTTTCCGAATCCTCAGGCCACCACCACTCATGATCTACTGGCAATGGCTCATTACTTCCTTCATAGAACGCTCTGAAACTCGACCATGCGTAGTCTCTTGCAGATCTAACAAGCCCCGGCCTTTACTGGATTGGCATGAATGTAGTTGATCTTCTGCCAGATCATCCAGGCACTCCACAGCGGAGTGGCCTTGAAGCTCTCCTGCCAAACCTGATGGACGCCGTCAGAATTCATCTTGAAGTTGATTCCCTGAACCGAATCAACTATCGACATTGCCGAAACACCCTTTAGTTTTCCAATGAATTCTTTGATTCGGCCATCGCGAGGATTTACAACCATGTGAATATGGTCAGGCATGAGAACGTATGCGATTAGTTTGCAAGGCCATTCTTTCAACAGATCAGAGCAGACTTTGATAAAGGTCTGACAGCAATTGTCTCGCTTGAAAATTGGGTTCCTGCCGAGAATGTTTCCAGTAACAAAGTGTAAAGCTCCGGGCAGATTTTGGTTTGACCATTTGCGGGCCATAGGTGTGAAGAGCGGGGGCATGCCCCCTTCCCAACCTGAAAATTTTGCATAGTTAAATACTGCCCTCCCAAGTGATTTGCAATGGTTACACTACTTGGCTCTGATCCGTCTCTTACAACCTTTCTTGCAAGGGTTGCCAGGTTGAAGAGCGGGGGCATGCCCCCTTCCTGACCCTGAGGTTATGTGGCTGATCCTGTGAATCCATAATTGAGTTCTACTACTCCTACTTCTTCTTCAGTGCAATCCACTCCACCACATTACGTTCCAGCACATCAAGCGGCACCGCGCCTGACCCGAGCACCACTTCATGAAACTCGCGCAGGTCGAATCCAGCGCCGAGTTCGCGATGCGCGCGTTCGCGAAGTTCTTTGATCTTCAGTTCCCCGGTTTTGTAAGCCAAGGCCTGCCCCGGCCAGGCAATGTAGCGATCGATTTCATTGATGATATCGAGTTCCTGCTTGGGACAGTTTTCCATGAAATAATCGATGGCTTGTTTCCGGGTCCAGTGCATCTGGTGCATGCCGGTATCAACTACCAGTCGCACCGCCCGCCACATCTCATAACTAAGCTGGCCAAACTTTGCATACGGATCGTCATAGAGCCCCATCTCCTCGCCCAGCGATTCCGCATACAGTCCCCAGCCTTCGGTGAAAGCAGTGTAGCCGCCATAGCGACGGAAGTTTGGGATGTCGCCTTGTTCCTGGGCCAATGCAATTTGCAAGTGATGACCAGGCACTGACTCGTGCAGCGACAGGGCCATCATCTCCCACTTCGGTCGCGCCTGGGGCTGATAGAGATTTACGAAATAAGTGCCCGCGCGCGAGCCGTCAGCGGCAGGCTGGCGGTAGTAGGCAGTCGTCGTATCAGGTGCTATGGCCGCAGGAATCGGCTCGACGCCATAAGGCATGCGCGGCAACTTGCGAAACACCTTCACCAGATTCGGATCGATGCGTTTAGCGAGAGCTTGATAAGCGGCGAATAATTCTTCCGGCGTAGTGTAGTAAAAGCGTTTGTCGGTCCTGAGAAACGTGAAGAACTCAGCGACCGTGCCTTTGAATCCTACCTGGTTCATCACTTCCTGCATCGCGGCGCGGATACGCTTTACTTCGCTTAACCCTTTTTCGTGGACCTCACGCGGGGTGACGTTGGTGGTGGTGTATTTGCGAACGAAGAAGGCATACATCGCATCGCCTTCGGGCATTTGCCATGCGCCCACTTCGTTAAAGGACGCCGGTAGATACTCTTCGACGAAAAACTTCTTGAAGCGTTTGTATGAAGGGATGATGTTCGCGTTGATGGATACCATCGCGTCGCGCATCAAACGTTCCTGATTGGCAACCGGAATGGAGGCAGGGAAGCGCTTGAACGGTTTATAGAAAGGGCTCTGGTCAGGACTGGCCACAACCTGCCGGTCAATTTGTGCCGGCACGCGCTGCATGATCACTTTTGGCAGCACGATCTTCGCCGCAATCCCTTCACGCATCAGGGCGATGGTCTGGTCCATGTAAACGGGAAACGCGTTGAGCCGCGCGATCCAGTCCTGGTAGTCTTTGACGGTTTCGAAGCGGAGGGAATCGGCCAG
>Ga0137394_10004439_pt1 | contig 10647 bp, 8 predicted proteins | sample czobulk116metaG_FD_108278 | JGI IMG/M metagenome (GOLD analysis project Ga0137394, IMG submission 108278) | Vadose zone soil microbial communities from Angelo Coast Range Reserve, California, USA - czobulk1.16 metaG | ecosystem: Environmental > Terrestrial > Soil > Vadose zone | place: USA... | reverse complement strand
TTTAGGAATTCGCCCCCCACCCCACCCAACAGTTCGGTAATTCATTCACAGCTTCCCCGTCTGCTCGGAGCTACCCCCTCCTCACCGTAATTACGAACACCAGTACTTAGTCGCCCTCGGCTGGCAGCGGCGCAACTGCGGGTGCAACCTTCCTGGTTGCGCCCGAAAGCTTCTCCACCACATAGAAACTCACGGGGATAAGGAAGCTGGCAATGACCGTGTCGGCCAGCATGCCGACGATGACCACGGTGCCCAATATTTGTCGCGCGGCAGCGCCCGACCCGGAGGCGAACCATAAGGGTACGCAGCCCAGGATGAACGCGAACGATGTCATAAAGAGAGGGCGACGACGCAAGCGTGCACCTTCCAGCGCTGCCTCCATCAGGCTACGTCCGTTCTCGAACTCCCGCTTGGCGAACTCGACGATAAGGATCGCGTTCTTGGCGGCCAGCCCTATGAGCACGATCAGACCGATCTGTGCGTACACGTCCAGGTCATAACCACGCAGTAAGAGCCCGACAAAGGCGCCGAAGGCCGCTATTGGCACAGTCAGCAGGACCGAGAAGGGCAGCGACCAGCTTTCGTAGAGCGCCGCCAGAATCAGGAAGACGAAGACGAGCGACAGCGCGAAGGACGTCACCGCAGCGCCCGAAGCTCGCTTTTCCTGGTAAGATAGATCGCCCCAGTCGTAGCGCATCTCGGGCGGCAGCACTTCCTTCGCCACCTCTTCGAGCGCGGTCATGGCCTGACCGGAACTGTAACCGGGTGCGGCGGCTCCAATCACCTGGGCGGCGCGGTAGAGATTGAAGCGATTGGTGTATTCCGGGCCATTGATGGTGCGCGTCTTGGTCAGCGCTGAGAGCGGAACCATGTTGCCATTGTTATTCCGCACGTAGTAATTCTGGATGTCTTGATCGCTGCGCCGCTCTTCTCCTTCCGCTTGCAGAAATACGCGCCACTGCCGGCCAAAGCGGTTGAACTGGTTCAGATAGAGGCCGCCCAGATAGGCTTGCAGCGTCTGATATACGTCCCCTACGGCAACTCCCTGCTTTAAGACTTTGTCGCGATCCACATCGGCGTAGATTTGTGGGGTGGAGGCGGAGAATGGTGAAGTGACTCCAGCAAGCTCCGGACGCCGGCGGCAGGCAGCCAGAAAATTCTGCAAATTCCGGTCGAGGAATTCGACCGTCCCCCCGCTCCGATCCTGCAACCAGAACGAAAACCCACCCGAATTGCCGAGTCCGGGAATCGCAGGCGGCATGAAAGCAAATGCTATCGCCCCCGGCGTCTGGGAGGCCAGAGCACGATTCAGGTGATCAACGATCGCTCGCGCTCCAAGCTGCTTCCCGGCACGCTCCTTCCAAGGCTTGAGACCGAGGAAGAAGAAGCCCTGATAAGTGGCTGTAGTGCGAGTCAGCAGACTGAAGCCGCCAATCGCTGCGGAGTACTTCACTCCCTCGGTCTGGCCGAGAATCCCCTCGACCTTTCTCAACACCTCAGCCGTCCTCGACAGTGAAGCGGCCGCTGGGAGTTGGACGTTGAGGAATGCGTAGCCATAGTCTTCCTCGGGTAGAAAACCCGTCGGAAGCCGTTTGCCGATGAGGCCATCCAGCAGGGTGAAGGAGACGAGAATCATCACGGATATCACCGCTTTGCGAAGCAGAGCGTGGCTCCAGTTGACGTAACCGTGCATGACCCTGGCAAACACCCGATTGAATCCTTCAAAAAACCGGCCGATCAGCCCTCGCGATGGCTGGCGAGGCCTCAGCAGCAGCGCGGCCAGCGCCGGCGAGAGGGTCAGCGCGTTGAAGGCCGAAATGAGCATCGAGATCGCGATCGTCACGGCGAACTGATTGTTCAGCCGTCCCTGAACGCCGGACATAAACGCTACCGGCAGGAAAACCGAAGCGAGGATCAAAGCGATGGCGACGACCGGCCCTGAAACTTCCTCCATCGCCTGGATCGTGGCATCGCGTGGAGACATTCCCTCCTCGATGTGATGTTCGACCGCTTCGACCACCACAATTGCGTCGTCCACGACGAGACCGATGGCGAGCACAAAAGCGAACAGCGACAGCGTGTTGATCGAGAGCCCCAACAACGGAAAAACGGCAAAGGTGCCGATGAGCGATACCGGCACGGCGATCATGGGGATGAGCGTCGCCCGCCAGTTCTGCAGGAAAAGAAAGACGACGAGCATCACGAGCATCATGGCCAGGATCAGCGTCTGGGCGGTCTCGCGGATGCCTTCGGTCACGGGCAGCGTCGTGTCGAAGCTGACAACGTAATCGAGGTCGGCAGGGAAGTCGCGCTTGAGCTCCGCCATCGTCTTCTTGACCTCGTCGGCCGTGGCCAGCCCGTTTGAACCGGGAGTTTGAAAAACCCCGATGAAGGCACTGGGCTGGCCATTAAGCCGCGCCGTCTGCTGATAGTTGAGGGCTCCGAGTTCTATCCTGGCGACATCCTTCAACCGCACGACGGAGCCATCGGGGTTGGAACGGACGACGATCTGGCCAAACTCCTCAGGCGTCTGGAGCCGACCTTGCGCGCGAACTGTGTATGTCTTCTCCATCCTCTCGAGCACAGGCTCGGCGCCAACCTGGCCAGATGGGTTGACGGTGCTCTGCTGCTGAACTGCGCGCGCGAGGTCAGGAACGCCGAGCCCGAGCTTGGAGAGCAGATCCGGCTTGACCCAGATCCGCATCGCGTAATCCGTCGCCCCAAAGAGACGTACTTCTCCAACACCGGGGACTCGGTAGAGCGTGTCGTTAATATTGATATTGGCGTAGTTTGCCAGGAACAACGCGTCGTAAGTCTTGTTTGGCGAGAAGATCGAGATGAGGAGCAGGGGAAATCCGGTGGACTTGCGCAGGCTGATCCCGAACTGGTTAACGTCGGCGGGAAGGTTCGGTTGCGCCTGCGCTATGCGATTCTGGACGTTCACCTGATCGATGTTGACGTTGGTTTCGACGCCAAACGTCACCGTCAACTGCATCGTCCCGTCGTTGGCGTTGGTCGATTGCATATAGAGCATATTGTCCACGCCGTTCATCTGCTGTTCGAGTGGAGTAGCGACCGATTGCTCGATGGTGATGGCGTCCGCTCCGGTGTAGGTGGTGTAAGCGATGATCTGGGGTGGCACAATCTCGGGGAACTGCGCCAGGGGCAAGCTCCGCATGGCGATAAGACCGAGCATGACGGTGACGATAGCGATGACCATTGCCACAATCGGGCGACCAACAAAGAATTTCGAAATCATGGTTGGGTCCTCCGTATTCCCGTTGGCGACAGCGCGACAAACGGCTTTGGATTAACAGCCATATCTGGCCGCACTCTCTGAGTGCCTTCCGCGACGACCAGTTCGCCCGCTTTGAGGCCCTCTTCAATAACCCACATTGGGCCGTCGCGCACGCCGACCCTGACGGGTCGAACGCTGATCCTGTTGTCGGCGGCCACAACCGCCACGCTGTAGCCGCCTTGTAACTCCGTCACAGCCCGCTGCGGGATAAGCAGCGCGCCTGCTCGAATCTCCGTCACGGCCCGGATACGGGCGTATTGCCCGGGCCGCAGAATGTTTCCTGGATTGTCGAAGAGTCCCTGCAGCCGAATTGCGCCTGTCCCCAGATCGACGTTTCGGTCCGCGAAGAAGAACTTCCCCCTGCGCGGGTAGACGGTCCCGTCAGCCAGGATCATCTCGAACTGCAACCGGTTCATCGCCGTTTCTCGTCTCGCGAACTTCAGATATTCCTGCTCGCTCATCGTGAAATCGGCTTTAATCGGATCCACTGTAGAAACCGTTGTAACCGCACCCGTTGCTAGACCGACGAGGTTACCGATTTGAATTTGTGCGACACCGGCGATGCCATCAATCGGGGAAGTCAATCGTGTGAAGCCGAGATTTAGTTGTGCCGTCTCCAGGATCGCTTGAGCAGCCTCAACTGCGGCGCTTGAAACCTGAATCTGAGCCTTTGCAGTTTCAATTCCTGCCCTGGCGCCTTCTACTTGAGCCTTCCCGGATAAGTTGTTCTGTGTCGCATTATCAAGATCCTGCTGACTAACGGCCTGTTGCTGTGCAAGTGGGATGTAACGGTCCACATCAAGCTGTGCCTTGCGTTGATTAGACTCTGCGCTCACAAGTCGTGCCTGAGCCTCGATGAGCTGCGCTTTAGCTTGTGCTACCCGCCCGTTTGCCTCCGCGAGTTGTCCCTTGGCCTGCTCGACTGCCGCTTGAAACGGCCGCGCATCGATCTCGAACAGCAGTTGTCCCTTCTTGACAAAAGACCCTTCCGAGTAGGTCTGCCTGACCAGATATCCCGTTACTTGCGCTCTGATCGCGGCGTTCACCATGCCATCGAGGACGCCGATCCATTCGCGGTAGACGGGAATGTCCCTCTGCTCTACCGGGACCACCTCAACATCTGGCCCTCGTTTCGGTTCCGCGCCGGAAGTGGTTCTCGAGCATCCTGAACCGGCCAGTCCGACGACAATGCAAGCCACCGCGGCCCAAGTCTCAATTTTGTTGCTGAATGTAGTTGTCATTTCGTTCCTGAAGCGCCCCGGCGCGTGGCCGGGCCGCATGATCGCGCCGGCCACGCTGGACCATCGCTCGCCGTTGAATTTGAGAAGCGCGAGTCTCTTCACGCTTCTCGTGTGCGGCAATGGCCGTACCCAGTAATCACGCGAGGAGTTATGGTTCGGATTCCACTATGATCCGGACCTCTAAAAGTAACCTTCGCCGTCAGCACCACGCGAACGGGGATGCCGTTCAGTGAAGTCGGCTCGTATCGCCATTGCTTGACCGAGGTCCGGCTGCATTGAAATTGAAATCATCGAACGTCAATGGGCCGCCGCTTTCATGATGGTCATAGTGACGTTGGTACACGACGTGCGACTCGTTCCACCTGCGGACGACGTACCAACTCAGAGTGGAACTCGAACCGGAGGGTGCCTTCAGCTGTAGCGTCCAAGCCGAATGCGTTTCGTTTGCGGTATCTCCAGGAATGGACGTCTCGTGGATAGATACCGACAGGCCACCGACTTCCGCCATGACGTGAAGCGGTAGAAGGAGGTTCAGAAGAAGGGAGCGGACTTTGGACTTACCACGAATCGGTTCCTCGCGCGTTTCGTCGCGCACCTCGACATCGTCGGCATAAAATGCGTCGAAGATCTCAAGGTACTCTTCAAAGCTTTCACTGATATTGGCTTGGATGATGGCTGCGTTCAGTGCCTGCTCACCATTGTGAGAACTTGTGTATGGACCTTCGTCGACGTGATTGGCGTCCACGAATTTATCTTGGTTACTCATGATTATTCCTCAAGTGAGAATTTCCGCGTCTCTAGTTCGTTCTTTCCGAAAGGTGACCGAACGCGGTCATGGCGGCCTCAAGGATTTCGTCCGACAGGTCGGCATCATCTACCGCGCGTGACAGAATCAACCCTCCCACCAGTCCAGCCATCACCGCCAGCGCGCGTTTACGTCGCTTGGCCGTGGATCGTCCGGGCATCAGATTGAGAAGTGTCTCGATCGTGCCCCGAAAACCTTCCGTAACGGCGTGCCGCACTGATCGCGGCTGTCGAACGATGTCCGATCCGAGTGCCGCGAAGAGGCAACCGTGCGGGCGATCATTCCGATGACTTGGGTTAAGGTAGTTCCGCAGAATCGCGACAAAACCACCTTCGGATGAACGATCGATCCACACGTCCCACGACCTGCGAAGGGCGCGCGAACAGGCTGCAGCCGCAAGATCGTCTTTTGAATCAAAGTGACCGTAAAATCCGCCATGCGTCAGTCCCGCGGCCTTCATGATGTCTGCGACACCAATGCCGTCAAAGCCGTGTTTGCGAAACAGCGTACTGGCAACGTCCACGACGTTTTCACGGTTCGCCGCTGCCTGCTCGCGCGATACTTTCATCAATCAACCTCCGCCTCTCTACAAAATATCCATTGACATTATACATGATGTACGTCATGAATACTATATATGATGGATGTCATCAATATCAAAAAAGAGAGGACTATCACGGTGCGGAGAAGCGAAACACTGGACGCTTCACTTTCTCCGTTATTCAAAGCAATGAGCGCACGAGGGTCGCTAGCCTCTGGAAGGGCCGGTAATGAGCGCAATGCCCTTCGATCGGGGAATTACTCATTATCAAATGATTGCGAACGCAATCTTTCTGACGCAAGACTGAATGGAGTGCGATACGAATACGTGAACCTTGGCGCAGGATGTCCCTTATCCGCCACCCTTCGCAGATCCGAGCATTTCACATCATCACAGGTAGAATCGCTATGAACGATCTTCTGACGCGCGTCCTCGAAGCCCACGGTGGTCTTGAACGCTTTAACTCTTTTGAAATAGTGAGCGCTACACTTGTTGCTGGTGGCGACTTCTGGGCCACCAAAAACATCGGGATTGACGCGTTCCCTCTGGTCGCTACGACCGCGATCCACCGAGAGTGGGCCACAGTAGCTCCTTATGGCGATCCGAAATGGCGAATGAACTTTGCGCCTGACCGAGTTGAAGTCAAGACCACAGAAAATGTGATTGTCGCTGAACGAAACGACCCCGGGGCTGCGTTCAAAGGTCATGGACTTAAGACGCCGTCGGATCCTCTTCACCTAGCTTATTTCAATGGGTATACCCTTTGGACTTACCTGACGACACCCTTCTTAATTGCAATGCCCGGCTTCGAGGTCGATGAGATTGCTCCGTGGCATGAGGGAGGAGAATCCTGGCGGGTGCTCCGGGCCACGTTCCCGTCCGAGATCGCGAGTCACTGCCGGCAGCAGGAATTTTACTTCGGCCCAAATTTTCTACTGCGACGGCATGATTATCAGGTTGATGTTTCAGGTGGCTTCCTCGTAGCTCACTACGTATATGACTTCAAGGAGTTCAACGGCTTTCGGTTCCCGACGAGGCGACGAGCCCACGCACGTAACGCCGATATCCAGGCGGACTTCAGCCACACGCTTGTATGGATTGATCTGAGCGACTTTCAACTCAGCTGCGGTTCAAGTGAAGGACCATTATGAATATGAAAAATGCCTCTGGTTGGCCCAGCCCAAACTGGCTAATTGGGTCAAGCGCGAAAATTGGGCCGAAGGCTTGGAAGAATTCAAGCTAACGCTGGCGAACCAGACGACGATGAGACGCCGGTCGACGCGCAACGGCCCCGCGGGTGCCAATAGGAGAGAGATAAATGAATACAAATTCAGAAGAGCAAGTGTTAAGCCACGAAGGCTCTCGGCCGGCCAGCGCCGAACAGCGGTTAAAAGAACTTGGCATCAAGCTCCCGGCGCCACCTGAACCGTTCGGCACCTATGTGGAAGCGGTGCAGACGGGCAATGTGCCTTTTTTAAGTGGGATGCTTCCCACGGAAGGCGACAGGGCGAAATTCATTGGGCGCGTCGGCGCAGAACTCGATATGGAAGCGGGGACAGCCAACGACATTAAGCGCCTCAAGGGCTGCATCAGCGATCTGATCGCTATTCAAGCGCTTCCCGCGATTTGGAGTGGCGCACAGCAGTCTCAGATTGTCAGTACTTTGCTCGACCTGCTGGGGCAAATGCTGGACCTGCATTTCGCCTACTTGCAGTTCTACGATTCGATTGATGGCGTACCCTCGGAGACCATTTGGTTCGCTCAAGACCAAAACCTGATTGTCCAGCCACAGGAGATCCCTCGCCTGCTCAGCATCTGGCTGGCAGGTCCGCACACATTGCCTTTGCGGGTACGCGATCCTGTTGGAGACGGAAACGTTTCGATTCTGCCTTTGCGGTTAGGGCTACATGATGAAATGGGAGTCTTAGTAGTCGGCTCTGTGCGGCCCGATTTTCCATCGCAGACGGAAAGGCTCCTACTTAACGCTGCAACGAACCAGGCAACGATCTGGCTATCCGAACTCCGGCGATTGAGTGAACAGACGCGGATTGCACAGGAGCTCAATCGTCAAGTCGCGCTACGCACCAGCCAACTTGTTGCCGCGAACGAGGACCTCCGGCGCGACGAGCAGGAGCTTCGGCGGATGACGGACGCCATCCCGCAATACATCATGGTACTTGCGCCCGACGGAACGGCTATGCACGCGAACCAATCGCTGCTCGATTACACCGCTCTCACGTTGGAAGATGTGATAGCCGAGGATTTTCGCACCCGTTTTTTTCACTCGGAGGACGTGCAGCAACTGCGCGACGAGCGCGCGAAGGCGCTTGCGCGCGGTCTTCCGTTTGAGAATGAGCAGCGTGCGCGGCGCAGAGACGGTCAGTATCGCTGGATGCTGATCCACTACAACCCGTTCCGCGATGAACAGGGTCGGGTGGTGCGCTGGTATGCAACCGGAACCGATATCCACGATCGTAAAGAAGCGGAGGAGCGGACCCGAAACGAGAACGTGGCGTTGCGTGAAGAGCTCGACCGCGCTTCAATGTTCGAGGCAATCGTCGGTTCGTCAGGAGCATTGCGCAGAGTGCTGACCCAGGTCTCCAAGGTGGCGCGGACCGATTCCACAGTTCTTATCCTGGGCGAAACCGGAACAGGAAAAGAACTGATCGCTCGCGCGATTCACCGCCAATCGAACCGTGCCGACCGCGCTTTTATCCGGGTTAATTGCGCGGCGATTCCGTCTTCGTTAATCGCTTCCGAGTTGTTCGGTTATGAGAAGGGCGCCTTCACCGGCGCTCTGCAACGGCGGCTCGGGAGGTTTGAATCGGCCGACCGCGGAACTATCTTTCTGGACGAAGTCGGTGAGCTGCCTCCAGAGACGCAGATCGCGCTCCTTCGCGTACTCCAGGAACGGGAGTTTGAACGCATCGGAAGCAACCGGCCTATTCCGGTTGATGTGCGCGTCCTTGCCGCCACAAACCGAGATTTGAGCGCCGCGGCCGCCTCAGGCGCATTCCGGCGTGATCTGTACTACCGGTTCAACGTCTTCCCAATCCAGTTGCCGCCTCTGCGTGAGCGCCCGGATGACATCCCTTTGCTGGCGGAATATCTGATCGGCCGGTATGCCAAGAAAGCCGGAAAGAATATCCGGAACATCAGCCGGCAGACGATCAGAATGTTTCAAGCCTACGATTGGCCAGGCAATATACGCGAACTGCAAAACGTCGTGGAGCGGGCCGTGATCCTTTGCGAAAGTGACACGTTGTCGGTAGACGGGACTTGGCTGAAGCCCGAAGTGCCCGGGCGAGCCGGAGGGGACGCCGCGTTTGCGTCCAGTCTGCTCGATCGCGAAAGAGAAATGATCGAAGCTGCCCTGGCGGAATCGCGTGGGATCGTCGCCGGCCCGAACGGAGCCGCGATCAAGCTGGGAATTCCTCGGCAAACGCTCGACTCAAAAATCAGGAGTCTTCGGATCGACAAACGCCGATTCCGGGCGCCATAGCAGCGGTCAGATCTTCTAGGGTTTGCTGACCCGTGCGATTTATCCTGGCCGGACGCACCGCCGCCGATGAAATTCTCCTTTCTCAGCATCTTCTCATTTTTCGGCAGGCAATCGCTCTCACCCTGAATGGAAACGCTCAGTACTTTTAAAGAATTAGAAATGGGCTGTGAGTTGCGATGCTTACTGCAAGCGCGACGAAAGGAGAAGTAGTGAGATGACTCAGTTAACGACGGAATTGTCCAGCACGCAGCAACATCACGATGCCATACGCGAAGCGATTGCAAAGCATGCTTTCGCTCTTTATGAATCCGAAGGCTTCAAAGATGGCACGATCAAGATCACTGGTTCCGGGCCGAACGTGAGCTCGCATGCCCGGAAGCCTCAGTGGTCTTTGAGAAGGAAGCGTCTTCCCAGACCATTCGGGTCCCGCTAAACGGTATTGGGGAATCCTGCTCGTCAGCACTTCTTGGACCGTTTTACTGTTCGCTATGCCAGACGAAACCGCCATCGGAAACGGCGGCGGTGCCGTGGAACGTGAGGTTCTGCGCATTATTCCAATCCCGGTAGAGGTGGCTCCCGAGCAAGTTAAGGTGTCGCTGCAGGCGGAGGGACTCACGCTCGCGTTGCCTACATCGGTCGCCAATCCGACCCTCGCTTAATCGGTATCAATGATGAACCGAATCGAGTGTAAGAGTCTCATTGCCCCGCCATGCCACCCCCGAGGATGAAGATCTCAGATGTTCAGGTTGAGACCGGAACATCTGACGGAGTCCGTTGACTCAGATTGTCGTTTGGCGCGGTCTTTTTTGGCTCATCGAAGAATCAGCAAATCAACTTCAGGTGAAGTCAATTCAAAAACAGCAGAATAAGAAATACGATCCTTCGCTCAACAACGCCGCGACTACGATATCGGCGTGGACTTCTTAATCTACACACTCCACCAACTCAATAAAGCGGCGAATGTCAATCCTTTCGTATCGTAAGGAGATTGTGTCCTAAGGCATAGTCGTCTACCGTACAACTGCATGCGCAGTGGCTCGCAACGGCTGACGACGATCTCTGTTTTGCTCAATTAGATCTCCGCTAAAAACATTTCTCTCACGTTTACTTATTGAGCCAGCTAATCGTGGAGAAGGGTTTTAATTATGGCTTGTCTGCTCGTCAAGGGACGCTCGTATGCACGACAGCACAAGGTTATCGAACTGGCCAATCTTCATCGGACGCTGGTTTTTGCACCAAATTTCATATGCTCCTTCAAGG